>Ga0136615_10000327_pt1 | contig 21424 bp, 19 predicted proteins | sample AntDrymUQ2882206_2_FD_106647 | JGI IMG/M metagenome (GOLD analysis project Ga0136615, IMG submission 106647) | Polar desert sand microbial communities from Dry Valleys, Antarctica - metaG UQ288 (22.06) | ecosystem: Environmental > Terrestrial > Soil > Desert | place: Antarctica: Dry Valley... | reverse complement strand
GAGATGCTGCATCACACCAAGGCGGTGGTTCGCGGCACCAAGCGGGCGCTGGTGGTGGCAGACATGCCCTTCCTGTCCTACGGCGTGTCGGCCGAGGAGTCCCTCCATCACGCTGGCGAGTTCATGCGCGAGGGGGGCGCGCAGGCGGTCAAGGTGGAAGGCGGGGTGCGGGTCGGCCGGACCATCGAGGCCCTGGTGCGGGCCGGCATCCCGGTCATGGGCCACATCGGCTGGACGCCGCAGATCAAGTACGCGGCAGGTGGCAAGGTGAGGGTGCAAGGCAAGTCCGCCAGCGCGGCGCGAGGTCTGTTGGCCGACGCGTTGGCGGTCCAGGAGGCGGGCGCCTTCGCGGTCGTGCTGGAGCTGGTGCCCGAGCAACTGGCCGCCGCTATCACGCAACGCCTGAGCATCCCGACCATAGGCATCGGCGCCGGAGCCGGCTGTTCCGGCCAGGTCCAGGTGATCACCGACCTGCTGGGCTGGTCCGACTTCAAGCCCCGGCATGCCCGACCGTACGCGAACCTGCGCGAGGCCATCCTGCGCGCGGCCACCAACTTCGCGGCCGACGTGACCGCGGCATCGTTCCCGAGCGAGGCCGAGACGGTGCGCATGGACGACGCGGTGCTCGATGAGGTCCTGGGCACCGGCGAGCTCGATCGCCCCAGTCGAGAGGCGCCGGCGATCCCGCTCGATGCCGATCTCTAGACGACCAGCGCGGCGGTGACGCGGGTCCTCGATACGCGGGTCGAGCTGCGCGCGGCTCTGCAGGATGCGCCCCGATCCGTGGGGCTGGTGCCCACCATGGGCTGGCTGCACGACGGACACCGTGCCTTGATGCGGCGCGCGCGCGAGGCGGATGCCACGACCGTCGTGACCATCTTCGTCAATCCCCGGCAGTTCGACGATTCGTCCGACTACACGCGCTACCCGCGCAACGAGGAACGCGACGTGGCGATCTGCGCGGACGAGGGCATCGATCTGGTCTGGACGCCGCCACCGGACGAGGTCTATCCGCCGGGCTTCGACACGACGGTCTCGGTCGGCGCACTGGCGCTGCCGCTGGAGGGCGCGGCCCGACCCGGCCACTTCCAGGGGGTCGCGACGGTGGTGGCCATCCTCTTCGCGCTGGTCGGCGCGGAGCACGCCTATTTCGGCCAGAAGGACGCCCAGCAGGTGATGGTCATCAGGCGCATGGCGCGGGACCTGGCGCTGCCCACCGAGGTGATCGGCTGTCGGACGGTCCGCGAGGCGGACGGCCTGGCCCTTTCGTCGCGCAACGTGCACCTCTCCGCGGCCGAGCGAGCTGCGGCACCGGTGCTGCGGCGAGCGCTGCTGGAGGCCCGGGAGTGCTGGGAACGCGGCGAGCGTTCAGCCGAGACGCTGCGGGCAGTCATGCGGGACGAGTTGGCCCGCGAGCCCCTCGCGCAGGTCGACTATGTCTCCTGTGCCGACCCGCACACGCTGGCCGAGCTCGAGCGGATCGACGATGGCGCCCTGCTTTCGCTGGCCGTCCGATTGGGGACGACCCGCCTCATCGATAACCAGCCGTTGCCGAGCTGAGGTCAGCCCGCTCGACCGTCCGAGCGGAACACGCGCCGTACGCCGTCGCGTACCGAGTCCCAGGTCGACCGTAGGGCCGGAGCGCTCGACGGCGCTTGGACTCGTAGGCGGTCCGGCCGCTGGGAGGCCTCCAGCAGGCGGTCCACGTCCAGGTGCTCTGCGACGAGTGCCTTGATGAGCGCTATCTTGGCCGTGTCCCCGGCGTGGATCTTGACCAGCAGGTCGTGGACGGCTGACGCAGCTGCGTAGGTGTCCTCCTCCACCAGGTGGGCGAAGAGGTCCTCGGCTCGGATCGCCTCCAGGTCGCGCGGACGCGGCCGGTAACCTCCGGTGAAGAGCATCCCGGCCAGCTCCGTGCGACCGGGATCCGCCGCACGACGCCCGAAGCGTGAACGGTTGCGCAGCCGGTCGAACAGTCCCGGGTCCGTGCGCAGGGTGCGTGCCGTGCGATTGGCCGCGACCGTCGCCTGGATGACGTCTTCTCGGTCCCCAGGCACGATGAGCAGACTGCCCGGCCCGATCCGCTCGAGCAGGTGTCGCGGCTGCATGGCACCGATGGCCACATGCTCGATCACCCGGTCCAGGTCGGCGCCCGGGTGCAGCACCTCGCCGGGCATCTGCTCGACGAGCATGGACAGGGTCGGGTTGGAGAGAAGGGGCCGGTAGGGCAGCATGCCCAGCAGGTCGATGCCATGGCGGGCGAGACCGGCACGCAGGATGCCCGGCAGGCTGGGATGGGCGTCGGCGTCGACCTTGTTGATGACCGCGCCAACGACCTCCACGCCGTGCCTGGTGAAGAGCGCGTGGTTGAGGACGATCTCATCGATGGGACGTCCCACGCCGGCCTCCGACACGATGACCGCTGGCGCGCCCAGGGCGCGTGCCACGTCGGCATTGGAGAGATCGATGACGGCACCAACGCCGGCGTGGCCGGTGCCCTCGATGAGCAAGACGTCTCGTCCCCGGGATACCTCTCCGCGGGCCCGCCCGATGCGCGCGGCCAGATCCTCTGTGACGCTGCCGCTGATGTAGCTCTTGGTGAAGCCGCGTGGGATGTGGACGGGACTCATGACCTCCAGCCGGTCTGGTAGTCCGAACACGCTCTTCATCAGGATCGCGTCCTCGTCGGCGGGGACGCCGTCCACCATGGCGTAGCGCTGGCCGACCGGCTTGATGAAACCGGTCTCCAGGCCACGGTCGATGAGCGCCGCCAGGAGCCCCAGTGAGACGGTGGTCTTGCCGCGGTTCATGCCTGTCGCGGCGAGATAGAGCTGGCGCATGGCCGTCAGCCTAGCGCCAGGCAGGCGCGCCTGGAGAGTGACTAGGAGCGGTCCCGGGCCAGTTGCTTGCGCTCGATCTGGGCGATGGCGTCCTTCAGTCGCGACAGCGTCTCGATATCCACGGTCTCGGACTCGCTGTGCGGACCGAGCCGGTCGAGGACATCCGCGATGAGGCCGTAGAACACTGCCGCGTCGGCCAGGAAGAACTGTGGCTCGTTGTTGTAGCGGACAAGGGTGAGCCGGCCCTGCAGCACGCGGCGGTCATCGACATGGGCCACCTGAGTGGAGAAGTCGTGACCCTGGATGCCGTCCGGGTTGTTAAGGAAGTTGAGCGCGTTGTCGATGGCCAGGCCGAAGCGCGCGCGCCAGGCCACGAGTCGCTCGTGCACCTCCGGCGAGATGGGAACTTCCGCGACCTGGTCGAAGACCTCCGGGGTGACCGTGAGGAGGCCCACCAGCGTGGTCCCTGCCCGTGCGCCCAGCATCACCTGGAGCGAGCGCTCCAGGGTGAAGACCTCCGAGTCGAAGCGCGGGCTGGTGATCACGTCAGTCAGCAGATCCTCGACGTTGTCGAGGACGCCGGGCTCGCCCGTGGCGGTCGCCAGGTGCAGGATCTCTTCCTTGAACAGGAACTGCTCTTCGTGGTCCAGCATGGCCCGCGGATGGTAGCACCGGGCCCTTGCCCGGCCGTCGCTCCCGGCGCGTCGCCGAAGGCTACGGGTAGAGGCCGCGCAGTGAGGTGGCCGAGGCGACCCGGTCCACGGCGAGCAGGTAGGCACCCGTGCGCATGTTGACGTTCTGCGTCTCGGAAAGGGCCAGGGTCTCGGCGAATGCCTTGACCATGATCTCCTTGAGCTTGCGGTTGACCGCTTCCTCGCTCCAGTGGTCGCGGTTGAGGTCCTGCACCCACTCGAAGTAGGAGACCGTCACGCCGCCGGCGTTGCACAGGATGTCGGGGATCATGAAGACGCCGCGTTCGTGGAGGATGTCGTCAGCCTCGGGAGTGGTCGGTCCGTTGGCCGCCTCAGCGATGATCCTGGCCTTGATGCGGCGCGCATTGACGGCCGTGATCTGGTTCTCCAGGGCCGCCGGGATGAGGATGTCGCACTCGACCTCCAGCAGCTCCCGGTTGGTCAGGGCCTCTGCGCCCGGGAAGCCCCTTACCGTGCCGTGCTCGGACTTCCAGCCGATGACCCTGGCGATGTCCAAGCCGGTCGGAGCATGGATGGCACCGACGGAGTCGGAGACGGCGACCACCTTGGCACCCTGCTCCGCGATGAGCGTCGCGGCGATCGACCCCGCGTTACCGAAGCCCTGGATGGCCACGGTCGACTGGGCCAGGTCCCGGCCCAGGTGAGCGGCCGCCTCCATGATGCAGAAGACGGCGCCGCGGGCGGTGGCCTCATTGCGTCCTTCCGAGCCGCCCAGGCTGATGGGCTTGCCGGTGACCACGCCGGGCACGGTGTAGCCGACGTGCATGGAGTACGTGTCCATGATCCAGGCCATCGTCTGGGCGTTGGTGTTCACGTCCGGCGCGGGGATGTCCTTCTCCGGGCCGATGAGCACGCTGATCTCCGTGGCGAAGCGGCGGGTCAGCCCCTCGACCTCCCGTTGGGAGAGCTTCTTGGGATCGACCACCACGCCACCCTTGCCGCCGCCGTAGGGGATACCCACCACGGCACACTTCCAGGTCATCCACATGGCCAGAGCTTTGACCTCGTCCAGCGTCACGTCCTGGTGATACCGCAGGCCGCCCTTGGCCGGTCCGCGGCCCAGGTTGTGCTGGACGCGATAGCCGGTGAAGACCTGCACGCTTCCGTCGTCCATCTTCACCGGGAAGTGGACCGTCAGCTCCCGCCGCGGCTCACGCAGGACGCGCCGCAGTCCCGGGTCCAGGTTCAGCCTCTCGGCGGCCAGGTCGAACTGCTGCTGCGCCACCTGCCAGGCGTTGATGGCATGGGCGGCCTGCTCCGTGGTCATCGGCGGACCATCCTCCGTACGCGAGCGCCGGCCCGGAAACAAGGGTGGGCGAGCTGGCTCGCTGAGAGCGTCGAACCCGCGGCAGTGTACACCGGTCCGCTGGCCTTCGACCCATCGCCGCTGGCCCGCCGGCACTTCAAGTGATGCGCCGAAGCACCGCTGCGCCGTAAGCGCCGGGACCCACGTGCGGCGCCACGGAGGGTCCTATCAACCCCGTAGAGATGGCCGCACGCGGGAGAGCGAGCGCCCGTGCGAGCTCATCGGCGAACGACTGGATCCCTGGTGCCTGCGCGTGCATCACCCAGGCCCGCTCGGCCGGTTCGGCGGCCAGCAGCTCGATGACCCGCTGCCGTGCGCGGCCCCGCGTCCGGGGCTTGTCGGCGGTCTCCACGACGCCGTCCGTGATGGTGATGATGGGCTTGACCGAAAGCACCGAGCCGATGGCCGCCTGCGCGGCACTGATCCGGCCGCCGCGCTTCAGATACTCAAGCGTGTCAAGAGCGACGTAGAGCTTGGAGGCTGGCAGGCGTCGCCGGAGCTCGTCCACGATGGCCTCCGCGGTGGCGCCGCTGCGCGCCATCTCCGCTGCCTGGAGCACCAGCAGGCCGAACTGCATGCTGGCTGTGCCACTGTCCACCAGGTGGATGGCCGCGTCGGGCATGCCGTCGCGCGCGATCTGCGCCGACTTCATGGTGCCCGACAGCTTGGCGCCCACGGTGATGCAGACGATCGCCTCGTGGCCGCTGTTCAGGGCCGCGCGGAAGGCCGCCGCGAAGTCGCCCGGGCTGCAGGCCGCCGTCTTGGGGAAGGGCGCATCGGGTGCCGTGAGGCGGCGGTAGAAGTCCTCCATGGACAGCTCCACGCCGCTCAGGAAGCTCTCCAAGCCGAAGGTCACGACCAGAGGCACGACCGTGACGCCATGCTCGGCCGCCATCTCCGCGGTGAGGTCCGAGGCGGAGTCGGTCACGATGGCTACAGTCATCGCGTTCTCTCCCACGCTCTGCTGCTCTCCCCCGCCAGGGGGCCGACAGAGCCTAGGGTATCGGCCGCGTAGGCTCTGAATCGATCGACCAGGATGGTAGGCGCCCGATCCAGTCCGCCGCGGCCATCGTCGCGCAGATCCCACAGGCCCATATGGCCGAGGTACGACCCGACGTCCTTGCGTCCGCTCCGCCACATCCAAGTCACCAGGCTGAACATGGGCCACCAGGTGTAGCCCACGATGGCCACGCCCTCGCCGCGCAAGCGCTGGACGGTAGCGACCGACTCATCCATCCAGCGCGCCCGCCGGAGGACGCTGCCGATGGCGCTGGTCTCGGTGATCATCACCGGGCGGCCGTACCGCTGGCCGAAGGTCCGGATCACCCGCTCCAGCTCGCTGCCGCCGCCTTGGTACGCCGCGCGTCGGGCGGTCCCGTCAGTGCCTACCAGGCGGTGAGCGCTCATGCCCGGATAGAAGTTGACGCCCATCACGTGGAACTCCTGGGGATGGTCGCAAAGCCAGCGGAGGGTTCCCTCGCTGGCGCCGTGCTCCTTAAGCCAGCAGCGCATGGGATGAGCTTCGTGGACTCGGCCCAGCAGCAGGTCCGTGGGCAAGAGCTGGCGTCGCCGGGTGAAGCGCAGGGCATCCTGGAGCGCCGGATCGTCCGCGGTGTAGGAGGCGGTCGCCTCGACGTGGACGATGCGGGCGTCCGGCTGAAGCTCGCGCAGCGCAGCGATCGTCCGCGACATCCCCTGCGCGATGGGCAGGAGCAGCGCCACCCAGCCCCGCCAGCCACGGCGGTAGGGCGGCCAGTACCCGGTGTAACCGCTGAAGCGGATGTTGACCAGCGGTTCGTTGAGTGGCGTGTAGGACCGGACGAGGTGTCGGTATCGCTCGGCGAAGGCCGCGGCGTACTCCGCGACCCGCCGCGGGTAGTCGGGATGGAGGAACTCGCGCTCCATCCAGAGCGGACAGCCGTAGTGGACCAGGTCGATGATGGGCGCGATGCCCAGACGCTCGACCATGTGCTCGAGGACGGGATCCGTCCAGCTCCAGTCGAACCGGCCCGGCGCCGGGTTCACTCGATACCAGGGGATCCCGTAGCGCATCGACCTGACGCCGAGGGAGGCGGCCAGATCGAGATCCTCGCGCCAGCGCTCGTAGTGCTGCGTCAGCGCGTATTCATCGAGCACACGCCCCGTGCTGCGGCCGAGCTGCGGGATGAACGTGTCCTCTATCCCCACCGCCCACTCGAAACCGTCCGGCGTCCCGGGCGGCATCCTGGCGGGTGTTGTCCCGATGGGGGTCGGTCTCAGATGCGCTCGAAGGCCATGGCCACCGCGCCGCCGCCACCCAGGCACAGCGTCGCGAGGCCGTAACGACCTTCCCGCCGCCGCAGCTCGTGGAGCAGAGTGGCCACGATGCGCGCGCCACTCGCCCCGATGGGGTGGCCCAGAGCGATGGCGCCGCCATTCACGTTGACCCTGGACCAGTCGAAGCCCAGCTCGCGCCCGTCCGCCAGCACCTGCGCCGCGAAGGCCTCGTTGATCTCGATGAGGTCGAAGGCTTCGATGGGCAGCTCGATCCGCGCCAGCAGCTTCTGCACGCCGGAGATGGGCGCCAGGAAGAGCCAGCGCGGCGCCAGGTCAGCCTGGCTGTAGCCGATGACCCGCGCGAGCGGCGTCAGGCCGAACCGTTCCACGGCACGCTCGCTGGCCACGACCGTGGCGGCCGCACCATCCGTGATGCCCGGCGCGTTGCCCGCCGTGACCGACGCGGTTAGCGGCCCTTCCTCGTCGTCCGGCTCGGGCAGCGCAAAAGCCGGCTTGAGGCGCCCGAGAGCGTCCGTGGTCGAGTCGCGCCGGGGTCCCTCGTCCGTATCGAAAAGCGACTCCTCCTTTCCGCGGCGGACCGGCACGGGGACGATCTCCTCCGTGAAACGGCCGGCATCGATGGCAGCGACGGCCTTCTGATGGCTCTCGAAGGCGAACGTATCCTGATCCTCGCGGCTTACCCGGCTCTTACCGGCGACTCGCTCGGCGTGTGTGCCCATATGGACGGCTTCCGTGGCGCACCACAGGCCGTCGACGACGGTCGCATCGACGATCTCGCCGTTCCCCAGCCTGTAGCCGAAGCGTGCCTTGGGCAGCAGATACGGCCCCAGGTCCATGTTCTCCATGCCGCCGGCCACGCCGATGTCTAGGTCCCCGGCGCGGATCTGCGCGGCGGCGAACATGATGGCCTTCAGCCCAGAACCGCAGACCTTGTTGATCGTCGTGGCACTGGTGGAGTCGGCCAAACCGGCGTTGAGCGCCGCGATCCGGGCGGGAGCCTGACCGGCGCCAGCTTGGATGACCTGGCCCATGATCACTTCCTCGACGGCATCGGCGGGGATGCCGGCGCGCTCCACGGCCGCCCTGATGGCGATACCGCCCAGTGTCGTGGCGGGCGTATCGGCGAGGCTGCCGCCGAACTTGCCGATGGGCGTCCGCGCCGCCGAGACAAGGTAGACGCCGCCATTCCGGCCCGTGGGCTGTTCCATCCAAGGGAATCTACACCGCACGCCGCGGCCAGCCCGCCGCCGCCTGGCTACGATGGCGCCATGGAAGACGTCGGATCGCGCCGCGTGGCGATCGTGACCGGGGTCGCCTCCGGCATCGGACGGGCGGTGGCGGACGCGCTGCTTGCCGATGGCTGGCGCCTGGTGGGCCTGGATGTCCGCGAGGACGCGCCCGAGGGGGTCGAGCTCGAGGTCGGTGATGCGGCGGACGCCGCTGTGCTGGTGCGGGCGATCGGTCGGGCGGTCGTTGGTGGCGGTCGACTCGACGCTTTGGTCTGCGCAGCCGGGCTACCGCCCACCGGACCATGGGACGACACTCAGCACTGGGCCGACGCACTTCGACTTGACTTGACGGCACCGTACGAGGCGGCCCGAGTGGCGATGCCATCGCTGAGGGCCGCGGGCGGCTCGGTCGTGTTCATCGGCAGCACCGTCGGCTCGGCCGAGGGCTCCGCCCGCTCGCCCGCGTACGCGGCGGCCAAGGCTGGCCTTGAGGGACTGGCACGCTCGCTGGCCGTCATCGGTGCACCGGACGGCGTTCGCGTCAACGTCGTGGCTCCTGGGCCCATCGACACGGACTTCGACGTCGCGGCCTTCCCGCCAGCCAACCGGCCGGATGTACCACTGGGCAGGATGGGCAGTGCGGAAGAGGTCGCATCGGTCGTGCGCTTCCTCCTGTCTCCAGAGGCCGCCTACGTCACCGGCGCCGTGTGGCGCGTCGACGGCGGCAGGACGGTCCTCTCGCCCGCCCAGGCGGCGCGCCGCGCGATCGAGGGCGCCTGAACACGCCGGGGGCGCGCCGCGCCCGGCGGGACGATCTACCAGGATGACCACTGGATCGCGGACCACGGCGTCGATCTCCTGGTGCGCGGATATGTAGTGCTCAAGCCCAAGCGGCATGTTCACGAGTTCGCTGACCTGGTGCCTGAAGAGGCAGTGACGTTCGGGCCGGTGTTGCAGATGATCCTGGCTGGGATGCGTCGCGCGCTGGAGACCGAACGCATCTACGCCTGCTCCTTCGCTGAAACGGTCCATCACCTGCATCTCCACCTGCTCCCTAGGTACTCGGACATGCCCGGGCTCGGTCCGAACCTCCTTCCGGAGCTGTTCGCCGGACAACGGTGGGCATGCACACCGGCCGAAGCCGAGAAGGCTGCGGCTCTCATACGGCAGGGACTATCGGATCGCGTCTGGGAGCCAGCCGATAAGCGCCGTTAGGGTGGGGTCGATGGACATCGGCGTCGACGCCCTCCGGGCGATCGTGTCGATCATGGTGGGGCTCGTCGTGGCCCTGAAGATCGTCCTGCCTGTCCGCGGTCCCGGAGGCAAGCAAGGCGCCGAGCGAGGACGGGCCCATGGCGGATCGGGATACGAACCTCTCATCTCGGCTCCTCCGAGCACTCCTGCCGACGGGTCTCTTTCTTCTGGTCGCGTGGTCGATCGTCAATGGCTACGGCTTCATCGCCAGTGACTTCCATATACGACCGTTGATCGCCGGTGATGGTCGGTCGCCTTCAGCTTCATGGTGATCAGCATGGGCTGGGCGTCCATGGCATGCCGGGCATGCCAAGCGACGAAGGAGCTCCCGGCGCTCGACTGGTGATGCCGCTTCTGACGTCGAATGGCACGCGAGCGGTGCCGATTCGAGGAGGAAAGGCCCTGGTACGCTCAGGACGAGGCGCCATGCGGACCGAGTCCCCACTTCCTTCTCGCCTTGGCACGCCCGGCGCACCAGCGCAACCTGGCCCGAATCGCGCGCCCGGACCCTCGCGTTGACAGCCTAGGCCAGAGGCCCTATCGTCCGCGCCTGATGACATCGTTCTTCTGGTATCCCACCTAGCGGGCAAGAGGCCGCCGAGCAAGGCTCGGTAGCAAAGGCACTCATGCCCGAACGCAGGAGGTCGCAGGACCCCTGCGTTTTTGTTTACCCGAAGCGATCCGACCTATCCAACGAACGAGGCGACCGATGATCGTGGTGATGCGGACCGGCGCGACCGGCGAAGAGATCAACGAGGTCAAGCGGACCATCGAGGAGCACTCCCTGGAGGCGTTCCTGAGCGTCGGGGAGGAGCGGACCGTGATCGGTGTGGTGGGACCCGACGTGGAGCGCGTGGAGCACATCCACTCGCTGCCGGGCGTGGAGCAGGTGATCCGCGTCTCCAAGCCCTACAAGCTCGCCTCCCGCGAGCACCATCCCGACCGGACGCGGGTGCGGGTGGGGTCGGTCGAGATCGGTGCCGGCAGCCCGCTGCGCGTGATGGCCGGTCCCTGCTCGGTGGAGTCGCGCGAGCAGGTCTCGGCTACGGCCCGTTGGGTCCGGCGCGAGGGCGCCAGCGTCCTGCGTGGCGGCGCCTTCAAGCCGCGCACCTCGCCGTACCAGTTCCAGGGGCTGGGCATCGCGGGCCTCGAGCTGCTCGCCGAGGCGGGTGCCGGGACGGGTCTGCCGGTCGTGTCGGAGGTGACCGACCCCAGCCAGGTGGAGGTCTTCGACCGCCACGTCGACCTGCTCCAGGTGGGCAGCCGCAACATGCACAACTTCGTTCTGCTGCGGGCGGTGGGCCAGAGCCGCCGGCCGGTGCTGCTGAAACGCGGCTTCGGCGCGACGATCGAGGAGTGGCTGATGGCCGCCGAGTACATCCTCTCCTCGGGCAACCCCAACGTGATCCTGTGCGAGCGGGGTATCCGGACCTTCGAGCCGTCCACCCGCAACACGCTCGACCTGACCGCCGTGCCCGTCCTGCGCGAGCTGACCCACCTGCCCATCGTCGTCGATCCTTCCCATGGCACCGGACATCGCTCCCTCGTCCGACCGATGGCCCTGGCCGCCGCCGCGGTGGGCGCTGACGGGCTGATCATCGAGGTCCATCCCGACCCTCCTCGCGCACGTTCCGATGCCGACCAATCGCTCTCCTTCCCGGAGTTCGGCGACTTGATGGACGACCTTCGACGTTTGGAGTACCTGCGCGAGCCGGTGGCGGCGGTCGCGCCGCCGAGCGTTGCGGCGCCGGTGGAGCTGGAGCGGCTGCGCGACCGTATCGATGATGTGGATGCGCGTCTGGCGGCACTGCTGGAAGAGCGGGCGCATCTCGCCGTGGCCGTGCAGCAGACGCGTTCCAGCGGCGACCACGGACACGATGTCGCGCGGGAACGGTCACTCCTGGAGCGCGCCGCAGCGTCAGAGGGCAGCGTGCTCAGCGCCCAGGACCGGGAGATGGTCTTCGGGTCGATCCTGCGGGCGTCCCGCTCGGCGCAGCGGCGTTCGTCGGCCGTGGCTGAGGAGTCCGCAGCGGCCGAGGCGTCGGCGTCGGCCGCGGCAGGGCCGGGATCGGCCGCGTGAGATCGGGGAAGGTGGGACCGGGGCCGGTTCCTCGGCGCGTCGCGCCGGCCGGTCGCCTGCGGGGAGAGATCCGGTTGCCGTCGGACAAGTCGATCGCGCACCGGGCGCTGCTCTTCAACGCCATGGCCGCGGGGTCGGCGCAGATCACGCTGCGACGCCCGGGGGCGGATGTGCTGAGCACCGTCCAGGTGCTGAGCGACCTCGGCGTAGTGGCCGGGATGGAGAAGACGGATGGGTCCGTCACGGTCACCGTCCGGGGCGGTGGGACGACCGATGCAGCGCGACTGGCGGGCGGAGGCGGCGAGCGGATGGACTGCGGCAACTCCGGGACCACGATGCGACTGCTCTGCGGCGCATTGGCCGGTCGCGCCGGTACAACGGCGGCCGGCCCGGCTGGCGAGGCAGTCGAGGCTTCAGGCCCCAGGGCGGCGGAACTCTACGGGGACACCTCGCTATCGTCCCGGCCCATGGAGCGCGTCGCCGGTCCCCTGCGAGCCATGGGCGCCGACGTGGCCACGACGGGCGGACATGCACCAGTCCGAGTCGGCGGCCACCGACCGTTGCGCTCGATGCACCATGCACTGCCCGTCGCCAGCGCTCAGGTGGTGAGCGCGATCAGCCTCGCGGCACTTGCTGCGGAGGGGACGACGACCATCGACACGCCGGCAGAGACGCGCGACCACACCGAGCGCCTGCTGGCCTGGCTGGGTGCCGATGTCCGCCGGGAGGGCAGGCGCACGAGCATCAAGGGACCGGCCCGCATGCAGGCCCGGTCGCTGACCGTGCCGGGAGATATCTCGTCCGCTGCCGCGTGGCTGGTCGCCGCCGCGCTCCATCCCGACGCCGAGCTGCGGCTCCTGGATGTGTCGCTCAACCCCAGCCGGCTCGCGATCGTCGATGTGTTGCGCGAGATGGGCACGGACATCAAGGTCAAAGCGCACGAGGCGCTCCCCGGCGGGTCATCACCCGAGCCGGTGGGCGACCTCGTCGTCAGGACCGCCACGACCCTGCGTCCGATCAGCCTGGGCGGCGATCGCGTGGCGCCACTCATCGATGAGCTGCCGCTCATCGCCGTGGCCATGGCCGCCGCGAACGGCGTGAGCGAGCTGCGCGATGCGGGGGAACTGCGCGTCAAGGAGTCCGACCGCATCGCCCAGGTGGTGCGGCATCTCGTGGCGATGGGCGTGAACGCCGAGGAGCTCCCCGACGGCTGGCGCGTGACCGGCGGCCGCCGTGCCCGGCTCGTCCCGCTGCCGGTGGGGACGGGAGGCGACCACCGCATAGGCATCGCCTTCGCGATCGCCGCCCTGAGCGGGCTCACCGGCGAGGCGCTGGTCGATGACCCAGCCTGCATCGATGTCTCGTACCCAGGCTTCTGGGAGGACCTCGAGGCGGTGTCCGACCAGACGATGGCCGGCGCCGCCCGATGAGGCGTCTGCGGCTGCTGACGGCTGGCGAGTCGCACGGCCCCGGCATGAGCGGGATCCTGGAGGGTCTCCCGGCCGGGCTGCGGATCTCCACGCGCGGCGTCGACCGCGACCTGGCGCGCCGCCAGCACGGCTACGGGAGCGGGCGGCGCATGCTCATCGAGCGCGACCGGGTGGAGTGGACCGCCGGGCTACGCTTCGGCCGGACGCTCGGCTCACCGCTGGCCTTCAGCATCCTCAACCGCGACTGGCAGAACTGGCGCGACCGCATGTCCGTGGAGGCCGCCGACGGCGCCCGACGTCCCAAACCGGTCACGCTGGCGCGCCCCGGCCATGCCGATCTGGCCGGCGCCATCAAGTACGACACCGGTGACATCCGCGACGTGCTGGAGCGGGCTTCCGCCCGCTCCACGACCCCACGCGTGTGCGCCGGCGCCGTATGCCGTCAACTCCTCGCGAATGCCGGCGTGCGGATCTGGAGCTTCGTCGATCAGTTGGGGACCATCCGCGCCTTCCCCGACGCAGAAGACCCGCTCACCGAAGTCGCCCCCGACTGGTGGCGACAGGATCTGGCCCGCCCGACCCCTCTACGCTGCCCCGACCCGGACGCGGAGACAGCCATGCAGGCGGAGATCGACGCCGTCTCGGCGGCCGGCGACTCCATCGGGGGCAGCTTCGTGGTCGTCGTGGAGGGACTGCCCATCGGGCTGGGCTCGTCGGCGGAGTGGGACACGCGGGTCGACTCGGCGCTGGCCGGCGCAGTGATGGGCATCCAGGCCGTGAAGGGCGTCGAGATCGGACTCGGCTTCGGCGTGGTGTCAAAGCGAGGCAGCCAGGTCCACGACGAAGTCGATAGCGGCCGGTCTAGCCGATGGGAGCGTCGCACCAATCGAGCTGGCGGCGTGGAGGGTGGCATGACCAACGGCGAACCGGTCGTGGTGAGGGCGGCCGTGAAGCCGGTGGCGACGCTGCGCAAGCCGCTGGACGCGGTGGACCTTCACACCGGGCAGCGCGGCCGGGCACACATCGAGCGCAGCGACGTGGCCATCCTGCCGCGTGCGGCCATCGTGGGTGAGGCCATGGTCGCGCTCGTGCTGGCCGACGCGTTGCTCACGAGCTTCGGGGCCGACACGATGAGCGACCTGCGGGCGGCCGTCCGGCGGAGACGTGCGCGCTCCGTCCGACCGCGTGCGACCGACGGGGCGGCATCCGAGTGAGCAGACCCGCCTCGACCGGGCTGGCCTTCCGGCTGCTTGGTCAGGGCATCGACTACTCCGCCTCGCCGGTCATGATGCGGGCGGCCTTCGCTGCCCTGGCGCTGCCTCACACCTACGACCTGGCCGACGTCGGCGCGTCCGAGGTGGCTGCGGCCGTGGAAGGGCTTCGCGCGGACGGGATCGGCGGTGCCAACGTGACCACGCCACACAAGCGGACGGTGGCGGCGCTGGTCGACGCGCGATCAGCGGAGTCCGAGCGGAGCGGCTCGGTGAACACGGTGGTGCGCGACGGTGGTCGGCTCGTCGGCCACGACACTGATCTACCCGCCCTGGTCGAGGCTATCGAGCGCCTCTGTCCGGGCGGCGCGCGACGGTCTCTCGTGCTGGGGGCTGGCGGTGCGGCCCGATCGGCCGTCCAGGCGCTGGAGCGGGGCGGAAGCGAGCACGTCGAGGTCGTTCAGCGCGGCGACGGATCGTGGGATCGCTTGCCGGAGCTGCTGGATGCCGCCGACCTGGTGGTAAACGCGACGCCTATCGGCACGGCGCGTCCTGCCGGGGTCCGCACGGAGTCAGACCGCGCGAGCACGCCCATCCCGGCGGGGCTCCTGCGACCTGACTTGGCCGTCCTCGACCTCGTCTACCGGCCCAGTCCGACTCGACTGGTGCACGACGCACGGCGGGCCGGTGCACGGGCCGCCGGTGGAGCGGGCATCCTCCTGGGTCAGGGGCGGCGCAGCCTGGAGCTTTGGCTGGGCCTGCCGGCGCCGGTCGAGGCGATGCGCACCGCGCTGCGCCAGGAACTTGGACCCGACGCCGATGTCTGAGTCGCCTGAGTCGATCGTCCTTGTGGGGCTGCCGGGCAGCGGCAAGAGCGCTGTCGGTCGCTGCCTCGCCGAGCGGCTCGGGCGCGCGTTCGTGGACACCGATGAGCTGGTGCATCGGCGCACCGGCAGGCACCCGGCAGAGCTCATCGAGGCAGGGGGCGAAGCCGCGCTGCGCGCGTTCGAGCTCGACGCCGTGAGAGAGGCCCGCGCGCTGCCGGGTGCGGTCATCGCCACCGGTGGAGGCACGGTGCTGGAGCCGCTCGCCCGCTGGGCGCTGTGGGATGAGGCCAAGGTGATTCGGCTGGACGCGCCCGACGATCGACTCCTGGGCAGACTCGCGGCCGATCCCGTCCAGCGCCCCCTGCTGCGCGGAGACGCTCCTGTTGCGCTGGCGAAGCTGCGCGAGGAACGTGCGCCGTTCTATCGAGCAGCGGACCTGACCGTGGATGCCACCGCGGACGTGGCCGCGGTCACGAAGCTGGTCGAGGAAGGCGTGCGCGACATCGCTCGAAAAGCCGCAGGTTCCCAGGCCGCGGGTCACGGCGCCGGCGCGGCTCCGCCTCGCACCCGCCGCCTCTTCGACGCGAAGCAACTCCGCGGCCACCCCATGGGTCCCACACACGCGCGGATCGTCCTGGGCCGCGACCTGGATAAGGCCGCGATAAGCGCCATCATCGAGGATGTGTCGACCGGCATCCCTGTGGTCGTGGCCGACGAACGGGCGGCTGCCGCGCTACCGCAGCTGATGGCCGCGCTCCCCCGGGAGCGGCTGCTCACCGTCCGCGGCGGCGAGCGAGGCAAGCGGCTGCGCTCCGTGGAGCGGCTGCTGGAGGCGGCAGCGGCAGCCGGGGCGGAGCGAGGCGACGCCTGGCTCTGCCTGGGCGGCGGCACGACCACGGACCTCGGCGGCACCGCCGCGGCGCTCTATCACCGGGGAGCGCCGCTCATCCACGTGCCCACCACCTGGCTGGGACAGGCCGACGCGGCCCTCGGCGGGAAGGTGGCCGTGGACCTGGCACGGGCCAAGAACTCGGCCGGAGCCTTTTGGCCTCCCGTGGCGGTGATCGCGGACGTAGCGTCTCTGCGCACACTGCCCCGCGCGCGCCTCCTCGACGGCATGGCCGAGTCACTGAAAGCGGCGCTCATCGGGGACCCGGCGCTGTGGCGGCTGATCGGGGAGCGCGGCCCAGCTGCCGTACGTACTCGCGATCCCGACGAGGCCGCCCGCTATGCCGTCGTGGAGCGCTCCGTCCGGGTCAAGCTGGGCATCGCCGCGCGTGATCCGTACGAGTCGGGCGAACGCCGGACGCTCAACCTGGGCCACACGCTGGGTCATGCGCTGGAGATCGAGAGCGGCTATCGCCTGCCCCACGGCCAGGCAGTCGTGCTGGGGATCCGGGCCGTGACCGCCATCGCCGAGGGACGGGGTGCGGAGTCCGATCTCTCCCATCGCATCGACGCCCGCCTCACAGATCTGGGTTTCGCGCTCCATCGCCGCTTCGATGCGTCGGCCGTCCGTCAAGCGCTGCAAGGCGACAAGAAGCGCCGGCAGGGCCGCCAGCGCTGGATCCTGCCCATGGCGGTTGGTCGAGTGGTGGAGGTGGATGATGTCTCCGATGCCGAGCTGGACCGTGCGCTTATGCGCATCGCTCCCAGAGAGGAGACACGATGAGGATCCTCCTGCTCAACGGTCCCAATCTCGGCCGTCTGGGCCACCGGGAGCCGGAGGTCTACGGCACCACCACGCTGGCCGAGGTGGTCGAGGCCGTGCGCGCGCACGCGGAAGTCCGGGGCGCACAGGTCGATGCCCTCCAAAGCAACCACGAGGGCGCTTTGATCGACCGTCTCGAGCAGCGTGACTACGACGGCGTGGTCATGAACCCGGGTGCGCTGGCGCACACTAGCTACGCCCTGCACGACGCCATCGTCTCCGCTGAGCGGCCGGTCATCGAGGTCCACATCAGCGATATCCGCGCCCGGGAGGCGTGGCGCATCTCCGTCCTGGAGCCGGTCGTGGCCGGACAGGTCATCGGTCGGGGCTGGCAAGGCTATCTCGAGGCGGTCGACCTCCTTCTGGCACGCCAGCAACCAACCCCCACCGGGGAGGACGCGTGATCGCGCCGGCCGCGCCACGGGCGGGGAGCGGCGTCGTCGCCGTCGAGTGGAGCGCCGACACGCTCACCCCTGTCTCCGCCGGACTGCGCCTGGGCGACCGGCTGGCCTTCATCCTGGAAAGCGTCGAGGGCGGGGCGCGCTACGGGCGCTACTCCATGGTCGGTGTGCGTGGCCGGACGCTCACGGTGGATGGCTCCACGGCCGTGATCCAGGCAGCCGACGGAAGCGAGGTGAAGCGATTCGCGACGGATGACCCGCTGGAGGCGCTGCGCACCATGCTGCCCGTGATCCCGAGCGACCCAGGGTTCCCTTTCCCGCTCTCCGCGGGCGTCGGCTACCTGGCCTACGAAGCCGCGTCTCGCTGGGAGCGGCTGCCCGTCCCAGAAGCTGATCCGGTCGATCTTCCCGAGGCCTGCTTCCACCTGCCCGAGGTCGTCATCGTCTTCGATCACCTCGCCCAGTCGGCGACTTTGGCGACCATCGACGATGGGGAGGCGGACGGCAGGCTGACGGCGGTGGCCGGACTCCTGGCGCGACCGGTCGAGGAAGAGCGACCCGTTCAGCTGGATCGTGGCCCCCGCGCGGTCGCTGCCCTTCCCGCGGGCGGGAAGGACGCGGCGCGCTACGAGACCGGGGTTGCCTCGCTGGTGGCCGATATCCGCGCCGGCGAGATGCTTCAAGCAGTGCTGGCGCGCCGCTTCACGATCTCCTGCGCCGCAGCGCCGCTCGCCGTCTACCGAGCACTGCGGCGGATCAACCCGTCGCCGCACCTCTTCTTCATCGATCTGGGCGCCGGTCGGGCAATCCTGGGCGCATCGCCGGAGCTGCTGGTGCGGGCCCGGGGCGGCGAGATCGTCACGCGGCCCATCGCCGGGACGCGGCCGCGCTCGGATGACCCGGTGCGCGACGCGGAGCTGGAGGCGGACCTGCTGGCCGACGAGAAGGAGCTGGCGGAGCACGCGATGCTGGTCGATCTGGCCCGCAACGACGTCGGCCGCGTGTCGGCGACGGGGAGCGTGGAGTGGCCGCTGCTCTACTCCGTGGAGCGCTACTCGCACGTGATGCACCTCGTATCGGAGGTGCGCGGGCGGCTGCGCGACGGCCTGGATGCGTTCGACGCCGTGCGCGCCACGTTCCCCGCCGGGACCCTCAGCGGGGCGCCCAAGGTCCGTGCGATGCAGGCCATCGCGGAGCTGGAGGGAGAGCGTCGCGGGCCGTACGGCGGCGCCATAGGCTTCTTCTCACCGAGCGACGTGGAGGCGGCCATCACCATCCGCAGCGTGGTCCTGCGCGAGGGCACGGCGTTCGTGCATGCCGGCGCCGGCATCGTGGCCGACTCGGACCCGGCACGCGAGTCGGCGGAGGTGGCCGCCAAGGCGCGAGCTGTCCTCTCGGCGCTGGCGGAGGCGGACGCGTGACGCGCATCCTTCTCCTGGACAACTACGACTCGTTCACGTGGAACCTCTACCAGCTCCTGTCGACCCAGGGCGTGGGCGTGGAGGTGGTGCGCAACGACGAGACCTCCGTGGAGACCATCGCGGCCGAGCCGCCGGACGCCATCGTCATCTCGCCCGGGCCGTCGCGCCCGGAGCGGGCCGGCATCTCGGTCGAGCTCATCCGTCAGCTCGGCCCCACCATCCCCACGCTGGGCGTCTGCCTGGGGCACCAGGCCATCGGCGTGGCCTACGGCGGGGAGGTCGTGCGGGTCGAGCCGGTGCACGGCAAGCGCTCCCCGGTGCTGCACGAGGGCGGCGGGCTCTTCGATGGTGCGCCCTCGCCGCTGAGCGCCGCGCGATATCACTCGTTGGCCATCGAGCGCTCTGGCCTGCCGAAAGAACTGGAGTTGACCGCCTGGTCGCCCGACGGCCTGGTCATGGGCGTTCGGCATCGAACACACCCTGTGGAAGGCATCCAGTTCCACCCCGAGTCGATCCTCACCGATGACGGGCCGTCGCTCATCTCACGATGGCTGTCCAAGGCGGTAGGTCCAGATGAGGTCCGCGCGACGTACTGACCGATAGACAGCACCCCATCTCCGCGCCACGAGGACTTCATGCATCTACCTCTCCGTCTTCTCGCCCTCCTCATCGCGGCCTCGGGCGCCATGGCCGCCTGCGCCGGTGGCAGTGCCTCGGCCCCTGGTGTGGAGAGCGATGCGCCCTCTAGGGTGCCCTCGCCACCTCCCTCCAACACGCCCGCGGCCACGGAGCGGAACGCGACGGGTACCGCCGGCGGCTCGCCCGTGCCAGCGCCGTCCGCCGGGACCACCCGTCCCGGCGTCTCGGCCACGCCGTCCGCCTCGGGCGTTGTCGCTCCGGCGTGGGCCACCATCCCGTTGACCGACGTGCGCACGGGCGAGACGTTCACCCTGGCCGGGGCGGGCGACCGCGTGGTCTTCGTCGAGCCGATGGCCGTCTGGTGCACCAGTTGCCGCCAGCAGCAGGAGACGGCCAGGGAGGCGGTTGCCGTGCTTGATCCGTCGCGCGTCACCTGGGTCGCCCTCGACGTGGACCCCAACGAGACGCCGGACATGCTGGCGCGCTTCGCGGATGAGAACGCGTTCCCGTTCACGTACGCCATCGCGGGCGTGGAGCTGTCCCGCGCCCTCGCCGACGCGTTCGGTGCGCAGGTGCTGAGTCCGCCTTCCACGCCGGTGATAGTCATCGGCACGGACGGCACGGTGACCCTCACGGAGTTCGGGCACAAAAGCCAGGCGCGCATCGCCGAGCTGGCCCAGCAGCACGGCGCGTAACCCGTGCCTGAACTGCTCCTGCTCTTCACGGCGGGTCTCTTCAGCGCGGCCAGCCCCTGCTTGCTGCCGCTCTACCCCGGCTTCATCGCCTATCTCGCCTCGAACAGCGGCGCCATCGCCGGCCGGCGCGCTGCTGGGCTGCTGGGTCTCCTGGTGCTGGCCGGCGTGCTCACCACGATGGTGGCCATCGGCTTCCTGCTGCGGCTGCTGAGCCTGGCGACGGGACAATTCCTGCTGCTCATCATCCCGGTGGTCTACCTGGCGGTCATCGCGCTGGGCGTGCTGTTGCTGTCGGGCCGCAACCCATTCGAGAAGATGCCCAACGCTGGCATCCCGCTGGTCAAGAACCCGTACGGACAGGCCTTCGTCTACGGCCTGATGCTGGGACCGGTCGCAGTGCCCTGCGCGGGACCCTTCCTCTTCGCACTCCTGGCGATCTCCACCGGCGCTGCCGACACGGTGGCGCAGATCGGCCGTTTCTTCGTGTTCGGGCTCGGCTTCGGCCTGCCCCTGGTGGGTCTATCGCTACTGGCCGCGGCACGCGGTCAGGCACTCGTGCGCTGGGTCCTCGCGCGGCACGACACGCTGGAACGAGTGGCCGGTGTGCTGCTCATCGCCGCGGGCATCTACGGCTTGGTCACCGAGTGGGAGAACATTCGCTTCACGCTGCGGATCTGAGCGCTACTCACCCACCGCACGTTGGATGGCGGCCACATCCTCACCGCTCAGTACGACCCGCCCGTCCGTGGTGAGGTAGAGCAGGTCGACATTGGCGCCCGCGCTGGCGATCCTCCGAAGTGCCTCGCCAAGGCTACCGGGCCGCTCCGGCAGCCGATCGAGCAGCACTACCTCCCGCTCCGCCCGAACCTCCAGCCCGGCCTCCTGGATGGCACGTCGAGCACTCGGTGCATCCTCCACCAGGACGTGCATGATGCCCTCGCCGCCGGAAGGAAAGCCGCATGTCCCCTCGATGTTGATCCCTGCCCGACCGAGCGACTCCGCTGCGTCAGCCAGGGTACCCGGCCGGTTCACCAGGACGATCGTCAGGTCCGTAGCCATACCGCGCCTCCACTCTTGCGGCCATCGGGCTCACGCCCTGCCTAGTGCCCGCGCGCACAGCCTACGCCGGCCTGTCCAGGCACCGGGGGTAACCTTCGCGCCATGATGGTCGGGCGGTGAAGTACGGCTTCGTGATCCCCAGCGGCGAGGTCGAGGTCATCGTGGACCTGACGATGGCGGCCGAGGCGGCTGGCTGGGACGGCGCCTTCACCTGGGACGGCATCAATGTCGGCCCGAACATCGAGGTGTCCGACCCGTGGGCGACCCTGGCGGCGATGGCCGTGCGCACAGAACGCGTCACCATCGGCGCCGTGGTCACGCCGGTCGCGCG
>Ga0136615_10000326_pt1 | contig 21430 bp, 16 predicted proteins | sample AntDrymUQ2882206_2_FD_106647 | JGI IMG/M metagenome (GOLD analysis project Ga0136615, IMG submission 106647) | Polar desert sand microbial communities from Dry Valleys, Antarctica - metaG UQ288 (22.06) | ecosystem: Environmental > Terrestrial > Soil > Desert | place: Antarctica: Dry Valley... | reverse complement strand
TGATCGTCGGGGCGCTGTCGCTGGCCGGATTCGTGGGTGGTGCCCTGCTTGGTTCCCGGGCCGCGCCGTCGCTGTTGTCGGAGGGCTCGCGTTCGCCCTACGCGCCGCTAGCGGCGCTCGTCGGAGCGCTGCTCGTAGGCGGGTTGATCGCCTCGGTCGCGGAGATCCTCGGCTTCAGGCTACGGCGCCGCCTCAGCGAGCCGCTGGGGGTGCTAGACGGCATAGGGGGCTCGGTGCTGGTCGCTTGCCTCGGACTCGTACTCGCCTGGATGCTGGGCGTCGTGGCGCTCCAGACACCCGGCGCAGTTGCGTTGAGGGAGCCGATCCAGCGTTCGACGATCCTGCGCGAGCTCAACGCTGTGCTGCCGCCCTCGGGACCACTGCTGCGTGCGCTCGCTCGCTTCGATCCCTTGCCTCAGATAGCGGGACCGACGGCAGGGGTGCGTCCGCCCGACGCGCGGATCGCCCGCGACCCACAGGTCCGCGCCGCGGGGCGGAGCGTGGTCAGGGTGCTGGGGACCGCCTGCGGCCTCGGCCTGCAGGGGTCGGGATGGATTGCGCGTGATGGCGTCGTCGTGACCAACGCCCACGTGGTTGCGGGACAGGAGGACACGTCGGTCCAGGTTGGCGGCGAGGGACCGGCGCACGACGCGCAGGCGATCTGGTTCGACTCCCGCAATGACCTCGCGATGCTGCGGGTGCCCGGGATCGAGGGCGTGCCCTCGCTCGAGCTGGACCTGAATGCCCAGGCCGGGACGTCCGCGGCGGTGCTCGGCTTCCCGGAGAACGGGGCATACGACGTTCGTGCGGCCCGTCTCGGGCGCACGCGCGAGGTCCCCAGCGAGGACGCCTACGGCCGCGTGCTCGAGCGTCGCCGGATCACCTCGCTGCGCGGTCTGGTGCGGTCGGGCAACTCGGGCGGCCCGATGGTCGACGGTGAGGGTCGCGTCGTCACGACGGTCTTTGCGTCGGCGATCGCATCTGGGAGCGGCAGTGGCTTCGGCGTGCCTGACACGATCGTCGCCGACGCGCTGAGCAGAGCCGAGGCACCGGTCGGCACGGGCCCCTGCTCGCCATGACGCGGCGCTTACGGCGCGCGGGCCAGCGCTTCGATACAAATCCCTCGGTGCGCTGCCGGCACCGACCCCTCCTGCTCGCGCTCGCCGTGCTCGGCGCCCCGGCGACGGCAGCCGCCGCTCCCCCCAATCCCTGCCTCGATCCCGACCGCCGCGCGAACCTGCGTTGCCCCGATCTCGTCATGAAGCGACCGTTCGGTCTCTCCCTCGATCCACTTGTCAAGCCCGGCCGGCTCGTTCTGCGGGCGGGCAACTCGATCGACAACGTCGGCCGTGGGCCGGCCGAGCTGCTCGGCGTGCGCTCCGGACCCTTCCTCATGAAGGCTCGCCAGCGGATCTACCGCAGGCAACCCATCAACGGGAAGCGCAGGCTCGGCATCACGACGGGCGCGCGACTGTTCTTCAAGTTCGTGCCGGGGCAAGTCCGCTACTGGAAGTACCACCATGCCGCCGCGTTTCAGCTCTGGCGCCTGGACCGGCGCGGCGAGCGGGCCCGGCTCGTCCGCCGTGGCCCGAAGATCAGCTACTGCCTGCGCGACCTGCAGCACTCGCGCCCGCAGCGACCGTTCTCGCCCCCGAACCCCGTCTACCCGGCCTGCGACACGAGCTTCTTAGCCCGCAAGGTCGAGCTGGGGACCTCGGTCGGCTGGTCCGACGTGTACCCACCCTCCTACCCCGAGCAGTGGATAGACGTGACTGGGCTGCGCGGCTGCTTCGCCTACCGGCACGTCGCGGATCCGGGCAATGGGATCCTCGAATCCGACGAGCGCAACAACGCCGCCACGACTATCGTGCGGCTGCCGTTCCGCTACGGCAGGCAGCGCTGTCCGGGGCACCGCTCGAAGAGATCTCCTCAAGCGGGCGGCGGCGGGGGATACCGGTAGAGGGCGCCGCAGGCCTCCCGGCGTCGTCGGGGAGCCCATCCGAGGAAAGGTGCGGTGCTCGGGGGATCGACGATCCCCCCTCCGCTCCTCCCCGATCGGGCGAGCGCCGCACGTCTCCGGGTGCGTATGCTCGGGGCGATGTCCAAGACCCTCGTAGTCGCAGAGAAGCCCTCGGTCGCCCGCGACCTCGCCTCGGCGTTGCCGGGCCAGTTCAAGCAGGCCAAGGACAAGAACAGCCTCGAGGGCGAGGACTACATGATCACCTGGGCGGTGGGCCACCTCGTCGGGCTCGCCGAGCCGGACGCCTACGACGAGAAGCTGAAGAAATGGCGTTACGCCGACCTCCCGATCGTTCCCGAGAAGTTCAAGCTCACCGCCAACGACGAGCGGGCCAAGAAGCAGCTGAACGTCATTCACCGGCTGATGGCCAGCGACGAGGTCGACACGGTCATCAATGCCTGCGACGCCGGTCGCGAGGGTGAGCTGATCTTCGCCTACGTCTACGAGACGGCCAAGAAGCAGAAGCCGGTCCGGCGGCTGTGGCTCTCCTCGATGACCAAGAGGGCAATCTCCGACGCCTTCGGCGAGCTGCGTCCCAGTGAGGAGATGCAGCCGCTCGAGGACGCCGCCCGCTCGCGTTCGGAGGCCGACTGGGTAGTCGGCATGAACGCCACTCGCGCCGCCTCGATCCGTCTACGCGCCGCCTTCGACGGTGCAGTCTCGCTCGGTCGCGTACAGACGCCCACGCTTGCGTTGATCGCTCGCCGCGAGGAGGAGATCCGCGCGTTCGTGCCCGTGCCCTACTGGCTGGTGGAGGCCCGTTTCGCCGCCAGCGGGGAGCGCAACTACTCGGGCCGGTACATGGGAGGCAAGCGGATCCTCGAGGACGAGGCCGCGAAGATCGTCGAGGAGGTCAAGGGGCAGACCGGCCAGATCACCAAGCTCGAGCAGAAGGAGGAGCGCGAGATCCCGCAGCTCCTCTACGACCTGACCTCGCTCCAGCGTCACGCGAACACGCTGCACGGCTTCACCGCCCGCCGGACGCTGTCGGCCGCGCAGCGGCTGTACGAGGAGCACAAGGCGCTCACCTATCCACGCACCAACTCGCGCTTCCTGACCGGCGACATGGTCCCGGAGATCAAGCCAATCGCCGAGCTGGTCGGGCGCAACGGCCAGTACAGGAAAGGTTCGGAGTACGTGCGCGAGCTCACGGAGCTGCCGTTGGGGCGTGTGGTCAACGACGCGAAGGTCGAGGACCACCACGCGATCATTCCCACCAACTCCGACTCCGAGCACAGCGTGACGAAGATGGGCGCCGACGAGCTGAAGATCTACGACCTCGTCGCCAAGCGGTTCCTGGCGATCTTCCATCCCGACGCGGTGTTTGAGCGCACCCGGGTCGAGACCACCGTCGCCGACAATGTGTTCCGCACCAGCGGCCGCGTGTTGATCGAGGCCGGCTGGCGGTCGGTCTACGGCGAGGAGGCCCAGGGTGAGGGCGAGCCCGAGGCGGACTCCGGCGGCGACCAGCTTCTGCCCAAGCTGGAGCGAGGCGAGGACTCCGAGACGCGCGAGGTGGAGTCCCTGCGCAAGGAGACCCAGCCGCCGCGGCGCTTCACCGAGGCATCGTTGCTGTCCGCGATGGAGACCGCCGGCAAGGACATCGACGACGCCGAGCTGCGCGAGGCGATGAAGGACTCGGGCATCGGCACGCCGGCGACGCGCGCCGCGACGATCGAGCTGCTCGTCGGGCGCGAGTACATCGAACGCGAGGGGCGTGCCCTGCATGCCACCGAGAAGGGCATCCAGGTGATCCGCCTGCTCGGTGAGCACCAGCTCACCTCCCCCGAGCTGACCGGCAACTGGGAGCGGCGCCTGGCGTTGATCGAACGGGGTGAGGACTCGCGCCCTGCCTTCATGAAGGACATCACCAAGTTCATCACCGAGACCGTCGTCGAGCTCGACAAGCTCAAGGGCGTGCAGATCGAGCGCGCGAACCTCGGTCCATGTCCTGTCTGCGGCCGTGACGTGATCGAGAACCGCAAGGGCTACTCCTGTTGGTCGAAGGAGGATCCGGGCTGCGGGTTCGTGATCTGGAAGAAGAAGGCCAACAAGACCCTGCCGGCGTCCCTCGCCAAAGAGCTGATGCGGTCGCTCAAGGAGGCCCTTGAGCGGGGCGACGAGCCGCCGGTCGGCCGCACCGCGAAGCAGGTGACCGGCTTCCGTGGGCGTTCGGGGCGCAACTTCCGGGCCAAGCTCAAGATCGCCCCGCGCGAGGACGCCGAGGGCAAGTGGAAGGTCGACTTCGACGAGGAGTGGGCCACCGGCCAGATACCCCCGCGTCCCGAAGAAGACGCGGACGGTGGCGCTGCGGGGGCCGACAGCGCCGGTGCCAACGGCCCGGAGTCCGGCTCTGCGCCTGGCGGCAAGGCCAGGCAGAGCCGTGCAAAGGCCGGCTCGACCAAGGGCGCTCGCAAGCGTTCGCCCGCCAGCGCGAAGTAGCTAGCGTCGGACCATCGGTGGATCCCAAGGCGGGGCTGCAACCGGACGAGACCATCGTCAAGGGAAGGCCGGGCGAATCTTCAACGCGGCATCGAAACCGTAGGTGGCCGAGCTTGGCTGACCGCTCGAATTCCTTGCGCGGGCTTAGCTCGCGCGGGGAGCTCGGGGGTTTGGCCGGACTGGGTCTGTACGCTGCCGCGCGTGCGCCGTCTCTTCGGGGTCCTTGTATCGGCAGGCTGTGTGCTCGCCTCCGCGCCTACCGTCGCGGAGGCGGTGACCGTTCAGGCGGAGAGCGGGGTGCGAGCAGACGGTGGCCCCGAGCACGAGCGGTCAGTGTTGGTCGAGGGAGGGGCTGCTGTCACCAGCACGGTGCGGACGGGGGCGCTGTTGCGACTCCAGGTCTTGGCACGCGGGCGCCCCTGTCGTGGACGCCCGGTGATGGGCATCTCGCTCGATGGGCAGACGGTCGCGCGCCTGAGGCTGAGCTCGCGCACATGGCGCAGCTACGGCCGCCAGTCAATCGCCCGCGAGGGGCGGCATGAGATCAGCGTCCGGCTGCTCAACCCTCGCAGCACCCGCCGGTGCAGTCGCGCGCTGGAGGTAGACAGCGTCACGCTGACCGAGCACACCGGCCCCCGCGTCACGGCCACGCCCAAGGCGCTGGTGAGCTCGTCCGACACGTTCCAGAACCCCGTATACGCCGGTCCGGCCGGCGGCGGCTTCGCCGACCCGATGGTCCTAAAGGCCGACGGTCGCTACTGGGCCTATGCAACTGGGGGCCTCTTCCTGACCGCAAGCTCCGATGATCTCGTCCACTGGACCGATCGGGGCAGCGCCATGACAAGCCGGCCGGCCTGGACCGCCCAGACCGGCGAGTGGAACCCGTGGGCGCCTAGCGTGATCGAGACCGATCAGGAGTGCCCCGGCAGACTTTCTGAGGAACAGTCCGGTCTGTCGACGGGACGCTGCTATGTCATGTACTTCACCGCGGTCAACCCCTCCGTGACCCCGCGCGCTAACTGCATAGGGGTCGCGACGTCTACCTGGCCGGGCGGGCCCTTTACTGATCGCGGCATCCTCCAGGGTCAGGGTGAGACCGTCGACCGCAGCGGGCGCCCACTCGGCTGCGGAGACGACTTCGGCTACAGCAACATCGACGCCGCCCCGTTCGTCGACCGAGACGGCACCCCTTACCTCTACTTCTCGACCGGCCACCACTGCGACGAACCGGCGCCGAACGCCGAGTGCCCATGGGATCGCGAGCTCTCGGTAGTCGAGCTGGCCCCCGACATGCTCAGCGCCGTCAGGCCGCGGCGGCCGCTGCTGCGCAACGAAGCCGACTTCTGGGAGAACGGGATCGTGGAGAACCCCTGGGTCTCACGCGTCGACGATCGCTACGAGCTGCTCTACTCGGGTGGAAACTTCCGGCGGGCCTACGGCATGGGCTCCTCGAGTGCCGTGGCGCCCACCGACATCTTCACGCGCGGCGCCAATCCGCTGTTGGCCGACGGCGACCGGGTCAAGAGCGCTGGCGGGGGCTCGCTGGTCGAGGCGCCATCGGGCACCTACGTCGCCTACCACGGTCGCAACGACACCTACGAGCAGCCGCGGACACTGCGGATCGACCGCTTGGGACGTCACGCCGATGGCTCGCCATGGACCGATGCACCGACCTCCATGCCGCAGCCGCGACCCTGAGGCGGTCACCGCTACCCGTCCGACGTCTTACCACGCGCGTGAGGGGCTGAGACTCGTGCGGATCTAACCCGCCAAGGCTGGCAGGTCTAGTCCGTCGAGGACGCTCGCGAGTCGGGGAGGACCGGTCTCGTCGAGCAGCGTGACCCGTCCGGGCCAGTAGGGCCCGGCGGGGTTCCCGTCGCCGGTGAAGATCGGCTCCAGCAGCCAGCTGCCCGTGTTGGTCAGTCGCGTGCCGCTGGGCAGCCACCAGCCCTCGACCTCGCCGGGGAGCGGACCCGCCCGATGGGTGTGGCCGAAGATCACGTGCCGTGCCTTGATGGCCAGTGAGGCGACCACCTCGCCGATCGCCCGCAAGCCTGCCCGGCGTAGCTCTTGGCCCGAGATGTCGGCGCGGAACGGTCCAAGACCGACCCGGTTCAGCGCGGCGACGGCCGTCGGGATCGCGATGCGGCCCAGAGCGACACCTGCGATGGCGTTTCCTCCCAAGTTCGCTGTGCTCCAGACGGTGCGCGAGAGATGACCGCCGCGGGGGCGCGACGACGACCCTTGGACCACGCTGTAGGCGAAGGCGTACAGCGGCGCGAGCGCGGCCTCGTAGTCGTCCGGGCCGGAGGGGGCGACGCCACCCCGGCCGAGGAGGCGCGTCAGTAGCGAGGCTGCTAGGCACTCCAGACGCGGGATCGTCAGATGGAGGTCGAGGTAGTGGCCGTGGGTCGCGTAGACGTCGTCGCGCAGCCACACGCCCGGGTAGGCGATCCGTATCTCCGTGTCGGGCAGCAGCGCGGCGACGCGCTGGGCGAGGTCGCCCCGCTCTGCGCTGTACTCGCCGGCGAGCTCGAGCGGCTGCCCGGCGAGGCGGGCGCGCCCGAGCGCGGGCGCCACCAGCTCGTGGTCGTGATTTCCCGGAACGAGCACCAGCTCGCGCCCCGCGGTCGCAGCGCCGAGCGCCGCCAGCGTCGGGGCCGCCGTGTCCAAGACCGTCGCGGCGGGCAGCTCACGCAGCTCGAGCAGGTCTCCGAGCACCACCACGCGGTCCGCGTCGGCAAGCGCGTCGGCGAGTCGCTCGCGCACGGGCCTTAGCCGCGTGATGTCGGAGCCGGACATGGTGCCGAGATGGAGGTCCGAGACGATGGCGGTCCGCACGGGCGCATCCTGACAGGGCGTCGACGGCGATCCAGCGGCCGTATGCTGGATGCAGGTGTCCACGTTCTGTCGTCACAACCGCTTCACGGCCGACTGCCCGATCTGCTCGAAGGGGACGGTGCTCGACGCCAATCGTGCCCCCGCACGCCGTCCGTCTGCGGGGCGCGGCCAGAGCCGCCAGCGTGGCTCCGCCGCTGCGACGCCGACGTTCATCGGCCCCCACACGACGATCGGGCCATACGACGATGGCGAAGGTGGCCGCTACGTGGTGCGGTTCGAGCGGGTGCCGGGCGGGGCGCGCATGGCAGAGTGGTCAGGCTCGCGCCTGCGACGTCGCGCCCCGGTGGTCGTCGCCAGGGATCTGACCGCACTGCTCGGCGACACCTCTGCCGTGCTTCCCGAGCGCGACGGACAGGCACTCGCCGACGCGCTTAGGGTCGAGCCTGCGCGTGCGGACGCGCGCGTCCTCGGCGTCAGCCGCGGCCGTAGCGGCGACTTCGAGGAGGAGCTGCGCGTAGAGGGCCTCGACGACGGCCTGGTGAGAGTCGGCCGCTGGGTGCAGCGGCCGACTGCGGGCTGGGAGCTTCAGGACGCGCCGCCGATGCTTCCCGCGGTCCGTTTCGCCGAGGCGCTGCAGGCCGCGGTGCATGCCGGACTGTCGGTCGCGTCAGGGTCACCGGCCTCAGAACGACCGTAGCCTCATGCCCGACCTCCGCCGCCCGCCGGGGCGGGTGGGGCCGATGCCGACCGTACCGGTGCCCGTCCGCGTCCTTGCCTATACCTGCGCACCGTGCCGCTGAAGCTCGTCACCGGTCCCGCAAACGCCGCCAAGGCGGGCGCGGTGCTCGGGTCGTTGCGTGAGCGACTCGCCGAGAGCCCTGTGCTGGTCGTGCCCGCCTTCGAGGACGTCGAGCACAGCCAGCGGGAGCTAGCGGACCGCGGCGCGATCTTCGGCACGCGGGTTCTGCGCTTCGGCGCCCTGTACCGGTTGATCGCCGAGCGGACGGGAAGCGACGACCGCTGCGCCTCTCCGCTGCAGCGGACGCTGATCGTGGAGGAGGCCGTGCGCGCTGCGCGGCTCCATGTGCTCGCGGCCTCGGCGCAGGGCGCGGGGTTCGCGCGAGCGGCCGAGCGACTGGTAGTCGAGCTTGGCCGATCGGTGCGCGACCTCACGCCGGGGCGATTCACGAATGCGGTGCGCGCGTGGACGGCGGACGGCCCGCGTGCACGGTACGCCGAGGAGCTCGCCGACATCTACCGGCGCTACCGCGCCGGCCTGGAGGCCGCCGGTGTGGTCGACAGGGAGCTGGCGGCACGCAACGCCCTCGCGGCGCTGGTGCGACGGCCCGGCAGTTGGGGGGGTTCGCCGGTGTTCGTGTACGGCTTTGACGACTTCGACGCGCTCCAGCTCGACACGCTCGAGGAGCTGGCGGGGGCGACCGACGTGACGGTATCGCTGCCTTTCGAGGCGGGACGCGAGGCGTTCCGGGCGACCGCCCGAATGCGGGGCCACCTGGTCGAGGAGCGGGCTGCCGAGGAGACGCGGCTGCAAGCCGTCGCCGACCACTACCACCCGGCCTCTCGTGTACCGTTGCACGCGCTCGAGCGTGGTCTGTTCCAGCCGACTACGACACCGGTGCCCGCCGACGGCGCCGTCCGGCTACACAGCGCCGGGGGCGAGCGCGCCGAGGTCGAGCTCTGCGGTGCGGAGGTTCTCGCCCTGCTGCGCGACGGCACGCCGCCGGGGGAGGTCGCCGTCGTATTCCGCGCTCCCGACCGCTACGGCTCGCTGATCGAGCAGGTGTTCGGGGCCTACGGCGTCCCCTACTCGATCGACCGTGCGGTCCGGTTCGGGCACACCGCCGTCGGCCGCGGCCTGCTCGCCCTGCTGCGGTGCGCCCTGCTCGAGGGTGGCGCCGACGACCTGCTCGCCTACCTACGTACGCCCGGGCTGCTGCGGGAGCCGGCGCTCGCGGACCGGCTCGAGTCCGATGTCCGGCGCGCCGGTGTGCGCACGGCAAGCGAGGCGCGCCGGGTGTGGGAGCGGACCGCGGGCCGATGGCCCCTGATAGAGCTCGACCGGCTCGCGCGGGCGGGAGGAGCGCAGCCGGGGCGTTGGCCGGGCGAGCACCGGACCCCTTCCGCTCAGGCAAAGCCTGACACGGCGTTGGTGGCCGAGCTCGATGAGCGCCTCGGCGAGCTGTTCGCCGCTCCCTATCGGCGCGCGGCCGCTGTGCTCACGGGCGCTCAGCTGGACGATGCGCGCGCCTTTCGCGCGGCCCGCGGAGCGTTGGCCGAGCTGACGGCGGTGGCCGCCGGTGGCCGTGCGCGGTCGGATGCCAGACGTGTTCACGACATGCTCGACGCGCTCGCGGTGCGCGTCGGCGACGACCCCCAGCCCGACCGGGTCCAGGTCGCCGCACCCGAGGCGATCCGCGCGCGGCGGTTCGAGGCGGTCTTCGTGTGCGGCCTGCAGGAGGGCGAGTTCCCGCGTCCGGCTTCGCCCGAGGCGTTCCTCCCCGACGTCGACCGCCGTGAGCTCGCACGCGCCAGCGGGGTGGCGCTGCCGCTGCGGGAGGATCAACTCGACCGCGAGCGCTACCTGTTCTACGTCTGCGCCTCGCGTGCCGAGCGGCTGCTCGTGCTCAGCTCGCGCTACTGCGACGAGCAGGGCGACCCCGAGTCGGCTTCGCCGTTCGTCGACGACGCGCGGGCCGTCCTGAGCGGGCTCGACGACGACGTCCGCCTGCGCTCGCTGGCGGACGTGACCTGGACGCCCGAACAGGCGCCGACAGCCGCCGAATGGGAGCGGGCCATCGCGCACCGTGGGCCACGCGCGCCCGTCCGCGAGGTCGGCCCACTCGCCGAGCCGGCCGCGATCGCCGCGCTGCCGGTCAGCGAGGCCGTCTCGGCTGGAGCGCTGGAGCACTTCGCGGGCTGCCCGGTGCGGTGGCTGGTCGAGGACGTGCTCCGCCCCGACAAGCTCGAGCCCGACCCCGAGCAGATGGTGCGCGGCTCCTACGCCCACCGCGTGCTGGAGCTGACCCTACGCGGGCTGCGACAGGAGACCGGCCAGCGGCGGGTGACCCGGGCGAACCTCGGCCACGCCGAGCGACTGCTGCTCGCAGCCGTGCGCCGCGAGCAGGCCGAGTTCCGGCTCGCTCCCGACCAGACCCGCGTGCGGGCCGCCGTGCGCCGGCTCGAGTTCGACCTGCTGCGCTACCTTCGCCACGAGGCGGAGCGGGACGGGCTGTTCGAGCCCGAGCACCTGGAGCTGCGCTTCGGGCTCGACCCCGACGGCCATCCCGCCGTCGAGCTGGCGGATGGAATGCGGGTACGCGGCGTGATCGACCGGATCGACACGTGGAACGGCTACGCCCTGATCCGCGACTACAAGAGCGGTCAGGCCGCGACCTACAAGTTCGCCGATTGGGAGCGAGAGAACCGCTTCCAGGTGGCGCTCTACATGCTGGTCGCCCAGCGCCTGCTCGACCTCGAGCCGGCCGGCGGCGTCTATGTGCCGCTGGGCGGCAAGGAGCGCCGCCCGCGCGGCCTGGTCGCTGCCGAGCTGCGCCACGCGCTCGGCAGCGACTTCTACGAGAACGACATGAGGGGTCCCGAGGAGTTCGAGCAGATCGGCGTGTGGGCGCAGGAGGCGATCGCCACCGTCGCGCGACGCATGCGCCAAGGCCGGCTCGAGTCCTGTCCCGACTCGTGTCTCTGGCGCGGTGGCTGCTCGTATCCGTCGATCTGCAGGATCGAGACATGAGCTCTCTGACCCCCGAGCAGCGTGCCGCCGTCGACGCCCGCGACGGATCGGTGCTGGTGAGCGCCGGCGCCGGCACCGGCAAGACGACGGTGCTCGTCGAGCGGTTCGCCAGGGCCGTGCTCGAGGACGGCGTGGCGGTCGACGCGATCCTCGCGATCACCTTTACGGAGAAGGCCGCCTCCCAGCTGAAGCGACGCGTTCGTCACCGACTCACCGAGCTCGGCGACCCGGGGGCGGCGGGCGATGCCGAGGCGGCGTGGATCTCGACGATCCACGGGTTCTGCGCGCGGATCCTACGCACCCACGCGCTCGCCGCCGGGATCGATCCCGAGTTCCGGGTGCTCGACGCAATCGAGTCCGAACGGCTCGCCCTCGACGGCTTCGACAGGGCGCTCGCCGACTTCCTCGGAGAGGGTGCCGATGAAGAGCGCCTGCGACTGCTCGCGGCCTACACGCCGGACAAGCTCGCCGACATGGTCCGCACCGCCTACGCCCACCTGCGCAGCCAGGGTCAGGCGAGCCCACGTCTGCCCGAGACCGACCCGCCCCAACCGGCCGGTGAGCTCGAGGCGCTGCGGGCCGCCGTCGACCCCGCACTGGCCGAGCTGGGTGACTGCGGACTCAAGGTCGCAGAGAAGGCGCGCGGACGCCTTGAGAGCTGCGGACCGTTCCTCGACGGTCTCGCCGACGGCCGCTCGCCGGAGGTCGCCGAGCTCGACCGCCTGACGATCCAGACCAACGCCAACGCGCTCAAGGGGCCGGCGTGCGAGCGCTACCGGCTCGCGCTCGAGGCCTACTCCGCGCTGGTCACGCGGCACCGCGAGCACCTCGACCACCGTCTGCTGCGCGAGCTGCTGGAGCTGCACGACATCCACTACGCACAGCTCAAGGGTGCGCGGTCGGGACTCGACTTCGACGACCTCGAGCTGCGGACGCGCGACCTGCTGCGCGACGACCGTGCCGTGCGCGAGCGCTACTCCGAGCGCTTCGTGCACGTGATGGTCGACGAGTTCCAGGACACCAACCCGCTGCAGAACGAGATTCTCGAGCTGCTCGAGCGCGACAACCTCTTCCGTGTCGGTGACGAGCGGCAGTCGATCTACCGCTTCCGTCACGCCGACGTCGACGTCTTCCGGCGCCACCGCGACGCAGCGGCGGCGGTCGGGCGCGAGCGTCGGATCACGGCCAACTTCCGCAGCCGCGGCGAGCTGCTCGACGCTGTGGACCTCGTCTTCTCAGACCTCTGGGGCGAAGATTTCGTGCCGCTGGTCGCGGCGCCGGGAGTGCCCGAGGAGGCGCCGCGTGTCGGCCCCTGCGTGGAGCTGCTGCTCACCGACGCGCACAAGGGCCGTTGGGACCAGGCGCTGCTTCACGACTCTGCGGGGGCAGGCCCACCGCCGTTCGGGGAGGGAATGCGCGAAGTCACCCCGTGGCGGGCCGCGGAGGCACGGCTGCTCGCCAAGCGTGTCGACGAGCTGACCCATGACGGCGGCCACTATCGCTACTCCGATGTCGTGCTGTTGGTGCGTGCCACGACGCACATCGGCATCTACGAGCGGGCGCTGGAGGAACGCGGCGTACCGACGCACGTGCTCGGTGGTCGCGGCTACTGGGGCCAGCAGCAAGTGCTCGACCTGCGCGCCTACCTCGCGGCGCTCGCCAACCCCCTCGACGAGCTCGCACTGCACTCGGTGCTCGCGTCGCCGTTGGTCGGCGTCTCGGTCGATGCGCTCGTGCTCGTTGGCATGTGCGCGCGCCGGCTCGGGCGCGGCTGGGGTCTGTGGCGGGTGCTCCAGGCCGTCGCCGACGGAGCCGAGGATGAGGCGGTCGAGCCGCTGCGCGACGCCCTCCCCGACACCGACCGCGACCGTCTGACGGCATACGTGGAGCGGTTCCGTGCCGCCCGCGCCGCCACGCCGCGGCTTTCGCTGGAGCAGCTGCTCGATCGCGCCATCACCGAGTCGGGCTACGACCGTGCCGTGCTCGCCCTTCCCGTGGGCGAGCGGCGGATGGCCAATCTTCGCAAGCTGATGCGGATGGCTCGCGAGTTCGAGGCCGAGGAGGGCCGCGACCTGCGCGCCTTCATCGACTTCGTCGCCGAGCGTGACCTGATCTCAGAGCGCCAGGGCGAGGCGCCGCTTGAGGCCGAGGACGTCGAGGCCGTGCGCCTGATGACCATCCATCGCGCCAAGGGGCTCGAGTTCCCGGTCGTCTGCGTCGCCGACCTCGGGAAGGTCGGCCGCGAGAGCAACGACGCGCTGCGCATCTCCGACGACGGACGTGTCGGCCTGCGACTCGCCTCGCTCGACGGGGGGGCGGTCGCGAGCTCGGCGCTGGCGCAGATCGCCGAGCGTCAGAGGCTCGACGACGAGGAGGAGGAGCGGCGTATCTTCTACGTCGCGCTCACCCGTGCCGAGGAGCACTTGATCCTCAGCGGCGCGACAGATCTCGAGAAGGCGCTTCCCGCCGCGCCGATGGAGGAGCCGATGCGCTGGCTGTGGCCGGTGCTGGCGCCGGGCCTGGCGGAGGCGGGGTCGAGCTTCATCGCGACCGGCAGCTACGGGGGCCGTGCGGTCGACGTGCGCTGCGAGGTGCTGCGCCCGTCGACGGTCGACGAGCTGCTGCCTACCCCCGACCGCGTGCCGGTGCTCGAGCAGCTCGCGCCGGCCGGCCTCGATGCCCTCGATGCGCCGGTGCTGACGGCGGTGCCCGTACCGTCGCCCCTGCCGATCAGCCGCCTCAGCTACTCCAGCCTCGAACGCTACCGGCGTTGCGGCTACCGGTTCTACCTCGAGCGGGCGCTCGAGCTGCCGCTCGCGGAGGGAGGAGGAGCGCAGCCGGGGTGTTGGCCCGGCGAGCACCGGACCACCACCTCTCCCCAGGTGAGCGATCCCCGCCCCGAGCACGCCGGCCTGCCGGGCCTGACGCGGGGCTCGATCGTGCACCAGCTGCTGGAGAAGATCGACTTCGCCGACCCGCGTCCGCCTCCGCGCGATGAGATGGCGGCGCTGCTCAGATCCTACGGCGGGCCGGTGCTCGACGAGGACATCGCAGACCTGGCGAGGCTCGTCGCGGGCTTCGGTGCCTCCTCGCTCGCCGGCCGCATAGCCCGTGCCGGCGGCATCCGACGCGAGCTGCCGTTCGCCTTCACCCTCGCTACGGCCGGCCAGCGTGCGCGCGGCGAACGCACCCTGCTGCTCAACGGGGTCGTCGACGTGTACGCCGAAGAGGGCGAGCGGCTGCTGGTCGTCGACTACAAGTCCAACCGCCTAGGTGATCGCGACCCGGCCGCTGTCACCGAGGACTCCTACTCCGTCCAGCGCACCGTGTACGCGCTCGCGGCGTTGCGCGCCGGGGCGCCTTCGGTGGAGGTGGTCTACGTCTTTCTCGAACGGCCGGAGGAGACCGTTCACTCGGTATTCGCGGCCGCCGACAGCGCAGATCTGGAAGCCCAGTTGCGAGCGCTCGCGGGCGGGGTGCTCGAAGGGCGCTTCGAGCCCGCCGCCAAGCCCCACCGCGGGCTTTGCGCGGGCTGTCCGGGCCAGGCGGCGTTGTGCAGCTGGGGGCTCGACGATACGCTGCGTGATCTCCCGTTGCGGACGTGAGCGTTTCCGTCGGAGCCGGCACGTACCTTGGCCGCAATGTCACTCTGCTTCATCCAGCCCCGAGAGGCCATCCGGGTAGTGGCCGATTCCATCGGACGTGAAGCCCGCCGGCAGCTGCTTGGCGAGGTCGTCCGCGCCTGGGTCGACGAGATCCCCGAGGATGAGCTGCAGGTCCACTATGCGAAAGCCGTCGAGGTCCTCGACGACGACGATCTCTCGATGCTCGCCGCGTGGCACGCCTCACTCGAGGTCGGTCAGCCAATCGCCAACAAGGAGTTCTTGCTCAAGGCCTTTCCGCGGCTCGGCGAGTTTCGTCGCGAGGCGCTGCGCATCGCGGCCGGCTTTCGGGGCGACGACGCGTTCAACGCTGGCGTTAGCGAGGAGCAGGCGCTCGACACCGTGCTGCCGTGGCTCTCGGAGGAGCGCACCGTGGAGCTGGCGGGCGAGGCGGTTGAGCTCTACTGCTGGGACCGTCTCGGCAGCGACAACTGACGGTCCGGGAGGACTCGTCAGTTGCGCTGCCGGTGCCCTCGACGCCTCGGGTGACTACTGCTGTCGGGCCAGCTCCGGTGTGGGATCACGGTGCGGGTTGCGAGATCGCCTCTCAGGCTGCGGCGACCACCTCGATCTCGATGACTGGCTTACGCCGCGGCCAGGTCCGAGGCGCGCCGCCACAGCTCGTAGGCGCCGGAACCCCCGCGGTTCTCCATTCGCCACCGGAACACCGCGGCGTGCACGTCGAGTCCCTCCATCGAGAGGGACGAACCGGCGACGACCGTGCCCGACACTCGTCGCGGGAGGTCCTCGTCGGGGATCCAGAGCTCGAGCCCAGCCCCGCGCTGGCGGCCGTCCCCGTCATAGACGGTCGAGATCCTGGTCTTCTCGACCGGCAGGGGACGTCCCTCATCCAGAACCCAGCCGACCACCTGCTCGTGGCCGTGGCCCGGTACGCCCCGCGGTCGGCGCGAGACTGCCAGTGCGGCATGGTCGCAGTCGAAGATCGCCGAGACGCTGCGCAGCGCGTCGAGGTCCTCCCAGCGCGGTGTCCGCTCGGTCTCCCCGACGGTCCCTAGACAGCTGATGGCCTGCCCGCCGACTGTGCCTTCCACCCCGCAGACGTGCGCGAAGAACCCATCGCCCAGCGCGGCGGCGTCCGCGATGGGTCGCAGCGTAACGGCGAAGCTGCCCTCGAGCTCGGCACTCCAGCCGCCGCCGTCGGGTTCGATGCGGGGACCGTGTGGGAGCACGTTCGAGTGCGAGCCTTCGAACAGTAGGGTCGCTCCCGAGCGCGCGCTGCAGTGCAGCCCGTGGCGGGGGTCGAAGAAGGCGATCGAGAGCGCGGGCGCGCTCACCGTTCGGTCGGAGGCAGCGTGCGTGTGAGTCCATCGGGCGCCGGCTCCTGCTCGGTGGCGTAGCCGTCGACGTCGTGCTCGCGGGGCACGTGGCGTCGCGTGCCTGCCGCGGTCACATGCACCGCGGCGCGCTTGGCGAGCCTGTGCGCGGCCAGTCGTAGGATCAGCGCCCGCGAGGGAGGCAACAGCAGGGCGATGCCGACCAGGTCGGTCAAGAATCCCGGCGTGATCAGGAACGCGCCGCCGAAGATAACGGCGACCCCGTCCTGGATCTCGCGGTGGGGGATGCGGCCCGAGGCAAGCGACTGGTTGAAGCGCCGCCAGACCGCGCGTCCCTGTGAGCGCAGCAGCACCGCTCCGATCACGGAGTCCGCCGCGAGCAGGAGGATCGTCAACAGCGCGCCGCGCGTGTCGCTTCCAACGAGGTCGCCGAGCAGATCGCCGACCTTGAGAATCACGAACAGCTCGGTCAGCGGAACCGCTACGAACAGTAAGACCAATGCGAGCAGGGGCATGGGAAGACCCTACTGGCCGCTTAGAGCCCAGCGGGAGGCCTGCCAAGCTCCGGCCTCTAAGATCTCCCACATGGCCGATATCACGGTGGACGATGTGCGCGAGGCGCTCGAGAATGTGATCGACCCCGAGTTGGGGCTCGACTTCGTCGAGCTCGGGCTCGTCTACGACATCGCGATCGAGCGCGAAGAGGTCTTCATCACCTTCTCGCTGACCTCCCCCGGCTGCCCGATCGGCCCTCAGGTCTCCGAGCAGATGGAGGAGTTCGTCGGCGACCTCGACGGCGTCGCGAACGTCTACCCCAAGCTCGTCTTCACTCCCCAGTGGACGCCGGACCTGATGTCCGAAGACGCAAAGTTCGCGCTCGGCTTCTGAGGCCCAGACCGTAGGAGGATCAGGCGCTCGTGAGTGCGCTGCGCGTCATCCGCACGTCCTACCCGGAGGATCCCGCGTTCGACACCGCCGTCTCACGCGCCCTCATGTTGCGCGTGGCCGCCGGTGAGGAGCCGGAGACGCTGCGCATCGCGCGGCCCGGCCGGATGGTCGCGTTCGGAAAGCGGGATGTGGTAGCGCCTGGATACGCGGAGGGGGTCTCGGCCGCCCGCGTCGGTGGCTTCGAGGCGATTGAGCGGCTGGCAGGCGGGCGTGCCGCCGTATTCCACGAAGACACGATCTCCTTCGCCCACTCCATTCCCGACGAGGACCCGCGCTCGCACATCGAGGAGCGGTTCGACGCCACCGCGGAGTTGATGGCTGCGGCGTTCCGGACGCTTGGGATCGACGCGCGCGTGGGGGAGGTGCCGGGCGAGTACTGTCCCGGTGATCACAGCGTGAGCGTCGCGGGCGAGCGCAAGCTGATGGGCGTCGGCCAGCGGCTTGTCTCCGGCGCAGCCCACGTCGGGGGCGTCGTGGTCGTCGACCGCGCTGACCTCGTGCGCGGCATCCTCGTGCCCGTGTACGCCGCGCTCTCGCTCGAGTGGCGCCCGGAGACGACGGGCGACCTCGTCAGCGAGGTGCCCGCCACGACCTGGGACGCGGTGGTGGAGGCGATGCTTGCCGAGTACGCATGTCACTATGAGCTCGAAGAGGTCGAGCCCGGCACCGAGATGGTGGAGCTGGCGCGGCAGCTGGCGCCGGAGCACCGCTCGCCCGAGCGGGTGTAGGCCTGGCCCGCCTCAGCGGGCGCGGACGGCCTTCATGCGCCGTTTGGGCGCGGGCTGGAGCACGACGAAGCGGCGTTTGTCCAGGCGTTTGGTGTAGCCCTCCTTCTCCAAGCGCGTGAGCACTACAGCGCAGCGCTTGCACCGCTTCCTGGCCTTGCAGCACTGCTTCTTCGCCTTGATCGTCTCGGCCATCGGCGGGATATCGTAGCAACGGGTTAGGGATGCCTAATTGCGGCGAGCCGGGGTGGCACGCTCGTATGTCGTCCGGGATGATGCGGGGATGCGTCCGCTCTATGTCGTCCTCGCCGTCCAGGTCGCTCTAGGCCTGAGTCTGATCGCGCTGGTCGTCACAGGCAACACCCCGTTCACTAGCGGTAGCAGCGACGAGTCGGCCGCGGCGGCACCCCGTCCTAAGATCGACCGCTTCGACAGCGCAACTGCCTACGAGTTGCTGCGCCGCCAGGTCGAGCTGGGCCCCAGGCCGGCCGGCTCAGACCGTTCGCGCGAGCTCGCGCGACTGATCCGACGCTCGCTGCCGAACGGGCGCTTCCAGCGTGTACCCGGCGGTCTGCGCAACGTCGTCGGTGTCATCCCTGGCCGCAGCCGTGAGCGCGTCATCGTCGGCGCGCACTACGACACCAAGGACCTCCCCGGCTTCGTCGGTGCCAATGACGGCGCGTCGGGGACTGCGGTCCTGGTCCAGCTCTCGCGCACTTTCAGGCGGCGCAAGCCGCGTTCGACGATCATCTTCATTGCCTTCGACGGCGAGGAGGCCCCTCCTGGCGTGCCGGACTCGCAGTTCGTGCGGCGTGGGCTGCGCGGCAGCAAGGTCGCGGCGCCCCGCTATCGCAACGCAAAGGCGATGGTGCTGCTGGACTTCGTCGGCGAGCACGGTCTGCGCGTCCCACGTGAGGGCAGCTCGGACAGGCTGCTGTGGAAGCGGCTGCGGGCGGCGTCGCGCCGGGCCGGCGTCGCGCAGGTCTTCCCACCTCGGAGCCAGGGGGTGATCAGCGACGACCACACTCCGTTTCTGAGACAGGGAGTGCCGTCGATCGACCTGATCGACTTTGACTTCGCTTGCTTCCATCGGCGTTGCGACGACCTTTCGCGGATCTCCGAGCGCAGCCTAGACGCGGTCGGTGAGACGATGGTCGAGCTCGTCTCGCGGCTCTGAGCGGTGGCCCGAGCCTCTCGTGAGCGGCCCCCGTTACCCTGGGAGTGTGATGCAGTTGACCCCAGAGAAGCTGCTGCTGGCCGCTCCTCGCGGCTACTGCGCCGGTGTCGACCGCGCCGTGCAGACGGTTGAGCAAGCGCTCGAGCTCTACGGCCCACCCGTGTACGTCCGCAAGGAGATCGTGCACAACAAGCATGTCGTAGCTGGCCTTCGGGAGCGCGGCGCGATCTTCGTCGAGCAGGAGACCGAGGTGCCCGAGGGCGCGACCGTCGTCTTCTCGGCACATGGTGTCTCACCCGGGGTTCATGCCAGTGCCGCGCGGCGGCAGCTGAAGACGATCGATGCGACCTGCCCGCTGGTGACGAAGGTCCATGTCGAGGCGAAGCGGTTCGCGGCCGAGGGTTACACGATCGTGATGATCGGCCACGCCGGCCACGAGGAGGTCGAAGGAACGATGGGCGAGGCGCCCGACAACATCGAGCTCGTCGAGACGGAGCAGGACGTCGAGAACCTCGAGGTCGACGATCCCGAGCGCGTGGCGCACATCTCACAGACCACACTCTCCGTTGACGAGACCCGCTCGATCATTCGCAGGCTGCGAGAGAAGTTCCCCGCCATCACCGGCCCCCGCACCGACGACATCTGTTACGCCACCACCAACCGCCAGATGGCCGTGCGCCAGATGGCCGGCGAGTGTGACCTCGTGCTCGTGATCGGCTCGCGCAACTCGTCGAACTCCAACCGGCTCGTGGAGGTCGCCCGCGACCACGGTGCCGACTCCCATCTGATCGAGAACGAGTCCCAGGTGCGCGAGGAGTGGCTGGAGGGTGCGCGCGTCGTTGGCATCAGCTCCGGTGCCAGTGCACCCGAGGAGCTTGTCCAGCGGCTCGTGGAGTTCTTCCGCGCGCGCGGGACCGAGGACGTGTCGGAGTTTGAGGTGGTCAAGGAGGACGTGCGCTTCATGCTCCCGAAGGAGATCCGGAAGGCCCTCGCGGCGCGTTAGCGTGCCGCAACGAAGCGCTGCCGCCTACTTCCGGCTCTGGTCGCGCCTCGGGGGCTTCGACCCGCATAAGTTGGGACGGCTGCTCACCGACCGCCGGGCGCTGCGCATGCTCGCCGCCGTGGTCGACGGATTGCGTCCCCGGCTGGCGACGTTCCACGACGAGCACGGCAAGGAGCTGTTCGATCTCCCCGAGGCGCCACGTCCGGGCCCCGACGTGCCCGCTCCGGTGCGCTTCTTGGGCGAGTTCGACAACGTCGCGCGACGGCAAGCGCCGCGCGACGTTGTCGATACGTCCGCACGGCGGTCTGTCGCGGGCCGAGCGTGATGAGGTGACCGACGAGGCACGGCGGATAATCGACTTCGTGGCCGCCGAGGCTCCCGAACGCCGCGTTGCCTTCGAGAGGCGAGCCTAGCCCCGTTCAGCTGCCCGCGTCCTGCCACGACCGACCGCGACCGACCGCCTCGGCAACCTCGGCTCGGCTGTGGACGCCGAGCTTGGCGAACACGTTTGTGAGGTGACCCTCGACCGTCTTGGCCGAAAGGAAGAGGCTCTCGCCGATCTGCCGATTCGTCTGGCCTTGGGCGACCAGGGAGGCGATCTCGTGCTCGCGGCCGCTGAGCGCCTGCAGGCCCTCGCCGCTGGCGGTGCGTCGTTGGCGCGCGGAGACCCGATGGCCGAGGCGCCGCAGCTCCCGCGCCGCCTCGTCGTGCAGCCGCAACGCTCCACAGGCGCCCAGCTCGGCCTCGGCGTGCTGGAGCTCCGTCACGGCGCGATCGCGCTGTCCACTGGCGGCGAGCGCCTGGCCCGCCAGAGTCTCGCAGCGCGCCGCCTGCACGCGTGCTCCCACCTCCGCGGCGCGGCCGACCGCCCTGAGGGCGACCTCGGCGGCGGCCTCGGGCCGCTCGGAGACCAGCAGCAGCCCGGCGCGTGCGTGCAGCATCGCCGACTCGGCCATCGGCAGCGCTTGGCCGCCGAGCGTCGCCTCTGCGCGTGCCAGCCAGCGCTCGGCTGCCGCCGGGCGTTCGCGAGTCAGCTCGGCTCGAGCGAGTCCCGCGTACAGCCAAGCGCGCCGGCCAGGCTCGACCAGCGCGAAGTCGGGTGCGCCGCCGAGCTGGAGCTGCTCGAGCCCGCGCTCGGGCTCCCCGGCCTCCAGCCAGGCCGCGCCGATGTGGGCATGCGTGGCGCGGGTGAGCACGCTGGCGTCGAGCCCCTCGAGCAGGCGGACGGCCTCCTCGCCGGCGGCGACCGCCCGGCCATGGTCTCCGCCCACCACCGCGGTCCACGCCTGAGCCGTGAGGGCCCAGGAGAGCAGCTGCGGGTTGGCCACCAACCGCGCCGCGTCGACCGCCGCCTCGGCCATCTCCACGCCCTCCGCGACGTGCCCGCGAGTCTCCAGCGCATGCGCGAGGCCGATCATCATCGGCACGAGATACTGACCCTGGCCGGTGGCGCGAGCGATCGCGATGCCCCGGCGCAGGTGGGCCGCGGCGTCGTCGTAGCGCTCGCAGAAGAACTCCGCGAACCCGAGGTAGTAGGGAGCCTCCAGG
>Ga0136615_10000325_pt1 | contig 21477 bp, 14 predicted proteins | sample AntDrymUQ2882206_2_FD_106647 | JGI IMG/M metagenome (GOLD analysis project Ga0136615, IMG submission 106647) | Polar desert sand microbial communities from Dry Valleys, Antarctica - metaG UQ288 (22.06) | ecosystem: Environmental > Terrestrial > Soil > Desert | place: Antarctica: Dry Valley... | reverse complement strand
TCGATGGCGGCGAGCTGCGCGATCGGCGGGATCGCCGCGATCAGCCGGGCGGGCAGGGTGTCGGGTGCGTGGGCGACGTTGAGTGCGGTGGACACCAGGGTGGACGCGGCGACGTAGGCCCAGGCGAGCAGCGCCCGCTGTCCTGCGCGGGAGCGGGTGTAGATGACGAGGGTGGCGGCGGTGGTGAAGCTGTCGACCAGCAGCGGCGCGGCCCAGCCGAGGTGGGTGGGGAACGCTCCGGTGGTGACGGCGTAGGCGCTGATCGCGTCGAACGACACCGCGAACGCGAGCGCGCCGACCCCGGCGACCAGCGCGGTGGTGGCGGCCAGGACCGCCCGGTCGCCGCCCACGGCGCGGGTCGCCTGTAGGTCGTCGGTGTCAGAGGGCAAGGCTGGGGCCTTCCGGGCGTGGCGCGGGCGGCGCGGGACGGGCGGGCGGGGTCGGGGTCGGTGGGGCCGGGTTGAGGAGGTTGGGTTGGTGGGCGGCGGCGGGGCCGAGGTAGCGGGTGGGGTAGCGGTAGTCGGGGTCGTCGCCCCAGGTGCGGGCGGTGGCGGTGAACCGCTGTCGTGCACGGGCGACCCACACCTCGTCGGGTTCGCCCTGCTCGGCGGCGTCGCGCAGCGTGGCGCGGTCGTCGAGGCGGCCCATCGTCTCGGCGAGGTTGTGCAGGTTCGCGGGCATCCCCGCACCGAAGGTGACCAGTCGGGCTCGCCAGGCGGTGATCGCGGCGCGGTCCGCGGCCCGCCTGGCGAGTCGTTCGGCTTTGGCGGCGGGGTGGTCGGACAGCAGGAACTCATAGACGCGGTCGTCGGCGTGCATCAGCGCGGCCCTCCGTTGCTCGCAGGTGGTGGTGGTGCGGTCACAGCGACAGCCCGATCGGCTCGGGCCACTCCGGCCCCGGCGGCGGCGGCGCGACCGGGCGCACTGGCCGCAACGGCGGCTGGTCTGCGGGCACGTGCTCCTGCGCGCCCGGCCTGGGCTGGGGTGCGGGGGTGTGGTCGCTGGCGAGGGTGTGCGCGCGGCTGCGCGCGGTGTTCGCCTCCAGCACGGCGACCGCGCCGCCCTCGCCGCGGTCGGCGTGCAAGGGGCGGGGGTCGTGCGCTTCGAGGTCGACGGCGAGCTGGTCGAGGGTGGTGACCGAGGTGTAGAGGCGGGCGGTGTCGCGGTGGCGGGACAGCGCGGTGTACAGCCACTGCGCGTACACCGATCGGGTGTCGGCGTAGACCCAGGCGCGGTCGACGGTGGCCCCTTGGGCTTTGTGCACGGTGACCGCGTAGCCGTGCGCCACCTGCCCGCCGGTGACGTACCAGCCCGGCAACACCACCGGGTCGACCTCGTCGCTGTCGAGCCGGATGGTGAGGGCGGAGGTTGCGGGGTCGAGGTCGGTGATGGTGGCGCGGGTGCCGTTGTTGACCGCGAGGCGGCGGTTGTTGCGCAGGCACACCACCCGATCCCCGACCGCGTACCCCCGCCCGTCCACCGTCAGCGTGTCGGGGCCGAGGCGGCCGGCGGCGCGGAGGAGGTGGCGGGCGTGGCGGTTGAGCGCGTCGACGTCGGCTCGGCGGGCGGCGAGCATCACGCCTTCCCCCAACGTCTCGGCGGGCTGGGCGACCGCCCAGGCGGCCCAGTCGCCGGCGAGGCGGCGGCCGGCGTCGGCGTCAGTCGCGGCGACGGTGAGCCGGTGGTGGTGCTGGTAGGCGTGGATCAGCGGGGCGGGGTCGCCGGCGCGGAGCGCGGCGAGCGCGTCGCGGTCCCAGCTGTGACGCTGCCGGCGGTTGCGCCGCAGTTCGATCGGGTCGAGGCGGGCGATCAGCGCGGCGAACAGCCCGCCTGCGGCGAGTTCGGGGAGCTGGGCGGGGTCACCGACCAGCACCAGCTTCGCCCGCGCCTGCTTCGCAGCCTGGAGGAGGCGGGCGAGGGTGCGGGTGTCGACCATGCCGGCCTCATCCACGATCAGCACTGATCCCTGCTTCAGGGGTCTCCCGGTGTCGAGGTCTCGGAGGACCGCCGCGATGGTGGTGGAGACGATCCCGGCGTCGTGCTGGAGTTGGAGGGCGGCGCGGGCGGACAGCGCGCAGCCGCGGACGCTGATTCCGGCGGAATCGAACGCCTCGGCGGCGGCGGCCAGCGCCACGGTCTTGCCCGTCCCGGCCTGGCCGACGACGACGTGGACGCCGCCGGGGTCGGAGGTGACCCGGGCGACCATGCTTTGCTGCTCGGCGTCGAGCCAGCCCCACCGGGCCAGGGCGGCGGCGACCGAGGCGGGGTCGGCGACGGCGACCCGCTCCCGTCGGCGGGACACCGCGGAGTGGAGGGCGGCGGCCTCGACCGCGAGCAGTTCAGGGGTGGAGAAGCGGGGTCGGGGCTTGGTGACCGTGACTTGGCCGTCGTCGCGGCGGACAACCAGCCAGGCAGCGCGGCCGTCAACCTCGCGTGCAACCTGCGACGTGACCTCGCGAGTGACCTGCGGCGCGACCTCGGTAGCCGCGAGAAGGTTGGGCCGCGGCGCAACCTTGGCGGCGACCGGAAGGTCCTGGGGCGAGAGGGTGAGGCGGCGGGCGCGCCAGGTCAGCACGGCGACGGGGTCCTCTGCGGAGTCCAGCTCTCTTTCGGTCAACCTCGCGGTCAACCCGTCCGCGTCCCACCCGGACGCCAGCAGCGGGGTCAACGCAGCGGCCAGCGCGGCCGACTCGGTGACCTGCGGGCCGGCGTGGCCGGTGAGGCGTCGCAGGACCGGGCCGGCCAACGCCAGATCCTGCGATCCCGTCGCGCCGGTTGCTTCCGTGGGGGGGTCGAGGAGTTCCACGGCGGTGTCGCGGTCCGCGACGGTCTGGCGCGCCAACGCCACGATGACCTCGGCGGGCGCGCCTTGCGGCAGCCGGGCGGCCCAGCCGCGGACCACGTCGCCCAGTTCGAACGTGGCCTGCTCCGCGGTCAGCCCCTGCGGGCCGGCCAGCTCGACCGCCACCCGGCCCAGGGCGTCGGGCGACGGCGGCTTGGCGGCGGTCTGGCCGAGCAGCGCGGCGAACCGCTCCGGCGTCCACCCCAGCCGGGCGGCTTGCTCGCGCCAGCGTTGCCGCAGCGGAGCGCCGTCGGCGAGACGTTGCTTGGCCTGGCGGGTCTTGAGCGCGGCGAGCTGGGCTTCCTTCGCGGTCCAGTCCTCGCGGACCTCCCCGTCGCCGGTCTCGCCGCGCTGCACGGCGAGGAAGTCGGCCATCTCCGCGCTGCGGGTCGAGAACGCCTCGATCAGGTCGCGGGGGACCCCGGCGAGGTCGGCGTGGCCGTTGACCACCGGCCCCCACGCCACCCCCAGTCGGGTGGTGAGCTCCCAGCGCAGCACCGCCTGGTACAGGTAGCTGCCGGTGACCTGCTGCGCGTACAGATGACGCGCGTCCAACGTTCGCCACAAGCCGTCGTCGACGGCCTGGCCCTGGTTGGCGATCAGGACGTGGGTGTGCAGATGCGGATCCAGGTTGCGCGACGTGCGATGCCGAAACGCCGCCGCCACCAGCCCCTCCGCGGAGACCTGCTCCACCCCCTGCGCGCCCCGCCGCACGAACGCCGCATGCGCCTCCAGGTAGTCCAGCGCGGCGCCCACCGCGGCGTCGTGGGCTTGGCGGACCTGCTCGGACACGGCCGGGTGGGCGAGGGCGTACAGCAGCGACACGCTCTTCGGCGCGTTGACCGTCGCGTCGAACCCTGGGATCCGCCTGCTGGCCCGCAGCCCCGCCAGCCGCCCCCGACCGGGGAGATGCCCGCCGAGGACCTCGCGGAGGTCCTCGGCGTCGACCTCGCCGGATAGACCGTGCCCGGGGGCTGCGCCGGCCCAGTAGCCGGGCGCCTCACCGGTGCCGACGTAGTAGTCCTCCACCCCCGACGCCACCGTCGACAGGTAGTAGCCCTCGCTGCCCGCCGCCAACTTCGCCAACGTCAACACCTAATAGCCACCGGCAGCGACGGCATGGGACGCCGGTTCGGTGAACGGGTCGGACAACAACAGGTGCGCGCGCAGCAGGGCACGGGTTTCTCCTCGTCCCCCCACTAACCGGCGCGTCGAACCGCCCGAATCGACACACCCGCACGACCTGCTTGCCGAACCCCACCCCCGATCGACCCAGCGTCACGGGCCTGCCACGGACCGCCCACAACGCGGCGTGAAATCTGCTCGGTGACGGTTCTGGCAACCCCCGCGTCAACCTGGTTGTGGTCGACATCCGCGACGTGCCCCCGTCACCTGGCGGCCGGCGCCACCCCGCGGCGGTCACGGTGATTCCATCGGAATCACCTGCGCGGCCCGTGGCCCCCGAGGCGCCGCCACACTGGACTCATGACCGCAGCGCAGCCACCCGGCAGCCCGTCGGCGTCGATGCTCGGTCACCCGCTCGTGTGGTCCACCAGCGCGTCGGTCGCCTACGAGGTCGCGCTGGAGGTCCTCGGAGAGATGGTCGCGACAACAGCGGCCGAGATCTGGGCCGAGGAACACGCCGACACCCCAGACCCCGACAGGCTGCGGCGCGCCCAGCAGACGCAGGCACGTCACGCCGCCCAGCGACGCTCGCTGCGCCTCGGCGACCACGACGAGATCGCCCGGGTGACCCGCGAGTACGGGGCGATCCTCAGGCAGCGACGCAGCACCTGACGGGTGCGTGACCTACCGGCCTCACCGTCGCAACCGACACGGGCACCCAACGGATCGTCCGCGATCATGTCGCACCCGCGCACCGCCACATCACGCAAAACCGATCAAGGGTGCGCACGGAGGAGACCGGCCTGCAACCTCGCCCACCGGTCGCTTCGGCCCTGATGCCCACACCGGTACCCCGTGCGATCGCGAACGCCGCCCACAACGCGCCTCAAGGCGTCTGGAGGGCTGTGGCACCCGCCGTCCACACGCCGTGAACCCGAAGGGTTCACACGTCACCGGCCCCCGGGGCCACCGACCTGCGCGGCGTCGATCAACGCCGCGCACATCCCCCGCTCACTGCAGTGCAGGCGTGTCCACTCGATGGGTGGTGGGTGGTGGCCGCGTTGCGCTGGGGGCAGGCGGGCCGCTCGGGTCCGGTGGCGCGAGGTGGGCAGAAGAGACGGCGGGTACCTGGGCTGCGGGGCACAGGGTATTGAACTGGAAGCGGCTGGCCGGGCAGGCTGCGGCGCGGAGGCGTCTGGGCTGCAGGTCGGATCTGGCTGCTCGGAGAGAGGTTGCAGGGCTGTCGGGCGCGGATGACGTCGGCCGCGAATGGACGGCACAGCGCGAGCGGATGCCCGGCGAACCAGAGCGTGAGCTACGTTCGACGAGTATCGACGGCGAGCACTCGTCTAACGCCGATGCTGCGCTCGTCCGTGAGAACGCCTTGCAGATCGGGCAGGTTGCCTATCACAGCAATCATGTGACAGATCTGACCGGGGTTCCGCGCTAGCAGCGCCAGCGCTTGGCGGAAGTCGTCAGGCTGGCGACGGCGGCAGTAGGAGAAGGATCCAAGAAGTCGAAGCGAGCGACGGAACACGTCGCGCAGTGGCGTGCGAAGGATAACGCCGGGGTGGTAGGCGTTCTGGACCAGGATGGTTCCACCAGCGCGTGTGAGCCGCACAGCAAGCTCCAGCGGAGCAGCATTCCCGCCCGTTGCAGCATCGACAACCAGGTCGAAGGTCTCGGTTGACGTCAGGCTGCCCGACGAGCGGAACGAAGCGGGAAGCGCGGCTGCAACGGCCTCGGGTGGCGGACGGGAGTCTCGGTGGACGACCGTGACCGTCCAACCCTGTTCCTGTGCGTAGATCGCTGTGAGCAGCCCGACCGTTCCCGCTCCGACGACCGCGACCCGCGCCGGTTCACCTACGGAATTGCAACGCAGGCCGTGGACTGCAACGGCGGCGGGGTCAGCCAACACAGCGAAAGAAGGATCAAGGTCCCCGGGGAGGGGATGCACGTTCGCTGTGGGCAAGATGACCCGCTCGGCGAACCCTCCCGGCAGGTCCCAGCCCAGTCGGCCCAAGTTGGGGCACAGGTGAGTGTCGCCGGACACGCAGTAGGAGCAGTGCTGGCATGGGACAAGCGGGTCGCAGACGACCCACCCCCCATCGGCGTCCGTGCCAACGATCTCGTGGCCGGGACGCCAACTCGCGGGCAGAGCAAAGTTGTTGAGGTGCAACAGCTTCGGCAGGTCGCTGCCGCAGATACCTGCGTAGCGGACGTCCACCTCTGTCTCGTCGGGCCGGGGGCGCCGCAGCTCGACGTCGCGGAAGCCGAGTTCGCCTCGATCGATCTCCCAGACCTTCACGGCTGCTCCGCGAGGTAGCGGGGCAACTGCTCAACGTCGCCGATGGTAGCCTGCACGAGAGTGCCGAACAGATCGAGCACCACCGCGTCCATGAGTGTCAGCCCGCGGTGTCGATCCGGGCGAGCTTGCGGCCGGCCTTGAGGTAGAGACCGCCGGCCTGACCGTCAAGCTTGTCCTTGATCACCGCCGCGAGGGGTCCGGCGGCCTCGGCGAAGGTAATAGGGACCTCCTCCTGGCCGCTCTCGGACTCTATAACGAGGCGCAGGCCATTCTGCTCAGCGACTCGGCGGACCTCGCCGTTGCTGGCGGCGAATCCGAGTGCCCTGACGACCTCGGTGACAGTCTGATTCGTGTCAGCGACGGTGGGCAGATTCGCCACCTTGCCAAAGCTGCGACTGGAGAAGCGGGCAGCGAACTCCTGGCGCGCCTCCATGGCAACATCGACACTGTGGATGGACGCGGTAATCTCACCGGCCAGAACCTTCTTCAGGTCCATCGGGTGCAGCGATCCCGCCGCCAGCCGCTTGCCGGCCACAGCGAGTTCAGAGTCGCGCCACTCACTCAGCGCACGGAAGTAGGGCTCCACCAACCTGTCAGGCACCGACATGATCTTGCCGTAGATCTCGTCCGCAGTGGCAGTCAGCGGTAGGTAGTTGCCCTTGGACTTCGACATCTTCGCCCCAGTCCCGTCCGTCCCCTCAATGAGCGAGGTAGCGACCACCACTTCCGAGATCTGACCGGAGATATCCATCACCTTCCTGCACATCTGCATGTTCAGAAATTGGTCGATGCCACCGACCTCAAGGTCGCAGTTGATCTCCACGGAGTCCAAGGCCATGACGATGGAGTACAATAACTCCGCCAATGAGAGTCCCCGGCCGGCTTCAAGTCGCTTTCGGAAGTCTTCTCGCTGCAATGGCATCGACACCGGGATCTGCGCGGTGATCTCGATCATGCGGGGTAGCGTGATGTCGCGCAACCAGTCGCCGTTGTGGCGAAACGCCGCGCGGCTGAAGTCGAAGAAGGGCGTCACTTGCTCGCGGTAGGTGGCCAGGTTGGCGGCTATAGCCTCATCAGTCAGCGCGGGACGCTCGTCTGACCGGCCGGAGGGGTCGCCGATCTTCGCGGTCACGTCGCCGACGATGAAGACGACTTGGTGACCCATGCGCTGGAATCGGCTGAGGATGAGCATCGGCACCACGTGGCCGAGGTGGACCTCGTGCCCGGTCGGGTCGATGCCGAACTTCGCGACGAACGGTCGGCCCCTGGTCCCCGCCTCGACGATCCGCTGCTCTAGCGCCTCGGCTGAGGGCTGCAGCTCCTGGGACCGTTCCAGGACCAGCGCGGCCTGTTCGGCCGCGGAGAGGTCGGACAGGTCCAGGCTGCGACGCTGCGCAGTGATCTCGAGCAGCGCGCTGACGCTCGCGTCGGCCGCTAGGTCTGCGGCGCCGAGCAGGGCGGTCGCGCGGTCAACGGACTGGCTCAGTCGGGTCATCGAAGCTCTCCGGGACGGGGGATTCCGACCATCCTAACGGGCCGGTTGTAGGCGATCTCCCGGTCAGTGCGGCCACCGGTCGTTCAGATCGACCAGGTAGTCCGTGAAGCGAGCGACCTCGCGTCGCCAGGTCCGGCGGCCCTCTCGGCAATGGGCGTGCAATTCGATTAGCGTTGCGGCGTCGTACGCCGTCATCTGGCACATCAATTGGTAGGTGGCCGATTCTTCCGGGGCGGGTGGCTCGTCAATGAGCAAGCGGCGCATCTCGATCGGCGACGTGGTCACATCGATTGCCGAGCCGGGGATGCTCTTAGAGAACTTGGGGTGGCCCCCGAAGCCCCGGACCATTCGTGTGTAGGCGGCGGACAGGGCGAAGTCGGACCGGAGGGGCACATGCTGGTCGAGGCGCCCGCGCGTTCGCTGGGCGAATCGAACGTAGCGGTGCTCGTCAATCCCGAGCATGACCAGCACAGCGTCGTGGGACTGACCCAAGGTGAGGAAGTCGGCGGCCATGAGACTCAGCGACAGCGCGCGGCGGAACGTCATTGATTCGTCAACCAGGCCGCGCCCTGCGTAGTACCGGTGGTTGTCCTCCTCGGCGGCGTCGAAGTCCTCCTGCTCGACGTAGCGCCCGAGTAGATACATCGTCTCCAAGGCGGGCAGGTAGCCCTCCTGCGGGCGCGCGATCCCCGCCTTGGTGTCGAAGCCGAGGCGCAGGCTGAACTCGCTAAACCTGACGGCCAGCTCGCGCACCTCCTCATACGGGCGGGCCTTGCCGTTGTAGGCGTCGAGGTCGCCGAGCACGATCTGGCAGCGCTCGCCGCCGCGCTGCAGTTCGATCATCTTTAGGATGTGGCTGACCGTGGCCAGGTGTGGGACGCCGGACATCCCGAACCCGGTCGTCACGATGCGCCGTTCGGGCGCGGCGCGCAGATACTGCTCGCCGCCGTGGTGGCACAGGTAGCGGGCGTTGAGGGTGCCCACGTCGAGCCCGGCCAGGACGAAGTCGAACCGGCGGAAGTCGAACGAGGTGTAGCCGAACTCGGCGAGCACCTGCCGGTAGTAGGACTCGGAGAACAGCACGGCCTCACTCACGCCGACGTCCTTTCAATAGGGAGGGAGGCTGTTCGTGGTGGCTGGACTGACGGCCGGCGGCTCATCGGCGTTGCGCTGAGAGCCGTGGTTGGAGACCGCCATGGAGACCGAGGGCAGCGTCACTGCGGGCTGGTGTCGGGACCGCCCGTGTACAGGGCCTGATGAGCGGCTAGGACTGAGGCGTGCTCCCGCCGCCGATGCTCGCCGAACCTGCCGAGGTTACGCGGGTGCCAGCCGCTCTGGATCGCGGCATGAGCACTCTCCATGGCCGTCAGCAACCTCGCACCGTAGGCCTGCTCTGCACCGTCTGACCAGTCGAACCAAGCGGGCGCGTCGACCAAGCCGTTGTGGACCATCACCTGGTCGGGCAGGAAGCCCGCTCGTGACGCCACGGGCAGGGCGCCCAGATCGAAAGCGAGTTCGAGCTGCCCGGAGTGGCTCGCCCACCGGTAGGGCAGCACCAGGCAGTCCGCGTCAGCCACGGCTTCCGCCACGTCCCCGTCGCTCGGGAATGGCATCACGTCCACAGCAAGTCGAGGATCGACCGCGTGTTCACGAATCGCTCGCCAGGCGTCGGCCTCCTCGGCGAGGCTGGCGCGGGAGGGAGCACGCAGCAGTAGGTGCAGAGTGGTGTCGCGAAGGTGGCGAGCGAAGCGCCAGCAGTGCAATAGCAACTCTACGTCCCGGTTGCGCCGCAATGAGCCGTGAAGCAGGAAGCGGGTGGGACCAGGTCGGCGTGGCACCGGGGGCGCGAAGGTCCCCGGCGCGGTGACGTAGCCGTGGGGGATGAGGACCGTGCGGGCGCCGAAGCGCCTGCGGACCGCCGCCTCGACGGCCGAGGTGAGGCAGACGAACGGGACGCCGTACTCAGCGAGCACACCGAGCTTGCGGTCATGCGTCACCGGGTCGGTGAAGATCGGCGTGAGGTCATGGACGGTGAAAACGACGCGCTTCCCGGCGCTTCGGCACTCCTCGAGCGCGGTCAGCACCAGGGAGACGGGCTCGAAGTCGATGTGGTGCAGGTGCACCACATCGAGCCAGTCCCACGGCCGGTGTTCCAGCAGCCAGGTCAACGTCACATCACGGGGCACGTCGAAGCCGTTCGCGATGGTGTCGTTGAGCATGTGCATGCGCGAACCGCGCAATTTCCGTGCGTACTGGGTTCGTCCTGGCACGTGCACGACACGGATGGGTGTCACGCACCCTCCGTTGCAACCACGTTCACACTCATGCGCCGCGCTCCCGCGGGCGGACGAGGGTGGGGGAGGCTGGCCATTGTCTCACCGCTGCGCAAGACGTCGTCCGCGAGGGCCATGCCCCTTTGAATGGAGGCAGCGATGCCGCTCAGCACCAGCAGGTGGGCGGCGTTGAGGGAGACCAGGGCGCGATGGCTGTCGAGCCCGCGTCCCGCCAGCAGGTCAGCCGTTCGCTCGATCGCCTCATCCGGGCTGGTCGGCGCCCACGGTTCGGTTGGCAGCGTCGCCTCGACCAATTTCCGCGCCTCCCGCACCTGAACCCGCTGCGGCTCTCCTTCGCGCACCCGGCACCACCGCACCTCGCCCGCGGTCCACAGCTCGTCCACGTAGTGCCCACCGGGCAGGCGGGTCGTCACCACGTCCACCTGCGACATCCCGAAGCCAGCGAGCACCCTGGCGGCGACGTCCACTCGCGGGTGCGCCAACCCGAACAACGTGATGTCCCCCCGCACCGGGCTCACCAACGGGGCCAGCCCGAAGGAGAAAGGGTTCGGGGCGTGGAACCGGCCACCATAGATGCGGTCCAGGACCGGAATCTCCGGCTCAACCGCAACGAACGCGAATCCGCAAGCTCTCAGGTCGGAGCGCACCTCAGCCGCCGTGCTCCGCTCTGGGAGACCAAGTGCGTGGACCAGGTCCCGGGATCCCAACGCCGAGGAAGTGGCAGCCGACCCCACCTTGATCACCATTGCGCCTGCGGCAGCGGCGACCAAGGCCGCAGGGGTGGACACGTTGAGCGTGCGCAATCCCTTCTTCCCGCTGCCAGCCAAAACCACGACCGGACGGTCGCTGCCACGGATCTCTTGGGCAGGCGCACGGCTGTCCACCCGCAGCGCGCTTTTCAGGAGCGCCACCACGTCCTCCGCGACGGGCCCTCGTGCCATTACGGCGGTCATCAAGGTCCCCATTACGACGTCTCGTACGGGAGGCAGCATCTCCACGCAAGCGTGGAAAGCGTCGGCGATGAGCCGCGGCGACGGACTCTCGCCAACAGCGAACGCGGTCAGAACGGTTCGCACGTCGGTAGGTAGGTCGCGGGCGATCAGCGGGCCGCTGAAGGCGCCCGCACCTGAGTCGGCCCCCGGCATCAGCCGGGCCCAGTCGCCGCACAAAGTAGATTCATCGCGCGGGAACGATGGTGAAGGATTACGGACTCCGGTCGCATGCGCGTAGGTCACCTGCCCCGCCAGACCCTAGGAGAGTTACTACGCCATTAGCTCGATCAGCGTTCGCACGGGTAGCGCGGCGATGACTGTGGTTGCTACGCCGCGAGGATCAGCGCCTCGTCCAGGTCGCGCACCTCCGGCAGGTCCGCCCACGGCTCCAGTCGCCCGCGCAGCGCCCGCACCTGGCCGTCCCACTGTCGCGTACCCCCCAGCGCCTGCGCGGCGGTCATGGCGGCCTGGGCGGGTTCTTCACGATCGAGGTGCCACCCCGCCAAGCTGACGTGCAGCCGGGCCACCTGGCGCCGGTCGGCGGCCTGGGCGATCAGCGGTACGAGCGCGTCGGCCGCGTCGTCGTGGCCCAGGTGGGCGAGTCCCTGGGCGTGGTAGTCGTCGCGCCAGCCGGGCAGCCCGAGGTAGGCGAACCAGCCCTGGTCGCTCCAGAAACCGTCGACCTCTGCGTCCTGCTGCCAGCGGTCAAGGGCCACGTCCACCGCCTCGATCGCGGCGTGGAAGCCGTAGTGCTCGCCCTGGGCGGCCAGCGATCTGGCGTGCAGCGCGTGCAGCCAGGCGCGCATGGAATCCGGCGCCTCCTCGGGGAGCCAGCCGACCGCCTGGCGCAGGTGCCAGGACGTGACGGCCGGGTCGTCATGATTCATACCGATGCTGGCGATCGCCAGCGCGTGCAGCGTCGCGTCGCCGGCCTCTCGGGCGCTGTCGCGGGACAGCGCAAAATATGCGTTGGACTCGCCTCGCCGGTCGGCGTCCCAGGCCAGACTTCCCGCCAGCGCGGCAGTGTCGGACGTCATGGAACCGAGGCGCTGGGACTGCCCGGTCGTCATCGAGGCATGCGCGAGTCCGGCGAGGCGGTTGAGGTGGACGCGCACCACCCCGAGCAGGTCGGCGGGCCGGGCCACGTAGTAACCCTTGGCATAGCTGGTGGTGGCCAGCGCCAGCGTGTCGAGCAGCGGGCCGTCCACCCGCCCCACGGGGGTCAGAGCGGCTGCCAAGCGCTCCAGAGTCTCGTAGGGCACCACGGCGGCGGTGCTGGCGTAGCCGGCGAGCTTCAGCAGGTCACGGCGCCGCATGTCCTCGTCCTTCCTGTCAGCGTCTTCCCACTGTGACAGCGCCTTCGACAGGGCGTCACGGGCGGCGGCCACATCGCTGGCGACCCGGTCCACCGGGTGGGCGGGACGCACCAGGATCAGCGCGAGATTCGCGTCGTCCAGCAGCTCCAGCGCGAGCCTGACGCGGTCCTGCGGGCTGTCCATGCTGTCCCCTGTGATGGTCTCCGAACAGGATGGGAGCCTAGACCCGTTATGCCACTGGATGAACCGTTACAGCGGGCGGCATACCAGGAAGACGCGCGCTAGCCATGCGAGGACGAAGGCGAGCGCGAACCACGCCCCGTCGGTGAGGACGGTGCCGGTCTCAGCCACGCCAGGTGATCTCCACCAGGGACGGGTCGAAGGTCCGCACCCCCGTACGCCCCTTCAACAGCCGGACGTCCATCAGCGTCGTGATGACCTCGCGCTTGGCGGTGATCGGCAACTCGGCCCACACCTCCGCCGCGTGGTCGCCCGCGAGCTGGGCAACGACCGGTGACACGCGTCGCGGGTAGGACCGCTGCTCGGCGGCGGCGATTCGAGGCGTCAGGGTCGCCTCGATGCGCGCGAGCGCCGCCGGGGTCACGTCCCCGGCCGCCGCCGCGTCGTAGAAGCCGTCGAGGCGCGCGCGCAGCTCCGCGACCTCGCGCCGGGCGGTGAGCACGTCGGCGTCGTCGCTGTCACCGCTGGCCAGCAACTCCGCGACGTCGGGGCGCGACAGCCGCTCGATGATGACGGCCTCCACGTACTCGTCCACCCACGCCATCTTCCGGGCCGTGTGGAAGCCGTTGACGCACATGTACGCCTGGTAGGCACCGCGCTGCTTCTGCACGCGCACGGTGGAGCCGCACACGCCGCAGCGCAGGATGCCGGACAGCAGGTGGCGTACCGCGCTGTCGTGCTGCGTGCGCCGCCGCGGGTCGGTGAGCTTCGCCACCAGGGCGGCATGGTCGGCCGGGTCGATGAGCGCAGGCCAGCCGGCGTCGGCGACGACCTCGCCGCGGTGCACCCGCTTGCCCGCGTAGCCGGGGTTGACCAGCAGTCGCCGCACCTGCGTGAGGTCCCAGCCGCGCTCCGACCCGCGAGGCGCGGCGACCCCCCGCCGGTTGTAGTCCCGCGCCACCGCGTTCGGGGTCTCCCCCGCCAGCACCCGGCGCGCGGCCTCTCGCACCACCGGCGCGGTGGCCTCGTCGGGGACCTGGGCCACCATCGCGCCGCTGGCCGGGTCGTAGGTGCGTCGGTAGCCGTACAGCAGCTTGCCGTGCGGGCGGCCCTTGGCGGCGTTCATGGCCACGCTCCTGGTGATCCTCGCGCTCGTCTTCTCCGACTCGTAGCCCGAGTCCACCCCGTCCTCGGCGAGCGTGCGCCACTCCCGTGCCTCGCGGGGGTCGTAGGTGCGGTTGTGCGACGTGATGTGGATCAGCACCCCCCGGGCGCGGCACACCGCCAGCAGGGTGGCCCACACGACGAGGTCACGGGAGCCGCGCGACGGCTCCCACAGCACCAGCACCTCATAGCTTCCCGCCTCCAGCTCCGCGCTGAGGCGCTGCCAGTCCGGCCGGTCCTTCGTGGCGAAGCGCGACGCCGAGCGGTCATTGTCGGTGTAGACCGCCTCGACCGCCCAGCCAGCCGCTGCGCAGACGGCGCGGTTCTCGGCCTCCTGCTGGCCGACGGAGCGCGCGTCGCCGCGCTTGTCCTTGCTCACACGGTCGTAAACCGCGGCCCGCGGGACGGCGGTCGGGGCGGCGATGTCCAGAGTCGTCATGCCCGCCGTTATACACCTTGGCAACCGACATTGTCGCCGGCGAGTGTTTCCAGATGCCCGGCCACATCCGGCTCGGCTTCGGTGGCGATCCGGCAGCGCTGCGCAAGGGGCTCGAGTCCCTGTCCGCACTGCTGGCGAGCTGGGAAGAGCAATGAGCCTCGCTGCGCCGGACTTCCGACATGCGTGGCGGCGCACGGTGGAGCGACACCCCGAGCGCACCGCGGTCGAGACGCTGGCTGCGGGGTCCCGCCTCACCTACGCCGAGCTTCAGCGGCGGGCCGCATCGGTCGCTCAGAACCTGCGGGACGCGGGCGTGCTCCTAGGCGAGCTCGTGGGACTGCGGATCCGGGACCGCCACCGGTTCTGCGTCGGACTGCTCGCGACATGGCTGGCCGACGCGGTGGCGGTTCCCTTGAGCGCCTCCGCCCCGCACGTCTACACACGGGATCTGGCCGATCGGGTCGGCACCGTCATTACCCTGGAGGATTGCGACTTGCCGGGAGGGCTCAGCCTCACGCATCGGCACGGAAGCGGCACGCGTACCAACGCCGGCCTGGCCTATGTCATGCACACCTCCGGGTCCACGGGCCGCCCGAAGCCGGTCGCGGTCTCACACCGTGCGCTCGCCGCCTACTGCCGGGCCTTCACCGCCGCCACGAAGCTGACGGTGCGCGACCGCTTCCTCCAACTCGCCCCCGTCACGTTCGACGTGGTGTTCGAGGAGCTGCTGCCGATCTGGGGTGTTGGTGGGACCGTGGTGCTGGCACCCGACGCGCCTGACGATCCTGCGCTGCTGCTCGACAGCATCGATCAGAACTCGGTGACGGTCGCCGAGCTGACCACGGTCTACTGGAGTCTGCTCGTCCGGTACCTGCGCACCTCGAGCCGCGCCGTCCCGCCCTCCCTACGGCTGCTGCTCATGGGCGGCGAGCAGGCATCCGCCGAACTGATCGCCGAGACACTCGAGAGGGGTCTGCCGCTGGCGCACGTGTACGGCGTGACGGAGGCCGGCATCACCTCGACGATCCAGTTCTTCGATCAGGCGCGTCCTGTGACGCTGGCCTCAGTGGGTCCCGCGCTGCCGAACTCGACGGTGCATGTCGTCGATGAGGACCGGCAGCCCGTACCGCAGGGCTCTGCCGGGGAGGTCTGGATCGGTGGGGAGAGCCTTGCAGACGGGTACCTCGGCGACGAGGCCGCCACCGCGGCGAAGTTCATCGAGGTCACCAGAGGCTCGCTACCCGATGGCCGGTACTACCGCACCGGTGACGGTGGGCGGCTCCAAGAGGATGGCGGGCTCGAGCTGCTGGGCAGGCTGGACTCGCAGGTCAAGGTGAACGGCATGCGAGTCGACCTGAACGAGGTCGAGACGGCGCTGGCCGCGTCACCCCTCGTGGCCGACGCGGCGGCGGTCGCCGTCGGCAGTCCAGCCGGTGGTCAACGGCTCATCGGATTCGCGGTCCCGGCCGAAGGCGCCGCGGCCGGCACCCTCGACGCCACACTGCGGCGCGCCCTGCGCGAGCGGGTACCGGCGCACCTCGTGCCAGAGCGGGTCGTGGAGCTCGAGAAGCTCCCAGTGACGGCACACGGCAAGATCGACCGGCAGCGGCTCGGACAGCTCCGCTGGGACGACACCGAGCCGAGCGACCTCGGAGACGTGACCCCGACGCAGCGACTCGTCGCGACGGCTTGGCTGGCGGCGATCGGGCGACCGCCCCAGAGCCTCGACCAGGGCTTCGCCGAGGCTGGCGGTGACTCGCTGGCCCTGATCGCCCTGGTGGTCGCCCTCGGCGAGTCCGGCGTCGAGGTCACCGCCACGCACTGCCTCGCCTGCCCGACGGTGCGCGCGCTCGCGGCGTTCCTCGACGGCATTCCTCCCGACGTCGCCACGGACCAGGACGGCCTCGCCGAACGGCAACGGGAGCAGCTTCGCCGCGAGTACCTGCGACGCCGAGATGCGCGCCGGAGCGCGTCATGACGCCCGTTCCCGAGGACGCCATCGCGGTCGTGGGCATCTCCGGCCGCTTCCCCGGTGCGCGCGACACAGAGCAGTTCTGGCGCAACAACGTTGAGGGACGATGCGGTGTCACCCGGCAGACCCACGCCGACGGGACCTTGCTGCGGGCTCGGGGCGAGCTGGAGGACATCGCCTCGTTCGACCCCGCGTTCTTCGGGATGTCGTCGCGGGAGGCGCTGGTCCTGGACCCCCAGCATCGGCTCCTGCTGGAGTGCGCCTGGGAAGCCCTCGCCGATACCGGCCCAGACGGACTCCAGGACGCGAGGGACCGGCGGACCGCCGTCTTCGCTGGCGCCACCACAGCGGGTACCGGGAACTGCTGCACGAGGCCGGACCCGAAGTCACCGCCCTGGAGTTCGAGGTCGGCACTGACAAGGACTTCCTCGCCACGAGGATCGCGTACCGCCTGGGCCTTCAGGGCCCGGCCCTGACCGTGCAGACGGCGTGTTCGTCGTCCCTCGTCGCGGTGCACCTCGCCGATCAGGCGCTACTCGAATACGAGGCTGACCAGGCGCTCGCCGGAGGCGTCTCCCTCGTGCTGCCAGGATCGCCCGGCTGGCAGTACGAGCCCCAGGGCATCCACAGCCTCGGCGGCATCTGCCGGCCCTTCGACGCGGACGCCGACGGCACGGTCATGGGCGACGGCGCCGGGATGGTGGTGCTCCGCCGGATCGGCGACGCCATCGCGGACGGTTGTCGGATCTATGCCGTCATTCGCGGCTCGGCCGTCAACAACGACGGCGCTCGCAAGATCGGCTACGCGGCGCCCAGCGTGGCCGGCCAGGCTGAGGTGATCCGGGCGGCGCAGGCTCGCGCTCAGATCTCGCCCGGCGAGATCGGCTACGTCGAGACGCACGGCACAGGCACACCGCTCGGGGATCGGGTCGAGGTGCAGGCGCTGGCTGAGGTGTTCGGCTCGGGTGCTCGGGGCGGACGCTGCGCGCTCGGGTCGGTAAAGGGCGCGATCGGCCATCTCGACATCGCCGCGGGTGTCGTCGGGCTCATCCGGGCCTCCCTTGCCCTGCAGCATGCCGTCGTCCCCGGCACCGTGAATCACCGAGGGCCCGCATCCACCCTTGGCCTCGACGGCACGCCGTTCTACGTCTCGCGGGAGGCGGCATCTTGGGAAGGTCATGCGACCCGCCGCGCGGGTGTGAGCAGCTTCGGCGTCGGCGGCACCAACGCCCACGTGGTCCTGGAGGAACCACCCGGTCCCACCGGCAGATCCTTGGGGCGGCGTCCTCTGGCCGCCGCCGGCTACCGGCCGCAACGTTTCTGGCCGTCGGCGGTTGTGCCCCGCGCTCCGGAACCGAGTCGGGAGGTCGGGTACCGACGCGCTGTGTGGCGCGAGTGGCCGCCAGGCCACCAATCGGTCCAGGCCTCCTACTCGCGGATCGTGCTGATGGCCGAGCGAGATGCTGCCGGCGATGCGTTGCACGACCTGCTCCGTGCGGACGATCGCAGCGTCGTGTGGGCGCCCGAGCTGGACAGCGCCGCGGAGTCCGGCGACCACTTGCGTCTCCTACCGCACCCTCCGCCAGCCGGCCGGACCCTAGTTTTCTGCGCTTACCCGCTGGCTGAGCATCCGCAGCAGGCCCGGCATGGCTACGACGCGCTCGTCGCCCTTGCTGCCGCCGGGCGGAATGGCGACCGGTCCTCAGGCGCATATGACGTCGTGCTGCTGACCCGAGAGGTGTACCCGGTACTGGGCGGCGAGCAGGGCGACGCGGCGCTCGCCACGCTGACTGGCCTCGCCCGGGTGCTGTCCATCGAGTTGCCGGCGGCCCGCATCCGCGTGCTCGACCTGCAAGGCACCAGCTCCCCGCACCTCGCCGACGCCGTCCGCGAGGCGCTCAGGTGGAGCGACGAGCCCGTCCTGGCACGGCGCGGGCGGCGCTGGTGGCACCAGAGGTTCGAGCCGGTCGACCACCCCGAGGTGACGTTCGCCCCCCAGCGGTCCGGCGGCGTGTCCGTGGTGGTGGGCGTGGGCCAGATCGGCGCGGCGGCGGCGCGCGTTCTGGCGCGGGCCGGTGGCACCGTGGTGCTCGCGACCAGACCCGGCCCTGGACGGGAACGTGCCGCGGCGCTGGGCCGCACGCTGGAGCACGCGGGGGCGGACGTCCTAGTCGAGGACTGCGACCTCGCCGAGCAAGGTGCGCTCGCCGGGCTCCTGGCCCGCCTGGCCGACCGGTTCGGTGCCGTCGACCGGCTCGTCCTGGCGGCCGGCATCTCCGGAGACCGGGCCTACCAGGATTCCGCCCATCTCCCGAGCTGGCGGCGCGAGGAGCACTTCCGCATCAAGGTCGACGGCATCGCGGAGCTCGCCGAGGCGACCCTTCGGCTGCCCATCCGCCGCGTGGTCCTCATGTCGTCGCTGGCGGGTGTGCTCGGCGCGGTCTCCCTCGGCCCCTACGCTGCCGCCTCGGCCGCGATGGACTGCTACGCCCAGCGCTCCGACACGCCGCGCTCCGGCTGGCTCAGCATCGGGTGGGACGCCTGGGAGTACCACGACCCGGCCTCGTCCGCCCTTGAGCGCCGCATGGTGGAGGGCGGCTTGACCGCCGACGAAGGCGAGGCAGCGCTGACGCGGCTGCTGCTGTCCGACGCCTCCGGCCACCTGCTCGTCGTCAAGGGTGACTTCCCCGGGCGCTGGGAGCGGTACGTGCGGCAGCCCCTGCAGTACATCCCGGAAGCGCCCGCCGCCGAGGCGGTGGCCGGCACCGTTGCTGCCGACATCCCGCGGTTGCTGCTGGACTCTTGGCGCACCTGCCTGGCCGAGCCCGATCTCGGTCCCGACGACGACCTCATCGCGCATGGCGCCGACTCGTTGAGCGCGATCGAGGTGCTTGCGAGCCTCGGGGACCGGCTCGGCGTCGATCTGCCTGCCGACCTGCTCTTCGAGGCGCGGACCACCTCGCTGCTCGCCGATCGGATCGCTGCGCTCGCCGGAGCCGGCTCGCACGACCACGCCGACCGGGAAGCGGTCCGTTCGTGGGGTGAGGGCGGACCGGTCGTCTGGTGCTTGCACCCCATCAGCGGGAGCGCCGATTGTTTCGCCGCGCTGGCAGAGGTGCTGCACGACCACCGGCTCCTGGCGGTGGGCGGGATGACGTTGCCTGAGCTGAGACGCGAGGAGGGGATGGAGGAGCAGGCGGACCGCTACCACCGGCTTCTCGCACCAGGCGGCGCCCCCGCGGCCCTGATCGGCTGGTCCTACGGAGGGGTCCTGGCGTTCGAGACCGCACACGCGGTGCACCGTGAGACGGGACGGTTGCCCGCCGTCGTGGTCGTCGACATGCCGGCGCCGTCCGGGCCGGGCACGAGGAGCATCGCCGAGGTCTCGGACGCCGAGATCGTCGCCGCCATCGCCGCTCACCGTGGCCGGGAAACGGATCGAGCGTCCAGTGTGGACGTGACGCGGCTTTGCCAGGGCGGGGAGGGTGAGGCGATGGCGTACCTGCTGGACCGGCTGCGCGCCGACGGGCTGGTGCCGTCCGGATTCTCCTCCGAGCTGGCCGGGGGCCTGGCGGCGGGCTACCGGCACCGGCTGCGCGCCGTCGAACGGTACCGGCCAGCGCGGTACCCCGGCCGCGTCCTCCTACTGCGTGCCAGCGAGCCCGAGTTCGGCGACAGCGCGTTACTGGACGGCGTCCTGCCCAACCTCGAGCACGATCCGAGCTGGGGCTGGAGTGGTCTCAGCGGGCCGCGGAGCACGGTCCGCGTCCTCGACGGCCACCACGCCACCCTGCTCCGCCCGCCCTCTGTCCAGCACGTGGCCGAGGTGGTCCGCCAAGCCGCTCGCGCGGCAGGGCGGGACTGAGATGGTGGTGGAACCCTCGCCACCGCTGCGGGTGCTCTGGGCGCCGCACGGCGCGGCCAGCGGTGCCGCTCGCTGGTGGCCGGACCGCATGTCGGCCACGCCATATGCCGACGCCACCCTGTGGTTCGGCGAGGGCGTTGAGACCAGCAAGCGTGCCGGGGTGTTCGAGGCGACGTGGGCCGACCGGGGCTGGCAGCCCGTGCTCGGCGCCCAGCGGGTGACGGTCAGCGCGACCGCGCGGGAGCTGCGCATCGCCGTGCCGGCGGTCTGGCGAGCGCAGGTCCACTTCGGTTGGCGGGACGGGTTCCTGTTCCTCTCGTCGGATCTGCGGACGGCCGCAGCGGCAGTGGCCGCCTCGCGACCGGCGCTGGCCGGCGTCGCGGCGTTCCTCGCCGATGGGTGGGCCGGACCTGGCCTCGGGCCATCCCTGTACCGCGACGTCTGGACCGTTCGGCCGGGGCACTCCGCGACGATCCGGGCGGACGGGAGCGCAAGCGAGGTGCGGACCTGGAGCCCCGAGCGGGACGACGGCTTCGCCCGCCAACCCCTCGGCACCGTCGTGACCCGGCTCCGCGAGCACCTGGACGCGCTCGCCGAGCGCATCCTCGACCGCCACGAGCGAGTGGCCTGCCTGTTCAGTGGAGGGCTGGACTCCAGCCTCGTGGCCGCCACGCTGCTGCGCCGCGCGCCTCGCCGTGTACTGCTCATGAACGTGGGGAGCGGGCTCGGGACCGCAGCTGAGGGACGGCTGCGGGACCGGTTGCTGCGCGAGTACGGCACCGTCAGTCATGCGGTGGACCTGCCCGCCCGAGCCGGGCTGATCAGCTCTCTACGCGCCCAGAACGCGGTGGCGGCGCTGCCTGCCGGTTCCCCGTTCTCCCATGTGTTCGAGGAGATCATGAGTGTGGCGCGAGACCACGACTGCGACGCCATCGCCACCGGCGATGGGGGCGACGAGGTCTTCGCCGAGCGCGAGGAGGTCCTCGTCGACCTGCTCGCCCGTCACCGCCGGGCGCTGCCGACGGCGGTCGGCCACTTCGCCCGCCACAGCAGCGAGCCCGGGGTACGGACGCTGCTTCAGGCCCTGAGCACGTGGCGTGCCCTCGATGGCCACGGCGGGTCGCCGCACCCGGTGGCGCCCGCCGACGTTCTCCTGCGGGACGGCCTTGCAGACCACGTCGCTGCGTCACGGCGGGCGACCGGCGCGATGGCCAAGGAGCTGTGGGCCGACGGGTGGAGCTACTCGGGCATCGGCTCCTATCGCCGCGCTGCCAACGTCCCGGAGTGGGAGCCCGTGAGCGCAGCCAAGCCCGGGTTCCCCGTGGTCAGCCCGCTCGTGGACGACCTGGTCGTGGGTGACGCGCTCGCGCTGCGGCGCGACGCGCTCGTCCCAAGAGCGCGCGGCAGCCAGCCGAAGTGGCTGCTACGTCAGGCGGCGCTGGCGTGGTTGCCGCCCGAGGTCGCGCTGCACCCCAAGATCGGCAG
>Ga0136615_10000323_pt1 | contig 21500 bp, 16 predicted proteins | sample AntDrymUQ2882206_2_FD_106647 | JGI IMG/M metagenome (GOLD analysis project Ga0136615, IMG submission 106647) | Polar desert sand microbial communities from Dry Valleys, Antarctica - metaG UQ288 (22.06) | ecosystem: Environmental > Terrestrial > Soil > Desert | place: Antarctica: Dry Valley... | reverse complement strand
CGGCGATCTCCGTGGGCAGGAAGTGGGTCTCGGGCGCGATCGCGGGAAAAGCAAAGGCGAAGGCGACGCCGGCGACGAGGGCCGCAAGAGCCGCAGCGCCGTACAGGAGGCGCCGGCGGATGAGGGCGAGGAGCACGAGACCGGCCGCGAGCGCGACGACGGCCGAGCGGGAGAGCGTGAAGAGCAGCCCCACGGCGCAGAGCAGCGCGAGCAGCACGCCGACTCGACGCCCGAGAGCCCCCGCGGCCGCCGCGAGGAGCAACGCGACGACGAGCATGTACGACGTCGCGAGCGGCGAGAGAAAGACGGAGATGAGCCGGCGGAAGAGACCGTCCTCGGTGTTAAAGGCGAAGTTCTCGGGCATCCGCGCCGGTCCCCGGTAGTCGAAGCCGAGTTGTTCGCGGAAGTACCCCGGGGCCCCCGAGTCGCGCCACCACTCGACGGAGAGCGTGTACTCCTCGAGGAGGCCCAGGGCGGCAACGGCGGCCGCGGCGACGAGGACGAGCGAGCCGAGACGGTGCAGATCCGGCGCCCCCAGGAGCAGGGAACGGCCCAGGAGGTACGCGAGCACAGGGAGGAGCGCGTGGCGGAGGCCCAGCAGTACCGCCTCTGCACCGGCCCCGCCGCCGAGCACGCTCTGAGGCAACATGGCGTAGACGACCGCGAGCACGCCGAAAGCGAGCGCGAAGGCGTCGACGAGACCCGGCCGGAAGGGCAGTGTCCGCCCACGAACGGCGTCGAGGAAGACCCGGGCGAGCGCAACCGCGAGGAGCGCCTCCTTCCAGGCCTGGATCGCGGTCAGCGCGGCGCCTTCGACTCCAGTGGAGTAGAGGGCGGCCATGGCGGCGTTGTGGAGCGCGAGGCCGACGACGAAGAAGGCGAGAGCGAGGGCCGGTCTGCGCCAGACGAGCACGCCCGCTCCGGCGAGGAGCGGCGCGTAGAGCACGAGGGACAGTGCAGCCGCCACGGGTCAGAGGCGCTCGAGGCGCAGGAAGACGTCCCTGCTGTACCGGTATGGAGCGTCGGGCCCCTCGTCACGCGCGATGAGGCGAAGGCGAGCGGCCGAGAGCGCGGCGTCGAGCTCCGCCGCGGTCAGCCGGAAGCCGCGGAACGCTCTCGCGCTCCGGGGGCTCGGCGAGAGGCGAGCGAGGAGCGGCACGGCGAGCGAGCGAGCGAGGCGCCAGAGGCGCGGGCGGGCACCCGGATCGAGCACGGGCAGCTGAACGAAGGCCTGTCCGCCCGGAACGAGCACGCGGGCGAGCTCACCGAGGGTGGACCCCACGGCAGCGCGACTCGGCAGGTGCTGGAGGACGAGGTAGCAGATGGCAACGTCCGCGATCCCGTCCGGCACGCCGTGAAGGCTCCCGGCGGAGACGGCGGCGAACTCGACGTTCTCGGCCGTGACCGCCCGGCGTGCTCGCTCCAGCATCGCGGGCGACACGTCGAGGGCGAGCACGCGGTCGAAGCGCTCGGCGAGCGCTCCGGTCATCCGTCCCGGGCCGCACCCGAGCTCGACGCAGGCGCCGCCGTGAGGGTCGGCTCCGAGGCGCGCGAAGAGGCTGTCGAGCTCCTCGCGGCCGCGAGCCGGATCGCCGACGACCTCCTCGGTCTCGGCCGAGGCGAGCGCATCCCACGTCCCCCGGGCGTCCAACCACGAGAGGGTAGTTCAGGGACCGTCCGTCGGAGGAGCCTGCAAGAGTCCCGACCGTGTCACTCGAGCGAGAGCTGCGACCTCGCGGGCCCTACTCGCTCGCCCTGACGGCCCGCGGGGCGGGCGACGCGACCCGTCGCTTCGAGGACGAACGGTTGACGGCGGCGCTCTCGGTCGACGGCCGAACCGAGAGTGCGACTGCCTGGCAGCGCGGGGACGGCGCCGTCGTGGCACGGGCCGAGAGCGAGGCGGGACTCGAGCAGCTCCGCTTCGTGCTCGCGCTCGAGGACGACCACACGGACTTCCTCCGCCGTTTCGCTCGGGACCCCCTGCTCGGACGTGCGACGAGCCTGCTCCAGGGCCTCCGCCAGGTACGGGTCGCCACCGTGGCGCAGGCGCTCCTCCGCGCGCTTTGCGGACAGCTGATCGAATCGAGCCGGGCGCGGGCGATCGAAGCCCGCATCGTGCGCGCGGCGACGCCTCCGCTCGCGGGAACCCCCCTCCACGCGCCACCGACGAGCGCCTGCCTGGGACGCCTCGCGCCCGTGGCGCTGCGCGCACACGGCCTGCACACGCGTCGCGGCGCCACGCTCGTCCGGCTCTGCCGGTCGCTCGAGCTCGAGCGCCTGCGGACGCTTCCGACCGACGTCGTCGCCCGGCGTGTCGAGCGCGAGCGCGGCCTCGGGCCGTGGTCGGTCGGCGTGATCTGCCTCGAGGGCCTCGGGCGCCCCGAGCGCGGACTCGTGGGCGATCTCGGGCTCGTGAAGCTCCTCTCGGCCCTGCGCGGCCGCTGGGTGGAGGCCTCCGAGACGGCCGAGCTGCTCGAGCCCTACGGCGAGTGGGCCGGCCTCGCGAGCGTGTACCTGATGGCGGCGTGGGGTCGCGGGCTGATCCCGCTCCCGGACACCTCGCGCAGCCGGCGTCCACCCGCGCGGCTGCACGCAGCCCGCGCGTAGCCCATCCGACACCGCGCATAGCGTTCGCCTCCTTGCCAGGAGCAACGAAGGGAGGAGCTATCAAACGCTTGATCTTGCTGGTTGCAGCACTTATCGCTGTGGCGGTTCCCGCCGCCATCATCATCAGCTCGGGCAGTGCCGGTCAGCAGCGGGGAGTCCAGACCATCGTGCTCGTCGCCCGGGACGCGGGCTCGAGCTTCTCGTTCATCGACCAACGGCCGCTCCAGGGAGGCGGGGACGACGAGGTCCCCACTGCGGGAGACAGCTTCGCGGGCTCGCAGAAGCTCTTCACGACAGCGGGAGAGCGAGTGGGCACGCTCGACTTTCACTGCACGTTGGTCACGGGTGGCGTGAATCCGAGATCGGTCTGCACCGGGGCGTACGGCCTCTCTGCCGGCACGATCATGGTCGTGGCCACCTTCCCGGGTAACCAGCGGCCGATCCGTATCGCCGTCGTCGGAGGCGCCGGCGCCTACGAGGGCGCGCGAGGCAGCGCCACCACGCGCGACAGGAAGGACGGAACGCTCGACACGATCCGCCTGCTGCCCTAGAGAACCAGGGGCGCGGCCTCCCGCCGCGCCCCTCGCCGCCTAGACTCCGCCCGTGGCTATCGACGAGCGACGGCTCGCCCTCCTCGGTGCGGGCAAGATCGGCGAGTCCCTCATCTCGGGGCTCCTCAGCGCCCGCTGGCGTGAGCCGGACGAGATCGTGGCGACCGCTCGCCGCCCCGAGCGTGCCGACGAGCTGCGGGAGCGCCACGGCGTCAGAACGACGCTCTCGAACGCCGAGGCGGTCGCGGGCGCGCAGATCGTCGTGATCGCCGTCAAGCCACAGGACATCGCGGCGCTCCTCGGCGAGGTCGGCGGCCTGCTCGACCGCCGGCAGACCGTCCTCTCCGTCGCGGCCGCGATTCCGACCGCTGCGATCGAGCGCCACCTGGCGCCCGGCGTGCCGGTCGTGCGGGCCATGCCGAACACGCCCTCGACGGTGCACGAGGGGATCGCCGGACTCTGCGCCGGAGCGCACGCCGGCGATCGCGATCTCGCTCTCGCCGAGGAGGTGCTCTCGCACCTCGGCAGCGTCGTGCGCGTGCCCGAAAGACTCATGGACGCCGTCACGGCGATCTCGGGCTCGGGCCCGGCCTACTTCGCGCTGCTCGCCGAGGCGATGATCGAGGCGGGAATCCTGCTCGGGGTCTCGCGCGAGATCTCGACCCAGCTCGTCGTCCAGACGATGTTCGGGACGGCGAAGCAGCTCCGCGACGACCGCATCCACCCCGTTGAGCTGCGCGAGATGGTCACCTCGCCGGGCGGCACGACGATCAGCGCCATACGCGAGCTCGAGCAGGCCGGTGTACGCGCCGCCTTCCTCAACGCCATCCAGGCCGCGATGGAACGCTCGCGCGAGCTGGCCGCGGCCGAACTGTGACTGCACTCTCCTGGGAAGGGCTCCTGAACGTCCGCGACCTCGGCGGCCATCCGACGGAGGACGGCTGCGAGACGCGCTCGGGCTCGGTCGTGCGAGCGGACAGCCCGCGGAGGCTCAGCGACCGCGGCTGGGAATCGCTCGTCGAGCACGGCGTGCGCACGATCGTCGACTTACGCTGGCACAGCGAGCTCGACGCCGACCCGCCGCGTGAGCTGCCGGTCGAGGTGGTGCACATTCCCCTTCTCGGCGAGCGGGGCGACTCGGAGGACATGACGGTCGTCGATGCGGCGAGCTCGCAGCATGAGGCGTACCTCGCGATGCTGGAGCGCTTCCGCCCGAACTTCGCCGCCGCGCTCGGGGCCGTCGCCGCTGCGCCGGAGGGAGGTGTCCTCGTCCACTGCCAGGCGGGAAAGGACCGGACGGGCCTCGTCGTCGCCCTCCTGCTTCGGCTCGCCGGCGTGGCGCCCGAGGCGATCGCGGCCGATTACGCCGCCAGCGGGCCGAACCTCGCCTCGGTGCTCGACGGCTGGATCGACCAGGCGCCCACCGAGGAGGAGCGGGCGCGCCGCCGCCGCACGAGCGAGACCCCGTACGAGGGGATGCTCGAGGTGCTGCGCGAGCTCGAGCGGCGCTACGGCGGCGCGCGCGGATACCTGCTCGCGGGTGGCGCGAGCGAGGATGAGCTCGAGCGTGCGCGGGCGCGGCTCCGTGGCTAGCGGGCTCGAGCTCATCGTCCGCGAGGGCCAGCGGGAGGCTGTCGAGCTGGCTGCGCAGGAGCTCGCTCGCGCAGCGGCGGCCGGAGGTCACGTGGCCCTTTCGGGCGGCTCCGTTCAGGACACCTACGAGCTCGCCGCTTTGCTGCAGCCGGCCTGGGACGGGGTCGAGCTCTGGTGGGTCGACGAGCGCTGCGTGCCGCCCGACGACGAGCGCTCGAACTTCGGGCTCGTGCGGGGCTCGCTGCTCGACCGGCTGGAGACGCCGCCGCGGGCGGTGCACGGGGTCGAGACGGAGCTCGGGCCCGAGCGGGCCGCCGAGCGCTACGACGCCGACCTCGCCGGTGTCGAGCTCGCCTTCGCCTTCATGGGCATCGGACCGGATGGCCACACCGCCTCGCTGTTCCCGCATGCGCCGGCGCTCGACGAACGCGAGCGGCGCGCGGTCGCCGCGCCCGCCGAGTTCGAGCCGCTCGTGGAGCGCGTGACCCTGACGATCCCCGTGCTCTCCGCCGCTCGGGTCCTCCTCTTCCTCGTCACCGGCGAAGCGAAGGCGGACGCGGTCGGGCGGGCGTTCGGTCAACCGCCGAGTCCGGCGACGCCGGCGAGCCTCGTCCGGTCGGCCGGCGGACGCACCGTGGTGATCCTCGACCGGGCCGCGGCGGCGTCACTCGATGGTTGATACCGACCGGCAACGAGCTTGCGAGGGCTGGCCGAAACGGCGGCGGGATTCAAGCGGGCGGTGGTACCCGATCCCAGTAGTGAGCCGCTTCATCGCGGCGAAACCAGAGACTCTCGTCAGGTTCCGTTCCCCACCGAACCATCATCTTGTCGCTGTCGACCTGGACGGCCGCGCGCGGTACGGTGAAGTTCGACACGATCAGCACTCGCGCTGGCTGGTCGGTGCGGTTTATCACCTCATGCGCCCCGGCGGGTCCGCTCGGAAACATGATGCAGTCGCCGGGCCGTAGCTCGCGCTCGCCGTCGGGGTCGCGAAGAGTGGGCCGCCCTCGTACTACGAGCAGCAGTTCATCGTTCCCCAGCTCGTAGTGGTACGGATACGTCCGCTGCCCAGGGCCGAGTTCGTACAGGCTCGCGCCGAGGTGCCGATCCGCAACACGCATGCGCCGCCAGCGGTATCCAGGCGTCTCGCTCTCGGCGATCCAGTCTTCTCCGAGAACGTTGATCGATTCGACCGAACCGCTCAGACCGCAAGCGTAGGACATCTCGCGCTCCGGAGCGAGACGAGCCGGCCAGCCCGCGGATGGCACCCCGAGAGACAGCAAACTAGGCCGCGGGTAGGAGCGGCGAGGACAGCTCGGCCGCCATCCGTCGACGCGCAGCGAGCGCTTGCAGGACGAGCACCGTGTCGGCGACGGGGATGTCCTCGAGGTACTCGTCACGGGCCTCGAACGACTCGAGCACGGACTCGACCGCCTCGATGTAGCCGAGCGGATCCTCGGCTGCGACCATCGCGAGCGCATCCCCGACGTCGGCCGGGAAGTCCTCACCCGTGCGCAGGCCGTCCGCGAGTACCCGAGCCTCGGCCCAGCGCTCGAGGGTGAGCAGCGCCAGGCAGGCGGCGTAGCGCCCGATCGGGGAGGGGGCTTCGGCGGCGCCCTGCTCCAGCGTCCAGGCGGCCTCGCGCTCGGCACCCTGCCGATCGCCCGCGAGGAGGCGCGCCTTCAGCGCCCCGATCGACCGCCCCCAGCTGCCCGCCGGTGCGTCGGACCAGCTCTCGCGGTAACGCGCCGCGGCCCGGTCGAACCATCCGGCGGCCTCCTCGGAGCGACCCTGCATCAGCAGGGCCAGGCCGGCGCCTCCGGCGGCGTTGCCCATCCGGGTCAGCTGGCGCTGCCGCGCATCGGCGTCCTCAGTGCCCGGCAGGCGCGCCTCGCCGTCGCGGTAGCGTCCCTCCTCCCTCCTCGCATGTGCGCTCCAGTCCTCCACGCCGCGACTATTCTCACCCGCGGAATGGCTCGGGAGCTGCGAGAGGTGATCTACGTCGACGGCGTGCGGACGGCGTTCGGGAAGGCAGGCCCCGGCGGGGCCTTCTGGCGCACGCGCGCCGACGACATGGGGGTGAAAGTCGTGCGCGAGCTCCTCCGGCGGAATCCCGAGGTGCCACTCGACCGGATCGGCGACGTGATCGTGGCGGCGACGGCGCAGGTGGGCGACCAGGGGCTGACTCTGGGGCGCGACGTCGCGCTCCTCGCCGGGATCCCCCACTCCGTCCCCGGGTTCGCCGTCGACAGGATGTGTGCAGGCGCCCTCACGGCCGTCACCGCCGGCGCGGGCGAGATCGCCATGGGCGCGGCCGACGTCATCCTCGCGGGCGGCGTCGAGCATATGGGCCACCACCCGATGGGCGAGAACGTCGACTTCAACCCCCGCTTCGTCGCCGAGCGGCTCGTCGACACCTCCGCGGTGACGATGGGCGCGACTGCGGAGAACCTCCACGACCTCTACCCGGGGATCACGAAGGAGGATGCCGACGCCTTCGCCGTCCGCTCGCAGTCGCGCGCTGCGACAGCGTGGGAGAACGGCGTCATGCGGGAGACGGTCGTGCCCATGTCGGTCTTCACCGACGACGGCTGGAGGGTGGCCGACCGGGACGAGTTCCTGAGGCCCGACACGACGCTCGAGGGCCTCGCCGGGCTGCGCACCCCTTTCCGACCGGGCGGCCGCGTCACCGCCGGAAACTCCGCCGGCCTGACCGACGGCGCGACGGCGTGCTTCCTCGCGGCCGAGGAGACCGTCGCGGAGCTCGGCCTCGAGCCGCGCATGCGCCTCGTCGGCTTCGCCTTCTCCGGGGTGGAGCCCGAGGTCATGGGCATCGGCCCGATCCCCGCAACGCAGAAGGTGCTCGCGCGGACGGGGCTCTCGCTCGACGACATCGGTCTCTTCGAGCTCAACGAGCCCTTCGCGGTGCAGGTGCTCACCTGGTGCGAAGGGATGGGTGTCGACCCGCAGGACGAGCGGCTCAACCCCTACGGCGGCGCGATCGCCTGCGGTCACCCGCTCGCGGCCACCGGGGTGCGCCTGATGGCGCAGCTCGCCTACGGCTTCCGCGAGCGGCCGGAGGTGCGCTACGGCCTGACGGCGCTCTGCGTGGGGATGGGTATGGGCGCCGCGCTCGTCTGGGAGAACGTGGGGTCTGACCCCGTAAAGGCTGCTTAGGGATGGCTGAGGTCGTCACCGAGTTCAAGCTCGTGCGCGTCGAGAGCCGGCTCGGGCCGGTCGCGCTCGTCACGATCGACAACAGCGCCGACCACATGAAGCCGAGCGTGTTCGAGCGCCGCGCCTTCGAGTCGATGGATCGCGCGTTGGCCGAGCTCGAGGAGGGCGACTGGGTCGCGGCCGTCTTCACCGGCAAGCCCTACGTCTTCGCGGCCGGGGCCGACATGCAGGAGTTCACGCGGCTCCGCTCACGCGAGGAGGCGATCGCGGGTAGCCGCGCCGGCCACGACCTCTTCGGGCGTGTCCGCGCTCTGCCGTTCCCGACCCTCGCGGCGGTCAACGGCGCGTGCCTCGGCGGCGGCGTCGAGCTGGCGCTGCACTGCGACGCGCGCACGATCTCGTCCGCCGTCCGGCACTTCGCGCTGCCCGAATGCTTCCTCGGGATCATTCCCGCGTGGGGCGGCACGCAGCTCGTGCCCCGCTTAGTGGATGCGCGCACGGCCGTTCGCTTCGTCGTCCAGAACCCGATGCGCCAGAACCGGATGCTGACCGGCACCGAGGCGCAGGACCTCGGATTCGCCGACGCCCTGCTCGAGCCCGCCGAGTTCCTGGACGAGTCGATCGCCTTCGCCCTCGGCCTCGTCGAGAGCCCCCTCGAGCGCGTAGCGCCCGACCTCTCGCTCCTTGCCGACGCGGTACGACGCGGCCGCGCACAGCTCGACGGCGCGGTGCACGGCGCCGCCCCCGCGCCGTACCGCGCGCTCGACCTGCTCGAAGGAGCGGCGACCTGGAGCATCGAGGAGGGCGTCCGACAGGAGGAGGAAGCCGTGGCCGACCTGATCCTCGGCCCGCAGGCGCAGGCCTCGCTCTACGCGTTCGACCTCGTCGAGCGCCGGGCGAAGCGCGGCGTCGGCATACCGCAAGAGCAGCCGCGGCGGATCGCCAAGGTCGGGATCGTGGGCGCGGGCCTGATGGCGACCCAGCTCGCGACCCTCTTCCTGCGTCGGCTGGAGGTGCCGATCGTCCTCCGCGACGTGCGCGAGGAGATCGTTGAGACCGCTCGCGCGTCCATCGCGGAAGAGCTCGCCGGTGAGGCCGCCCGCGGCCGGTATACCGAGGGCAAGGCGCGCTTCCTGGCCGGCCTCGTGAGCGGCGGCACGGACTACGACTCCTTCGCGGGCTGCGACCTCGTGCTCGAGGCGGTCTTCGAGGACCTCGCGGTCAAGAAGGAGGTCTTCGCCGAGGCCGAGCGGGTCGTCTCGCCCGAGTGCATCCTGGCGACGAACACCTCGTCCCTCTCGGTGACCGAGATGGGCGCCGACCTCCGACGGCCGGAGCGGGTCGTCGGGATGCACTTCTTCAACCCCGTCGCCCTGATGCCGCTCGTCGAGCTCGTCCGCACGCCCGAGACCGACGACCCCACGCTCGCGACCGCCTGGGACATCACGCAGCGGCTGCGGAAGCGGGGCGTCCTCGTTCAGGACGCTCCGGCCTTCGTCGTGAACCGGGTGCTGACGCGCATGACGAGCGTGCTGATGGGCGCGCTCGAGGCGGGCAACACGGTCGAGGAGACCGACGAGGCCGTCCTCCGGCTCGGCCTGCCCATGGCGCCTTCCGTCCTGCTCCAGATGGTCGGTCCCCGCGTCGCGAACCACGTGCTCGAGACCCTCCACGAGGCCTACGGGGAGCGCTTCCCGCTGTCAGCGACGCTCGCCGGCTTTGCCATGGGAAGCGAGGAGATCGTCGCCGGGAAGGGACGTCGACGGAGCGTCGAGGAGATCAAGGCGGCCGTGCTCGAGGCGACTGCCGACGAGTGCGCACACATGCTCGACGAGGGCGTTGTCGCCGAGGCAGCCGACATCGACACGTGTCTGCTGCTCGGAGCCGGCTGGCCCTTCTTCCTGGGCGGGATCACGAAGCACCTGGACGCGTCCGGCATCTCGGAGCGGGTCGTCGGCAGAACACTTGCCCGGGCAGGAGCCGCACTCCCCAGCTTGGATGGTTGATCGGCAAACACGGCGCGCCGTCACCGTCTTCACGATCCACCATCTGAGGTACTGACCAGCCCCGGCGGGTCAGGTACAGTTCCTCTCGACGCGCGCCGACTCGCCGCGAGCGTCCCTCTTGGAGAGAGTTGCAGCGCACGGAGCGCTGCCCCGATTGCAAACAACGACCGCGCAGCCGACGAACCCGTCGGAGGAACTGGACGGCCTGGCAGCCGCCGCCCTCCGAGCTGAAGCCTGGGCCGGGGAGCCCTTCCTGCACGCCGGGGAGGACGCGGCCGTCGTGCTCGCTCCCCAGACTGCTCGCCGCCGCGCGCTCGACGAAGCGCTCGCGGAGCTCGAGGGGGGAAAGCCGGCACCGTCGCCGGGCTGGCGGGTGCGCTTCGGGCTCATGCTCGGCCTCGAGCGGGTGCTGACCCAGGGGACGCCCACGCTCGCGTCGGGCACCGAGTTGCGGCGCCACCAGGTCGACGCGCTCGCGGGCATGCTGACCGAGCTGATCGCCGTCCACCAGGAGGCGCCCGAGCCCGAGAACAACGGTCTGGCCGCCGCCCACGAGCCCGAGGAGGAAGACGACGATCTCGCCCTGGAGGCCGCCGACGACGGAGCCGAGGAGGAGGAGCCCGAGGTGACGCCGCCCGAGGATCCCGGCGCGGTCCGGCGCTTCCGCTTCCGGCATCCGACGGCTTCGGGCAAGACGATCGCCGCCGCCGGGTTCGTCGACGCGGCGCGAACGCTCGGCGTCCTGATCCTCACCCATCGGCGCCTGCTCGTCTCGCAGTTCGATCGCGATCTGAAGTCGGAGGGCTACGGCGAGCGCTTCTCCCCCGCCATCGAGACGGGCGGCGAGCCGCTGCGCCGCAACCCGCTCACGATCCAGACCTACGCCTGGTTCGCGCGCCACGTCGACACCGTCAGTCGGGACGCCTACCAGCTCGTGATCTGCGACGAGGCCCACACGGCGCTCGGCGAGAAGACCTCGCGCGCGATCCGGAGCTTCCCCGAGCCGGTCTACATCGGGATGACGGCGACCGAGCAGCTGATCGCCAAGCAGGTCTCCGACGTCTTCCCCGCCTCGGTCGACGACCTGCCGCTCGGTGATGCCGCACGCCGCGGCCTGATCGCTCCGCTGCGTTGCCTGCGCGTGCCCCCCGCTGCCGCGATCCACTCCGTTCCTATCGTCGGCGGCGACTTCGAGGAGCGAGCACTCGCCGCGGCGCTCGACCACCAGGCGCTGAACCAGGCGGCGGCGAGTCTCTACCGCGACCGCTTCGACGCCACGCCGGGCATCGTCTACGCCGCGGGCGTCGAGCACGCTTACAACCTGGCGCAGGAGTTCCGCGCCGCAGGATTAAAGGCGGAGGCGGTCAGCGGTCGGACGCCGCCGGTGAAGCTCGCCGAGACGCTCGCAGCCTACGAGCGCGGCGAGATCAATGTGCTCGTCAACGCGATGCTGCTCGCCGAAGGCTGGAACTCGCCACGCGCCACGGTGTGCATGCACCTCGCCCCGACCGCGAGCCGGCGCGTCTACCAGCAGCGGATCGGTCGGATCATGCGCATGCACCCGCGCAAGGAGGCCGGAATCGTCGTCGACTTCGTCCCGAAGTCCTCGACGCACAACGACCGCGTCATCTCGCTGCACGCGCTGCTCGACGCCGACTTCTACCGCGAGGGCGCGCGCGTCACCCCCGCGCCGCGTCGGCGCCAGCAGCGCCGCGCGCGCCGGAAGCTCTCGCCCGCTGCCTGGCTGGTGCCGGTCACGCCCGACGTCAGGCGCCGCTTGACCGTGATCGACCGGGAGTGGCAGCGTGTCGACCCGAAGTATCTCGACGAGGATGAGCAGCGCTACTGGGCGGCGATCGCCGGCCGCCAGATCCGCTACGACGAACGGGTGGAGTTCGTCAAGAAGCTGACCGAAGGGCGGGCGAGCAAGGGCTGCATGGAGCAGTTCCTGGCGACCTGCGCGGCGGAGAATCCGAACCGCCGCCTGCGCATGACCGCCCTCGCCGACCGCGTCTCGATGACGGTCGAGCGGGCCGACTTCGACGATCTCGTGACCCTCGTGACCCTCGCCCCGACCTGGGAGAAAGACCGGCTCGCGGGTGTCCGCATACTCCTGCGGGCGATCGGTGGGGGCAAAGCCGACGCACCCGATCAGATCCTCGAGCGCTGGACGTGGAAGCTCGCCCGGGCGACACGCAAGGCCCAGGATCGGCGGGCGAGCGGCGAGTACCCCGAGGCGAAGCGGTTGCTCGGCGCGCTTGCGAACTCCCGCGGTCACCGCCACGAGGAGAACGCCGCCCGCCTGGTGAACGTCTCACTCGAGTTGCCGCTGCCCGTCGGCGCCGCGCTGCTCGCATCCGCCGAGGGCTACACCCCCCGGGCGACACAGTTGATCGAGGCTGCACGCGAGCGGCTCGGCAGCCTCGCCGACGTCGCTTTCGCGCTGTCCGAGAACCTGCCCGCGCCCAAGCAGCGGCCGGGGAAGACCCGCCGACGGCGCAGGCGCAAGCGCGGGAAGTCCGCGCTGGCGAGCACCGCTCAAGTGGCGGACGCCTCGGCGAACGGCTCAGCACCCGCCGACGCGCCCGTGGCGGCCGCGCTCGAGACCTGAACAGCGTCTGAATCTTTGCTCGCGCCCGGAACCGCAGGCGCGCGGGGCGCGAAACTCTGGTGGTGGTACTGCTCGGGATTGCCTTCCTCGCCGGCCTGATCACGGCTCTGTCGCCCTGCGTGCTGCCGGTGCTCCCGATCGTGCTCGCGGGCGGGGCGAGTGGCAACCGCCGGCGTCCGTTCGCAATCGTCGCCGGACTCGTCTTGAGCTTCACGTTCTCGGTGCTCGCCGCGGCGGCCGTGCTGGAGGCGCTCGGCCTGCCCGAGGATCTCTTGCGCAACCTCGCGATCGCGCTCCTCTTCGTCGTCGCCGTCACCCTTGCCTTCCCCGGCGCGGCCGCCCTCGTCGAGCGCCCGCTGCTGTTCCTCACCCGCCGGCGCCCGACGGACTCCGCGGGTGGCCTCGTCCTCGGACTCACGCTCGGTCTCGTCTTCGTGCCGTGCGCAGGCCCCGTGCTCGCCGCCGTCTCGGTGCTCGCCGCCCGCGGAGAGGTCGGCGCGCAGACGGTCGCGCTCACGGTCGCCTACGCCTTCGGCGCGTCTGTTCCGTTGCTTGCGATCGGGCTCGGCGGGCAGCGCGTGGCGGCCGCCCTGCGCCCGCGCATGGCCACGATCCGGCCCGTGCTCGGCGTCACCGTGGCCCTGGCGGCCTTTGCGATGGCGTTCGGCCTCGACCGGCGCCTGCAAACGCTGGTGCCGGGATACACCGAGGCCTTCCAGGAGCGGGTCGAGCGAAACACCGAGGCCGAGAGGGAGCTTGCGCGCCTGAGCGCTGCGGGCAACGCGCAGGTCGATCTCGCGAGCGGCGAGCCCGCGCCCGAATCGCCTTTCCCGCGCTGGAACGAGGGTGAGTTCGGCCGGTTCGGGCTCGCGCCGGAGCTCGTGGAGGCGACGGCGTGGCTGAACACGCCCGGCGAGGCTCCGCTCTCGCTCGCGGGCCTGCGCGGCCGCGTCGTCGTGATCGACTTCTGGACCTACTCGTGCGTCAACTGTCTCCGCACGCTGCCCTACCTGAAGGCGTGGGACGACGCCTATCGCAGCGAGGGGCTGACCATTCTCGGCGTGCACGCGCCGGAGTTCGCCTTCGAGCGCAAGACGTCGAACGTGCGTGACGCGGTGGCCGACCTCGGCATCCGCTACCCGGTGGCGCTCGACAACGAGTTCGGAACCTGGAACGCTTTCTCCAACCAGTACTGGCCGGCGAAGTACATCGTCGACCGCAAGGGACTGGTGCGGTTCGTCCACTACGGCGAAGGCGACTATGAGCGGACGGAAGCCGTGATCCGGACGCTTCTTGCCGAGGGCGGGAGCCAACCGGCACGGCGAGCGAGAGCCCGCGGGGGCGAGAGCGCGTCCCGCGAGCCGATTACGCCCGAGTCCTACCTGGGCTACGAGCGGCTCGCCCGCTACGCGGGAATTCGGCCCGTACCCGACCGGCCGATCGAGTACGGCTTCCCGTCCGCGCCTCTGCCACTCGACCACGTCGCGTACTCGGGGTACTGGCAGGTCGAGAGCGAACGGATCCTCGCGGGCCTCGGCGCCCGACTCCGGCTGCGCTTCCACGCGCGCGACGTGCACCTCGTCCTGGGGGGGCGCGGCCGGCTCGAGGTCTTCCTCGACGGGAAGAGGCAGAGGGCGGTCGACGTGAGAGGCGATCGACTCTACACGCTGCTGCGACTCCCCACGGCACGGGACGGCCTGCTCGAGCTCCGCTTCCCGCCTGGCCTGTCGGCCTACGCGTTCACCTTCGGCTAGTCAGCGTGGGGGAACCCATGGTTCCCCCACGAGCCCCCTCCTTCATAAGTCTGACGCGCCGGAGCCGCGCGTAGCTGCGCCGGGCAAGCCCGGCTCCGCCGGAAACATCTGCGAGTTCCTACCCGCAAGAAGGGCTCGGCGGCGCGTCTACTGTTCGCGGGCGGCGTCATCGCCGTCGGTTTCCCGCTCGCGCAGGAAGCGGCTGAGCTCCGCCGCGAGTGTCTCGCCCGACGGCAGGTCCGACTCCTCGTCGAAGGTGTCCGTCCGCTGCTCGAGCTCCTCGACGTAGGCGGCGGTCTCGGCATCGGACGAGACCGCCTCGCTCACCTGCTCCGAATACTGATCGACCGCCCCCTCGAGCTCGGACGTGTCGATCGAGGTGTCGACGAGCTCACCCAGGCGCTGGCAGAGCGCGAGTGCGGCGCGCGGACTCGGGGCGAGGGAAACGTAGTGCGGCACCGCGGCCCAGAGGCTGACCGAGGGAAGGCCGGCCCGCCGGCAGGCGTCGTGCAGGACGCCCACGATCCCCGTCGGCCCCTCGTAGCGCGAAGCCTGGAGGCCCAGCCGCTGGATCAGGTCGGCGTCGCTCGCCGCGCCCGTCACGGGTGAAGGGCGCGTGTGCGGCACGTCGGCGAGAAGCGAGCCCATCGTCACCACGAGCTCGACGCCCAGCTCGCCGGCGAGCTCGACGACGAGACCCGTGAACGTGCGCCAACGGAGGCTCGGCTCGACCCCGAGCAAAAGGATCGCATCCCGATCGGCTCCCGGCAGCTTGGCGTGGTAGAAGGCGTTGTCGGGCCAGTCGATCTGGCGCGTGCGCCCGTCGACGAGCGACACCTGCGGGCGCGTTGCCTGGAAGTCGTAGAAGCCCTCTGGGTCGACCTCGGCGAAGCGCGCCGCCTTCCACGCCTTCGCCAGGAATCCGCCCGCGAGCGACGCCCCCTGGCCGCCGTCGTTCCAGCCCCGGAAGGCGGCGACGAGAACGGGCTTGGTCAATGTCGGGCGCCGGAAGACGCGCAGTTCGCTCGACATCTACCCAGTGTAGGCGCGTCGGGGCGCAAACGCGGCGAGCGGCCGGAAGAACAGGAGCGCGAGTCCGACGGTAGCGACCCAGACCGCGGCCGCGAGCGCCACGTGCAGGAGCACGACGCCCCACGGCAGCTCGTTCCGCCACTGGATCTCGCCCACCCCCATCTGCAGCAGGATCAGCCCGAGCAGGGCGAGCGCGAGTCGGAAGAGCCGCGGCGAGCGGTCTCGGCGGGCCGCCAGGTAGCCGAGGACGAAGAGGAAGACGCAGCCGAACACGGCTGTCGTCCGCACGTGCACCCACAGCATGTCGGTGAGGACGCCGAGCCTGCGGATGTCCTCACCGCCCGAATGGGGGCCCGAAGCGGTCGCGAAGGTCCCCGTCACGACCAGGATCAGGCACGACGCTGCGAGGACGACCCCTGCGCGGCGAAGCTCGCCTGGCACGAGCGGCTCCGTGCCACCCCGGGCGAGCCTCCAGGCCTCGACCGCGACGACGACCGCCGCCCCCAGCACCAGGAGCGCCAGCAGGAAGTGCGCCATCACGAGCAGGGGATGCAGGTCGAAGGTGATGGTGAGCCGGCCGAGCGGCGCCTGCGCAAGCGTCCCGACGAAGGCGGCGAGGGCGACCTTCACGACCCATCGGGGCAGGTGCTCCGTGCGCCGGGCACCCAGCCAGGCAAGCAGGCTGAGCGTGATCGGCACGATGCCGAAGACGCGATTGCCGAACTCGATGTAGGCGTGATAGCCGGACTCGGGGAAGAACGCGCCCGCCTCGCAGCCCGGCCACGCCCCGCACCCGAGCCCCGACGCGGTGAGGCGGACGAGCGATCCCGTGACCATGATCGCGTAAAGCGAGAGGGCGGCGGCAAGGGCCAGCAGCCGGAAACGCTCGGCGGAGAGCTCGAACGTGCGGACGCGGGCGAGCCGCGAAGTCTCGGCCTGCATCCCCTTCAGTTTACGCCGTGGCGGGTTACTCGCAGACGACGCCCGAGCCCGCCTCGACCGAGCCCACCCGACGCAGGAAGAGCCCGCGGGCACCGAACTCGGCCTCGAGGACTGCCGCCCGTTCCGCCGGAAGCGAGACGAGCAGGCCGCCGGCCGTCTGGGGGTCGTAGCCGAGCACCGCCTCCGCCTCCGGCAGCCGGGCGGTGTCGACGGCAGCCCCGGCGAACTCACGGTTTCGTCCGTCCCCGCCGGTGCGCTCACCCGCGCGGGCGACCTCGAGGGCTCCCGGCAGAGCCGGCAGGTTCGCGGCCTCGATGCGGAGGCGGACCCCGCTTCGGTCGGCCATCTCGTGGGCGTGTCCGAAGAGTCCGAAGCCGGTCACGTCCGTCACCGCGTTCGGGCCGAAGGGCCGCAGCGCAGCCGCCGCCTCGCCGTTCAGGCGCTTCATCCAATCCACAGCCTCACCGAACGCTTCTGAGCCGGCGAGCCCTCTCTCGAAGCCGTGCAGCACGAGCCCGGTACCGAGCGGCTTCGTGAGGAAGAGGGCGTCCCCGGGTCGGGCGCCGCTCTTCGGCCAGATACTGTCGGGGTGCACCGTGCCGATCACGGCGAGCCCGTACTTGGGCTCGCGGTCGCGAATCGTGTGCCCGCCCGCGAGCAGCGCGCCCGCCGCGCGCACCTGGGCTGCCGCGGCGGCCAGCACCTCCGCGACGAGCTCGGTCGGCAGCTCCTCGGGAAAGGCTGCGATCGAGAGCGCCAAGAGTGGCGTGCCACCCATCGCGAAGACATCGTTGAGAGCGTTGGTCGCGGCGATGGTTCCGAAATCGGACGGGTCGTCGACGAGCGGGGGGAAGAAGTCGAGCGTGAAGATCAGCGCGCGCTCGTCGTCGAGGCGGTAGACGGCCGCGTCGTCGGCAGGCGCGAGACCGACGAGGAGGTTCTCGGCTTCCACGGGCACGAAGCCGGCGAGGAGCCGCTCGAGCCGCGCCGCGGAGTATTTGGCCGCACAGCCTCCGCTCGTGACCAGATCCGTCAGCCGCACCGCGGGTGTACTCATTGACCCATCTTCTCTGAGAAGCACGGCGGCGGCCAGGGCCGCCGCCGTCTCAGGGGAGAGGAGGAGCTTTTCAGTTCCTCGCTCCCCCGTTTTCGCTCCGATTCGTTCCAGTCCTTCATGGTTGATCGGGAAAGCGTGGATCAACCATCAGCACGCCTCCCTCATCGGCGCTGCCTCCCCGCCAGAAGGCAAGCCCGCCTGCGGCGGGGGCGGCGGAGCGTCGAAGAACCAGATCCACTCCGCCCCTACCGCCACCCGCGAAGCGGGAAATGCAGTTTGGCGGAGAAGCAGCCGGAAGTTCCCCACTGGAATAGACGATTGAACGATGCCTTTCCGATCAGGAACCTCGCTCGATCGGGACGTCGACGAGGTTGCCCCACTCCGTCCAGGAGCCGTCGTAGTTCTTGACGTCCCGGTAGCCGAGCAGCTCGCGCAGCACGAACCAGGTGTGTGCGCTGCGCTCGCCGATGCGGCAGTACGCCGTGACCACCTTGTCGTCGGTCACGCCCTTGCCGGCGTAGAGCTGCCGCAGCTCGTCCGCCGGCTTGAATGTGCCGTCGTCCCGGACGGCCTGAGCCCACGGGATCGACTGCGCGCTCGGGATGTGCCCGGCCCGCTGCGCGCCCTCCTGCTCGTAGCCCGGCGGCGCAATCAGCTCGCCGGAGAACTCCTGGGGGCTGCGCACGTCGACCAGAGCCTTCGCGGAGCTGCCGATCGCCTCCATCACGGCGTCGCGACGAGCGCGGATCCCCTCGTCAGCCTCCTGCGCCATGTAGCTGGTCGCCGTCGGGCTCGGAAGCTCCGCGGTCAGCTCGCGACCCTCGTCGATCCACTTCTGGCGGCCGCCATCGAGGATCCTGACGTCACGGTGCCCGTAGATCTTCAGGTACCAGTAGGCGTACGCTGCGAACCAGTTGTTCTTGTCGCCGTAGAGCACGACCGCCGTGTCGTTGCCGATTCCGCGCTGACCGAGCAGCCGCTCGAAGTCGTCCTTCTCGACGATATCCCGCTCGACCGGATCCTGGAGGTCTTCGCGCCAGTGGAGCTTCACAGCCCCGGGAATATGTTCCTCGTCGTAGAGGTCGGGATTCTCGTCGACCTCTGCGACGACGATGTTCGCGTCCGTCCGATGCTCGGCAAGCCAGTCGGTCGTGACGAGCACTTCGTTCGCATAGCCGTTCTGTGCCATGCACGCCTCCATTCCTTTTGAAAGTGAAGTGAGGCGATTATTCCACAGGGCAGCAATTCTCCGCCCAAGGTCTGCGTCCAGCTCCTCGCCGGGGCGGCCGGCGAGGAGCGAGCCGCGAGACTGACGGCTTGCACTCGACAGCACTTAGATCAAGAAGCTCCAGCCTGTGCCGTCCGACATACCGCCGCCGGCGACCGAGGCGATTGCCGCGATGAGAATCACAATACGAGCCCTCAAGCGTTCACCTCCTTCGGTCTAGAAACGGACGTCCTGCAAGGCTTCAGCAGCCTTCCGGTAGAGCCCGGCCGCGCCGCTGTCGTCGCCCCGGCGTGCAGCGAGGTCGCCCTGCGCGACCCAGGCGGCTGCCCGGTGGCTGGCCGATGAGAGCTGCGCGAAGGTGGACTCCGCGTCGGCGAAGGATCGCTCCGCCTCCTCGAGCCGATCCAGCTCGAGGAGCGCACGGCCGAGCACGAGCTGGGCGTTGCCGATCTCGTCGAGATAGTCGACCCGGCCCGCGAGCAGCTCGAGCGCGTGTTGGGCCTGCTCGCATGCAAGCTGGGCATCGCCCGAGCGCAGGTGCACCTGGGCGAGGGACGAGACGGCCTGAGCGGCGTCCGCGTCGTTCCCGACCTCGAGCGCGGTCGAGAACGCATCCTTGAGGTAGCGCACCGCCTCGTCGGGCTTCCCGAGCAGGAACGTGAGACCCCCGAGGTTGTTGAGCAGGCGGCCGACGTTCGCCCGATCCGAGAGCTCGGCGTACAGTGCCTTCGCGCGCTCGGCGTAGGAACGCGCCAGCACCCAGTGACCGTCGCGCTCCGCCACGAGGGACGCCTGGAAGTAGATGTCGGCGATCATCCTCGGGTCGCTCACGCCTTCGGCGAGCTCGAGCGCACGCTCGACGTCCTCACGAGCGGCCGCGTAGTCGCGTTGACGCCGGTAGCAGCGCGACCGCCAGTGCAGGACGTTCGAGCGGAGGAGGTCGCAGGGGAGACCCGAGCGCTCGGCCAGGTCGAGCGCCTCATTGAGAAGGCCGATGGCCGTTGCGACGCTCGAGAGCTTGTACCGGCAGACGCCCATCCGGAACAGGACCTCGGCGCGCTCGACATCGGAGAAGGCCGACGCCTCGCTGAGGACCCGTGCCCGGGTCAGGAGCTGGAGCGCCTCGCGGACGTCCCCGATCAGTGCGAGGGCTTTCGCCTCGCCGGTGAGGGCTCGCACCTCGAGCTCGGCGAGGCCCGTCGCCGAGACTGCCGCCCGGACGTCCTCGTAGGCGGCGACGGCCTCCTCCAGGCGCTCCGAGTCGTTCAGTGCCTCGGCCCGTGCCAGGGCGGTCTCCACGCGGCCGCGCTGGTCGGCGGACACGCCGTTGGCGAGGAAGGCGGGATCGACCCCCACACGCCGCGCGAGCCACTCGACCGTCTCCGGAGTCGGTCGCGTCTTCCCGCGCTCGATCTGGCTGACGTACTCCTTCGAGAAGCGGTCACCGGCAAGGTCCGTCTGGGTGAACCCGGCCGCGACGCGCAACTGCCGCAGGCGGTCACCGAGCCGCAAACCCGGCGGGGCGAGCGCGCGCCGAGGTGGGGCGGCCTGTCGGTCCGTGGGCGTCATGCCTTCACAGTGAACTGCATGCTTCACCTCAGCGCAAGTCGTCTCATCGAGACTCCCCCTTTTAGGGCATGTTCAAGCCAAAGATGAGTGAAGTATCTCCCCCGGCAATCACTTGATCGAGGTACTTGACTCATTAGGACGAGGCCCTTATAGTCAACCCACCTTGGAGCCGCCCCCTGGCGGCCGAGGGAACGGGCTCGCCACAACGAGGAGGCGAGTTCCAGGGCTGGTCGAGCCGCAGGGCCAGCCCATCGGAGCACCGCCTGCGGCGAGGCCCGACAAGCAGCGGGGAGGCCCTCCGGAGCCGCAGCCGGAGGGTCTCCTCGCTGCCGTGGCGTCGAGAACGGTCTCGGCTTGAGACGGGACGAAACGGTCGTATGGCGGCCCGACTGGGAGCGGCTCGACCGCACCTCACGCGGGCTGCTGAACCGGCTCGACTGCGGCAGTTACGCGGAGCTGCACAGGCTCTCGGTGGCGGACCCCGAACGCTTCGGGCCCGAGCTCGTCGCCGATCTCGGGCTCGAGTTCTCTTAGGCACTCGCCTCTCTCGGCGTGCGGGAGGGCGATGCGGTCGGGATCCTCTTCGTGGCCGCGCTTCCGAAGACGCAGCGCGAAGATCGTCCGGCGGGCGGTGCGTGCACGTGCACTCGGGGACGACCCCGGAGACCTCTCGTCGCTCGAGAATCCGGAGTCGCTCGAGGAGATCGCCCAGGCCGTGTAGGCGGCCTCTACTGCGGGAGGGGGACGATCCACGTCGCCCGCGCGCGGGCGATCGGCTCGCCCGAGGCGGAGTAGACAGCGGTGCCTGCGTACAGCTTGCGCCCCTCCTCGCCGAGCGGCCACGCCACGACGACGCAGCGTTCGCCGGCGCGAGGCGCCGCATCGACCCGAGCGGCGAGGCGCCCGAGCAGGGTCTCGCCCCGTTCCGGGTAGCCGACTGCGATCGCACCCGGGCAGTCGAGGGCGGCCCAGACGAACGTGTGCGGGACGCGGCCCGCCTCGTCAGCGAGGTCGGGAGCGGGGAGCCACGGAGCGGCGACCACCTCGCGCCCGGCCACCGGGCCCGCGAAGACGCGCATCCCGTCTCCCTGGGAGCGCTGAGGGCCGCAGACGAAGCACGTGGGAAAGGCGTGCTCCCCGAACCCTGGGAAGTCCGCCGAAGCCCGCTCCGCCTCCTCGGGGCTGACGGGCGGCGGAACCTCTAGCTCGACCTCGGCCGGCTTGCCCTCGGCGACGAGATCTTTGACCGCGCCGGCGACGTCTTCGATCGGCACCTCCGGGTCGACGCGGTGCTGGTAGAGCAGGTCGATGCGGTCAGTGCGCAGGCGGCGCAAGCTGCCTTCGACGGCGCGCTTGATGTGCTCGGGCCGGCT
>Ga0136615_10000320_pt1 | contig 21564 bp, 18 predicted proteins | sample AntDrymUQ2882206_2_FD_106647 | JGI IMG/M metagenome (GOLD analysis project Ga0136615, IMG submission 106647) | Polar desert sand microbial communities from Dry Valleys, Antarctica - metaG UQ288 (22.06) | ecosystem: Environmental > Terrestrial > Soil > Desert | place: Antarctica: Dry Valley... | reverse complement strand
CAGCTCCGCATCCTCGAACGTGGCGTGGACGTCGTCGTCGCCACCCCGGGGCGCGCCTTGGACCACATCGCCCGCAAGACCCTGCGCCTGGACCAGCTGGAGACCGTGGTCCTCGACGAAGCCGACGAGATGCTCGACATGGGCTTCGCCGAGGACATCGAGGCGATCCTGACCGAGACGCCGAAGACTCGGCAGACCGTATTGTTTTCAGCGACACTTCCACCGCGGATCGACAAGATCGCCCGCAAGCACCTGCGCGATCCCAGCCGGATCCAGATGGGCCGCGAATCGACCGCCGCTGGAGAGGCACCCCTCGTACGGCAGAGCGCGTACATCGTCGCCCGCGCGCACAAACCGGCGGCCCTGGGCCGGGTGCTGGACATCGAGGCGCCCACCGCCGCGCTGGTGTTCTGTCGCACCAGGGCCGAGGTCGACCAGCTGGCCGAACAACTCAACGGTCGCGGCTACCGGGCTGAGGCGATGCACGGCGGGATGGACCAGGCGCAACGCGACCGGGTGATGGGACGGCTTCGCGGCGGTACGGCCGATCTGATCGTGGCCACCGACGTCGCTGCACGTGGCCTGGACATCGAGCAGCTCACTCACGTGGTCAACTACGACGTCCCGTCGGATCCGGAGTCCTACATCCACCGGATCGGCAGGGTCGGACGGGCCGGGCGCGAGGGTGTGGCGGTCACGCTAGCCGAGCCCCGCGAGCACCGGATGCTCAAGGCGATCGAGCGGATGACCAAGCAGCCGATCGTCATCGAGAAGGTCCCGACTGTCGCCGACCTGCAGGCCCGGCAGTTGGAGCTGACCCGAGCCGCCCTGCACGAGAGCCTGCTCGACGATGATCTGGACTCCTATCGGGTTGTGGTGGAGACCCTCACCGATGAGTTCGACGTCGTGCAGGTGGCCCTGGCCGCGGTCAAGCTCGCCCACGAGGCCAGTGCAGCGGCGACCGACGACGAGCACATCCCGGAGATTGCAGCGCGTCCGATCAAGGAGACCCGCGGACGGGCCCCGTCGGCCGGCCGATTCGATGGCGCGAGCGGCGGCGAGTCCGGCGCCGGCGGTCGACCGGATTCCGCGACTCGAGCTGGACGGCGTGGTGGCGCGTCCGACGCTGGCATGGCTCGGCTGTTCGTGGGTGCTGGGCGGGTCGCGAAGATCCGGCCAAAGGACCTGGTCGGTGCCATCGCCAACGAGTCCCGGCTCAGCGGCCGAGACATCGGGGCCATCGAGATCGCCGATCGGTTCTCCCTCGTCGAAGTGCCTGCGGACTCCGCCGACGAGGTCATCGCCGCCCTCAGGGCCAGCACGATCAAGGGTAAGAGCGTGCAGGTACGCCGGGATCGCGGCGGCCGCTGACCCGCTTTCGGGGACCTTCTCCGGAAAAAGTCACTTCTGCGGCCGATCAGACCGCACTTTCTCCGGAGAAGGTCCGGTTTGGGGCTGGGTCCGGATGTTGGCTCGCGCACGGTCCAGATCTGCCGGGGTGTCAACATCGGTCCACGGCACCCGAGCGCCATAGGGGGCGGGGACCTCGACCCGGGACATCCGACCTGTCCGAACGAGTTCGCGCATCGCGCGGCCGGCCAACGCTCCCAGCTCCGCCAACGCCGTCCGCAGTCGGCCGGTGCGCCAGGCGCTGAGCAGGTATTGGTCGCGGCCGTTCTCGTCGACCAGCAGGGCGGCGTCGTGGTCCACGCCCAGCTCGGCCACGAGCGTCTCGATCAACTCGGGAGTCAGGAACGGCAGGTCCGCGGCGACAACGACGACTACGTCAGCCGAGATCTGGGTCAGGCCAGCCGCAAGCCCGGCAACGGGACCCGAGCCGGCGGGGTCCTCCTGGACGACGAGGACTCCGTCCGGGACTTGCTGCGGTGGTCCGACGACGACACGCGTACGGGCACCGCGTACGGCTAGCAGAACGTGCTCGAGCATCGTCGCCTCGCCGACGGTCAGCTGGGGCTTGGCCTGACCCGACATCCGGCTGCTGCGTCCTCCGGCGAGCACGATCGCGTCGTAGCGGGGGGCCATGACGGCAGGCTAAACCGCTGCTCCACTGGTCCAGCGCCGCCGCACTAATCTCGACGGCATGGCTCGGTTGACCAGCCGTCGGCCCGTGTTGCGGGTCCGCGACGGCGTACGGGTCACCCGGCCCGACGTCCTCGCCGCCGAGGAGCCGCTCGAGATCCGGATCTCCGGTACGCCGCTGGCCGTCACGATGCGGACACCGGGCGCGGATTGGGACCTCGTGCACGGCTTCCTGGCCACCGAAGGCGTGATCCGCAGGTCCGAGGACATCCGAACCCTGAGGTACTGCGACAGCGTCGACGACACCGGGCGCAACACCTACAACGTCAGCGACGTCGAACTCGCCGAAGGTGTTGCCCCTCCCGACGCTTCGGTGACTCGCAATTTCTACACGACCAGTTCGTGCGGGATCTGCGGCAAGGCCAGCATCGATGCGGTCACCGTGGACTCACCGTACGACCTGCACGCCGACCTGAACGCGGTGAGCCTGGACATCGTCCTCGCGCTGCCGGAGAAGCTGCGCACGGCACAGGACGTCTTCGACAGGACCGGGGGGCTGCACGCGGCGGGGATCTTCACTGCGGCTGGCGATTTGCTGGTCGTTCGCGAAGACGTCGGGCGGCACAACGCCGTGGACAAGGCGATCGGGGCGATGGTTCGCGAGGATCGGCTGCCGCTGACCGGGTGCATCCTGATGGTCTCCGGGCGGGCATCGTTCGAACTGACCCAGAAAGCGCTGCTGGCTGGAATCCCGACGCTCGCCGCGGTCTCAGCGCCGTCGTCGCTGGCCGCCGATTTGGCCGACGAAGCCGGTATGACGCTGATCGGCTTCGTCCGCGGCTCCGGCTGCAACGTCTACACCGGACAGTCCCGGATTACTTGACGGGTGCCTGATGTTGCAGGTTTGCCGAGGACACGCGCGGCGTGTCACCTGCAGACCTACGACATCTGGCGTCGCGCGGCCCGACGTGCCAGTTGGTTCAGTCCCGTTACGCGGGACTCAGTGGTCGCCGCCGCGGAGCTGGCTGACGATGTGTCCGAGCAAAGGGCCCAGGACGGCCAAGCCATCTCGGACGCCTCCGGTCGAGCCGGGCAGGTTCACGACCAGCGAGCGGCCGGCAACGCCCACGAGCCCGCGGGAGATCACTGCGTACGGTGTCTGGTCCTGGCCGTAGCGGCGAAGGGCCTCCGCCAGGCCGGGAACCTCTCGATCCAACACGGGCGAGGTGGCCTCCGGAGTGACGTCGGTGGGTGACAACCCGGTCCCGCCGGTCGTCACGATCACCTCGGTGCCCAAGTCGACCGCGGCTCGAAGCGCGGCGGTCAGAGCAGCGGCATCATCAGGGAGCACCTCGGGTCCGCTCACGGTCAGACCGAGTTCGGCCAAGCCGGCGGCTAGCACCTGGCCGCTGCGGTCCTCGTACACCCCTGCACTGGCCCGATTCGACGCGGTGATCACGTGGGCTCGGGCAAGGGGTACCTCGGGCGCCATCCCAGGCTGCTGGCAGTGATCGTCGTACGCATCGCCGTGGTCGGCCAGGAAATCAGCCATCGAGCCCTTCCTCTCGCGTCCAGTTCCCGGATTTGCCGCCGGTCTTGGTCAGTAGCCGCACACCGGCAATCTCGGCGGACTTGTCGACGGCCTTGACCATGTCGATCACGGTCAAGGCGGCCACCGACACAGCGGTCAGCGCTTCCATCTCGACACCGGTGCGGTCGGCCGTACGTACGGACGCCGTGATCTCGACGCAGTCGTTGGCGACGCTCAGGTCAACTGAAACCCCGTGCAGCGCAAGTGGATGACAGAGCGGGATCAGCTCAGGGGTCCGCTTGGCACCCTGGATACCGGCGATCCGGGCGGTGGCCAAGGCATCTCCCTTGGGGACGCCCTCACCGCGCAACAGCGCGACGACCTCGGCGCTGACCAGGACTCGGCCGTACGCCGTGGCCGTCCGTACGGTCACCGCCTTGGCGGTCACGTCGACCATCCGCGCAGCACCGCGCTCGTCCAGGTGCGTGAGCCGCGGCTCGGGTCGTTCCTCGCTGCCATGCTCACTCACAGGTCCGCTCCTTCCAAGAGCCAAACCTCGACGGTGTCGCCGGCGGCAATCTGTTCGGTGTCCGCGGGGATGACCACGAGGCAGTTGGCCCGGGCCAGGTGGGCGAGCAGGTGTGAGCCCGGGCCGCCTACCTGACTGACGTCACCGTCGGCGAAGAGTCCGCGTAAGAACTGTCGCTTGCCGGCGGGTGAGACGACATCGGTGACGAGTCTGGCTTCGATGCGGGGGCGGTCAGCCGCCGGCAGGCGCATCGCCGTACGCAGGGCCGGGCGCAGGAACACCTCGAAGGACACGAAAGCGCTCACCGGGTTGCCGGGCAGGGTCACTACCGGTAGGTCGCCGACCCGTCCCCAGCCCTGGGGTCCGCCCGGTTGCATGGCCACCTTGGTGAAGGACACCGTGCCGAGGTCGGAGAAGGCGTCCTTGACCACCTCGTACGCGCCCGCACTGACACCACCGGAGGTGATCAGCAGATCCGCGTCCGCGGTCTCCTTCTCGACGGTGGCCAGGAACTCGGCGACATCGTCCGGGACGAAGTGCACTGCACGGGCGCTGGCTCCGGCGTCCTCGACCGCGGCGCAGAGCAGTGCGGTGTTGGACTCATAGATCTGGCCCGGCTGCAGGGTCCTGCCCGGCTCGACCAGCTCGCTGCCGGTGGACAGCACGACCACCCTGGGCCGGCGGTGGACCGGCAGCCCGGCATGCCCGATCGCGGCCGCCAGTCCGAGTTGGGCCGGATACAACACCGTTCCGGCGTGGAGCGCGACCTGACCGGCAGCGATGTCTTCACCGATCGAGCGGATGTGTGCCCCCAGCCTGGGCGCGGTGTCGATCGTGACCCGATCTGTCCGGGCATCGGTGTGTTCGACCGGGACGATCGCGTCGGCCCCAGGGGGCAGCAGCGCACCGGTCATGATCCGCTGCGCGGTGCCGGGTTCCAGCGGGGACACCGACGTCCGCCCCGCTGGGATGTCATCGGCCACCGGCAGGGTCGTCGGTACCGAGGTGAGGTCGGCCGCTCGTACCGCGTACCCATCCATGGCCGAGTTGTCGAAGGGCGGCAGCGCGGTCACCGACGTGACGTCCTCGGCCAGCACCATGCCCCGGGCCTGTCCGAGCGGGACGATCTCCACCGGCATCAGGGCGAATAGTTCCGCGACGGCGGCTCGGTGATCTTCGACGGTGCGCACATCCCGATCCTGCCTCAGTTGACCTGCGCCCGCTTCGGCACATCGAGCGAACAGTGCGTGCCGACCGAGCTGGCACGATGTGCCCCGCTAGGGGGACAGCGGTGGGATCTCCGGCGGGGATGACGCGGGGTTGTCGGCCAGGCGACGGAACAGTTCGGCGATCCCGGCATCCAATTGCGGATCCCGACCGGCCGCATGGTCGGCTGGTGTCATGACTACCTCGATGTCCGGATCGACGCCGTAGTTCTCCACCGAGAATCCCGGCCCCCTGATCCAGGTCGCGTACCTCGGCTGGGTCACCGACGTGCCGTCCACCAGGGTGAAACGGCCGTCGATGCCGACCACCCCACCCCAGGTACGGACGCCGATCACCGGCCCGACACCGAGCACCTGCGCCATCGCGGACACGATGTCTCCGTCGGAGCCCGACCACTGGTTGGCCAGGAAGACGACGGGTCCGCGCGGCGCTTGCTCGGGATAGGTCTCAGGTCTGCGGTGCCGACCGAGTTGATAGGCCTGCACGCGCCGGCTCAGCCGCTCGATCACCAACTGGCTGGTGTGCCCGCCGCGGTTGTAGCGCACGTCGACGATCAGGCCTTCCCGCTGAGTCGCGCGTCCAGATCCCGGTGCAGCTGAGCCCATCCCGCAGCCATCATGTCCGGGATGTGCAGGTAGCCGAGCCGTCCCTCCCCGTGTTCGTCCACATAGGAGCGTCGGTCGGCGACCCAGTGCTGGTAGCGCAACGGCTCCTCGTCGCTGAGCGGCACGACCGCGACCCGACGTGCCGGCCTGCCATCGGCAGGGCGCACGCTCAACTCCACGATCCGATCGGCCGCGCCGGCCAGCAGGGCGGCCGGACCGAGGTCGGTCGGTACCTCACGACCGGACACGGCAAGGACAGCATCACCCGGTACGACGGCCACTCCGGCAGCGCGCAACGGTGAGCGAGCGCGAGGATCCGAGGACTCCCCGGGCAGGATCCGCTCGATCCGCCAGGTGCCGTCGGAGACGCGGCGCAGGTCCGCGCCGAGCAGACCGATCTGCTTCTCCGCGTCGCCGGGGTCGTCCGGCGGGATGACGTAGGCGTGTGAGGTGCCGAGTTCGCCGTTCACCTCCCACATCAAATCCACGAAGTCGTCGTAGCTGGCCAACCGGGATACCAACGGCCGGTATCGCGCCACGACGCGGTCCCAATCCAGCCCGCCCATGTCCGGGCGCCAGAAGTGATCGCGCATCAGGCGGGCCGCCTCGTCATACATCTGCTGCCACTCAGCGGGTCGGTCGATCTGGTGCCGAATCCGATCCAGATCCACCGTCACCCGGTCGGGATCGTCGTCGTCCTTGACCTCGCGGTCGGCCGGTAGGACGAGCAGCTTGTCCTCGTCGCGGACCACCACACGGGTCCCGTCGCCACTGGGCTCGAAGGAGTCCACCGCCGGACAGAGGACCACCAGCGTGCGCTTGGCGAAGTCGAAGCGTTCCAGCGCGGGTCGAGGCGCGGGGTCGGTGAGTTTGGCTCGCTCGGTCCCCAACACACCCGAGGGGGTACGCCGCAGCCAGAGCACGGCATTCCCGGCGACGCGCAGCCGTTCGTACTGTCCGGCCGCGACCGGAAAGGCGGCGATGCGTTCCTCCAGCCCGTCCACGTCGACCTGCGTGCTCCGTCGGGGCAGCGTCACGGTCTCCGCGCCATCCGGCGACTCCGTGGAGGCAAAGCCCCAGCCGGCCACGCTCGGACCGAAGGGCAGCGGGTCATCAGCGGCCAGCGGCATCAGGTACGGCCTGGTCCCCGACGGGAAGGTCATCTCGAACGCGTGGACGTCGTACACCGGGTCGAAGGTGCGAGTCGAGAGAAACGCAAGGTAGCGCCCGTCGGCCGTGAAGGCCGGGCAGAAGTCCCGAAACCGACCACTGGTCGCGGGGACGAGTTCGCCGGTGGGCAGCCCGTCTGCCAGGCGAGCCAGAACGAGAGCGGCGGACCGTTCCCCGCGCGGCTGGCTCCAGGCCAACCACTGGCCATCGGGAGAGAAGGTCAATCCGTCGGGCTCACCGTCGGGAGCATGGGCCACCTCGTGGATCGCTCCGTCGGCAACGTCGACCATCCGGATCCGGCCGTCGTGACTGATGACGGCGACCGTCTTGCCCGAGGGGTGCGCGGCCAGATGCAGGACCCGACCGAGCGTCCCGCCCGCGATTGTGCGTGGGGCCGCTATCGCGTCGAGGGCAGCTATCTCGAGTCCGTCCTCTCCGTCGGCGTCGCTTGCCCAGATCGCCTTTCCGGTGCGACCGAGCAGCGCCGGCTCACGGATCCGCCCGCCCAGCCGGTCGAAAGCGCCCGCGCCGGGCCGTCCCGATGGGTGAGCCGGTAGGCGCAACCACGGATCTCGATCACGCTGCCTGCAGCGTCGTGCTCGGGAACGACGTCTCCCAGTGCCTTGGGCGCCGGGACCGGATACGGCTGGTCCACCGCGGAGGCCGTACCCAGATCGATGTCCAGGCTGCGCGGCTGTGGTCGGTCGTCCTGGCCCGATCCCAGTGCATCGAGGACGTAGACGTCACCGCGCGCGTGATAGACGATCCGCCGCCCGTCGGTGCTCGGATTGCGGACGTACCCGGTCGTGTCGTCGTGATCGGTGTGCCGCCGCAGATCCGCCCCGCCCCGATCGATGGAGAAGAGGTTGCCGACCCCTTCGTGGTCGCTGACGAAGGCGATTCGCCCGTCGATCCACATCGGCCACGCAAGGCCAGCGGTGAGTTCGGGCAACAGCCGGGTCCACGCGCCGCTGCCGTCCGGGTCGAGCCACAACTGCGGCGCCGTCCCGCCCCGGTAGCGCTTCCAGTGGGCGGGTTCGCGGGCCCAGGCGCTGCACAGTACGAGGGCGCCGCCTCGACCCCAGGCCAGCGCCGACGCCGGACCGTACGGCAGCCGCTCGACCTCCCGATCGAGGGAGATGGCGCGCAGCCAGTGGTCGCGCAGGGTGTTCTCACCGGCCGGCGAGGCGGCCAGGACCCGGCCGTCCGGCGTCCAGCCGACGACCTTGGTATGCGGGTTACCCCAGTACGTCAACCGGCGGACCGGCCCACCGTCGACCCGAGCGGTCGCGACTTCGGGATGTCCGTATCGGCGGGAAGTCCAGGCGACGTGTACACCGTCGGGCGACAACCGCGGGTTGCCAGGCGGTGCGTCGTCCGCGGCCAGGCACCAGGCTCGGCCACCTTGCACAGGTGCCAGCCAAACTGCGTCCGCGGCCACGAAGGTCAGCAGGTCGGCGTGCAGATGCGGGAACCGGAGGTAGGGGAGATCAGTCACAGGGGCAACGCTAATTGCGGGGGCCAATCCGTTCCGCTCGGGGCGACGCAGATCGGGGGAGAAGTTAAGGTGACCGGAGTGCGGACAGGCGGGTTGGCTGCTCTCCTTGGTGTGATCGTCCTGAGTGGATGCACGTCGGTGGTGACCGGCCAGGCAAGCCCAGCTCCTCCAGCCGAGCAGACGTCCGGGCCGACCACCGCCGACCCCACGCCCGCGCCGGAGATCGGCGCCGGCACCATCGCCGAGGCGCACCGCATCGCTGGGGCAACGGTGCAGCCCGAATTCGTCTTCAGCGAACTCGACAATGCCTGTCTGCCGACCCGCCCAGTGATCTCCCCGGAGAGTGTGGAGTTCACGATCTTCGCCGAAGGCACTGCGGCTGCGACGTACACGACGTACGGGTTCGTGGCCGGCTGGGTCAGCTGCCGCAACGAGGTCGACGGGCCACGCAGCTCGATCGCGCTCGTCGCGGAGATGTCGGATCCGGACTCCGCCGCCGTGGCCGCCGAGGAACTGGCGAGCGGCTTCGTAGAGATCAACGGGTCGGAGCGGCTCGAGTTACCGGGATTCGAGAGTCTGCCGGCGGTGTCGACCGCGGACGTGGTTGACGGCGAAGACAAGGTCACAATCGAGGTGCTGCAGCCGGTGGGCCGGATGCTGGCCTACCTCTATTACACCGATTCCGATCTCCAGCGGGCTCAGGAGGATCTCGCCGAGTTGCTCGAGGAGCAGCGTCAACTCCTCGGAGATTTCCAGCCGACGCCGCAGGACGAGATCGCGGAACTGGATCCGGATCCCTACGACCTGGCCCGCCGTACCGCCACCCCGCCGGGGGAACCGGACCTGTTCACCGGCAGCTTCGACTTGCCGGCCTACCTGCACCTGTCCATCGATCCCCGGGTGGAGGCCGAACTGCTGCCCGACAACGGCTTCGTCGGGCTCTACAACCGCAGCAGCTATGACGCTGCCACCGGCGCCGACTATCAGTTCCAGACATATGAATTCGGGTCCTCGGCGCAGGCCGATGCCGTGCTCGCGGAGTTCGACAGAATCGAGCAGCAGGAGTTCCCCGACCGGGTGACCTTCACCGTTCCGGAGGATCCGACCGTCTCGTGCTTCTACATTCCGGCCAGTCAAGAAGGTGGTCAGGTGTATCAACGCTGCTACAGCCGGGTTGGGCGTTATCTCGGACTGACCGACGTGTCCGCGGTCATCGACCCTGCGGACATCACGGCAGTGAGCGGCTACGTCCAGGAGCAGATTCGGCTGATGGGCGCCCCGTGACGGGCGCTTGGGCCGGCGCACCTGCCCCGGCTTTGCCGGGACTCCGGACAGCCGGTATCGTTGTCGGTTGGCGCACGAGCCACCGTAATCGGTGCAGCCGCGTCAGAGACCGGGTGTGATCCGCTGGCCCTTTCGGGCGTGTGCAGCGCGGACCAGCATGAACGACAGAGAAAGAAGGCAGGACCGTGCGCACGTACAGCCCCCGACCTGGCGAGGTCGATCGCCACTGGCACGTCATCGATGCCACCGACGTGGTACTCGGCCGGCTGGCCAGCCAAGTCGCTGTGCTGTTGCGTGGCAAGCACAAGCCTGAGTTCGCCCAACATGTCGACACCGGTGACTTCGTGGTCGTGATCAACGCCGGCAAGATCGCCCTGACCGGCAACAAGCGAACCGACAAGATCGTCTACCGGCACTCCGGCTATCCCGGCGGTCTTCGGCAGCGCCCGGTCGGCGAGCTGCTCGCTTCCCGCCCGGAGCGGGTGATCGAGACCGCCGTCAAGGGAATGCTTCCGCACAACACGCTCGGTCGGAAGATGCTGACCAAGCTCAAGGTGTACGGCGGACCGAATCACCCGCACACCGCTCAGACCCCCGAACCCTTCGAGATCAAGCAGGTTGCCCAGTGACTGCCGCACTCACCGACAAGCCGGTCCAGACGGTCGGCCGCCGTAAGCAGGCCATCGTGCGGGTCCGCCTGGTGCCCGGCACGGGGCAGTTCAAGCTCAACGGCCGCACGCTGAGCGAGTACTTCCCGAACAAGCTGCACCAGCAGCTCATCCGCGAACCGCTGGTCACCTTGGACCGGGTGGGCAGCTACGACATCGTGGCGCTGCTGCACGGCGGCGGGGTGACCGGGCAGGCCGGTGCCTTGCGCCTGGCCATCGCCCGGGCCCTGGTCGAGCTGGACCCAGATGACCGGGCGGTGCTGCGCAAAGCCGGATTCATGACGCGTGACCCGCGGGCCAAGGAGCGCAAGAAGTACGGGCTGAAGAAGGCCCGTAAGGCGCCCCAGTACTCCAAGCGCTGACCTCAGTGCCGCCGCCGATGGGTCGGCTGTTCGGTACCGACGGTGTCCGCGGTCTGGCCAACGGCGATCTCACCCCTGAGCTGGCGCTCTCGGTCGCCGTCGCTGCGGCCGAGGTTCTCACTGACGTGGACTCAGCCGGCGCGTCGAACTCAGGACCCTCAGCCGGGCCTGCGCCTCGCCGGTTGGCGCTGGTCGGTTCCGATTCGCGCGCAAGCGGAGAGATGCTCGAAGCGGCTGTCGTGGCGGGGCTGACCAGTGCCGGTGTGGACGTGCTCCGCTGTGGCGTTCTTCCCACCCCAGGGCTTGCCTTTCTCACGGCCGACTCCGGAGCCGAATTGAGCGTGATGCTGTCGGCCAGTCACAATCCGATGCCCGACAACGGCATCAAGCTGTTCACCCGCGGGGGGCACAAGCTCTCCGACGAGCTCGAGGAGATCATCGAGGCTCGAGTCCGGCGGGGTCCGACGGATCGGGAACGGCCGGTCGGCGCCGACGTGGGCAGGGTGCACGACGATGTGTTGGGTGCGGCGCGGTACCGCGAGCATCTGCTCGCAGCGCTTCCCCATCGCCTCGACGGGCTGACCCTGGTGGTGGACTGCGCCAACGGCGCTGCTTCCTCCCACGCGCCGAGGGTGTACACCGACGCGGGCGCGACCGTGCACACCATCGGTGATGCCCCGGACGGCCTGAACATCAACGACGGCTGCGGCTCCACCCACCTGGGCCCGCTGCAAGAGGCGGTCGTCGAGTTCGGGGCCGACTTGGGAATCGCACACGACGGTGATGCCGATCGCTGCCTTGCCGTCGACGCCGACGGTCAGATCGTGGACGGTGACTCGATTCTCGCCGTGTGCGCGATAGCGCTGCAGGAAGCCGGCCGCCTCGCCCAGGACACCGTCGTGGCCACAGTGATGAGCAATCTCGGATTCGGCAAGGCCATGGCCGCAGCCGGCATCTCGGTCCTGACCACAGACGTCGGCGACCGATATGTACTGGACGCACTCCGTGCCAAGAGCCTCTCCCTCGGCGGGGAACAGAGTGGGCACATCATCTTCTCCGAGCACGCCACTACCGGCGACGGTTTGCTCACCGCTCTGATGCTCGCCGGCCGGATGGCAGCGACCAGGCAGAGCGCTGCCGAACTGGCCTCCGTGGTGACCCGACTGCCGCAGATCTTGCTCAACGTGGCCGTCTCTGACCGCAGCGCCGTGGCCGAGTCCGATGCCGTGACCGACGCCGTCCGGGTCGCCGAGGACGAACTCGGAGACACCGGCCGGGTGCTGTTGCGGCCTTCCGGAACGGAGCACCTGGTCCGCGTTATGGTCGAGGCACCGACACAGGAGCAAGCCGATGCGGTCGCCCAGCGCTTGGCCGCCGTTGTCGCCGCCAGCTGACTCTCCGGGTCATCCGCCAACCATGGATGCAGCGTCGGGCCCTGCCGGGTGCTGATTGGTGATCTTGACCTTATGGTGGCGACACGCCGACGCAGCGCTCGGAAAACCACCAGAAGGTCAAGATCACGAGGTTGGGGCATGACCGACGCGACCTTGGTCAGATAGTGGCGTTGGCCACCGGTACGGCGAAGACCTCACACCAGATCAGGACGGTGACCGGGTCACCACCGCCAGGAAGAACGCCGGACGGGATCTCGTAGTTCTGATCGCCGACGGTTCCCTTCAGGTCGCCCAGCAGTGTGCCGCCTTCAGGGACGGACACGTTCGCACCGGAGACCACGTACACGTCGTAATCCGGTCCGGACTCGACGGAGAACTGCTCGAACCGGACTAGCAGCGACCCGTCCTCGAGCTGGATCAGCCTGGCCACGCCGGCGGCGTCATGATCGATGCCGACGAATTGGGCCGTGCCGACCTCGACCGGGCCGGCTGGTGGGGGAGGAGGTGGTGGCGCCGGCGACGAGCTCACCGGTGGGGCCGAGCTTGCCGGCGGGGCGGAGCCGGTGCTCTCGTCGGGTGCCGTCGAGGCTGAGGGCGCCGCGACGGCGTCCAAACCTTCGGGGGCGGCTTCGTTCACTGAAGATGTCACGTAGGACGGCAGCACGGCGATTACCACTGCGGCGACCAGCGGCACGAGCCCGGCCAACTGGCCGGCCCAGCCGCGCCGGGTCAACCGCGCAACACCGACGAGCGCGGCCACGGTGAGCACCCCGGCGGCGATCCCGAACCCGACCGCTTTCCAGCTTCCGGCGCCGGAGACGACCGCACCCACGTGGGTGACGGCCCAGAAGGTGACGAAGGCACCGATCAGGAGGTACGGGATCCAGCCCCATCGCGGCCAGCGAACCCGAGCCGTGGTCGTACCGGTGCGGCTATCCGACGCGTCAACCGACCGTTCGTCGGTGGCACGTGACGAGGTCGGTACCTGGGACGTACCGGCTTGGTCCTCGATGGGGGTGGAGTGCCTGGTCACCGGATGAGCGTCCCACGGCCAGGAGCGCGAAGCGGTGACGTGTTGGTGACTACCCTGGGTCGCATGTGCGGCATCATCGGCTACGTCGGGGCGTCGTCAGCGGAGGACGTCGTTCTCGCGGGACTTCGGCGCATGGAGTACCGCGGATACGACTCTGCCGGCATCGCGCTGGTGACCGCCGACGGGCTGGCCATCGCCAAGAAGGCGGGCAAACTGGCGAACCTGGAGAAGGTGCTCGCCGATCAGCCGCTTCCGCCGGCCACCACCGGAGTGGGTCACACCCGCTGGGCCACACACGGGCCACCCGTCGATCGCAACGCGCACCCGCACATCTCGGACGATGGCAAGGTCGCAGTCGTCCACAACGGCATCATCGAGAACTTCGCGGCGCTGCGCAGTGAACTCGAACGCCAGGGAGTCGAGTTGTCCTCCGACACCGACACCGAGGTCGTCGCGCACCTGCTGGCCGGTGCTTACGACTCGTCGACCGAACCTGCCACCGATCGGTTCGCTGCCGCCATGCGCGCAGTGTGTCTCCGGCTCGAAGGCGCCTTCACTCTCGTGGCCATCCACACCGACCACCCCGGGCAAGTCGTCGGCGCCCGGCGCAACAGCCCACTCGTGGCCGGGATCGGAGAGGGGGCCGGGGAGTATTTCCTCGGCAGTGACGTGTCGGCCTTCATCGCGCACACCCGGGACGCCCTCGAACTCGGCCAAGACCAAGTTGTCACCCTTGATGTGGAGCACGGGATCGCAGTCACGGACCTCGCGGGTACGTCGCTGCAGCCCAGGCGCTTTCATGTCGATTGGAGCGCTGCCGCCGCAGAAAAGGGTGGATACCCATGGTTCATGCTCAAGGAGATCGACGAGCAGCCGGCCGCCATCGCCGACACCCTGCGCGGCCGGCTGGCCGACACCGGCCAGATAGTTCTCGACGAGGTACGGCTCTCCGACGAGGATCTCCGCGATATCGACAAGGTCTTCATCGTCGCCTGCGGAACGTCCAATCACGCCGCGATGGTGGCGAAGTACGCGATCGAGCACTGGACTCGGTTGCCCTGCGAGGTCGAGCTTGCCAGTGAGTTCCGCTATCGCGACCCGGTGCTCGACCGCTCGACGTTGGTGATCGCGATCAGCCAGAGCGGCGAGACCATGGACACGTTGATGGCCTTACGGCACGCCAAGGACCAGCGGGCCCGGGTGCTGGCAATCTGCAATACGAACGGATCGACGATCCCCCGGGAGTCCGACGCGGTCCTCTACACCCGCGCCGGACCCGAGGTCGCGGTCGCGTCGACGAAAGCCTTCCTGGCTCAGCTGGCCGCCTGTTATCTCGTCGCGCTCTACCTCGCCCAAGCCCGTGGGACCAAGTATGCCGACGAGATCGCCACTATCGTCGCCCAGCTGAACAAGCTCCCCGACGCCGTCGCCGAGACCCTCGGCCGGATGGACCAGGTACGTGCGATCGGACGGGAGCTGGCAAAGGAGCCGACCATCCTGTTCGTCGGTCGGCACGTCGGTTACCCCGTGGCCCTCGAGGGAGCGCTGAAGCTCAAGGAACTCGCCTATATCCACGCCGAAGGATTCGCGGCGGGCGAACTGAAGCACGGCTACATCTCGCTCATCGAGCAGGGCACTCCCGTAGTGGCGGTGGTTCCCGCACGAGGCCGAAACAGCGTGCACAGCAAAGTCATCAGCAACATCCAGGAGATGCGTGCGCGCGGTGCGAAGACCATCGTGATCGCCGCCGACGGTGACGACGAGGTTGCGCCGTACGCCGATCACCTGATCCACGTCCCGAAGACACCGACCCTGCTGGCCCCCGTGCTGACGACTATCCCCATGCAGGTTCTCGCCTGCGAGATCGCCGACACCCGAGGCTTGGACGTCGACCAACCACGCAATCTGGCCAAGTCCGTCACGGTCGAGTAGCCCTCGCTCTCATGCCGCGAGTGCCCGCAACAACCGCCCCGTGATCGTCGGGGTCGGTATCGACGTCGTACCCGTCGAGCGATTCGACCGCGCGCTGATCCGTACGCCGAGCATGCGCGCCAAGTTGTTCACCGAGGTCGAGCAGACCAGCGCCTCCGGGCGGCCCCGGCACGCCGAATCTCTGGCGGCCCGCTTCGCGGCGAAGGAGGCACTGGCCAAGGCCCTCGGCGCTCCCGGCGGCCTGGCGTGGACCGACGCCGAGGTGCATACCGACGACAACGGCGATCCCCGCCTGAAGGTCACCGGGACGGTGGCTGCTCGGGCCGCAGCACTCGGTGTGACCCGGCTGCACCTGTCCATGTCACATGACGGGGGAATCGCATCGGCGGTGGTCATCGCCGAGGGTGAGCCGTCGCCGTGACCCGTTGTCCGGTGAAGCGGGGTCTGTGCGCGTGATCGGTCTGTACGAGGTGGCCGCGGTGCGTGCGGCCGAGCAGGCGCTGTGGCGCACGGTGCCTGAGGGCGCGCTGATGGATCGCGCCGCCGCGGGGCTTGCGGCGTACTGCACTCGGTGGCTCCGACGGGCCTACGGCGCGCGGGTGGTGGTCCTGGTCGGCGCCGGTGACAACGGCGGCGACGCCCTGTTGGCTGCCGCACACCTGGCCCGCCGTGGTGCCGCTGTGGTCGCGGTGGCGCTGCAAGTGGATCGGTTGCACGCGCGCGGCGCCGCGGCGTTGCGACGTGTCGGCGGACAGGTTCGCCCACTGGATACCATCTCCGATCTGAAAGCTCTTGTCGGGCAAGCCGAATTGATTCTCGACGGGATCGTCGGTATCGGGACGACCGGTGAACTCCGGGCCCCGGCCGACGAGGTGGTCGAGGCGGCCAACGACGCACCCGGCCTTCGGGTGGCGGTGGATGTGCCCAGCGGCGTACATCCCGACACCGGCGTCGTGGATGGACCGGCGTTCCGAGCCGACCGAACCGTGACGTTCGGGGCGACCAAACTCGGCCTGACCGTCGGCAGGGGCCGCGAACACGTCGGCGAGCTCGAGGTTCTGGACCTCGGGTTGGCTCCCCATCTCCCCGAACCGACAGCGTTGCAGCTGACCGACGGTGATGTTGCGGGTCTCCTGCCGCGGGCGGGCCACGTCGACGACAAGTACAGCGGCGGCATTCTGGGTGTTGCCGCCGGATCGGCTGAATACCCGGGCGCGGCCGTGCTCAGCGTCGGAGGCGCCCTGCGGATGCGATCGAGCCTGGTCCGGTACATCGGACCCGCGGCCTACGGCGTGAGCGGCGCGTGGCCGGAGGCGGTGAGCGCCGATGCGGCGCCGACCGACGCCGGCCGGGTCCAGGCCTGGGCGGTCGGTCCGGGTCTGGGACGCGACAAGCGTGCCGCACAGGTGCTCACCGACGTGCTGCGGATGGACGTACCCGCGGTCGTGGATGCCGACGGTCTGCGCCTGCTGGCGCGGCGCCGGGAGCTGCTACAGCGTCGATCGTCGGTGACGGTGCTGACGCCGCACGACCGGGAGTTCGAGGACTTCGGCGTACCCCTCGGCGCCGATCGGGTGGCTGCGGTGACCGAGCTCGCGGCGCGGCTCGGGGTGACCGTGCTGCTCAAGGGCGCCGCCACGATCGTCGTGGAGCCGGACGGGCGCACCTACGTCAATGCGACGGGCACCCCGGCCCTGGCCACGGCCGGAACGGGAGACGTGTTGACCGGCATGATCGGGTCCCTGCTCGCTGCGGGCATGGCCCCGGGCCTGGCCGCCGCTGTGGGCGCATATGTGCACGGCCGCGCCGGCCAGATCGCCGCGCGCGGGGGAGCGCTCCTGGCCACCGATCTGATCGCCGCGATTCCGGCTGCACGCGACAGCGTGGCGCCTGACTGAGCGCGGCGCCCGGTTTGCCCCGCTTCCGGTCACCAGGGCTGCCATCGATCAGATCTCGACGGTCGGCGGGATGGTGCGGATCGATATCGAGGAGGGCGGTTGCTGCGGTTCGACCTGGGTGTTCAGCCAAGCTGAACCAGCGTCATCCGACCAGGTGTGCGGCTGCCCCGGTGCCCTCCTCGCTGTGAGCGCGGCTGCGCTTGCACTCCTGGCCGAGGCGCGCCTCGACTACGGCGCAAAGCTGAAGCCACCCCGGTACCGGGTGTTGGGTACGCCGGGCGAGCGCTGCCCGTGCCGCCGGTCCTTCGGTCACCCGTGGCCCGGTCCGGGCCAACCGGACTGCCGTGCTGTTCACACCAATGCCCTGGGATGTTGCGAGAGGAGCCGGGGGAGCCTCGGCGTGATCGCGGAGCAGTGATGTGCGGATATCTGCAGTTTCGGCCGTAATTCTGCCGGTTCCCGCACATTGCCGAGGGCCCACCGGCCGACTCTAGGCGGGGACGGTCCAGGCGTGGTCGGGGATCACTCGGATCGCCATCGTGTAGGTGCTCGTGAAGTGCTCGGCCGTCATTCCGATCGCCTCCAACAGTCCTGCGTACTTGTCCTGCAACTCCGGCAGTGTGTGGCCGACGGCGCGTCCGGCGCGAGCTCGGCAGGACCGGCGAGCGCGACTGCATCGCCGCCGAGCGCATCGGAATTGAAGTTCAGCGTCACTCGATCGTTGGCCGTGATGTGCCGCAGCTTCGCTGCCCCCGGTTGGCTGTAGATCAGAGCGCCGCCATCAGTCCACAGGAACCAGACCAGCCGGGGCGCCGGGCGGCCGCTGGGCGTCACGGTGGTCAGCCAGACGAGCGTGTCCTAGGTGAGCCGGCGGCGGACCTGCGCTGTCATCTCGAATGCCATGGGTTCCACCTGCCCCTCGCGGTCGATCGGAGCGGGCCGGTGCAGCGCCTGTGCGCACACCTCCGCGGCGTCGCGGTCGAGGGTGGGAAGCTGGTCCGGATGCACACCACGCCTGATCGCAACCGTGCCGAGATCGTGGTCGATCTCGATGCGATCGCAGACAACGTCGCCACGCTCAAGTCCCGCGCCGACTGCCCGTTGATGGCGGTGGTCAAGGCCGATGGGTACGGACACGGCCTGGTGCCGAGCGCACGCGCGGCGGTGCGGGGCGGTGCGGACACCCTGGGTGTAACGGTCATCGAGGAAGCCTTGGCTCTGCGCCGGGCCGGCATCGGCGTCCCTATTCTGGCTTGGTTGACCGGCAGCGGCGAGGACTTGACCGAGGCATTGACCCAGGACGTCGAGTTGTCGGCCGCCTCGATCTGGATGCTCGAGGAGATCGCCGAGGCCGGGCAGGCGTGCGGCCACGTGGCGCGGGTGCACCTCAAGGTCGACACCGGCCTCTCGCGCGGTGGCGCACACATGTCCGACTGGCCGGATCTCGTAGCCGCGGCCGCCGCCGCCCAGGAGGTCGGGCAGCTGAAGGTAGGCGGAATCTGGACGCATCTGGCCTATGCGGACACTCCCGGCCACTCCACCATCACCGCCCAACTTGCGGCCTTCGACGACGCCGTACGGATCGCTGCTCGGGACGGCCTGGGCGATGTGCCCAAGCACGTGGCCAACTCCGCAGCGACGCTCACCCTGCCGGATGCCCACTACGACATGGTCCGGCCCGGGATCGCGGTCTATGGGCTGGACCCGATGGGCGGCGACCCTGCGGCGTACGGACTGCGGCCGGCGATGACGGTTCAGGCCGCGGTGACGCTGGTGAAGCGGGTCCCCGCGGGGTCCGGTGTCTCGTACGGCCATGAGTACACGACGTCAAAGCCGAGCACTCTCGCGCTGATCCCGGTCGGGTACGCCGACGGGGTTCCGCGTAACGCGACGAATGTCGGGCCGGTCTGGTTGGCGGGGGCCCGACGCACGATCGCCGGTCGGGTGTGCATGGACCAGTTCGTCGTCGACGTGGGGGATGACCCCGTACAGGCCGGCGAGACTGCTGTGCTGTGGGGACCGGGCACGGCCGGGGAGCCCACTGCTCAGGACTGGGCCACCGCGTTGCACACGATCCACTATGAACTCGTCTCCCGGGTCGGCGGTCGCCTGGCGCGTCGTTATCTGAGCTCGGTTCCGGAGGAAGTCCCGGACCCGGCTTCGCGCCCGTGAGCGGCCCCGAGCCCGGATCCAGCGCAGGGCCGGGCGCGTTGGAGGTGCTGAGCGGTGCCGCCGTCGGACTGGTCGCCGTCGGAGCCACAGCTACCGTTCTCGCGCGCCGGATCGCAGCCTTCCGGCAACGCGACGCCCGGGCCGACACGATCTTCGGTCGTGAGAACCGCACGCCGCGAGATGTCGTGCACACCGATGACGGAATCCCACTGCATGTGGAACAGATCGGACCCGACGACGCCACCCTGACTGTGATCTTCATCCACGGATACACGCTGACCAGCGGCTCCTGGTACTACCAGCGGCATGAGTTCGCCCCGCTCGGCGGACCCGCGCTGCGGCTGCTCCTCTATGACCAACGCGGCCATGGTGCCTCGGGCTGGGGTAACCCCGAGCGGGCGACCATCGACCAGATCGCCGACGACCTCGCCCGGGTCATCGACGAGCGGGTGCCAACCGGCCGCATCGCCCTGGTCGGTCATTCCATGGGTGGGATGGCGATCATGGGTCTGGCCGAGCGACGGCCGGAGCTCTTCGGCCCTCGGGTTGTCGGTGTCGCGCTCATCTCCACCTCCACCGGCAACCTCGCCTCGGTGGGTTTCGGTATGCCGCAAGCAATTACCGGCTTGAGTACGGCCGTGCTACCGGTGCTCGCCAAACTCGCGAGGAGGCGACCGGCCGTTGCCGAGCGCACCCGGCGGGTCGGCAAGGACGTCGCGTTCGTGGTCACGAAGTGGATGAGCTTCTCCGGACGCGACGTCACTCCCGGCCTGGCATCGTTCGTGGACAGGATGATCGCCTCCACTCCGGTCGACGTGATCGGTGCCTTTTATCCGTCCTTGGCCGGAATGGACAACTCTGGTGTCCTGGGCCCGCTCGAGAACGTGGCCACGCTGATCCTGTGTGGTGACGATGATCGGACGACGCCCAAGGCACACAGCGAACTGCTGGCCGAGAAACTGCCGGGCAGTGAACTGGTCATCGTGGCCGATGCCGGCCACCTGGCCCTGATGGAACGCCCGGACGCGGTCAACGAGCACCTGAAGGCCTTCTTCCGGCGCTGCGCGCGCCGCTCACCGCGTGCCCCGCTGGAGGTCCGGGTTGGCGACACCTGACAGCATCGTCGTCAGCCTGCCGACCGCTGCCGACACGTACCGGCTCGGTCGGGATCGACTGGCACCGCTGCTCGAACCAGGTGACCTGATCATCGCCAGTGGGCCGCTGGGCGTCGGGAAGACCGCGCTGGTCCAGGGGATCGGAGCTGGGCTACAGGTGGACGGGCCGGTGCTCTCGCCCACGTTCGTGATCGCCCGCGTTCACCGTGGTGGACGAATCCCGCTGGTTCATGTCGACGCCTATCGGCTCGACTCGATCCGGGAGATCGACGACCTCGACCTGGATTCCGATCTCGCTCAGTCGGTTACGGCGGTCGAATGGGGACAGGGCCTGGTCGAGCACCTGACCGACGGGCACCTACTGATCGAGCTCAGCCTGCAGCCAGGCAATCAGGCAGGGGCAGGCAGTGAGCCCCGCACCGCCACGCTGACCGCCGGGGGCCCGGGTTGGCACCGCCGACTCTCCGCGATCATGGAGCTGTGACCAGTCTGCGTCGGCGTGTTGTGGTCACAGCTCCATGATCGCGGGTGGCTTTGGGCTGTTGCCTAGGGTGGCTGGGTGCTTGTTCTGGCTCTCGATACCGCTACCCCGACGGTCGTGCTTGGCGTCGTCGAGATCCCGTCGCCGGCCGAGTCGGGCTGGTACGGGCTTGGCTTACGGGCGGCCAGGAGCGTCCCGAGCGGCAACCGGCATGCGGAGACCCTAGGGGCACTGATCCCCGACGTTCTCGACGAGGGCGGGATCGGCATGACCGACTTGTCCGCCATCGTTGCCGGTCTCGGTCCGGGACCGTTCACCGGACTACGGGTCGGGGTGGTCACGGCGGCAGCTCTCGGCGACGCCCTGGGCGTACCGGCGTACGGGGTGTGCACCCACGACGCCATCGCAATCATGCACAAAGCCCTCGCCGGCTCGGTGCCCGACGGGACAATCGTGCCCGCCCAGGGATTCGCTGTCGTGACCGACGCCCGCAGGAAGGAGTGCTACTGGGCCGACTACGACTCCTCGGGGATCCGGATCAGCGGGCCACATGTCGAGCGGCCGGCTGACGTTGTGGCCCGGCCGAATTGGCGCCGTCACGGGTTGGTGATCGGCGATTCCACCT
>Ga0136615_10000319_pt1 | contig 21570 bp, 23 predicted proteins | sample AntDrymUQ2882206_2_FD_106647 | JGI IMG/M metagenome (GOLD analysis project Ga0136615, IMG submission 106647) | Polar desert sand microbial communities from Dry Valleys, Antarctica - metaG UQ288 (22.06) | ecosystem: Environmental > Terrestrial > Soil > Desert | place: Antarctica: Dry Valley... | reverse complement strand
CCGGCCGCTGCCGACGAACCGGTCCCAGCGGCCCACCACCTCGGCGGTGAGGGGCAGCCCTTGGTCGAGGGCGTCGGAGAAGCCGCTGCGGGCGCCCGTGTAGGCGCGGTCGACATCGGCGGCCAGGTCGTCGGCCGCGCCGAGCTCGGCCTCCAGCGCCGCGAGCACAGGTGCGACCTCGGCCGGCAGCGCCGCCACGGCGCCCTCCAGGGTCTGGCGGCGGAACGCGGCGCGGGTATCGGGGTCGGCCAGCGAGGACAGCCAGCCGCTGAGGTCCGCAATCGCCTCGGGCGGGAGCAGACCGTCGGCGACGGTGGCGAAGGGGATGACGAACACCCGCACCTCCTCCAGCCCCTCGGCGGCCAGCTTGGTGCGGAAGTCGGGCACGATCTCGGCGGCGTCGCCCTCACGGACCTGGGCGAGCACCACCGCCAGGGCCGTGCGCCGCCGGCCGGCGCGGCGCAGGTAGCGCATCGACTCGGCGTCGGCGTACTTGCCCGCGGTGGTGAACCACAGCCACAGGTCGGCGGCGTCGAGCAGGGTGTCGGCGAGGTCGCGGTTCGCGCTGCTCACGCTGTCCACGTCCGGGGCGTCGAGCAGCGCGAGCCCGGGCGGGAGCGCGTCGTCGCGCACGAGGCGCAGCACCCCGCTGTCGCGGTCACCGCCCGCGGGGATCTCCGCACGCCCCTCGGCGCGCGGGAGGCCGCCGAGCACGCGGTCGCCGGCAAATGCGTCGGCGTCGTCCGGGGCGACCACCAGCGTGGGCGCGTAGGTGGTGGGGCGCAGCACGCCGGTCGCCACCACCCTGCGCCCCACCAGCGTGTTCACGGTGGTGGACTTGCCGGCGCCCGTCACCCCGCCCAGCACGACGAGCAGCGGCGCGTCGACATCGGCCAGGCGGGTGAGGTCGGCGTCGAGGTCCGCGGCGATGCGCTGCGCGTGCACCCGCCGCTGCGCCTGCTGCGGCCCGGACAGGTCGAAGCGCAGCGCGGACACCGCGGCGCGCAACCGCCGCAGCTCCTGCGCCAGCGCCCCCGCGCCCGCCTCGATCGCCTGAACACCGCTCACCCCGCCAGCATCCCCCAACGAGCCTCGATTGCTGCAGCCTCGACGGTATCGTCCTGACCTGGAGGCTTGAGGTAGGCACAGGGGAGGCCATCGTGGCGACGGACGCCAAGCTGGTCATCGTGCCGATACGCGACGGTGTGGTCGTGTTGCAGCGGCCCCACTCCCTGGCGAAGGCGCTGGAGGGCGCCACCGCAGGCGCCTACGGGGACCCCGAGCCGTACCCAGAAGGCCGAACGAGCGACGTGGGACTGATCGCCAGCGGCTGGCTCATTGCGGTCGCGGCGATCTCGGCCGCAGTCAGGAAGGAGCGGGCGTGCGTGCGCAACGCCTCCTCCGAAGCGGTACCGAGCAGCACTACCTCGATGTGGCGAGTGCTGGTCGTACGCCAAGAGGAAGTAGGGCATGACGCCAGTCTCGGCCGTTGCCCAGCTTGTTGACCTGGGTCTTGCTCATTCCCGTCGGCATACAGAATCAGGTGATCTGCCAGGTGTCGGAGCCGGCGAGCAGGGCGGCGAGGTCGCCGGGGCCGCGGCGGTCGACCGCGGCGGCGACCTGGCCCTCCACGAGCTCACCGTAGGTGGGCCGGGACACCTGACGGAAGATCCCAAGCGGCGTGGGGCCGGAGGGCGTGTGGGCCAGGCGGGAGACGGCAAAGGCAAGGGTCGGATCGTCGCGGTGCGCGTCGTGCACGATGACCCGGTCCAGGCCGACCTCGGCGACCTCGGCGATGCGCACGCTGCCGTTGGGCTCGGCGACCACGCCGCGCTCGTGGTCCGGTCCGAACAAGATCGGCCGGCCGTGCTCCAGGCGGATCTGGTTCTCGGCCGGGGCGTCCTTGAGCGCGGCAAAGGCGCCGTCGTTGAAGATGTTGCAGTTCTGGTAGACCTCGAGGAACGCCGCACCCTTGTGGCGCGAGGCGGCCTCGACCATCTCTGCGAGGTGCTCGCGCTCGGTGTCCATGGAGCGGGCCACGAACGTGGCCTCCGCGCCCAGCGCCAGGCTCACCGGGTTGAAGGGGTGGTCCAGCGAGCCGAACGGCGTGGACTTGGTGATCTTGCCGAGCTCGGACGTGGGCGAGTACTGCCCCTTGGTCAGCCCGTAGATCTGGTTGTTGAACAGGATGATGGTGAGGGCCACGTTGCGTCGCAGCGCGTGGATGAGGTGGTTGCCGCCGATCGACAGCCCGTCGCCGTCGCCGGTGATCACGAACACCTTCAGGTCCGGCCGGGTCGCGCTGATGCCGGTGGCGATGGCCGGCGCGCGCCCGTGGATCGAGTGGAAGCCGTAGGTGTTCATGTAGTACGGGAACCGGCTGGAGCAGCCGATGCCCGAGACGAACACCAGCCGCTCGCGCGGGACGCCGAGGTCGGGCATGACTCCCTGGACGGTCGCCAGGATCGCGTAGTCGCCGCAGCCGGGGCACCAGCGGACGTCAGCGTCGCTGGCGAAGTCCTTGCGCGTCAGCGCGGCGGGGGGGACGATGGTGCTCGTCATCGCTGTCAGACCCTCTCGAGGTCGGCGAGCTCGCGCACGATCGCATCCTCGAGCTCGGCGGAGGTGAACGGCAGACCCGTCACCCGGTTGTAGCCGCGGACGTCCACCAGCGACGACGCGCGCAGCAGCAGCCGCAGCTGCCCGCCGTTCATCTCCGGCGCCAGGACCCGGTCGAAGGACCGCAGAACCTCGGTGGTGTTGGACGGCATAGGGTTGAGGTGGCGCAGGTGCGCGCGGGCGACGGCAAGGCCGCGGCGGCGGGCCTTGCGCACGGCCGCGTGGATCGGACCCTGGGTGGAGCCCCAGCCGAGCACGAGCAGGCGCGGCCGCGCGCCGTCGTTGCCGTTCGCGTCGCCCAGGTCGACCTGCAGCGGCGGGATGCTCTTGGCGATGCCGGCGATCTTGGCCGCCCGCAACTCGGTCATGCGGTGGTGGTTCTCGGGGTCGTAGGAGATCCCGCCGTGGCCGTCGGCCTTTTCCAGGCCGCCGATGCGGTGCTCCAGTCCGGGCGTACCGGGCACCGCCCACGGCCGCGCCAGGGTCTCGGCGTCACGCAGGAACGGCCAGAACTCCCCGTCCGCGTTCGCCTCGGTGGCGAAGCGCGCCACCTTGGTCAGGTCCGGCAGCGTGTCGACGTCGGGCAGCCGCCACGGCTCCGCGCCGTTTGCGATGTAGCCGTCCGACAGCAGCAGCACCGGGGTCCGGTAGGTCAGCGCGATGCGGGCGGCCTCGATCGCGGCGGCGAAGCAATCGCCGGCGTGCGACGGCGCGATGATCGGCACCGGCGCCTCGCCGTTGCGTCCGAACATCGCCTGCAGCAGGTCGGACTGCTCGGTCTTCGTGGGCAGGCCGGTGGACGGGCCGCCGCGCTGGATGTTCAGCACGAGCAGCGGCAGCTCCACGCTGACCGCCAGGCCGATCGTCTCGCCCTTGAGCGCAACGCCCGGCCCCGAGGTGGTCGTCACCGCGAGACTTCCCGCAAAGGCGGCGCCGAGGGCCGCGCCTACCGCCGCGATCTCGTCCTCGGCCTGGAACGTGCGCACCCCGAAGTTCTTGTGCTTGGACAGCTCGTGAAGGATGTCGGACGCGGGGGTGATGGGGTAGCTGGCGAGGAAAACCGGCAGGCCGGAGCGCTGCCCGGCGGCGACCAGCCCGTAGGCAAGGGCGAGGTTGCCGGTGATCTGGCGGTAGCGGCCCGCGGGGACGGTGGCCGGCGCGACCGTATAGGCGTGCGCGAACAGCTCCGTGGTCTCACCGAAGGCGTAGCCCGCCTTGAGCGCCGCCACGTTCGCCCCCACCACCTCGGGGCGCGTCCGGAACTTCTCCTGCAGCCACGCCTCGGTCGGCTCGACGGGGCGCGAGTACATCCAGCACATCAACCCGAGCGCGAACATGTTCTTCGCGCGCTGCTTCTCCTTCGACGACAGCGGACTGTCCTCCAGCGCCCCCAGCGTGAGCGTGGTGACCGGCACCTGCGCCACCTGGTAGCGCTCGAGGCTGCCGTCGGTCAGCGGGTCGGCTTCGTAGCCCGCCTTGCGCAGGTTGCCGCGTGTGAACGCGTCCTCGTTCACCACCAGCAGCCCGCCGGCCACGAGGTCGCCGATGTTCGTCCGCAGCGCCGCCGGATTCATCGCCACGAGCACGTCGGGCGCGTCGCCCGGCGTGAGCACGTCGTGGTCGGCGAAGTGCAGCTGGAAGCCCGACACGCCCGGCAGCGATCCCGCGGGCGCACGGATCTCGGCGGGGAAGTCGGGCAGGGTGGCAAGGTCGTTGCCGAGCTGGGCGGTGACCGAGGTGAAGCGGTCGCCCGTGAGCTGCATGCCGTCACCGGAGTCCCCGGCGAAGCGGATCGTGACGGCGTCGAGCTTCCGGGTCGCGGCCACGGGAAGGTCCTGCTGCGTGCTGGACAAGGCCGCCCCTCGCTTGGCGCCGTCCCATCGGTTCCCCACATCGTAACGGAGTGTGCGTCGCGGACCACGTACGCCGGGCGGACACCGCGGTGCCGCGCGGTTGGTCACCCTAATCGTCCGGTCAGTCGCGCATCGCTGGAGCTCGTGCGCAACGGGTTGCTCACGAGCTGAGGGGCCTGAGTCGGACCTCACCGGTCAGCTCATCCGGGTCGCCAGGGACGGAAGCAGGCAGGTCGTGGCGAGCGAGGGCCTCGTGGCCCCTGGCAGCGTCGCCGTCGGTCGTGACGGCGCCCTCTACGTCTCGAACTACAGCATCTTCGCCGACGTGGGCCAGGTGGTCCGCATCAACCCGTAGCAGCGAACCAGTAAGGGGCGGCCGCCAGGACGCGGCCGCCCCTTACGCTGCGCGGGGACGCCGACGAGGGGAGCCGCGCGATGGGGGTCTACGAGGAGCAGTTCCACCGCAGTCTGGACGACCCCGAGAGATTCTGGGGTGACGCGGCCAGGGCGATCGACTGGATCGAGCCGCCGCCGCAGGTGCTGGACCGCAGCGACCCCCGCTTTCCCCGCTGGTTCGCCGGCGGGACCCTGAACACCTGCTGGAACGCCGTGGACCGCCATGTCGCCACGCGCGGCGACCAGGTGGCCCTGATCCACGACTCGCCGGTGACCGGGGTGGTGAGCCGGCTGACCTACGCCGAGCTGCGCGACGAGGTGGCGCGCTTCGCGGGCGCGTTGGCCGGTCTGGGCGTGGCCAAGGGTGACCGGGTCGTGGTCTACATGCCGATGGTCCCCGAGGCGGTGATCGCCATGCTCGCCTGCGCGCGGCTGGGCGCGGTCCACTCGGTGGTCTTCGGCGGGTTCGCCGCCCGCGAGCTCGCGGTGCGCATCGACGACGCGCGGTCCGTGGTCGTGCTGGCGGCGTCCTGCGGCATCGAGCCCAGCCGAGTCGTGGCCTACAAGCCGCTGCTCGATGAAGCGCTGCACCTCGCTGACCACCGCCCGGAGGCGGTGGTGGTGCTGCAGCGAGAGCGGCTCGAGGCGGAGCTGGCGGCGGGCCGCGACCTGGACTGGCGCGATGTCGTGGCTGGCGCGCAGCCCGCCGACCCGGTGCCGGTGGACGCCACCGACCCGCTCTACGTGCTCTACACCTCCGGTACCACCGGGCGGCCCAAGGGCGTGGTGCGCGACAACGGCGGACACGCGGTGGCCCTGCGCTGGAGCCTGCCGGCGATCTACGACACCCATCCGGGCGAGGTGTGGTGGACCGCGTCAGACGTGGGCTGGGTCGTCGGTCACTCCTACATCGTCTACGCGCCCCTGCTGACCGGCGCCACGACCGTGCTGTACGAGGGCAAGCCGGTCGGCACGCCGGACGCCGGCGCGTTCTGGCGGGCGGTCGCCGAGCACGGCGTCGCCACCCTGTTCACCGCGCCGACCGCCTTTCGGGCTATCAAGAAGGAGGACCCGGCGGGGGAGCGCAAGCGCGAGCACGACACCTCCAGCCTGCGCGCGCTCTACCTCGCCGGCGAGCGCCTCGACCCCGACACCTATCACTGGGCCCGCGAGCTGCTCGCCGTCCCCGTGGTGGACCACTGGTGGCAGACTGAGAGCGGCTGGCCGATCGTGGCCAACCCGCTGGGCATCGAGCCGCAGCCGTCGAAGCCCGGCTCCGCCACGAAGCCGGTGCCCGGCTGGGACGTGCGCGTCCTCGACGAGTCCGGGGCGCAGGCGCCGCCTGGCACGAACGGCGCGGTGGTGGTGCGCCTGCCCCTGCCGCCCGGCGCGTTCCCCACCCTGTGGCAGGACGAGGAGCGCTTCGTCGAGTCCTACCTGTCGCGCTATGACGGCTACTACCTCTCCGGCGACGGCGGCTACGTGGACGCCGACGGCTACGTCTACGTGATGGGGCGCACCGACGACGTCATCAACGTGGCGGGCCACCGGCTGTCCACGGGCGTGATGGAGGAGGTCTTGGCCCAGCACCCCGACGTGGCCGAGGCGGCGGTCATCGGCGTCGAGGACGCGCTGAAGGGGCAGCGCCCGGTCGGCCTGGTGGTCCTCAAGGCCGGCGCCGGCGGCGACCCCGACGCGCTGGCGCGCACCCTGATCGCCATGGTCCGCGACCAGGTGGGGCCTGTCGCGGCCTTTCGCGAGGTGCGGGTGGTCCCGCGCCTGCCGAAGACGCGCTCCGGCAAGATCCTGCGGGCCACGATGCGCAGCATCGCCGACGGCCGCAGCTACGACACCCCGCCGACCATCGAGGACGCCGCCGCGCTCGACGAGATCGCCCGCGTTCTCGGCGCCGACTGAGCAAATCCCCAATCTTGGGCATGGCACGGCGACCGCGCCGGGCCATGCTGCCTGGGCAGACACCACCGCTCAGGGAGTGCAGACCGATGCCAGGTGCGAACACCGTCTTGATCGTCGCCGTGTCCCTCGTGGTGATCGCGCTCGCCACGGTGGGCCTGCTGCGCCGCGACCTGGGCCAGCCGGTCACCGACGCGCAGGTGTCCTCGTCGACGGTCGGCGCCTACTACCGCGCCGACCTCGAGGCGCTGTACCTACACGAGGTCCGCAGCCGCGAGGGCGCCGCACCGACGTCAACGGACGCCGAGCTCCTCGCACGCGGCCACGGCATCTGCTCCGCACTCGACGCCGGCGCCCCGGCGCCCGAGGGCGCCGCGGCGTCCGAGGTGGACGTCGCGGTGACGGCGCTGTGCCCGCAGCACGCAGGGATCACGTCGTCCTAGGCGGACGGGAAGCCGGCCACCGGCCAGGGGAGGCCGGCGTAGCGCTGGTGGACGGGACCGACGGGGGCGGTCACGCGGCGGAACAGTCCGGGGCCGACGCGCAGGCGGCGCGCTCGGAAGAGCCGCGCGAAGGGGTCGGTGTCGAACCAGGCCGGCCAGCGCTGCGCCACGTCGGCCTCGATGCCGGTGACCGCACCGGCGATGTGGGCGGCGTCGCGCACCAGCGTGGAGACAAAGGCGGGCCAGCGGCGGGCGAGCACGGCGCGGGTGGCGGCGACCACGGCAGGATCGTCGAACAGCACCCGCACGCCGCGGGGCGCGACCGCCAGCGACAAGGCCATCGGCGGGCCTTCGGGGTCGATCACCCGCCGGTCGAGCCGGTTGGCCCCGGATTGCTTGCGCTGCTCAGCGGGCCACGCCGCCAGCAGCCCGGCGGGCTCGCCGTCCGTGGTGAACGTGTCGGCCGAGGCCAGCGCGCCCTCGGGCGGGATGTCGACGAAGCCGAACCAGCACCAGCGTTCGTCCACGACTCACACCTCCCAGTCTGGCCGGAGGTCGTGGGTGATCTCGCGCAGGTCGCGGCGCAGTTCCTCGTTCGTCGCCCGGCCCCAGTACCAGTAGCCGTTGTAGATCCGGTGGATGGTGAGGTCGGGGAACAGGGTGAACACCGTTGGCACGTACGGGTCGTGGACGGTATCGGTCCCCTCGCGCAGGTCCAAGGTGTCGCGATAGGCGCCGTCGGGGTCGGACAGGAAGGTCCAGCGGGCGTCCAGCCCCGCCCGGTACGCCGCCGAGACCTCCGGCGGCTCCACGCTCAGCGACACGATGCGGGCGTAGGCGACCTCGGCCTCCTCCTGCAACCTGAGGAGGTTGCGAAAATAGGTCCGGTCCTTCGGGCAGAACCAGCCGCGATAGCAGTGCACCACCAGCGGGTCGCCCTCGGCGAGGTCGCTGAGCCTGCGGCTGCTGCCGTTGTGGTCGGGCAACGTGACGTCGGGGAGGGTGCTTCCCGACTGCAGGTCCTCGCGCACACTCACTCCTGGTCCGATGGTGGCGCCGATCAAGGGTCCCGGTGGCCCTGCGTGTCAAGATCGGTTCGCGATCGCTCATCTCCAGCGGGGACTCATCCTCAGCAGGGGTGACCAAAGATAGGCGCGAGCTGATGGACCCGATCACCCAGACCCCGCAGTGGCGTGCGCTGGTCGAGCACCAGCGCGCGCTGGCCGGCGTACACCTGCGCGAGCTGTTCGCCCAGGACCCGGACCGCGGCGAAGCGCTCACCCTGCAGGCGGGCGACCTCACCCTCGACTACTCCAAGAACCGCCTGACCACCGAGACCGTGGAGCTGCTGGTGGCGCTGGCCGAGCGCGCCGGCCTGCGCAGGCGCATCGACGCGATGTTCGCCGGCGAGCGGATCAACGTCACCGAGCAGCGCGCGGTCGGCCACGTCGCGCTGCGCATGCCGACGGGCGGTTCGTTCGTGGTCGAAGGCGACAACGTGGCGCCGCCGGTCCATGAGGTCCTGGGCCGTATGCGCCGCTTCGCCGACGAGGTGCGCTCGGGCGCCTGGACAGGCGCCACCGGTCGGCGCATCCGCAACCTGGTGAACATCGGCATCGGCGGGTCCGACCTCGGCCCTGCCATGGCCTACGAGGCGCTGGTCGACTTCAGCCACCGCGACCTGACCGTGCGCTTCGTGTCGAACGTCGATGGCGCCGACATCTGGGAGGCCACCCGCGACCTCGACGCCGCCGAGACGCTGTTCATCGTCTGCTCCAAGACCTTTACGACCTCAGAGACCCTGACCAACGCGCGCACGGCACGCGACTGGCTGCTCGGCGCGCTGGACGATCCCGACGCGGTCCGCCGGCACTTCGTGGCGGTGTCCACGAACGCCGACGAGGTGGCCACGTTCGGCATTGACCCGGACAACATGTTCGGCTTCTGGGACTGGGTGGGGGGCCGCTACTCGGTCGACTCGGCGGTGGGGCTGTCGCTCATGGTCGCCATCGGCCCGGACCGCTTCGACGAGTTCCTGGCCGGCTTCCACATGCTCGACGAGCACTTTCGCAGCGCGCCGTTCGAGCGCAACCTGCCCGTCCTGCTCGGCCTCATCGGCTGCTGGTACGGCGACTTCTTCGGCGCCGAGACCCAGGCCATCCTGCCCTACAGCCAGTACCTCAGCCGCCTCCCGGCCTACCTCCAGCAGCTCGACATGGAGTCCAACGGCAAATCGGTGACGCTGGACGGCGACCCGGTGCAGACCACGACCGGACCGGTGGTGTGGGGCACGCCGGGGACCAACGGCCAGCACGCCTACTACCAGCTCATCCACCAGGGCACACGGCTGATCCCCGCCGACTTCCTCGGCTTCGCCCGCCCTGCGCACGCGCTGGGCGGCCACCACGACCTGCTCATGGCCAACTTCCTGGCCCAGACCGAGGCGCTGGCCTTTGGCAAGACGCGTGAGGAGGTCGTGGCCGAGGGCGTCCCCGAGCACCAGGTGGCGCACCGCACCTTCCCGGGCAACCGCCCCACGAACACCATCCTGGCGCCCGCGCTCACCCCTGGCGTGCTCGGCCAGCTCATCGCGCTGTACGAGCACAAGGTGTTCACGCAGGGCACGATCTGGCAGATCAACTCCTTCGACCAGTGGGGCGTGGAGCTGGGCAAGGCACTCGCCGAGCGCATCGCGCCGGAGCTGCAGTCCTCCACCGAGCCCCCGCTGCACCACGACTCCTCGACCAACGCGCTGATCCGCCGCTACCGCGCCCTGCGCTGACGCCGTCGCGCGATGGCGTGATCGTGAACTGGTCTTGGACGGTGGTGGCGGGCTGGTGGTCCTCTGACGGGTAACCAGTCCCATCGAGAGGAGCACCAACCCCGTGATCACGACCCCACACGCAGGCAAGCGCACGGTGGTGGTGGCCGCCGCAGCGCTGCTGCTGCTGCTCGCCGCCCTGCTGCAGTCGGCGCCGTCGCAGAGCGCGGACGCGCAGGAGGCCGACCGGCTCGTCGCCCAGGCCGAGCCACCGCCCGGCGGCGACCCTTGCCCGCCACCGTCGAACATCGGCACGCTCGTCGCCGCCGAGTACAACGGCGTCCCCCCGTCGGTCCAGGACGAGCGCCTCGTCGGCCCGGTGGACCTGGTCAAGACCGCCGTCGTGGACGAGTGCGGCGGCACCGTTCGCCTGCCGCTGTACGAGGGCCGGATGCGCGACGGCACGCCGGTCTGGTACGTCCTCACCGAGACCACCGACGAGGGCAACGCCGAGGCGCTGGGTATCAACCTCGCACCCAAGCTGACCTATGCGGACTCGCCTTCCGTCGAGGACGCCAGCCGGCGCCGCGACCGCGACGCCGACGCGGTTCGCAACGCCACCCAGGCCGCCGACGGCACCCTGGTCTTCGACTGCGGGGCCGTGGACTTCGCTCCGGAGCGCCGCCTCGAGGGCGAGGCGTTCCCGCCCACGGTCGCCGAGCCCGGCGCCGTCGGCGACGACTGCTACTCGCCGCTGGTGAAGGTCACCAACGCGGGCGGGCACATCTACAACGCGCCCGTCGTGGCCTACGGCATCTCCGCCGACGAGCTGTCGGCGTACTGCGAGGGCGAGCCCGATCACGCGCGCGTCCACGACAAGGTCCTGTCGATCTGCCCCGAGGAGCAGGGCGGCGGCACGACCGGCGGCACGGTGACACTCACCCAGGTCCTCGGATTCAGCTTCGCCCGGCCGGTCGTCTACCTCAGCTTCGAAGCGAGCGATGCGACCACGGCGACCCTCGAAGAAGCGACGCTGGCCCCTCGGCTTTCCCGGCTCGGGTTGGGGCGCGACGACGCGGCCTTTTCCGCGATCGAGCGGCTGTTCGCCTTCACGAATGGCCCCACCGGCGCGGACAACCCGCAGCGGCAGGGCCTGAACAGCGCGATCCGCGGCGAGGGCGGCCCGCTGAACGTCTTCGGCGGCATCCCGACGCTCGCGCTGGACTACAGCCCGATGTGGGACCTGCAGCTGGGGGAGTGGACCCAGGAGGCGATCGACAACGGCTACGTGTCCCGCCAGACCGAGGAGTTCGCCATCCTCAGCCTCGCCCAGCAGGGCTTCATCACCGGACCCGGGGGCGCCCCGTACGGCTCCGTCGGGGTCATCATCAACTGCCCGGTGATCGCCCGGCTGCTGTAATCCCGGCGGATCGGACGCGCTTGGCCGGCTCCACCCGGAGCCGGCCACCGCGCTGCCCCCTTACCGTTTGCTGAAGGTGTCAGCCAACCCGCAGCGGCGCCGGCGGGTGCTTGGGGCCGCCGTCATGGCCGCAGCAGGGGCAGTTCCAGCGCCACGCGTCCGCGTAGCACCAGCCGCGGTCGCCGCGACCGTCGAGCGCCGAGACGATGGGATGGTCGACCCAGTCGCAGCGGCGCCGCGCGTGGAGGCCCCCGCGGGGTCGTCCCGAGCAACCCACGTAGCCGCAGGTGCGGCACAGCAGCAGCGCTTCCCAGGTCAGCGCGGCGGCGGCGCACGCCTCGCACACGCCTCGCACACGTCGGAGAGAGGGCGGACATCGACGAGCTCGCCGAGGTGAACGCAACCCGAGACGCCCACACCCAGGGCTGGCCGCGCCCTCCCGAGGTCCCCGTCCACGTTGGTCTCCCGTCCCGCCGGTGCGGACCCGCATCAGACCACGGGCAGCCGACGCCGGCGGACGACACGGTCCGGTTCGCGCCTCTCACACCCTCCGTGGCCCGCTTGCACGCGACGCACCGCTCCCTGACGCTCCCGGTGCCCGTCACCAGCACCGGAGGGAGGGTCAATGGAGCTGCGGCACCTCCGCTCGTTCGTGGTGCTGTCCGAGGAGCTGCACTTCGGCCGCGCGGCCACGCGCATCCCGCTGGCGCAGCCTGCCCTGAGCCATCAGATCAAGCAGCTCGAGCGCGAGCTCGGCGCGCGGCTGTTCGACCGCGGGCCCGGCGGGGTGCGGCTGACGCACGCCGGCGAGACCTTCCTGGTGCACGCGCGCACCACGCTCGCCCACGCCGCCCGCGCGTTGCGCGCCGTCCGCGAACAGGCCGACGGGGTCGAGGGCACGCTCACCGTCGGCGTGTTCGCCCACGGAGCCGCGGAGCTGACCATGCCGATCCTGCACGCGTTCGCGATCGCCCGGCCGCGCGTGCAACTGCGGGTGCGCGAGCTCAACTTCCTCCAGCAGACCTGCGAGTTGGTGGAGGGCCGGGTGGACGTGGCGCTGCTGCGGCCGCCCCTGGCCGACGACCGCGTCAGCCTGGCCGTGCTGGCCACGGAGCCACGGGTCGCCGTGGTGCCCGCGGACTCGCCGCTGGCCGACGCCGACGTCCTGAAGGTCGGCGACCTGCTCGACGAACCCGTGCTGGCGGCCCACGCCGCGGAGCCGCGCGCCTGGACCGACTTCTGGCGCCTGACCCCGTACCGCGGTGGAATGGCGCCACGCGAGGTCGGCCCCGACGATGTCACCACGGTCAACGAGCTGCTCACCGCGCTCGCGCTGCGCGACTGCGTCACCACCACCGCGGCCTCGCTCGCCCGCTTCTACCCGTCGCCCGCGGTGCGCTACGTGGCGGTGGACGACCTCGACGAGTCCCAGATGGCGCTGGGGACGCGCCACCCCGACGACCCGCTCGTGGCCGCCTTCCGCGCCGTCGCCCTGCGCGTGAGCGCCGACCTGTCCGGCCTGCTGGCCGCTGGCGGCCCCCCGGCGCCGACGTGACCGAGGCCCACCCAGTTGCGCACCCGACGGTGCTCCACATCGTCCTCAACCCCGAAGTGCCCTGATCGAGATCGTCTCTGCCGCGTGCGGTGGCCGGCCGGTCAGCCGGCGCGCAAGACCTCGTAGCTCAGCAGCAGTTCAGAGTCCTGCTCCAGCACGCGGGCCAGCCGCAGCGCCACGCACCCGGCGAGCCGTTCCACGAGGCGCGGGCCGCCCGTGCTCACCAGGGCGGGGGCGAGCGTCACGCACAGCTCGTCGACCAGCCCCGCCGAGAACAGGCCGCCGGCCAGCGTGGGGCCACCCTCGCAGAGGATGCTCGCGAGGCCGTGGTCGTCGCGCAGCCGGCGCAGGCCCTCGGCGAGGTCGACGTGGGTGTCACCGGCCACCACGACCCGGGCGACCTCGGCGAGCGCGCGGCGCCGGTCCGCTGGCGACGCCGCCGACGTGAGCACGATCGTCGGCGTGGCCGCCGCGCTGAAGACCGCGGCGGCGGGGTCGAGGTCGAGCTTGCCGGAGACCAGGGCGATGGCCGCCGGGGCGGCGCGCCCGTCGGCCGCGCGCCGCTGGACCAGGGCGGGGGTGGGGCGGTGCGGGCCGTAGTGCTCCGTGCGGGCCGTCCCCGCCCCCACGAGCACCACGTCTGTCTGGGCGCGCAGCGCGTGGAACACGGCGCGGTCGCCGGCGCCGCCGAGGCCACCCGACCGCCCCTGCGCGTCCACCACCGCGCCGTCCAGGCTCTCGATAAAGTTCACCCGGAGCCAGCGGCCCTCGGGCGGGCGCACCGCGTCATAGACATCCACGTCCTCGCCGGCGGTCGGGAGGAGGCTGCGCATGACGCCGAACCCTAGCGGTCGCGGACCCCTGACCGCGCTGCGGTCACACCCCGCAGCCGGTGCGGATCAGCTCATCCAGCCGCGCACGCGCAGCGTCGTCCACGGTGATGAAGGTGGCCAGCTCCTCACCGTCGCCCACCGCCGCCCACAGCGGGAAGAAGAAGGTCCGCTTGCTGTCGGCCAGGGCGTGGGGATCGCAGCGCGACGCGGTGATCTCGATGGGGATGTCGGCGCGGGACTGGCCGGGGGCGAGCACCAGCAGTGGGGACCGCGTCTCAGCGAGCGGCTTCATGCTGAAGATCACGTTGCCCTGGGCGCCCGAGACCGTCAGCGGCTCGGCGGAATCCAGCCGCTGCACGGCCAGCGAGCCGTGCAGGGTGCGCTGACCGTCGATCTCGGCGGGCGTCCAGGTGGGACCGAAGGTCACCGACAGCGCCCGCGCCAGCGTCAGCTGGTCGCACTCGCGGGTCAGCAGCCGGTCGAGCACCTCGTCGGGTGACGACAGCGCCACCTCCACGTCGCGCTCGGCGCCTTCCTCGGCGCGGACGCGGGCGAGGACCACGGCCTGACCCGCCGACTGGTCCGTGCCCTCCGCGCAGCGCGCCTCGCCGAGCACCACCGGTAGGTCCACGCGTGCGGCGGGTGCGATCTCGGCGTGCTTCGGTGTGGGCGGCAGCGAGGCGTAGCCGGGGGCCTCCAGCGCCACGGACGTGATCTCGATCGGTGCGTCGCCGCTGTTGGTCACGGCCACCTGTATGCGCCGCGGGGCTTGATCGAGGCGGTACTGCAGCAGCATCACCTCCAGCGCCGGTTCCTCCACGCCGACGGGCTCCGGCGCCGTGTTCTGCTCGGTCTGCCGGGGCTGCTCGGGCTGCTCGGCCTCGCCACCGCAGCCGGTGCAGACCAGCACCACCGCGACCACGGCAATCCGCCACCGGGGACAACCGACCCGGAACTGTCCGCCCGTCATCCACCCGAGTGTAGGCCGTGGCCGGCAACGCTCGAGCGCGGGAGGCGGGCGTCAGGCGCCGCCGAGGTGGTAGTCGAGGGTGAAGGTGTGGCTGCCGTCGTCGTGCCGGGTGATCTCGCCGTCGCCGGTCAGGCCGCGCAGCTCGCCGGTGCCGCTGTCGGGCACCACCACCCAGCTGCTGGAGCCACCCTGCGGGCCCGCCACCGCGGCGTGCTGGAGCACGAAGGCGCCGTCACGCCCGTGCACCCGCACCACGAGCCGCTCGTGCGCCACATAGGCGCCGGACTCGCTGCCGCCAGCCATGAGCAGGCTGGCCGTGCTGGTGCCCTCGATGTCGCCCGCGAACGTCTTGCTGAGCTCGACGCGCGCCAACTGCACGCCCTCGCCCTCGTGATACGGCTGCTGGTCCCAGGAGTCGATGACGAAGCTGCTGGTCGCACGGGTGTGCTGTTCTGTGGTCATGCCCGGCAGTCTGCCGGACGCCGGCCTGCTCGGCGTGCTCTTGTAGCTTCTGAGTTGTGCCGACGAACCCGGGGGGCGCGGCGCGGAGGGCGCTCCCACCGCGAGATCGGCGCGGCCCTGCCCTCCGCGAGGGACTCAACGACGGCTCGCTGCGCTAGGAGCGCCGCAGCGAGGCGACGAGGGTGTCGGCCGCGCGGATCGCGATGTCGGCGACCTCGGGAAAGGTGGCCTCGCCGATGAACGGGTCGGGGACCTCGGCGTCGTCGCGGTAGAGGCGGACGCGGGTGCGCGCCGCGTCGTCGGGGGCGAGGCGCCGGAGCTCGGCGAGGTTGCGGCGGTCCATCGCGAGCAGGAGGTCGGCGGTGGTGAAGTCCTCGGCCGCCACCTGGCGCGCGGCTCCCTGGAGTTCCAGGCCGAGCTCGTGCGCTGCGGCCGTCATGCGCGCGTCAGGCGCCTCACCCGGGCGCCAGACGTCGGTGCCCGCGGAGTCGACCTCGACGTCGACGAGTCCCGCGGACGCGAGCGCGCGCCGCAGGGCCGCCTCGGCGACCGGAGAGCGGCAGATGTTGCCGAGGCAGACCAGCAGAATGCGCATCGCGCGGACAGCGTAACGATGCCGTAGCAGCATTAGGGCGATGGCGGACACCGAGGCGGAGCTCGAGCGGACCCGGCGTTCCTGGAACGCCGTCGTGCCCGCGCACGCCAGCCATCGGCCCGGGCAGGCGGCGTTCCTCGCCGAGGGGGGCAGCACGCTGTTCGGAGAGGAGCTGGCGCTGCTGGGGTCCGTCGCCGGGCGGTCCGTGGTGCACCTGCTGTGCAACACCGGGCAGGACACGCTGAGTCTCGCCGCGGCCGGAGCGCGGGTCACCGGCGTCGACCTCAGCGACGAGGCGATCGCGGGGGCACGTCGGCTCGCCCGGGAGACGGGCATCGCCGCCCGCTTCGAGCGCGCGGAGGTGCTCGCGTGGCTGGGAGCGGCCGGCCGGGAGGGGCGCCGCTACGACATCGCCTTCGCCTCCTATGGCGTCGCCTGCTGGCTGCGCGACCTCACGGCCTTCGCCGCGGCGCTCGCGACCGTCGTCCGACCGGGCGGCCGGTTCGTGCTCGTCGACTTCCACCCTTTCGCCGCGACGTTCGCCCCGGACTGGCGCCACCGCGCGCCGTACCCGACGGGTGGGGCGCCGCTGGAGCTCGACGGTGTCGGCGACTACGTCGGCGCGGCCAGGGGCGGGTTGTCGCCTGGCGGGTTCGCCGAGGGCGTGGACAGCTTCCGCAACCCGCATGCCTGCACGTTGTACCGCTGGGGCCTCGGTGAGGTCGTCAGCGCGTTCGGCGGCGCGGCCGGGCGCTGGTCGGTCGAGCGGCTGGAGGAGTACCCCTTCGCGAACGGGGAGCGGCAGTTCGACCGGATGCGGACGCTGCCCGGGCGGCGTCTGGTTCCGCCCGCAGGAGTGCCGTCGCTGCCGCTCATGTACGGACTGGTGGCGCAGCGAAACTCTCAGTGACTTGCAGCAACATCACAGGCCACGCAGGCTGGACCCCCCTGCTCCTGGACACGAGCAGCGGGCGAGGGATGGAGCGCAGCTTGAGGTCTGTCCGGCGCGTCACGAGTACTGGCCTGCCGACCCGGTACGGCGATTTCCGCCTCCTGCTGTACAAGGCACACGACGCCGCCGAGGAGCACATGGCGCTCGTCGCCGGTCCTCAGGACGCCCTCGGGGGCGACGCGCCCGTGCTGGTCCGCGTCCACAGCGAGTGCCTGACCGGTGACCTGTTCGGGTCCCGGCGCTGCGACTGCGGTCAGCAGCTCGAGGAGAGCCTGCGCATCCTGTCGCGCGAGGGCCGGGGCATCCTGCTGTACCTGCGCCAGGAGGGCCGCGGCATCGGGCTGACGCGCAAGATTGACGCCTACCGCCTCCAGGAGCAGGGGCTCGACACCGTCGAGGCGAACCTCGCCCTCGGGCTGCCGGAGGACGCGCGCGACTACGGCGTCGCCGCGGCGATCCTCGCCGACCTCGACGCCTGCCGCGTCCGCCTGCTGACGAACAATCCGGACAAGGTCAAGGGCCTGGAGCGCCACGCCGTCGAGGTGACCGAACGGCTGCCGCTCGTGGTCACCCCGAACCCCGCGAACTTGCGCTACCTCGAGACGAAGCGCGACCGCATGGGTCATCTGCTCGACGCGTCGCTGCTGCCGTCGGGGGACGGCTCCCCATGACGCCGAGCGTGACGCTCAGCTACGCCCAGACGCTCGACGGGCTCGTCGACCGCGTGGCCGTGTGCATCGCCCCGAAGATCCTCGGACGCGGCACGGGTGCCGTCGGCGACCTCGGCATCGCCGACCTGGACCGCTCGCTGCTGCTCGCCGACGTGTCCATCGCCACGTACGGCCCCGACCTCGTCCTCGACGGGCGCGTCCGCTACCCCGAGGTTGTCGGGTGATCCCCGCGTGCGCGGTGTGGTTCTCAGGCCCTCGGACCGTGGAGCTGCGCAAGGAGCGTGTTGCCGCGCCGGGGCCGGGCGAGGTCCAGGTGCGAGCGCTGGCCTCCGCGGTGAGCCGCGGAACGGAGCTGCTCGTCTACCGCGGGGAGGTCCCGCCCGGGCTGCCGCTCGACCTGCCCTCGCTGGTCGGCGGCTACGGGTTCCCGATCAAGTTTGGCTATGCCAGCGTCGGGCGCGTCGAGACGGCCGGCCCCGACGTCACGCGGCCCGCCCCGGGCGACCTGGTCTTCGCCCTCCACCCGCATCAGAGCGTCTACACCCTCCCCGCCGAGCTGACCGTGGCACTCCCGGCGGGGCTCGACCCCGCGCTCGGGACCTTCACGGCCAACCTCGAGACGGCGATCTCGATCGCCCATGACAGCGAGCTGCGGATGGGCGAGACCGCCGTCGTCCTCGGCCAGGGGGTCGTCGGCCTGCTCGTCACGCAGCTGCTGCGCCGCACCGGCGCGTCGCAGGTTCTCGCCGTCGACCCGCTGCCGTCACGCCGCGCGCTCGCCCTGCGCGTCGGCGCGCACCAGGCGCTCGAGCCGGGTCGCGACCTCGCCGAACGGGTGCGCGAGCGCACCGACGGCCGCGGTGCGGACGTCGCGGTGGAGGTGAGCGGGTCGACCGCCGCCCTGCAGGCTGGCGTCGAGGCCGTGGCGGTCGAGGGCACGGTGGTCGTCGCCTCCTGGTACGGGGCGAAGCCGGTGACGCTCGAGCTCGGCGGGCACTTCCACCGCGGGCGCGTCCGCCTGCGGTCGTCGCAGGTCGGCCGCGTCGCACCCGAGCTGTCCGCGCGCTGGGACGCGGCGCGCCGCCTCGCGACCGCGGTCGAGCTGCTGCCGACCCTGGAGCTCGCCCTGCTCGTGACCAGCAGGGCGCCCGTCCAGGCGGCCGCCGAGGTCTACCGCCGGCTCGACATGCAGCCCGGCGAGGACGTCGTGGCGCTGCTCACCTACGGGGATGGCGATGTATGAGGTGACGGTGGCGGCTCGCTTCGAGGCCGCCCACCGGCTGGTCGGCGACTTCGGCCCGGCGACGCGAGCGCACGGCCACACCTACCGGCTCGAGGTGACCGTCCGCGGCGGCACCCTCGCGGGGGACGGCACCTTGGTCGACATCGGCGCGCTGCGCCTTGCCGTCGACGAGATCGCCGCCGCCCTGCACTACCGCGACCTCGCCGAGGTCCCCGGCCTGTCCTCGCTCAACACCACCGCGGAGCACATCGCTCGCCACTGCTGGCGCCAGCTCGCCCCCGCCCTGCAGGGACGCGGGCTGTCCTCCCTGCGCGTCGTCGTCTGGGAGTCCGACGACGCCGGCGCCGCCCTCGACGCCTCCCTCGACCCCTGACCACCCCATGCGCCTGACCCTCGTCACGGTCGGCAACCCCGAGCGGCGCACCGGCGGCTACCGCTACCACACCCGCCTCCTCGCCGGCCTGACAGCGCTCGGTGTGCAGGCACGCCAGGTCGTCGCGGGCCCCGCAGACCCCGCGGGCCAGGCCGCCGCGGCGCCCCTCATGGACCCCGGCGACGCCGACGTCCTCGTCGTCGACGCGCTCGCCCGCATCGTGTGCGGGCCGTGGATCGCGCGCTGGCAGGCCGAACGCCTGGTGGTCGTGCTCGTCCACGAGCTCCCGAGCGTCGCGGAGTCCGGCACGGCGGACCCAGCCGACGAGGAGCCCCTCCTCGCCGCCGACCGCCTCGTCGCCGTCAGCGACTCCGTCCGCGACACGCTCCTCGCGCGCGGCGTGCCCGCCGATCGCATCCGAGTGGCGCCGCCGGGCTACGACGGGCACTGCCGCGAACGCGCTCCTTCCGAGCCGAATGCCGAGGTGCAGGTCCTCTGCGTGGCCCAGTGGATCCGCCGCAAGGGCATCTCCGACCTGCTGCGCGCCTGGGCAGCCCACGACCGCCCCGGCGCACGACTCACCCTGATCGGCGAGACCGACGCCGACCCCGCCTACACCGCCGAGATCCGCGCCCTGCTCACCGACGGCGCCGAGGTGCTCGGAGCAATCGACGACGAGGAACTCCCCACGCACTACGCCCAAGCCGACGTCTTCGCCCTGCCCTCGATCGCGGAGGGCTACGGCATCGTGTACGCGGAGGCCCTCGCCTGCGGCCTGCCCATCCTCGCCTGCGCCACCGGGCCAATCCCCAACCTCGTCGGCAACGCCGCCCTCCTCGTCCCCCCCGGCGACCACGACGCACTCACCACAGCCCTCGACCGCCTCCTCGCCGACGCGCCACTGCGCGAGCGCCTCGCCCTGCTCGCACGCCGCCGTTCCCGCGACCTGCCCACCTGGAACGACTGCGCCAGGTCCTTCCTGTCCATCCTTCAACAGGTCGCCAGGTGACAACAACCGACCGCATCCTGCTTGAAGGCATGGTCCGTCGTCGACGTGGAACTGCGCCTCGACCTCGCGCAGGCCGTTCCGATGACCTAGCCCGCTCCGTCGACTACAGCGCGGTGGCCTCCAGCACCCGCGACCTCGTCGAAGGTCCGCCCGTCGCCCTGACCGAGACCCTCGCCGAGCGCATCGCCGACGCCGTCCTCAGCGATCATCCCCTGGTCGAGTCGGTGCGCGTCAAGGTGACGAAGCCGAACGTCCGCCTCGACACCATCGTCCTGTCCGGCTCCGCCGTCGAGATCACCCGCTCGCGCAGCTAGCGGGCGGTTCGCCGGACGATGCGTGCGCCAGCTGCCGACCCGCGACCGCTTCCTGCAGCCGATGACCTCCGAGCCTGTCGCTCGGCGCCAAGCGCTACACCGAGCTGCAGGCCTCCATCGAAGACCCAGCAGCGTCAGCCACGGCTAGGACGTGGAGCCCGACGACACCCTCGAGGAGCAGCCATGAGCCCCGAGCGTTGCCAGATCCGTTGGCAGGAGGGGGGTGCGACGACGACCTTCGGGCTCTGCGAACCGCTGACCTGCTCGTTCTTGGTCGGGATGCGGGGATTTGAACCCCGGATCTCCGGTCCCCCAGACCCTTCTCCGGCTTCCCCTCATGTCCCCTCCCTGCCCCGTGCGGCCCGCTGACCAGCAAGAACGGGCTTCGAAGCGCCGTGCAGCAACCCATCTGTACCGGCCTGTCCTCAGGCGTCCGTGACCATTCTGTGACCAATCGATCGGGCTCACCGATGGCGAGCGACAGCGGGGAAGCCGCGGGCGCGAGCTGGTCCGCAGCGCAGAGGCCCAACCGCAGCGCCCGGTCACGGGGCGGGCCCTCCGTCCGGGTCGAGGTAGTCACGGTCGCGGTTGACCCGGCACAGCTCGGCGACAAGATGCTCGCGGGGAACCAGCCCGAGCGGTGACGGGGGCCAACCTCTATCGTGCGAGCGTGCAGCGTGGGACAGATGGTGTGGGCAAGAACTCGGGGACCCCGGCGGCGCACGGCCGTAAGGGCGAAGACGAGCGGGCCCAGGGGGGTCGGCGCGAGCCACGCCCTTCATCGGCTCGCTCATCCCGACGTCAGTCGCGCGGCCAGGCCGCTTTGCGCGACAACCGCCGCGGGCAGACCCAGCCCGCGCGTGCTCCTGAGGTCCAGCCACAGGACAAGGTGCGCTCGGGCGTCACTCGCATGTTCGCCACGCTGGTCCCCGGGATGGCGCACGCGGTCGCGCGGGAACTGGAGCACCGGGAGGGCGTGCACGTCACCGGTTCCGGCTTCGACGGCCGTTCCGATCTGGTTCTCTTCGATGTTGAGCGCGGCCATCGCGAGGGCCTGTTGTCGCTGCGGACTGTCGAGGATCTCTTCGTGGAGGTCGGCCGCACCATGCGGTCCAGTGGCGATAAGTCCCAGTGGATCGCGGGACGGATATGGCGGACAGAGCGGGTCGAGAAGGCCTTGTCCGTCT
>Ga0136615_10000318_pt1 | contig 21622 bp, 21 predicted proteins | sample AntDrymUQ2882206_2_FD_106647 | JGI IMG/M metagenome (GOLD analysis project Ga0136615, IMG submission 106647) | Polar desert sand microbial communities from Dry Valleys, Antarctica - metaG UQ288 (22.06) | ecosystem: Environmental > Terrestrial > Soil > Desert | place: Antarctica: Dry Valley... | reverse complement strand
GGCGCCTTCGCCGAGTACGTCAGCGGCCGCACCTTCGTGCACAAGCCGGTGAACCTCTCGTTCGAACAGGCGGCGGCCGTGCCCGTCGCGGCCTGCACGGCTCTCACCGCCCTTCGCGACAAGGGCGGCATCCAGGCGGGCCAGCGCGTCCTGGTGAACGGCGGCGGCGGCGGCGTGGGCACCTTCGCCGTGCAATTGGCCAAGGCGTTCGGCGCGGAGGTGACCGCCGTGTCGAGCGCGGAGAACCTGGAACTGATGCGGTCGCTCGGCGCGGATCAAGTGATCGACTACAGGCGCGAGGACTTCACCAAAGGCAAGCAGCGCTACGACCTGATCGTCGACGTCGGCGGTAGGCCCTCGGTGGCGGCCTGCCGGCGCGCGCTGACGTACGACGGGACGCTGGTCCTGGTCGGCGCGGGCAAGGGCGACTGGTTCGGACCCTTGACCCGCTTCGCCGTAGGGGCGGTGCGGTCACGCCTCCTGAAGCAGCGTGTCGTCGGGTTCCTGGCGGAGGTCACCAAGGAGGACCTGCTCCTCCTGAAGGGGATCATCGAGGCCGGCAAGGTCACGCCGGTCATCGACCGCACGTACCCTCTCAGCGAGGCCGCCGAGGCACTCCGCTACGTCGAGCCGGGTCACGCCAAGGGCAAGGTCGTCATCATCGTCTGACGACGGGTCCGATGAGCTGCGACAACGCGTCCGTCGCGGGGTCGATCAAACGCAGGTCGGGGATGGTTGCGAACGCGCGGTCCGCGGAGATAAGCGCCTCCGCGCCGCGGTTCATGGCCGCCGCTGCCAGCACCGCGTCGAATGCGCCCAGAGCGGGATACGTCTCGAACAGCCCCAGGCCACGATCGAGGACCTCTGGAGTCGTGACCAACAGGTCGAAGGCCGCCGCGTAGCGTCGCGCGAGGCGGCCAGCGTCTACGCGGCCCTGTCGGCGTGCTCGGATGTGGGCGAACTCCTGGACTCCCTCGACCGTCGTGGTGGCCTCGATCCGTCCGTCCGCATGCGCTTGCAGCAGACGCCGGCATGGGTCGCGTAACGGATGCTGCGCACCGACGGCGTAGGCCAGCACCGTCGTGTCGAGGACGATCATCCGGTCGACTCGTGCGCCCGATCCAATTCGCGACGCAGGTCGGCTGGATCGCCTGGTACCGGCATCGACTCGGCCGATAGGATCTCGGCGATGGCTTCACTGCGCCGATCCTCCGACGCCGGCAGCCCGTCGATCGCCTCCCGGATGACGGAGGCCACGGACACTTGCCGACGCTTGGCCTCTTTCGTGACCTTCCTGTAGCGCGGCTCATCGAGCAGCAGCTGGACACGCCGATCAAGATTGTGCATGTGCATACGCTAACACATGGCACACGGCGCGCCGAGCCGGGCGAACACCTCCAGGCAGGATCTTGGCTTGTCAGGCCTGATTCAGATGGCTATATTGGCTCGGTGAGGACCGCGACCATCACCGAGGCGAAGAATCGGCTCAGCGCGCTGCTTGATCAGGTCCGTGCCGGCGAGACCGTCGTCATCGTCGACCGAGGGTTGCCCATCGCGCGGCTGGAACCCATTGCGGCGCATCGAGACCAGAGCGGACGTCTCCTTCGGCTCGAGCGTGCCGGGTTGCTTGGGTTCAGCTCGGCGCCGCCCCCGCTCGATCTCCTGCGCGAACGGGCACCAGGACTGCCGCCCGGCGTCAGCGCGACCGAGACGCTCATCGACGAACGGCGAAGCGCCCGGTGAGGTTCTGGGACAGCTCGGCTGTCGTCCCGCTCCTCGTGGGCGAGGCGTCGAGCACGGCGGTGCTCAGAGAGTACGAGCGCGATCCCGAGGTCCTGGTCTGGTGGGCGACGGAGGTCGAATGCGTCTCCGCCCTCACCCGTATCGAACGCGAAGCGAGCCTGGATGCACCGTCGATGAGCCAAGCGCTGCGGCGCCTCGATGCGCTCGCACGGGCATGGCGCGAGATCCAGCCGGTCACTCCTGTACGCCAGACGGCCGTCCGGCTCCTCCGCGTACATCCCCTGCGGGCGGGTGATGCGCTCCAGTTGGCGGCCGCCATCGTGGCCGCAGAGGGCCATCCCGAGACGCTCCCGTTCGTCACGCTCGATGAGCGCCTCGCCCTGGCAGCCCAGCGCGAGGCGTTCGCCGTGGTGCATCCGGTCGGGCCATGACCGAAGCACCGAAGCGGGACTGAGTCCGGCTTACTCGTCGTAGTCCCCTGGGCGACGATGCCGTCCGCCTGGTCGATCCGACCGCCGGTGCTTGTCTATTGATTCGCTGTCGCGCTCGGACTACCGTGGCGCGACGTCACGCCGGGGGGCTCCGGAGGTGGTCATGAGCCTCAGCAGAGACATCGTCACGAAAGCTGTCCTTGCGCTGTTCGTGCTCAGCGGGATGCTCGTGTTCCTGCTGCTTATCGGCCCCACGTCCCTGGACGAAGCGGCATCACAACGCTTCTCCGACTGGGAGGCGCTCGTCGCTTTGGGGGTGGCGGCCGGCGCCTTCCTGATCCTCGTCGTGCTGGACGCCGCGAGCCGCCGGGATGCCTACCGTGCCACGCTGCGCGGGAACCTGATCTGGCTGCCTGCCCTGGCGGCCGTCCTCAGCACCGCGCTGTACCTGGCGGAGATCCAGGGCCGCACGTTCTGGCAGCAGAACGCGCTCGTGCTCGGCTCCGTCCTGGCCGGGCTCATCTGGCTGGGATACCCCATGGTCGATCGCGACTACGCGTCTGCGAGCGCGGCCAATGCGGGAGCGTATCTGGCGCTGCGAAGCCGGATCGACCGGCTCAAGCACCGCGCCCAGAGTCTGCTAACCACCGCGCCGCCGGATCCGGCCGACGCCGCCCTCTCGGCCTCCGTGCGCGAAGAGGTGACCGAGCTCGAGCGGTCGCTGGCGGAGCCCGGCGAGCCGTGGGTCTCCGGCTCGGGCTACATCGAAACGTGGGGACGGGTGCAGGAGGCGGAACGGGACCTGCTTGCTCGAAGCGACGTGTCGACCGTCGTGGCGGCCGGTCTGTACGACATGCTCCGGCTGCGCGGCTCGGACATCGCGGACCGCGAGGCCCTGCTCGCCGGCATGCGGGCTGGCGTGCGTGAGATCGACCCCGGCGCCGATCGATATCTGGTGGGGCTGGAGATCCTTCCTCCCTCGAACACCACCGGCTGGCAGCCGGATGCGGTCCGCCGATTGGTCTCGGAGGTCCTGGTCCTGGAGCGCGTGGGACAGGAGACGGTCGGCAGGGAAAGCCCGACCATCGCCCCGGTGGCATCCGTGCGGGTGACCAGCGGACGCACGGAGAGTGCAGCTGACGACGCGGAGGCGGGCGATGATGAGAGCCCGCCGTTACTGGCGCCAGGCGGCACCTCCTCGACGAGTCCAACCCCCGCGGGCGAGGCAGTGCCCGGGGCAGTCCCTCAGGCACCCGCCGAGACGCGTGGCCGCGCCATCGTGTGCGGGATCCATCGGATCATCGACGAGTACAGGAACGATCTGTGGGCCAACCTGGTGCGCGCCCGCAACCGGCTGCTGGCCACCACCTTCATCGGCGGGCTGCTGGCGTATCTGATCGTCGGCCTGGCGCTCATGCAGAGCATCGACGAAAGGCTCCTGGTGGGAGCCTGGCTGCTGTACTTCGCGGGCGCCCTCGCCGGACTGCTCCAGCAGCTCTACCTGGCGTCGCAGGAGGATGTCGCTGTCGAGGACTACGGCCTCGACCAGGCCCGCCTCTTCGCCACGCCGCTGCTCTCGGGCATGGCCGCGATCATCGGCGTCGTCCTCACCCTCGCCGCGAGCGGTCCGCTGTCCGCCCTCCTCGCCTCCTCCGGCACCGAGGCGGCGGCCACGATCACCGACTCCGTCGAACTCCTGATGGTCTTCGACCTCGAGCAGCGTCCCGTGGCCATCCTTCTCGCCTTCCTTTTCGGGTTCGCGCCCCACCTCGTCCTGCGGCGCTTGAACCAGCAGGCGGATGCGGCCAAGGCATCGCTGAAGACCAGCGAACCGGCGTAGCCGCTCTTTGGGATCGGAGGCGATCGGATCCGGAGGCCCGCGTCTCCTCCTGATCCACGGCATCGGCGTCAACCGATGCACCTGGGACGCTCTCCGTGCGGCGCTCCGGGACGCTCATCCGTCGCTGGCCATCGACCTCCCCGGTCACGGGCTGCGCAGAGGCGAGCCCTTCGATCTCGGATCAGCGCTCGAGGCCGTGGAGGGTGCGGTGCACCAGGCTAAAGACCCGGTCGTGCTGGTGGGCTGGTCGCTGGGGGGCTACGTCGCTCTCGCCTATGCGTCGCGACGGCCGGAGCGTATCGCGGGCATCGTCCTGATCGGTTCCTCGCTGATCCCCGGTCGCGCGGTCCGGGCGCTCTTCCGGACCGGGTCCCTGCTGGCTCCACTGGCCGACCTCGGGCCTGTGAGGAGCCTCATCGCGGCCGTGATCAGGTATCGCTACGGCCGTCGGGCGGCGAGCACGCTCGCCTGCGGGTTGGAGCCCGGAAGTGGCCTCCGAGCGCTGCGCGCGATCGCGCGCTCGGACGTCGGACGCTGGCGCGACGGCGTGCGTTGCCCGGCGCTGGTGATCAACGGCGCGCACGATCGGCTCTTCCGCTGGAAGGAACATGACTTCGCCCGTCGCCTGGGCGCGGCGACCGTGCTGACCATCCGTGGGACAGGGCACTTCGCGCCGCTCACCTCGCCTGAGGCGATGGCCGAGGCGCTGGCGGACTTCCTCGAGGGCCCCGCGCGGCCGGTGGCGCGCTCCGCCTGAGCGTCAGCCCTCTGGGACGTGCCGGCGACGAAGCGTCAGGCGCGGCGTTCGGGGACCGATCGAGGTCCTGCGGGGTAGGCACCCGGACGCAGGAGCGTCACGGCGAAGATGTCCCCGGCCTCGAGGCGGCGGCTATCCCGCACGCCTCCGGTTCCCTCAACAGCGACGGACGCTTCCGCATCACCTGGCGGACGACCCGGTTGATGCCCTCCTCATTGACCGAGCCGTACAGGTCCGAGAGATCCGTGAACGGCATCCTGCCCTCCCCTGCGATCCCTGGCCGCAGCGGCGGGCGATGACATCACCTCATCGGCACCGCATCGACTACGACCCGAACCCTGCGGAACGGTGTACCTGTCGTCCGTGAGAGTCAACGCGGAACGGCGGTTCGGGGTCACCCCCGTAGATCTGGTCAGTCGCCTCGCAGGCCGCTCCTGGGATCCGACGAACGTGTCACGTGCCGTTGGTCGGTCGGCGACTGCCGGTCAAGCCTCCCAAGGCGCTCAGGGCATCCATTCGCTGGGCTCCCGAAGCGAAACCGCTCCCGTTCAACATCAGGTCCGCCGGCAGCCCAAGCACCTCCGCGAGCTTCAGCACCAGACTTGAGGAGGGGCCGACCGAGCCCTCCTCCACTCTCGCCAGGAAGCCCTTGGTGGGGGTCCCTCCGATGGCGCGGCTCAGGGCGTCCAGGTCGAGTCCCCTGGCTTCCCGCCGGGCCCTCACTACCTCCCCGAAGCCTTTGCTCATCCAGACCGGATCCATCGACCCCCTCCTTCCGCGCTTTCTGGCGCCGACCGTCAGCCTACCCGTGCCGAAGCCCCGATGAGCACCACCTCCACGGACGACGCGTTGCGGTACGTATGTGGAAGCCGTCCCGGGAAAGAGGCCGTATCGCCCGTCTCCAGGGTGTGGACAGTGTCCAGGATCTCCAGCTGTGCTCTGCCGGCCACGCAGTGGATGAACTCCTCGCCCGAGTGCGACAGCCCGCCCTCGATCGCCGCCCCGGGTGCGAGCCGCACCAGGAATGGCTGGAGGTTGCGCACCGGCTGCCTGGAGAGCAGCAGGACGCTGCCCCCCTCGTCGACCGGCAGTCGCTTGGCCGCGCCAGCGGGGACGATCTCCACCGATGGACCGACGGATCCCACGAGGTCACTGATCCAGACGCCGTAGAACTCGGCGATGCGCAGCAGACGTGAGACCGATACATCCGACTCGCCCGCTTCGAGCAGCGCGATGAACGAGCGCGACAGCCCTGTGCCCAGAGCGGCGTCGGCGAGGCCGAGCCGGCGCCTGACGCGCAGCATCCGGAGTCGCTCACCCAGCAGCCGTCGCTCCCCTTGGGCGGAGTCGACCGGTGTGATCACGTCGTCGCCTACCGAGCCCGGTTGGGCGTCCGAGCCCCGCGTCGTCCGAGATGCCGCACGGCCCCTGCTCATGGTGGTCCCTCCTCTCGTCCAGTATATTGGACGCTAAGTTTTGCCGTTCAATCTATTGACACGAGGCGGTACTCTCAGCGAAGTCGCTGTGCCGGAGATCTCCGGACCTCGGACAGAGCATGGCCTGAGGAGGAAGGATGCACGCAACGCTTCCCCGACATCTGATCCTGCTGGCGCTCCTGGCCGCTCTTGTGGTCGGCTGCCAGGGAGCCGCGCCCGGCGGCACTGCTGCGGCGCCGGGCGGCACTGCCGCGGCGCCCAGTGCCGATGCTCCCACTGCCAGCGAGCCGCCCGGCACGGATGCTGGCGGCGCCTCTGGCCCGCCCGCCGCGAGTGGCGAGATCGATCCAGCCAAGCTGTCCGGAGCCGCCCTCCTGCTGACGCAGCAGCGCGGCGACCGCGGTGTCATCGACGCGCTCGTGGCCGGCTTCGAGTCGGGCACCGATCGACTCGGCTATCAGGATGCGCAGATCGTCCAGTTGGATGATCCGGCAACGTACGAGCAGACCGTCCGGCAGGTGGCCGATTCCGGCGTCTCCATCGTCGTCGCCACCTTCCCCCCGATGATCGACTCCATCAAGGCCGTGGCACCGGACTATCCCGGCATCAACTTCGTGATCATCGACGCGCGCCTGGGAGAGGACTTCGAGAACGTCCAGGAGCTCTTCTTCTACGAGAACGAGTCGTCCTACCTGGCCGGGGTCGCTGCGGGCCTGATGACGGAATCGGATCGCGTCGCCTTCATCGGCGGCGGTGACGTCGACGTCATCAATCGCTATCTGGTCGGCTTCTACGAAGGCGCCCATTCGACCAATGAGGAGGTGACCGTCTGCTGGTCCTACGCCGACTCGTTCGAGGACCCGGCGAGGGGCAAGGAACTGGCGCTCGCCCAGATCGAGGACGGCGCCGATGTGCTCCATGCCGCCACGGCGGGCACCCAGTTGGGCATCTACGAGGCGGTCGAGGAGCAGGATATCCCGTTCATCAGCGCCGATGTCGATGTGCGGCCGCTGGCCCCCAACAGCGGCCTGTTCGCCACGGGCCCCCGCTTCGATGAGGCGGTGGTCATCGGCCTCGAGCAGAACGCCACCGGGAACTTCCAGCCCGGCTTCCAGCAGTACGGCATCGAATCCGGGTTGGTCGGGGCCACGCCGTTCTCCGAGCACGTGCCGCCCGAGGTCGTCGAGGCCGTCGAGGAAGCGGAGGCCGCCATCGGCGCCGGCGAGATCGAGGTATTGGACGACACCGCGCTGGCTGACCTCGAGAACTGCTCCTGACGGGTCGCTATTTCCCCCGGAGCACCCGGTTACCCCTATCGGGTGCCCCCAGCCTCACTGCATCGCTGAGCACCATGTCAGCCGAACCCACATCGGCGAGCGCCGCCGCAGCCCGGCCTCTGACCGCCGACGTCTCATCCGGTCAGTTCGCCCTTCGCCTGGAGGGCATGTCGAAGTCGTTCGGCGCCATCCGCGCCAATGAGGATGTCACGCTGCGCGTCCGGTGCGGCGCGATCCACGGCATCGTCGGCGAGAACGGCGCCGGCAAGACGACGCTCATGCGAATCGCCTACGGCTTCTACCAGGCTGACGCCGGCCGGATCTTCGTGGACGACTCGCCGGTCGACCTGACCAGCCCGCGGGTCGCGCTCGGCTCCGGAATAGCCATGGTCCACCAACACTCGTTGCTGGTGGATTCCCTGACCGTGACAGAGAACATCCTCCTCGCCACGGACCAGCCGATCCTCTCCTTCGGCCCGGCCCAGGCACGCATCCGTGAGATCGGCCAGCAGTTCGGTCTCGCCGTCGAGCCCACGCGGCGGGTGGCACAGTTGTCGGTGGCAGCCAAGCAGCGAGTGGAGATCGTAAAGGCCCTCTACTTCGACGCTCGGATCGTCATCCTCGACGAGCCCACGGCGGTGCTCACACCCCAGGAGGCGCGCGGCCTGTTCGCGCACTTGCGCACCTTCGCGGAGCAGGGCAAGACGATCCTCATCATCACGCACAAGCTGCCCGAGGTGATGGCCGTCACCACGGATGTCTCCGTGATGCGCGGTGGTCACATGGTGTACGAGGCGCCCACCACCGACACGACGGAGGAGGTCATCGCCCGGGCGATGGTCGGCCGTTCGGTCGCGCTGCGCATGGAGCGAGACCGAACGGCGGGGCATGAGGCGGCCGACCTCAAGACCGCGCCCGAGACAGTGCTCGAGGTCCGTGGCCTGACGGTGGCCGACGATCGCGATGTCGTGCGGCTGCGCTCGGTCGATCTCGATGTCAGAGCCGGTGAGATCGTGGGCATCGCTGCGGTCGAGGGCAACGGCCAGTCCGAGCTCGTGGAAGCCGTGACCGGTCTTCGACGGCCCGTGCAGGGAACGATCCGGGTGCTCGGGCGGGACGTGACCACCAGCGATCCGCGCCGGCGCCGGGAAGGCGGTATGCGTCACATCCCCGAGGATCGGCTGCGGGCCGGCGTCAATCCCACAGCCTCGGTGCGCGAGAACCTGGTTTGCGGACGACACTATCGCCCGCCGCTCGCCGGACGATGGTTGATGCGCACGCAGCAGATGCAGCGCTACGCCGCTGGCTTGATGGAGCGCTTCGCCATCGTCGCTCCTGACGCGTCGACGCGTGTCGGCGCGTTGTCCGGTGGGAACATGCAGAAGGTCGTCATCGCACGTGAGCTGGAGGAGGGCGCGCGTCTCATCATCGCCGCTCAGCCGACCCAGGGCGTGGATATCGGCGCCACGGAAGCCATCCGCAATGAGCTATCGCGGATGCGTGACGAAGGTGCGGCCATCCTGCTCGTCTCCTCCGAGCTATCCGAGATCGTGGATCTCTCGGATCGCGTCGTGGTGCTGTTCGGCGGCAGCGTGGCGGGACGGCTGAGCGGTATGGAGATCCAGGAGGAACAGCTGGGTCTGCTCATGATGGGTGGCGGATCAGGCTCGGGCCCGATAGATGCTTGAGGCGCGCTCGTGGCCGCTGCGTAACATCGGCACGGCCCTCCGCGGACCGCTCATCGCGATCCTCCTCGGTTTCCTGGCGGCCGCCGTGCTGATCCTGCTCATCGGCAAGGACCCGCTGGAGGCGGCGGGCGCACTGTGGCGAGGCGCCTTCGGAACGCCCAACAACATGGCGGGCACACTGGCGCTCGCGACGCCGCTGATCTTCAGCGCCCTGGCCTTCGCGGTGGCCTTCCGCGGCTCCATGTTCAACGCCGGCGTGGAGGGACAACTCATCATCGGGGCGTTCCTGAGCGCCTATGTGGGCTTCACCTTCGACGGCTTGCCTGCCATCGTCCACCTGCCGCTCATGCTCGCGGCCGGCGCGCTGGGCGGCGCTCTGTGGGCACTGCTTCCGGCGATCTGGCGCGTAGGACTGGGGGCCAACGAGATCGTGACGAGCTTGATGATGAACTTCATCGCCATAGCGCTGACCGACTATCTAGTGCTGTATCCGTTCCGCCTGCCGGGCCAGTCAGGCTCGGCCATCCGCACCGAATCGATCAGTCCCAGCGCGGACCTGCCGTCACTATGGCCGCCCTACAACGTCACCGTCGCCCTCCCGCTGGGGATCCTCTGCGTGGTCATCGCGTGGTACGTCCTGCGGCGGTCCGTGGTGGGCTACGAGGTGCGCATGGTGGGCAGCGCCCCGCGGTTCGCCAAGACGGCCGGGATCCCCCCGGGCCGGCACATGGTCGGCGTGATGATGGTCAGCGGGGCCCTCGCGGGTCTGGGGGGAGCGGCCCAGGTCGGGGGCGTCTTCAACGCGTTCGTCTCGCCGTTCGCCACGGGTCTGGGGTTCAACGGCGTGCTCGTGGCGCTGCTCGTGGGCAACGCGCCGCTGGGTATCCCCTTCGCCGCGGTCTTCATCGGCGCCCTTCAAAGCGGAGCGATAGGCATGGAGCTGACCACCAGCATCTCCCGGTATCTGGTCGCCGCGCTCACGGCCACCATCATCATCTTCGTCTCGGCGCGGCAGTTCAGCGGCCGGCGCCTTCCCTGGCAGACGGTTGCCCGGGTCCGCTCGCGCCAGCCACAGGTCGAGGCCGAGGTCCCGGCCGACCGCAGGGACACCTAGGTGGAGATCTTGCTGGCCGCCCTGGGACCCGGCCTGCGGACCGCGTCGCCCATCCTGCTGGCGGCACTCGGCGGCATCTTCACGCAGCGCGCCGGGGTGTTCAACATCGCCCTCGAGGGTTACATGCTGGTGGGCGCCTTCGTGGCCGTCGTCGTGGGATCAGCGACCGGATCGGTCTGGCTGGCGGTCGCAGCGGCCGTCGTGGCCTGCACCCTTCTGGCGCTGCTGATGGCCTTCGTGGTCCTCAGCCTGCGCGGCGATGCCGTGGTGGTGGGCATCGCGGTGAACCTGTTGGCCGCCGGGCTGACCGCGTTCCTGCTGCAGCAGATCACCGACGGTGGTGCTTTCCTGCGCACGACGGCCAGCCTGCCCAATGTCGACCTGCCCTTCCTGGCCGACATCCCCCTGGTGGGCGACCTCCTGGCCAGCCAGGGCATCCTGGTCTGGGTGGCGCTCGCGCTAGTCCCGGTCATCGCGTGGGTCCTGGCGAGGACCTCATTGGGACTCCGGATGCGGGCCGTGGGGGAGAACCCGGAGGCCGCCGTGTCTGCCGGCGTGAACGTGCTGCGTACGCAGTACATCGCCTTCGGACTTTGCGGTGCGCTGTGTGCCCTGGCCGGCGCGCAGCTGGCCCTAGGCCTGCTCAGCCTCTTCTCCATCAACATGACGGCCGGGCGCGGCATCATCGCCTTCGCGGCAGTGATCTTCGGCGCCGCCAATCCCCGCTGGGTGGCCCTCGCGGCGCTGGTCTTCGGAGTGGCCGACGCCGTCGCGAATCGGATGCAGGCCGTGGGGCTGCCGGTCCAGTTCGTCCTGATGGTCCCCTACGTGCTGACGATCGCCGTGCTGCTCATCGCTGCGGTGCCGTGGCGCCGGCTGCTGCGGCTCCCGATCCGCGCCCAGACAGGGGCTGAGGCGTGAGCGACCGGGTCAGAGGCCGAAGCGACGGAACGCTGAAGCGCGCCCGCCGCGCTCCGGAGATACGCGATCCGCAGGTGGCCGGGAGCAGTCCCCCGGTACCCGACGTGACGATCGTGGGCCAGGCCACGATCGACGACATCCATCGCGAGGACGGCACGGTCCTCCCGGATACGCCGGGCGGCGCGGTACTGTACGCCACCGTCGGAGCTTCGATGTGGGGCATCAGGGTGGGTGTGGTCACGCGCTTCGGCGACGACTACGACCCCAGCTTTTCCCGGCAGGCTACCGCGGATCCCGCGCGCACCGACTGGAGCGGCGTGTCGTTCCTCGTGGGGGAGAGCATCCGGGATGTGGCCACCTACCATCCCGATGGCTCTCGCACCTATCGCTTCCGTAGCGCCCATCGGCTCCGTGAGCTCACGCCCGTCCCGGCAGACATCCCCAGCCACATGCTCCAGGCACCCTATGTCCACCTCGCGCCTGCCTCGCTTGGTCAGCAGCTCGCCCTCGCCGAGGCGGTCGGTGCCGCAGGAGCCGCCGTGTCCCTCGATACGGAGCGGCACTTCATCCGAGAGGACCCCGGACTCGTCCCTTCGCTCCTCGCCAAGGTCGACTTCTTCGTGCCCAGCCTTGAGCATCTGCAGCTGATCTTCGACTCGGAGGAGACGGCGCCACGCGCCTTCTGGCCCCAGATCAGCGAGCTCGGCCGGGCCTATGTCGTGGTCAAGTGGGGCGTCTTCGGTGCCTACGTCTTCGACATCAAGCGGCGCCTCGGCTGGCACATCGGCGTCGTGCGTGGGCTGCGTATCGAGGACGCCACCGGCGCAGGAGACGCGTTCTGCGGCGGCTTCCTGGCGGGACTCATCAAGTGCGGCGATGTCGTCACGGCGGCGGCGTACGGGACCGTCAGCTCGTCATTCGTCCTCGAATCGCTGGGCGCGCGCCATCCCGCCCACTTCGACCGTGGGCTGGCGGCCAAGCGCCTCGAAGAGGTGGTGCGCACCATCCCGGTCCACCCCGACCGGCTCGAGTAGAAGGGAGACCCGCTCCAGATGACCATAGGCACGGCTGATGCGCAGTACCTGCTTCCCGGCGAGCTGGCTCTCCAGCCCGAGGTGATCCGGCGGGTGCTGACCGAGGTCGACCCGCTCGTGCCGGCGGTCGCCGCGGCGGTCGTGGAAGGCGGCATCCGCGACATCGTGATGACCGGCTGCGGCGACTCCCTTTTCTCGGCCATGGCGGCCTCGTTCGCGTTCCTGCGTTTCTCGCGCCGCCTGACGATCCCGGCTCATGCGTTGGAGTACTCCCGCGCCATCTATCGCTCCTCCGGGCCGGAGACCCTGGTCTGCGCACTCTCCTATTCCGGTGAGACGCGGCGCACGGTCGAGGCCGCGATCGCGGCCAAGAGTGTGGGTGCGAAGCTGCTGGGCATCTCCCGGGACCGGACCGGGACCATCGCCGGACAAGCCGATCATTTTCTGCCGAACGCCTCGCTCGAGGAGCGCTCCAACTGCCGCACAGGCAGCTTCCAGGCCGCCTATCTGGCGCTCGTCCTGCTGGGCGCCCACACGGCGCATCGCTCCGGGGACCTGGACGACGCGGGACTGGAGTCGGTCCGGGAGGGGATCCGTGCCCTGGCCGACGCGGTGCAGCGGTACATCGAGCCCGCCGGTGAGCTCGGCAGGCGGGCCGCAGAGCACATCGGAAAAGCCGGGACGGTCCACTTCATCGGGGGTGGGGAAGCGCACGCGGTGGCGCTCTACGGAGCCGCGAAGCTCTACGAGACGAGCAGCCTGCCGGCCGTGCCGCAGGAGACCGAGCAGTTCGCGCACTGCGAGATCTTCAGCCTCGAGCGCGACTCCGTGGTGGTGGTGGTCGCCCTGCGCGGCCCCTTCTACCAGCGGGCCGTGGAGGTCGCGGACGCTGTTCGGACCATCGGCGCCACGGTCATCGGAGTGAGCGACGAGCCAGCCTTCGAGCGTCACGCCGACCTGCTGCTGGAGGTGCCGAGCGGCGCCTTCGCCGACTTCTCGACGAGCCTGGCCGTGATCCCGCTCCAGTGGCTGGCCTTCCATGACGCGGTCGCCCGCGGCTCCGACCCGGACCTTGTCCGGCACAAGGCTGTCAACAGCCCACTCATCCGCGCATGCCCGATCTGGTCGGCGGAGGACTATGCCCGTGAGGAGCGCGAGCAGGTGCGCGCGTCGAGGGACTCGGCAAGGGTGGAGCATGGCCATGACGCTTGACCGCGCCATCAACGACGCGCTGATCGTTACGCCAGGTGGAGTGGTCCATGGCTCGGTGGGCATCGCAGACGGTCGCATCGCGGCCATCCAGACCGAGCCGTTCCGTGGCCTGGAAGCCATCGAGGCCGCCGGCCGCGTGCTGCTCCCCGGCCTGGTCGAGCCACACGCGCACTTCTGGGATCCGGGCGCAACGCACCGGGAGGATTGGACCCACGGCACGGCCGGCGCCGCGGCGGGAGGCATCACCACGGTCATCGAGATGCCTCTGAGCCTGCCACCCACCGTCGATCGGGCAGCCTTCGAGCTGAAGCTCCAGCGAGCCCGCGCCGGCGCCCAGGTCGACTACGTGCTGTGGGGCGGGGTGGTGCCCGCACCTTCCGGCGAGCTGGCGCAGCGGATGGCCGACCTGCGCGATCTCGGCGCTGTGAGCTACAAGGTCTTCATGTGTCGCGCGGCCAGGGAGTTCCCGGCCTGCGACGACGGCGTCCTGCACGAGGCGCTACGCGAGGGTGCCCGGCTCGACGTGCTGATGGGCATCCATGCCGAGAACGACGCGCTCATCCACCGTCGCGAAGAGGAGTTGCGCGCGGCCGGTCGGGTAGACCCCATGGCCTACGCGGAGTCACGTCCCAAGATCGCCGAACGCGACGCCATCGCCGGCGTCCTGGAGATGGCCGCCGAGACTGGGGCCACGATCTACGTCGTCCACATGAGCCTGGCGGAGGGTGCCGAGCTGATCAAGGCCGCCAAGGCGCGCGGACAGCGCTGCCACGTCGAGACCTGTCCCCAGTACCTGGTCCTGGACGATTCGGCCCTGCGCGAGCAGGGTCCCTGGGCCAAGTGCGCCCCTCCCCTGCGAGACCGCCAGAACACCGAGCGGATGTGGGAATACCTGCTCGACGGGACCATCGACACGGTGGGCTCCGACCACGCCCCTTTTACGCCAGAGGAGAAGGAAGCGGGCGCGACGGAGATCTGGGATGCGCCCAACGGACTCACCGGCATCCAGACCATGCTCCCGCTGCTCCTCGATGAGGGACTCGGGCGGCGGGGCCTGAGCCTCGAGCGACTGGCCGAGGTGACGGCCACCAATGCGGCGCGGATCTTCCGCCTCTACCCCCGCAAGGGCGTCATCGCACCCGGCAGCGACGCTGACTTCGCGCTCATCGATCCGGAAGCCGAGTGGACGATCCGGGGAGCAGATCTGCTGCACAAGGCGAAGTGGACCCCCTATGAGGGTCGACGCGTGAAGGGGCGCGTGGACCTCACGATGGTGCGCGGTGTCGTCGTCTTCCAGGACGGGCGGATGCTGGTCGAGCCCGGCTATGGACGCTTCATGGGCCGGCCGTTGGTGGAGGCGTGAGCAGACGACCTTCCGATCCCTTCGAGGGAAGGAAGCCCCTGATCGGCATGATCCATCTGCCTACACTCCCCGGCGCGCCCGACTACGCCGGTCGACCGATCGCGGATATCGCCGCGCTGGCGGCGCAGGACGCCCGTATCCTCCAGGACGGCGGAGTCGACGGGATCCTGCTCCAGAACTCCAACGACCATCCGCCGGTCCCGCGGGTGCCGGCGGCGACTATCGCTGCCTACGCCGTGGCCGCCACGGAAGTCGCTCGGGTGGCGACGATCCCGCTGGGCATCAACGTCCTGAAGAGCGACGCCCCAGCCACCATCGGCATCGCGGTAGCCGTCGGTGCACGGTTCGTCAGGCTGAAGGGCTACGTCGGTGCGGAGGTCGGCGCAGAGGGACTCGTGCAGGGTTGTGCTGCCGAGGCCATCCGTCTTCGCCGCGAACTGCTGGCCGAGGACGCGCTGGAGATCTGGGCAGATGCGGTGCAGCCCACCAGCCGATCCATCTCGGGGGTCTCCGCCGTGGAGCTGGCGCGTTGGTGCGTCGAGTTCGGACACGCCGACCGGGTGGTCATCACGGCGGAAAGCCTGGACGAGTCGCTGATGTTGATCGAGGAGAGTCGCAGGCACGTGTCCGTGCCCCTCATCCTGGGCGGTGGCGTCCAACCGGCCACCGCGCGACGCGCGCTCCACGGCTCCGATGGGCTGATCGTGGGCCGCTACCTGCGAGCCGGGAGCCTGACCGCGCCGGTCGACCAGGCGCGTGTGGAGTCGTTGGTGGAGGCTGCCGGTCGGGTGCAGCCAGGGCCACCGGAGGCCGTTCGGTAGGGATGGCAGCGCCCGTCTTCGCCGTGCTCGGGTGTCTGACGCTGGACAGCGTCGTGACGGCCTCCGGGGATCGCTTCGCGAGCGTCTGCGGCGGCAACGCCCTCTACGCGGCGGCCGGCATGGCCATCTGGGAGCGGCGCGTGGGCATCGTCACACGCGCCGGGTCCGACTATCCGGAGGACTGCCTTCAGCCTTTTGAGGACGCGGGTATCGCGCTCAGTGGTGTGCATCCCAGACTCGACCAACCCGGCCTGCACGTGGCCTTCGCGTACCGACGCGATGGGAGTCGCACCCATGGATTGGCACCCGAGGTCCTGGCCGCGATCCCGGCGGAAGAGCGCTCAGTGTTCGTGGACGATACCCACGAGGAGGACCGGTACCTCGCCTTCACGCCGCGGCCGTCGGATATCCCAGCGCCTTGGATGGCGGATCTCTCGGGAGCCCACTTACCTCAACTTCGCTGGGAGAGCCAAGCGTCACTCGCCCGCGCTCTGCGAGAATCTCGGCCGGACCTGCGCATCACGCTGGATGCGTGGCACGTAGCGGCTGGCCAGGAGCCCGCGGATGGCCTGCTGGAGGACGTGGACGCCTTCCTGCCCAGTGAGGATGACGCACGACGACTTCGTCCGGACCGATCGGCCCCGGAGGCGGCGCGTGACTTCCAGGCCCTCGGCGCTCGACACGTCGTGATCAAGCTCGGCGACGCCGGCTGCCTGGTGCGCACCGCAGAGGGTGCCACGTGGCACATCCCGGCGTACCCGGCGGCGGCGATCGATCCGACCGGCGCCGGCGATGCATTTTGCGGCGGCTTCCTGGTAGGCCTGCACGAGACCGGCGACCCCGTTCAAGCTGCCGCGTTCGGGACCATCTCCGCCTCATTCGTCGTCGAGCAGCCCACCGCTGCTAGCGTCCTCGTCGTGGAGCGGTCAGCGGCGATCGCGCGCCGCGTGGACCTGATGGGGCGGATCCGCCAGGTGTCCAGCGGCGGACACGGAGTGAGACGGTGATCACCATCGGCGTTATCGGGCGGGCACAGCAGTCGCCGGACGACGTGGTACCGGCCGAGACCCTGGCCGCCGCGGAAGCCGTGGGACGGCTCATCGGCGAGCACGGAGCGGCGCTGGTGAGCGGCGGGACCACGGGCGTGATGGAGGCGGCATCGCGAGGTGCCAAGGGCGCCGGGGGCCTGACCATCGGGATCCTGCCCGGACTGGACCGGTCGGCGGCGAATGCCTGGATCGACGTGGCGCTCACGACCGGCCTGGGGACGGCGCGCAACCTGATCGATGGTCGAGGGTGCGATGCCCTCGTGATGATCGGCGGTGGCGCCGGGACGCTCATGGAGCTGGCCATCGCATACCAGGTCGGACGGCCGGTGGTCATCCTGCGCGGAACGGGCGGTTGGGCCGACCGGATCGGTCCTGGATTGGTGGATGGCCGGTATCTGGACGAGCGCTCCATCGTGGAGATCCGCTTCGCCGACACGCCAGAGGAGGCCGTGGCGACCGCCTATGCGCTGGCCACCCATGTCGAGCACCCGGTCGCTCAAGCGGAGTCGTTCTGAGTCGGGAGGAGTCGTGTCTGAGATGGCTGGACAGCACGGGCGAGACCTGGGCGGAGAAGGAAAGCAGTACCACATCGCCTGCCAGCCTGGCGATGTCGGCCGCTACGTATTCCTCCCCGGAGACCCCGGTCGCGTGCCGATGATCGCCGCGTACCTGGACGACGCCCGCGAGGTCGCCCGGAACCGCGAGTACGTCGTCTTCACGGGATCGCTCGAGGGCGAACCGGTCTCGGTCTGCTCCACCGGCATCGGTGCGCCATCGGCGGCCATCGCGCTGGAGGAGCTGGCTGCCATCGGAGCCGACACGTTCATCAGGGTGGGTAAGTCAGGCGGGCTTCAAGAGGACTTGGCCGTGGGCTCGATAGTCATCGCGACCGGCGCAGTTCGGGATGAAGGCACCTCGCGCGCGTATCTGCCGCTCGAGTTTCCGGCCGTGGCGGACCGGGCTGTAGTCAATGCGCTGGTCGCTGCCAGCGGCCAGCTGGGTTTGCCGCACCGGACCGGCATCATCGAGTCCAAGGACGCCTTCTACGCCGAGATCCGAGCGGGCTCGATGCCGCTCGCTGACGAGCTGACGCGCCGCTGGAGCGCCTACCGGCAGGCGGGAGTGCTGGCCTCGGAGATGGAGGCGGCAGCGCTCTTCGTGATCGCCGCCTGGAAAGGGCTGCGCGCCGGCTGCGTGGTGCAGGTCTCCGACAATCAGTACGCCGGGCACCACCTCGGCCCGGAGATCCCCATGGATGACACCATCCGCGTCGCCGTCGAGGCGGTTCGCGGCCTTATCCGCTCTGACCTGATGGGGCCTAACGACTGACGCGCGTGCGTCACCTCACCGCTCACAGCGGGGTTCATCCCGCGCCGGAGTCCTCCTCGGCTTCCTCGCTGCCCGGGACCGCGGCGCCCACTTCGGGCGTCGCGTCGCTGATGCGGCTGGCCTCCACGATGGTCGGCCGCCCGTCGCGCTCCTTCCAGCGCGTCTGTAGACGGATCTCCTCGCTCTCGCCGACCAGCCTCAGGACGCAGATGAATGCAGTGCCGCCCTGCTCGATCGACTCGACGGTGGCCTCCGTCAGCGGCAGCGGCAACTGTGCCAGGAGCGGGCCGATGTTCGAGCGCAGCTCCTCGCTGAGTTCGGCTGCGGCAGCATCGACGTCGCCCGCCAGAAGAGCGTCGCAATGCGCCTGAGCGTGCTCACGAACGGCTGCCTGGTCCATGCTCTGATCCTCCTTCTCCACGAGAGGCATGTGGCGACTTCACGCGAGTGTAGAGGCGCGACCGCCATTCGCCAGCGTCATCGCGCGGTCCGCTCGGAGCAGGAACGGCGGCAGGTAGGCCGGGAGGTTCGACAACGGCAGCACGTCGGGGTGGAGCTCGATACCGAGAGCGCCGGCCATGAAGCGGCGGCGCGACTGGATCCGATCCCAGGCGGCCGGATAGGCAGCCGCCAGGGCGCGGCGGAGCGGCTCGTCGGCGAGCGCCACGCCGTCCTCGATGTTGGTCGTGAAGTAGTCGGTCCCGGTGGCGGGGATGATGTCGACCTGGAAGGCCATCCCGGAGCGCAGCACGATCGTGGAGCCGGGCGAGATGGGCGAGTTCACCCACTCATCGATGTGGAGTTGGTGGCCCGGGTTCAGGAAGATGCCGAAGAAGGGATCGCCGAGGTGTCGGTCGATGATCCCCTGGAGCACGCCGCCAGTCTGGCCGATGCGGAGCGCGCCGTACCACTCCGCAACGGCCTCGAAATAGGGCGCCACCAATCGCTCCACGTAGTCGCCGATAGTCACCGGCAGCTCCGAGCCATCGCGGACGACGAAGCCGGCCCGGCAGTTGAGTGCACCCCAGATTCCGAACGCGACCGTGAAGCGGTCGCCCTGCGCGATCCGCCGATCGGTGGGACTCAGGAGTCCGAAGGACGCGCGTGGCCCGCTCGACAGCATCAGGTGACAGGAAAGGGGCGTGCCGTCCCAGTCCAACAACCGGACGGCTTCCCGCTCGCTCATGCCGGGCTCCAGGCCGAACAGCAGGCGCCGCAGTCCCTCCGACGTCTGGCAGGCGGCCCATTCGAAGATCGCCAGCTGGTCGACCTCGTTCACCACTCGCAGCCCTTCCGCAGCGTCGATCAGGAGATCGGTGGCGTTCTCGACCGCGCCCGATGGTCCGCTGAGTCGGCGAAGCTCGTCGACGAGGTATGCCGGCGCGTCCATCATGTCTCGGTCCGCGTAGGTCTTCCAGCCGACCACGCCGACCCGGCTGCCAGGCCCGATGCCCTCGTCGCCCAAGATGGTCGCCAGCGACCGCGAACGGTCACGTGGCTGGCTGGGTAGGCTGAACTCCTGGAACATGTGCCGTCGCATCGGTAGCGGCGCAGCAGCGGCCGACCCGTAGCACTCGTTCCCGACGAGGATGGCGGGCTCCGCAGCCGATCCCAGGATCAGCACAGCCTCCTCGAAGCGCGGGTCGAATCCGGTGAGGTACGCCAGGTTCGCGGCGTGTTCGCGGTCGGCATAGACGACGAGCCGGTCGTAGCCGCGCTCATCGGCCCGCTCCCGCAGCCGCTCCAGGCGTGCCGCGTACACCGCAGCCGGGATCGCGGGCATCGCGTCCGGCATGCCGAACTCCGGCAGGCGGACCTCCTCGAGCCTGGCCTTGGCCGTCACTGGCCGAAAGGCTCGGTCACTGCGGCAGCCACACGCGCGGCTGGGTCGCTCCCCGCTCGATGACCGCGAACCGGTTCGCGATCAGGTCCAGCCACGGCCCCTTCTCGCCGTCGGGCCACTGCACGCGGATACGCACCCTGTCCGCCGATCCGACCCCGAAGTGGATCCAGCCGAGCTCGCCACCGGCGTGCCCGCCTCCGACGGTGATCTCTCGCTCGGTCGTGCGACCGGCGGACTCCACCTCGATCCACGATCCGATCGCGTGGTGGTTCGGACCTGGCTGCTCGAGCCGCAAGGACACCCACGCTCCCATCGGCGCCGGCACCGTCGCCTCACCCCGACCGACGTTGCGCCACAGCTCGACGTCGGCACGCCGGTTCACCTTCACGAGGTCCAGCATGCCGTCCAGGTTGAGGTCAGCGACGGCGGCGCCGCGGCCACGCGCGTAGCTGAGGACCCCGGCGGCCTCGGCGCTCTCCACGAACGTGCCGTCCGGCCCACCAAGGAGCAGGTTGCTGGGATCCCTCGCGGCGTAGTCCTCCATGGCTTCGACGTTTCCCTTGGCGATGAAGAGGTCCACGAAACCGTCGTTGTTCACATCGTCGAACTCGGCGTGCCAGGCGGTCGACGGCAGCACATCGCCGCCCGTGAACGGGCGGTGGGCGGTGATGCGACGGCGGATGGCGATGTCGCGGTAGGTGGGCTTGCCCGGCCCAGCCGCGAGTGTCTGGAGCTTGTTGTCGCCCTGGCTGGTCAGGAAGACCTCCGGATACCCATCTCCGGTCAGATCACGGCTGGCGATGCCCATGCCCCAGATCTTCACCGGCGCCCAGCCATCAGCGCGCGTGTAGAGCCGTGGCGCCTCGGTCTCCTCCAAGCGCCAGAGCTGCTCCTCCCCATCGCGGTCGTAGTGCCGATCGTTGGTCATACGAAGATCGCGCCGCCCGGAGCGATCCCAATCGCTGAACAGCACGGACAGGCTGCAGCGTCCGGGCGACAGCTCGACCGGTTCGCCATACCCGCCGCCCGTCGCGTCCGGGCGCACCAGCTCGCTGTCGGAGCAGGTGCCGGTGTTCCGGCCAGACTCGTCGAGCTCCACGTAGTCGCCGAAGGCGAGAGTGGGCAGCACAGCCGCGCCCTCCCACGTGGCGCTGAAGGCCACCGTCCACTCGTCGCCGCCGTCGTATCCCCAGGCCTCGTTGGCGCGTTCGAAACGGCAGTCACCAAGGCCGCGCAGGAGCACGTTCTCGCCCAGCCGCAAGACGGCCAGGTCGATGCGGCGGTCGCCATCTATGTCCAGCGGATAGGCGCCGGTGACCGAGCCGAGATCCGTGGCCGCGTCGTCCAGCTGGGCGAATCGCAGCGCGCCGCCGATGGGACTCTGGTTGCGGTACAGGGCCGCCGGTCCGGCGCCGCCGGCGAAGTAGAGATCCGGCTTCCCATCGTCGTCGCAGTCGAAGACCGCTACCCCGCCGCCCACGAAGAAGGTCCAGTCACCATCGTAGGCGTGGTCGATGCCCGCAGCGGCGGACTCATCGACGAAACGAGGTGCGTCCAGGGCGGCCTGCACTGCTCCTTGCCGCGCGAAACCACCAGAGCCGACGGCGATCATGGCGGCGAGCGCGGACATGATCACGACACCCGCCAGTAGCACGACCGCCCGCCGCCTCGGGCTCACCCGCTCGACGCTCCCGCGAAGTACCGCTGTGCCCGCGCCCATGCCGCCTGGCCGCAGGCGGCTCCCATAAGCCGCCCCGCGAAGTC
>Ga0136615_10000317_pt1 | contig 21648 bp, 26 predicted proteins | sample AntDrymUQ2882206_2_FD_106647 | JGI IMG/M metagenome (GOLD analysis project Ga0136615, IMG submission 106647) | Polar desert sand microbial communities from Dry Valleys, Antarctica - metaG UQ288 (22.06) | ecosystem: Environmental > Terrestrial > Soil > Desert | place: Antarctica: Dry Valley... | reverse complement strand
TGACTGGGGGTCAAGGGGTCGCAGGTTCAAATCCTGTCGTCCCGACAGAGAAAGGCCAGGTCAGCAGGCTGTTCACAGCCCCGAATACATCTCGAGAGTCATCGCCGCCGACGTAGGGCCGAGCATCCACTGCCCGCTCTTGACGTTCGCCCCGGCGCTCGCGGCGTGGCTCACCGCCGTGTGCCGTTAGTACGTGGAGAATGCACCTGGCCAGCTGCCGACTCTCCGAGTCGATAACCGGCAGGGCGTGACCCCGACAGCCGATAGCGTCAACGTGGCCGGGATTTCCAATCCCGCGCCGGATGAAAGTGGAGGCCACGTTGGATATGTGGCACGAAGCGGCCGAGGAGATACGTGCGGTCCACTTGATCGAGAATGACAGGCTGTCTGTTGACCAGCGGCTCAAGTTGGCCGAGATAAAGGCTCTGCTAGCGATCGGGCAGGAACTCGACCTGCTCGTGACCGGGCTGCAACTCTCCCAAATACGAGATCGAGGCACCAATCCGGACGGGAGCCCAGGCGCCGTCTAACACCGCCGGTGCGCCCTAGATGGTCCTGGTGGCCGCCTGTACGTTGCGAGCCTGGCCGCTCGACGTGGATCCGATCCCTCACCTTTGGAGCCCTCATGGCCGTATCCACGCGGCATGCGCACGCTGAGTGGCCCTTCGGCGCACTGACGCAGCCAGCCCCCGTCCTTTGGTAGGACGAGGGCTGGCTCCGGATTACGGCCGTTCTTGTTAGCGGACCCACTTGATGGCAATAGAGGACTTGTTGGTTTCGTCGCGGCAACCGTTGGCGTCAGCGTCGGAGCAGAAGACGACGATCTGCAAGCCGGGCGAGCCGGTGTTGTTCAGCCGTGCATGGTACTCCCGGTCACCGGGTAGGCCCGTGCTCTGATAGGCCGACTGGTAGCACAGGTCCGCGCGGCCGTCACCGTTGGTGTCGGAGAGTACGGAGAACTGAGGGCCGGTGCCGTCCGGGTCCGGGCAGGCGCTGATGACGCCGACTCCGAAGGACTGGAAGCTGGCCGGCCCGTTCACCCGAAACCCGAACTTGAGGAAGCACGCATCGTTGTGCACGTTGTTGACCGTTGTTCCAGGCGGGCTGATCCGCTGGGTGTCAGTCCGGTCGGGAGTTTCACATTCGGAGTTCGGGTCGACATTCGGGTTCTCGGTGACAGCACCGGTGTCTGGGTTGATGTAGGAAGCTGCTCGCCCAAAAGTCTCGCCCTGTGCGCTGGCAACCCCGGCCGAAGAGCTGACCATGGCCAACGCGGCCAGGGCCACGTACAAGATGCGCTTAATCAACGTCGCTGTTCCTCTCTACTGCAGGGACCCGAACGCTGTCTGCGGCCGAGGAGCCTGACGCTTGTACATACGGAACGACACGATGCCCCGTTCACCGCCTCGAGAAGCAAATCGCGCGGCGTCGGTCCGACTGAGAACCTTTGCGAGACGAAAGGTCACCCGCCGGCCGGAGGCAGGAATGCGGGTCGCTGTGACTGTGGACGCCGCCAGAATTAGGCTAGGCCAGCGGCGCCTCAGGAGGCAGACGATGATCGACCACCTTGCCCTACAGGTCGCGGACGTACAGGCGGCTCGCGACTTCTACGTCACTGTGCTGAGCCCACTGGGCATCCGAGAAGCCATGCGGTACGAACGGTCTGATGGCATTGTCGTCGGACTCGCCGGGCCCGACGGCTTTCCGAAGTTCTGGCTGGGGCCGGCAGATGGCTCAGTGGGCCGCGGTCCACGTCGCCTTCACCGCACCCGACCGAGGCGCGGTACATGCGGCAGCCGTCGAGGTCGGCGCTGAGGTGCTGCATGCGCCTCGGGTCTGGCCGGAGAACCACCCGGGCTACTACGGCGGGCTTCTGCGCGACCTCGACGGCAACAACATCGAGGCCGTGCACCACACAATGCCGTTGCGGCCTCGTACTAGCGCGAGGCGTAGAGCGCCTTTTCGAAATCGTTGTACATCTTCATCGCCTCGGGTGTGACAAACGGCAGGAACTGTGTGTAGATCGCGCCGGTGACACCGCTCGTCCGGTCAACCCAGTAGTGCGTGTTGAGCAGCCCCGCCCACGACCCGCTCCAGGCCCGTCGCATCCCCGGGACGTCCTCGGTGTTGAGCAACAAGCCATAGCCCCACTTATATCCCGGACCGGCCTTGAACGGGTGAGTCGTTGCGGGATCACCTGTCGGGATCTCCTCCGGGAAGTCCAGGTCACCGATCTGGTTGGTGAACGCCGCATCCACTGTGGACTTCTCCAGGATCTTGGTGCCCTCGAATGTCCCGTCGTGCAGCAACGCCCGTTGGAACTTGAGGTAGTCGCGAGGCGTGGAGTGCAGGCCGTGTCCACCGGCGAAGTATTCTGGCTCCTGGTTGAGCTCGATCTCGCTGGCCGCCCAGGTCCCGTCCTCACCCTTGAGGTGGACGGGCGTCGAGGTCGCGCGCTGGTCGCCGGTCATGATGAACTCGGTCTTGTCCATGCCCAACGGGCCGGTGATGCCTTCCTTGACGGCCACATCGAGGGTGACGCCGCTGGCCGCTTCGACGACCTTGCCCAGCCAGTCGGTGTTGATCCCGTACTCGAACCTGGTCCCGGGGTCGCAGGTGAGCGGAGCGGTGAAGATGATGTTGGTACCCGCCAGTACGTTGGGTGTCCCGGTCGCCGCCTCCCACTTGACCAGTTCGGCGTTCCAGAACCAGTAGGCCAGCCCGGTCGTGTGCGTGATGAGTTGCTTGACCGTGGCCTGGCTCGCCGGTGCGCGTAACTTCGGGGTGTCGCCGTCCCAACCTTCCAACACCTGGGTGTCGGCGAACTCGGGGCAATAGTCCGAGATCGGGGCATCCAGATCGAGGCTTCCCTTCTCCATCTGCTGCAACGCAGAGGCGGTGGCCACCATCTTCGTCATCGACATGATCCGGTAGTGCGTATCCGGAGTAACCGGATCGTCACCGCCTCCGGCCACGCGGGGACCAGCGGCACCCTCGTAGATGACGCCGTTGCGGTCCGCCGCGATGGCCACCACATTCGGCACTGCGCCACTGTCCACAGCATCCTGCAGAACCTTGTCGATCGAGTCCGTCGAACTTGTCACGGTCGGTCTCCCTATCCTCGGATTGGCATCTATGAGACCGACCTGTACCCCTCGTGGCGCCGGTCACACCACATTCGCTGATCGGCGGGAACGGTTTGCCCGAGATGGCACGATGAGCACGTGACGCAGGAGCCGGTGACCGCACCGGTTCCGGTAGCGAGCGCGCCGGCTCAGCCGGTGGCCTCCGACCGGGTGTGGACGATCCCCAACGTCCTGTCGTTTCTCCGACTGGCGGGCGTGCCGTTGTTCGTGTACCTGCTGCTCGGCCCGGAAGCCGACGGCTGGGCGATCGCCATCCTGATGGTGGCCGGAGTCACCGACTGGGCTGACGGCAAGCTCGCTCGGATTCTGAACCAGAGCAGCCGCCTCGGCGCCCTCCTGGACCCGGCGGCAGACCGGCTCTACATCCTGGCCACGCTGGTCGCCTTCGTGATTCGCGACGTCGTCCCGCTCTGGGTGGTCGCAGTCATTCTCGGGCGGGACGTCCTGGTCGGGCTAAGTCTGCTCGTCTTGCGCCGGCACGGATATCAAGCACTTCAGGTGAACTACGTGGGCAAAGCGGCAACGTTCAACCTGCTGTACGCCTTCCCTCTGCTGCTCCTTGCGGTAGGGACCTCTGGGGTTGCCTCGTTCGTGGCGCCCCTGGCCTACGCCTTCACCGCGTGGGGTGGGGTGCTCTATGTCCTGTCCGGTATCGCCTACGTCCGCCAGGTCTTCGAGATAGTTGCTGCCGACCCGCATCAGGCGCCGGGCTCATGACCGGCAACCAGGCTCGATCGGAGTCGCTGCTCCGCCGTTTGCTGGACGAGACACTCGATCCGGCCTACGAGCAGGCCGCCGAGCGTCATGCCCGCGCGCCGGTCACGCAGGGGAAGCCGCGTGGGTGGACCCAGGGCCTGCTGCTGGCGGCTTGCCTGACGCTGATCGGGGCCTTGAGCACGGTCGTCATCTCACAGGTCCGCTCGTCGGCACCACAGCGTGCGGAGTTACGCGAAGCCCTGATCGAGGACATCACCGCGCAGCGCGCGGCCGGAGACCTACTCCAGGAACGACTGGCTGAGGTACGCGATGAGGCGACCCGGGTCCGTCAGCAGTTGCTGGCGGCGACCTCGCAGGGGCAAAGCGCACTTGACGAACTCGATCGTGCCGAGAGCACTGCCGGGCTGACGGCGGTGCAAGGGCCGGGACTGCTGGTCACCCTCACAGATGCGCCAGCGCCGGAAGACGGTGGGGATAATCTCGGGCGGATTCTCGACCGTGATATCCAATCCGTAGTGAACGAACTCTGGGCTGCTGGGGCCGAAGCGGTGGCCATCGACGGGCAGCGACTTGGCCCGACCACCAGCATCCGCTCGGCTGGTCAGGCGATCCTGGTCGACTTTCGCCCGATCACCAATCCCTATCTGATCGAAGCGATCGGTCCGGCCGGCATGTTCGATCGGCTCCTCGAATCCGGTGCGGGACGGACCTTGGTCTCCTATGCATCGGCCTTCGGACTCGGGCTGGACGTGCGGCCCCAAGAGCAGATCGAGCTGCTGCCGGGCACTGGGGCTGCGGCGGGCCGGGCCGAGCCGGTCGCACTCCGTGCTGACCGGCGAGAGCAGGACCAACCATGAAGGGCATTCGTACGGGTCCACTGATTCCGATCCTCGGGCTTGCCGCCGGTATCGCGGCCGGGGTCTGGCTCGACCCGAGCGTTCCTACGTCGTTGCAGCCGTACCTGCCGATCGCGGTCGTGGCGGCGCTGGACGCGGTGTTCGGAGGGGTCCGCGCCCGGCTGGACGGGATTTTCGACGCCAAGGTCTTCGTCGTGTCGTTCATCTCCAACGTGGTCGTCGCCGCGTTGATCGTCTTCCTCGGTGACCAACTCGGGGTCGGAGCGCAGCTGTCGACGGCTGTGATCGTCGTCCTGGGTATCCGGATCTTCGGCAATGTGGCTGCCATCCGCCGTCATCTGTTCCGGGCCTGACGGAGTGGCTACCGACAAGGAGACGACCACCGGAGCAGAACCCGCGCCCGAGCCGGTCCTGCAGCCGAAGGGGGAGCCGGCGACGATCCCCACCGAGGCTGCTCCCACGCGGCCGTGGGTGGCCGTTGCGCTGATCGGCTTGCTCTGCGCCATGCTCGGCTTCGCCCTTGCGGTGCAACTGCGGACGGTCGATTCCGACCAGGGCTTGGCCGGTGCCCGCGAGGAAGATCTGGCGCGGATCCTGGCCGACCTGGAGTCCCGTCAGGACCGGCTGCGCAGCGAAATCAGCGAGCAGCAGGATCTCCTCGAGCAACTGGGAAGCGGCGAGGACTCGGCGGCGGCGGCGGTCGAGGAGGCTCGTCGACAGGCTGAGGCGCTGGCCATCCTGAACGGGACGATCGCAGCCGTAGGCCCGGGACTGACCATCACGATCAGAGATCCGGACTCGAAGGTGGATTCGGCAATCCTGCTCGACGCCGTGCAAGAGTTGCGAGGGGCCGGTGCGGAGACGATGCAGGTGGCCGGTGTGCGGATCGGCGTGTCCAGTGCCTTGGTCGGGGAAGCCGGGGACGTTCGGATCGACGGCATCGAGGTTTCCGCACCGTACGAGATCGTGGCCATCGGAGACAGCCAGACGCTGGCCACGGCAATGCAGATTCCCGGTGGCGTGGAGGACAAGGTGATCCAGGCCGGTGGGAGCATCGAGGTCGTTGCGGCCGATCAGGTCACCGTCGACGCCTTGCGACCCCTAGATGAGCCTGAATACGCTGAGCCCGCTCCCGATCCGGATGATTGATCTCGAGGCTCGTTCCCGGGTTCTCGGAGATCGAGTATCTACTGGTCAGCGGCCGAGCCGCCTTGACTCCTGACCGACCCGCCCCGACCAGCAGACCGACGAGAGGCCGACCGTGGCAGTTCCGGATGATCGCAAGTACAGCGAGCAGCACGAATGGATGCTCGTGACAGGGCAGGACCCGACAGTGGCCCGGGTGGGCATCACCGATTTCGCGCAGAGCGCGCTGGGCGACATCGTCTTCGTGCAATTGCCGGCCGAGGGTGACGGAGTGACTGCCGGCGAACCCTTCGGTGAGGTGGAATCGACGAAGTCGGTCTCCGATGTGTACTCACCGTGTACCGGCACCGTGCGGGCGCACAACGCCGATCTCGACGAGAGCCCGGAACTGGTCAACAGTGATCCGTACGGCGGTGGCTGGCTGGTCGAGATCGCTGTCTCCGGCGATTCAGCTGACCAGCTTGAGGAGATGCTGGACGCGGCGGGATATCAGGAGTTTCTCGAACGATCCTGATGGTCGCCACAGGATGCACTGGTGTCAGGAATAGACCCTCGACGTATGGTTGACCCTCAAACCGAACCAGCCAACTGGGCACGGTCGACAGCACGAGAAGGAGAATGAGCCGGCGTGTATTGCACTCAATGTGGGCACGAGAACCCCGCCAGCAGCCGGTTCTGCGCCCAATGTGGGCACGCCCTCTCGCGCAGCAACGAGCTACCGTTGGGGGACACCACAAAGGTCATTCCCAAGGTCGGTGGCGAGGACTCGGCCGAGGTCCCCGACGAGGCGCAAGAGGCCGACGGTGACGGCGGCGTCGTCGAGTCACTACCACCGGGCTCGGCCCTGTTGGTGGTCAAGCGGGGTCCGAACGCCGGCAGCCGGTTCCTGCTGGACCGTGATGTGACCACCGCAGGCCGCCATCCCGACAGTGAGATCTTCCTCGACGATGTGACCGTCTCGCGGCGGCACGTGGAGTTTGTCCGCGAGGACCATGGATTCCTGGTACGCGATGTCGGCAGCCTGAACGGCACCTACGTCAACCGCGAACCCATCGACACCGCGATCCTGTCCGGCGGCGATGAGGTACAGATCGGCAAGTTCCGCCTGATCTTCCTGACTAACAGCGCTGGTGAGGGTGCTGCGGACTCGTGAGCGAAGCGGATGGAGCAACCTCTCGTGTGGGACAGGGCAAACTGAGCATCGGCGAGGTGCTGGCCGAGCTGCGCGCTGAGTTCCCGACGGTGACCATCTCCAAAATCCGCTATCTGGAGGCCGAGGATCTGATCACTCCCGAGCGGACCGTGTCGGGTTACCGGAAGTTCGCGCACGAAGATGTGTCACGGTTGCGCTACGTCCTGGCGGCCCAGCGCGACCAGTACCTTCCGCTGCGGGTGATCAAGGAACGCCTCGACGCCCTCGACCGTGGGCTGCAAGCTGATTCGGGCGGCGGGGCACCCCGTGCGCCCCATCTGTCCGCGGCCCCAGGCCTCCCCGACGCCGAGGACTTCGTGTCCGGTTCGAGTGACATGAGGGTATCGGTACAGGAGCTGTGCGCGGCTACCGGGCTTGCCGATGATCAAGTGGCACAGCTGATGGACCTGCGCATCCTGGTCGCGCGCCCCGCCGGCTCGGGCTTCTTCGACGCCGACGCCCTGATGATCGCCCGGACGATTGCCGAGATGGCGCGCTTCGGCATCGAGGCTCGCCATCTGCGCGCCTACCGGGCTGCGGCTGACCGGGAGATCGGGCTCTTCGAACAGGTGCTGGCGCCGCTGCTGCACAGCCGCGGTCCCGATGCCAGCGCCCGCGCCGAGGAGAACACCCGGGAACTGGCGGCGCTGTCAGTTCGGCTGCACGCCACCCTGGTCAAGACCGGACTACCAGCAGCCATTCGCCGCTGACTGCACCAGCGCCAGGGGGGTTTCGGGTTTCGACCACTTCGCTGGTAGTTGATTTGTCACCTCAGCCGACGACCCTGACGTGTACGGTCGTTCATGACGGCGGAGGCCCTCGATGGTGGAGGAAAACGAGATGGCGATGCGCGAACTCAGCGTCATCGGCGTACGCGTCGAGCTACCGGCCAACCAGCCGATCCTGCTGCTCAAAGAGGTCGACGGCGAGCGCTACCTGCCTATCTGGGTGGGCGCGGTCGAGGCGGCTGCTATCGCCTTCGAACAACAGGGCGTACGGCCGGCCAGACCGATGACTCATGACCTCTTGCGCGACGTCATTGCCTCGCTCAACGGCACCCTCGAGGCCGTGCACATCACCGAGATGAAGGACGGCACGTACTACGCCGAACTTTTGTTCACCGGGTTCCCGCGGGTGAGCTCCAGGCCCTCGGATGCCGTGGCCCTGGCAGTTCGCAGCGGGGCGAAGATCTTCGGAGCGGAAGAATTGCTCGACGAGGTGGGCATCGTCATTCCGGACGAGCAGGAGGACGAGGTGGAGAAGTTCAAGGAGTTCTTGGACACCATCACCCCGGAGGACTTCGGCGGCAAGCAGGCGAAGTAGTTCCGCAAACCCTTGACCTCCGCATGAGGGTTAGCTTTCCGACACGCCGCAACTCGCGTTGACCCGCACCTCGTCGCGGGCCTACCGTCAGGAGCAATTACCACGGTGTGACTTACCCCCTGCGGCACCGGCACGGGGAAGTGTGCCGGCGGAGTCGGCGAGGAGATTCGGAAATGACCGAACGCGGCAGTCATCGCCCAGGGGGCGAGCGCCCTGGGTCAGACGAGAACGAGCCGGCTCAGCAGATGCTGTTCAGCACCGCCGAGGTCTCCGGCGTCAGCTACGACGAGGCGGCCCGTGAAGCGGTCGGCTTTCGTGGGCCGGTCGCCTGCAGTGCGGCCGGGATCTCGTATCGGCAGTTGGACTACTGGGCCCGGACCGCGCTGGTCGAGCCGACCGTGCGCGCCGCAACCGGGTCTGGCACTCAGCGGCTCTACTCCTTCCGCGACATCTTGGTCCTCAAGGTTGTGAAGCGGCTGCTCGACGCCGGTGTGTCGCTACCGAACATCCGTAAGGCCGTCGACTTCCTGCGCGGCCGGGGCGTACGTGACCTTGCGAACATCACCCTGCTCTCCGACGGCGTCAGCGTGTACGAATGCTCCTCGGCCGAGGAGGTCGTCGACCTGCTCGCAGGTGGCCAGGGTGTCTTCGGAATCGCCGTGTCCGGCGCGCTGCGTGAACTCACGGGTTCGCTGCACACGCTGCCGGCTGAGCGCGCCGATGGCCGCAGCGCAGGAGCCGAGCCCGACGAACTCGCGGGTCGACGCCAACAGCGTGCCGTCTCCTAGTCTTCCGCTGGTAGCTTCGCTCGGGTGCTGACACCCGGAAATCCACAGGCCCGGCAACCGGCGAGAACCTTCGCGGACCGCCACATCGGGCCACGAGCCGACGATGCCGAGCACATGCTCAGGACGGTCGGCTACGACAGCTTTGATGCGCTCACCGACGCTGCCGTACCTGGCAACATCCGCGCTGTCGAAGCGTTGTCGATACCACCGGCCAGCTCGGAGGTCGACGTACTGACCGCACTGCGGACGATCGGCGCCAAGAACCAGGTGCTCACCTCGATGATCGGTTTGGGCTATTACGACAACTACACACCGGCGGTCATCACCCGCCGGGTGTTGGAGAGCCCCGCCTGGTACACCGCGTACACGCCTTATCAGCCGGAGATCAGCCAGGGTCGGCTCGAGGCCCTGCTGAACTTCCAGACGATGGTCGCCGACCTGACCGGACTCGACGTCGCCAACGCTTCGCTGTTGGACGAGGCCACTGCCGCCGCCGAGGCGATGACGCTGGCCCGACGGGCCACCAGGTCGGCGCACGGTGGTGGCTTCCTGGTCGATGCCGACGTCTTTCCGCAGACGCTCGCCGTTCTCCAGACGCGGGCTCGACCACTGGGGCTCGACGTCGTCGTCGCCGACCTGAGTGCGGGTCTCCCCGAGGGAGAGTTCTTCGGCGTGCTGATGCAGTACCCGGGTGCCAGTGGCGCGGTCGTCGATCACACAGGCCTGGTCGCTGCGGCGCACGAGCGGGGAATGGTCGTGGTCGCAGCTGCGGACCTGCTCGCTCTCGCGGTGCTCCGCCCGCCCGGCGAGATCGATGTCGACGTCGTCGTCGGAACCACGCAGCGCTTCGGTATCCCGCTCGGCTTCGGGGGACCGCATGCCGGTTACATGGCGATTCGCGACGGGATGGCCCGCCAGCTGCCGGGCCGCCTGGTCGGGCTATCCGTCGACGCGGACGGAGATCCCGCCTATCGGCTGGCCCTGCAGACCCGCGAGCAGCACATTCGCCGGGAAAAGGCGACCTCCAACATCTGCACCGCCCAAGTGCTCTTGGCCGTCATCGCGTCGATGTATGCGGTCTATCACGGCCCCGAAGGCTTGACCGCCATCGCCCGCCGCGTGCATGGGCATGCCGCGAAACTTGCAAAGGTCCTGCGCGACAACGGAAATCAGCTTGCTGATGCACCCTTCTTCGACACCCTCACCGTACGGGTGGTCGATCGCGCGGACGAGATCATCGCAGCTGCCTTGGAGCTCGGCGTCAACCTGCGACGCGTAGACGCCGACCATGTGGGCATCTCCTGCGACGAACGGACCTCGGCCGAGCACCTGGCCTCGGTGGCCAAGGCGTTCGGAGCTTCCACAGTGGACTTCACGCACGCCGAGGAGAACGGGGAGAGCGGGCTCGAACTGATTCCTGAGCCGCTGCGCCGTACCTCTGCATACCTCACCCATCCGGTCTTCTCCGCCCACCGGTCCGAGACGTCACTCCTGCGCTACATGCGTTCGCTGTCGGACAAGGATCTGGCTCTGGACCGGACGATGATCCCGCTGGGCTCGTGCACGATGAAGCTGAACGCCGCGGCCGAGATGGAGTCGATCACCTGGCCGGACTTCGCCGGGATACATCCCTTCGCGCCGGCCGGGCAGACTGCTGGCTATCAGCAGTTGATCTCAGAGTTGTGCACCGATCTGGCCGAGATCACCGGCTATGCCGCGGTCAGCGTGCAGCCGAACTCGGGGGCGCAGGGTGAATTCGCCGGGCTGCTGGCGATTCGGTCCTATCACGACGCCAACGGCGAGCACGAGCGCGCGGTCTGCCTGATCCCGTCGTCGGCTCACGGCACGAACGCGGCCAGTGCCGTCATGGCCGGAATGAAGGTCGTCGTCGTGGCCTGCGATGTACGCGGCAATGTCGATCTCGACGACCTGCACGCCAAGATCGAGGCGAATCACGACGTGCTGGCCGCGATCATGATCACCTATCCGTCGACTCATGGTGTCTTCGAAGCAGCGATCACCGACATCTGTGCCGCCGTGCATGAAGCCGGCGGTCAGGTCTACGTCGACGGGGCGAACCTGAACGCGCTGATCGGCCTGGCCAAGCCCGGGCGATTCGGCTCCGATGTGAGTCACCTCAACCTGCACAAGACTTTCTGCATCCCGCACGGCGGCGGGGGGCCCGGCGTCGGACCGATCGGCGTACGAGAGCACCTGATCCCGTTTCTGCCCAACCATCCGCTGGTCGAAGCCGCCGGACCGGCGACCGGCCCGGGACCGGTGTCGGCCGCCCCGTGGGGGTCGGCCGGCATCCTGCCGATCTCCTGGGCCTACATCCGACTGATGGGACCCGACGGGCTGCGACGGGCGACGCAGAGCGCGATCCTGGCCGCGAACTACATCGCCGTGCGCTTACGCGAGCACTACCCGATCTTGTATGCCGGCGCCGACGGTCTGGTCGCCCACGAATGCATCCTCGACATCCGACCGCTCACCAAAGCCTGCGGCGTCACGGTGGACGACATCGCCAAGCGACTCATCGACTACGGCTTCCATGCTCCGACGATGAGTTTTCCGGTCGCCGGGACACTGATGGTCGAGCCGACCGAGAGCGAGGATCTGGCCGAACTCGACCGGTTCGTGGAGGCGATGATCGCCATCCGGGCGGAGATCAACGCGGTCGACCTGGGGGAGTGGGAGCTAGCCGAAAATCCGCTGCGCCAGGCCCCGCACACCCTGAAGATGCTGACCGGCGACTGGGTGCACTCCTACGACCGGGCCACGGCGGTGTTTCCGGTGCCGTCGCTGGCCGGCCGAGGATACCTGAGCCCGGTACGGCGCATCGATGGTGCCTACGGGGACCGCCATCTGGTGTGTAGTTGCCCACCGGTGTCCGAGTACGCCGACTGAAGGGTCGGTTCTCGGGGCGGAACCGCGGTGAAAGGTATCTGGGAAGGCTGAGGGGTCAGACCGCAGCAGCTTGCGGCCGGCGCGATGAGATGACCCGGCCATTGGGTAGAATCTCGCCGTTGTCTTCGAAAAGCACGACGCCGTTGCACAACAGGCTCCACCCCTGCTCGGGATGGCTGTGCACGACGTGCGCGGCGTCGCGCCCGGCGCTGTCCGCGGATGGACAGCAGGGCTGGTGGGGACACATCCCGTTACTCACTCTTTCCTACTTCGATTCGTGCGATTCGTGCCGGTGGGGAAGCCACCTGCACAGTGTGACGCAGATGACGCCGTGCCCAGCCTAGGCGGACACCAGCGTGTCGACCACCGTGCTGCGCAGTCTGTGTGCACAACGATCTGATCACGGCAGCGACTCATTCGGTTCCATTGTAAGGCTGAACATATGACGGGGCCAACGAGGCAACCCGCTGGTAGTAACTCCTAGTCTGTCGATATGGCCGACATTCGGACGATCGCGGCGCCCGAACTCCATGCCTGGAGCGTGGCCGTGCGCCGGGGCTTTCTGAACCCGTCCGAAGTCGACGATTCCGAGCAGCGTCGTGCGCTGACCCCGTTGGAACGAACCTGGGGTGCCTTCGAGGGGAACCGGATCGTGGCCACCCTGCGGAGCTTTCCGGTGCAGATCACCCTGCCGGGAGCACGTGCGATCCCGGCAGCGGCGGTAACGCAGGTGACCACGACGGCCACGCATCGACGGCAGGGGCTGGCCGGTCGACTCATCGCGGCTGACCTCGCCGCCTGCCGAGAACGCGCGGAGCCGTTGAGCGTTCTGATCGCAGCCGAGTGGCCGATCTACGGCCGCTGGGGCTACGGGCCGGCAACCGAGTCGCAGTGCTTCACCGTCGACACCCGCCGGACGCGGATGGCAGAGCGCTCACAGGCCAGCGTCGAACTCGTGGACGTGTCCGACTTTCGTCGGGCCGCCGCGCAGTTGTACGACCGTGTCCAGCGCCGGCAGGTCGGTGAGATCAGTCGCCCGGACTGGTTCTGGGATGTCGATCTCGGGATCCTGGCTCTTCCAGCCAGGCCGGAAGTGCCGCCGGCTTTTCATCTGTTGGCCCGCAATTGCGCAGGAACCGTCATCGGCGCCGCTCGGTACCGGGTGGAGACGACCTGGGATGCCATGCTGCCCGCTGCCACTGTGACCGTGGACATGCTGGTGAGCCAGGACCTGGATACCGATCGGGCGCTGTGGGGCTATCTGCTGTCCCTCGACCTGGTCACCGAAGTCGTCGCCAGGGACAGACCCGTCGACGAGGTGCTGCCGTGGCTGCTCACGGATCCGCGTCGGGCTCGAGCCAGCAAACGGCATGACTTCCTGTGGTGCCGGGTGGTCGATGTGCCCGCAGCCCTGTCCGCGCGCAGGTACCGAGTGGACGGCCGTGTCGTACTCGACATCACCGACAGTCAGGGGCTTGCCGCGGGACGCTACGAACTGACCGGCGGGCCACAGGGATCCGAGTGTGCACCGACCACTCGATCGGCCGATCTGAGCCTGCCGGTCACAACCTTGGGAGCCATCGTGCTGGGTGGCTTCTCGTTGCAACACCTCGCCCGGGTCGGCTGGGCAGAGGAGCACCGTACGGGCTCGCTGCAAGCCGCGGACCTGATGTTCTCGACGTCAGCAGCACCGTGGTCGAGCACCTGGTTCTGAGGTTGAGACCGTGCGGAGCGGTCCTTGAGGTAGGAATTGTTCGTCTGACGGCCAGCGAAGCGCGGTGAGGACTATCGGAGCCGTGCGGCGAGGGCAGAGCTGGAAGCTTCCTCTCGGCACTGAGCAACGGACATGTCGCAGCCGGTTGATACGGACCGAAACCTCCTCGTCAAGACGTCATTCGCCAATGTCGTCGGTTGGCTGATCATCGTTTTCTGCCTATTCCTCGGCGTCTCGTAGTCGACCCTTGGGGGGAAACAGCTCGCGGCCGACCTCGTGCTTTGCTTCGTGGTAGTCGTCTTGCTCGGGGTCGGCGTCGCGTGCGTCTCCTCTCGGGTTCTGTCGTAATGAACTCCCAGTCCATCTCTTATCTGACTCCGTTGGTGCGTTATTCGATGAAGTGGAACGAGATTGAGGTCATGGAGGTGGAGTTAGACGAGCCGGAGCCCTACTTTCATGCGACCAGTAATAAGCTGGCGCTGGTTTTCGTCGGTAAGGGCAAGAGGTTGTCGATTCTGGTTCCGACATATTGGCGCGGCGGCGACAGGGCGGCAATGCTTGTGTTGCTGGGATCGCAGTTGGAAGAGCGCGGGATCGAGGTGCGAAGAACTCAGAGCTTGCGCAACAGTACCTTCCGGACGGAGTGGTCGGCTGCCTTGTGCAGAATCAACCTTGCCCTCGAGCGGGTGGGCGCGATGTTCTGGACCAGGTTGGGGGCGTTGATACCCGCCCAGATCGTCTCCGCGGTCGCCACCGCTTCGGCCTCGTCGAGACGGGCATAACAATGAAAGTAGGACTTCTCATCCTGGAAGGCGGTCGAGCGCAAGGTGAGAAAGCGTTCGACGTACCAGCGCCGGATGTCCAACTCAGCGGCGTCGACGAAGACCGAGAAGTCGAAGAAGTCGGATAGGAAGATTCCCGGAAGGCGGCCACATGCTCGGGTGCTGGACTGTAGGACGTTGAGGCCCTCGAGGATCAGGATGTCAGGATTCTCGATGGGTGTTGCGGCGCCTGGCACGACGTCGTAGACCAGATGCGAGTACACCGGTGCAACCACCGATGTTGCACCAGACTTGACCTCGGCCAGGAAGCGCACCAGTCGACGTCTGTCGTAAGTCTCCGGAAAGCCCTTGCGGTGCAGAAGCCCGCGCTCGCTGAGCACGTGATTGGGGTAGAGAAACCCGTCTGTGGTGACGAGTTCGACCTTCGGATGGTCGGGCCATCGGGACAACAGCGCCTGCAGGATGCGTGCGGTGGTGCTCTTGCCGACCGCCACGCTGCCGGCGACGGCGATCACGAAGGGCACCTTTGCCTCGCCCGATCCCAGGAAGCGCGACTGCGCCGACCAGAGCTCCTGCACGGTTGCCACATAGAGGTTGAGCAATCGGGAAAGCGGCAGGTAGACAGTTGCGACCTCGTCGGCATCCACGGTGTCACCCAAGCCGCGCAGCTGGGTGATCTCTTCAGGTGCCAGTGGCAGCGGAGTGCTGGCGGCCAGCGCTCGCCAGCTCTCCCGGTCGAAACTCACGAATGGGGAGGGGCTCCCCGTTCCCGCGCTGACCATCAGATCATCCTGCCCGGGCCGGGCACGTCCCGGACATGAGGGCACGTTTTGATCACGGACATCCAGCCAGGTGCCTACCTGTAGTCAGCTTCTTGGATACTTGAAGCGTGGAAGAGCCTGGTCAGGCCGAGGAACTCGCCGACGCGGCGACGATGGCGTTGGTGCTCGGCTGGATCCGTTCCGCGGTCGGACCTTCACCGATCGAGGACAGTCTGGTCTCCGAGGTCTACCGCCGTGCATCCCAGGATTGTCCTCGGTGGTTGCGGACTGCGCCCCTGCGGTTGAAGCTCAAATCACTGACCGTGATTACCCTGCTGGACTATCAGCGCGGACACCCGGTTTGAAGCGACCGCTGCGGCCCAGGGCTCTATATCGACGCGGTTAGGGTGCCAACGTGAGCATCAGCGCTACCCTGCAGAGGGTCGAGCAGTACTACGACATCGCTCCCCGCAGCGACTCACGGGTCGAGGAGATCGGCTCGCTGACTCTGTTCATCGGCACCGGGCCATGGGCCTACTACGCCCGGCCGCGCCTCGGGATCGACATGGTGCAAGCCGAGGACGTGGAGCGGGCGTGCGCCCGGATGCACGAACTGAATCTGCCTCAGGCCTTTGAATGGATGGCCGAGTCGACACCGTCCATGCGCGCCGCAGCATCGCGATCCGGACTGTCCATTGTGGATGGACCTCTGTTGGTTGTGGCTGATCCGGTGGACGTGATGCTACCCGGCGGCGTACGCCTGTTTCTGGTCGGAGCCGACGATCCGAAGCTGGGGGACTACCTCCACCTTGCGGCACGGGCCTTCTCTGAGACCGCCACCAACGAGGCCCCGGGCGAACCAGGGCCGGAGTCGTCCGATGCGGCAGTGGCGCACCTACGGACTCGGCTCGCCGATGGCCGCACGGTACTCATGGCGGCGATGGCGCAGAATCGGCTGCTCGCAGTCGGATCGCATCACCCGGTGGTTGTGGGGGATGAGGTGGTGACCGAGATCGTCGGCGTCGCCACTCTGCCTGACTACCGGGGCCGCGGCCTCGGCGCCGCGATCACAGCGGCGCTGGTCTCCGATGCCCGACAGGAGTGCTCGCTGGTCTTCCTGTCAGCCGGCGACGACGACTCGGCAAGGGTGTACGAGCGAGTGGGCTTCGCCCAGATCGGCACCGCCTGCCTGGCCTCGAGCTGACTGCGCGGTTCGGCGGCGCAGAACCAGCGGTGGGCGGCTGAAGCTGCTTACCCGCCCACCGCTCGTTCACCCTTGTTCCTGGGTGATCGGCTTCCCTCGGCGTCTGCCGGCGAGGACCGTCGCCCTCACTGTTCGTACGTCGGGACGGTCACTGCCCGGGCAAGTGTGTGACTGAACAGGTTGAAGCCCAGATAGGCCGGAGTGCTGTCGGCGGGGATGTCGAGGTGCTCGATGTCGACAGCGTGCACCACGATGAAATATCGGTGCGGCCCATGGTCTTTCGGAGGAGCGGCCCCGAGATACCCTGCTTGACCGGAGTCGTTGCGCAACTGTACGGCGCCGGCGGGCATGCCGTCGTCGGCCGCGCCGCTGGCAAGTTCGGTGACCGAGGCAGGGATGTTGAAGACTGCCCAGTGCCAGAAGCCACTGGCGGTCGGGGCATCCGCGTCGAACATCGTGACGGCGAAACTCTTGGTGGCCTCAGGAAACCCCGACCAGCTCAACTGGGGGGAGCGATCGTCCCCTCCGGGCACCCCCATCGCTCGACTCGCCTGCGGATCAGGCAGCTGCTGCCCGTCCGCGATGTCGTCGCTGCCGACGTCGAAGGTGGCAACGTCGGGCAGCGAGTCATACGGGTTGAGCGCTCTGGTGGCCATCGGTTCGCGATCACTCCTCTGCTGTAGTCGGACTGAGCCTGCGCACATTAGACACGGCCCGCCACCATGTTTCAGCCATGGTGCGGCCTCGATCCAGGTAAATCGCTGTCAGCGATGTAGCCCTCCCAGGACCAATCGGGCTACCTCGGTGGTGGTGGCCAATCCGTGCTCCCACGGCAGTGATGGCGGGTACTGGGTGAGGATCACCACGACGTACCGATCTTGCTCGCCCAGGACCGCCGTGCTGTGGACACTTCGCACGCCATCCAGGCAACACATCCAGCCCTGCTTCACCGCCGCGTTCAGCGTCGGGTCGCCACCAGCCAAGCCGAAGAGCTGCCCGAATCCGTCGGATGCGATCGGTGCGAGGCGGCGCAACAATCCGAACAGGTACTCGCGGCTCGGTGCCGGGAGAGAGCCGTCCAGCACGCTGTCATAGAACGCCACGACGTCGGACGCGGTGATCTTCGTGTTGCCCCAGTACTGCGGGTCAATCGGCGCCGCGGACTCAGTCAATTCGTGTCTGGTCAGAGCGGCCGTGATCAGGGTGACGCCGCCGAACTGGTTGTACAGGCTCGAGGCGGCCAGATCATCGGAGTCGACCAGCATCGTTTCCATCCGCATGTAGTCCGTGGCAGCTAGTTGGACCTGGCCAACGGCTGCTCGATGCAGGATTTCCTCAGCCATCAGCACCTTGATCACCGAGGCCGAACCCATCGCCGTGTGGGCTCCGGCACCGTTGTCCACGTAGCTTCCGGTCTGTCGATCCAGCACGGCGACACCGGCCGTGCCACGGCCCGCCGCATAGACTGACGCCGCGTCGATATTCACCGGTGGCTCGATGTCGGCACTGTCAGCGCCGACGACGTCCTCGGTCAAGCGCAGGGCATCGCTACGGCTCGTTGCTTCGGCGCCTGCTAGCGGTGGGAGAGCCGGCGTCCAGATTGGCACGGCCAACGATGCCACCAGTCCCAGCGCACACAACGCCTGTGCTGTCGCGCGGCCGCGCACATTCCGCACACCTCCATAGAACAGGCAATCAGCGGCGATTGCCAGCTATCGGAAGGCCCGGTTCAGCTCCGCTGCGCGCGTCAACCGGGGGAGTCATCCAGCCAGCAGCCCGCCGAGCAGCCACGAAGCACCGATACCCAGGCTCCCGACCGTCACGACAAGAAAGATCCCGACCCAGATGATCGCCGCCACGCCGGTAAGGCGGGACAGCTGATCGGCGTCGGAGTTCAGTGCCCCGCCACGCCGCCGAGAACTGTGCAGTTCCACGACTGGTCGCGGGGCCCCGACCAGCAGAAAGCCGGTCACGAGGTAGGCGAATCCCGATTGCGCCTGCTCCGGGGCGAACCAGGAGACCGTCAAGACCATCGAACCGGTGACGAGGACCGACCAGAGACCGAACCAGTTCCGGATCTGCACCAACAGCAGGGCCAGCAACACCACCAGCAGCCACAACACCGCCACGGCGTAGTCGGCGGCAAGAAGTGCCGCGGCCCCCAGTCCGATCAGACCGGGTCCGACGTACCCCGCCGCCAGCATGAGCACCATTCCGACCCCCGAACTGCGCCCCTTGGACAGAGCCACTCCGGAACTGTCGGAGTGCAGCCGGATGCCACTCAGCCGACGGCCGGTCAGCAGCGCGACCACACCGTGGGAACCCTCGTGCGCGGTGGTGATCAGATGCCGGGTGCGCCGCCACAGCCGGCGATCGACGACCATCCACACCGCCACCGCAGCGCTGACCGAGACCACCCAAGCCGGCGGAGCCGACTGGGTCGTCACGATCGACACCCAGACCCGCTCGAAAGACTGCACGGTCTCAGTCTCGTGCAGAGCCCGAGTATCTAAAGAGGATGTCCTTGTGATCGTCGCAGCCGCCCTGACCGACTTCGCCATACTGACCACCGATCGACTGCCTCTGCAACCGCAAGGGCGTGCAGCATCTCGAGGGCTTGTCGGCTGCTGGAGAGGGAAGAGAGCAGGCGGCTGACCGGCACGCACACCCCGTTCACCTGGGAACAGATCCGCAGCTACCTCGAGGGCTTGGCCGAGCGATCAGACCGCGCCGACCCGGCCATCATCGGTAGCGAGGATGATTCATATCGGCGAAGTCGTGCTCAACTGTCGCCGTGGCCCAGAGACTGGATGCCCCGCTGGTGACGGCGGATCGCCGGCTCGGGGCAGCGACCGGACCGACATGCCCCTTCATTCTGGGTGTAGATGTATGCGCGGCACATGACATAATGTCGATTATCGGCGGCAGGTGGCAGCAGTGCTAGTGAGGGGACTCGTCTCAGTCCCTCCCCGTGTGGGGGGGTGCGCAGGTCATGGGCAGGCCCTGAGGTATCCGCGACTCGTCCCGCGTCAACACGTCTCGTTAGCGGTCAGGTAGGGAGCAGCAGCCGCATGCCCGCGGATCTGGCCGCAGCCCGATCGAAGGTAACCGTTTGCACGCACCCAGCCGCGTTGCCGAGTTCGCTTATCAGGGCGTCGGCGAAGTCCGCGCCGGACGCGACCCGGGTGAGGGCGCGTCGGATCGCATCAGGCTTCTCGAGGTTGATCTCCCTCGATTCCAGCAGCCCCTGCAGGACCCCGGCGGCGGATGTCCGATCTGCCCCGTACGCCTGCCGGAGTACCCAATCGATTTCCACCAGGACCACCGTGCTCACATGGCCCTGGTTGGACTCGCTCAGGCTCTCGAAGACTTGCGTGGCGACTGCGGCTTGGGCGACATCATCCTGAGCCACATATCGAATCACAACGTTGGTGTCGAGTCCGATCATCGGCCAAGGCTTTTAGCGGAAACGGCTAGGACCGCCTCGTCCATCTGCTCCAGGGTTACCGCCGATCCAATGTGCGCGATGCTTCCCTTCAGGGATGTCACGGAGCGGATCTCCGGAACCAACTCATAAGCGCCGGAATCCGTCCGCACGAAGTGCACTCGCGATCCAGACCGAAGGCCGAGCGCTTTCCGTACCTCGGATGGCACGGTGACCTGTCCCTTACTTGTAACGGTGGCGGTCGGCATGAGTCCTTACCTCCTGGCAAACTCCTTACCTGAGGGTAAGGCGTTCTGCAAGCCGGGTCAAATGGTCCAACGGTTCGATATCACTGGCGCGTGGGCGAGGGCAGCCAAGAGAGCCGTCGAGTCATCGGTGGTCACCAGGTGAGCCCGTGTGTCGGCCGGCAGGAAGCCGTCGGCGACCATGTGATCACAGAAGGCCAGCAGGTGGTCGAAGAAGCCGGCCACGTTCAGGAGGCCGATCGGCTTGGCATGCAGGCCGAGTTGGGCCCAGGTCCAGACCTCGAAGAGTTCCTCGAGGGTGCCGATGCCGCCTGGCATGGCGACAAAGGCATCGGCCTGTTCGGCCATCCGGGCCTTGCGGGCATGCATGTCGGGCACGACCTGAAGGTCGGTTATCCGATGATGTGCGAGTTCGCGATCCATCAGATTCTGGGGAATCACGCCGATGACCTCTCCCCCGTCTCCAAGAACAGCATCGGCCAGCACGCCCATCAGGCCGACGTGCCCGCCGCCATACACCAGCACATGGCCCTGCCGCGCCAACTCGGCTCCGAAGTGCCTAACGGCTTCGGCGTGAACCGGTCGCCGGCCTGCCGAAGCACCGGTGAACACACACACTCGCACTCCGCTGACCTCTTCTCTCGTGGGTTGTGACCCTCCTACCCTGGCGGTCGGGTAGAGCCCGTTGCTCGGCAGGCGCGCCTTGGTCCGTGACACCATGAATGTGTGGACGATAGGGCGGGTCGTCACGGTGACTTGACAGCGCGCGTCTTTGACGCAGCGCTCGTCGTCATGATCGTGGGGGCGTTCTGCGTTCTCGCCATGCAGGCGGTCAGCGGCGACTGGTTTCCACCCGACGTGTCGATCAGTCAGTACGGGGTAGGCAGGTACGGCTGGATGCTCACGTTCACCCTCCTGTGCCTGGCCGCCGCCTCGGCGCTGCTGCTATGGGGGGCTTACCGGCTGGGCTCCGCTCGACAGTGGAGGGTCGTCCTGCCGGGGACGGTCTGGATCCTCGCTCTGGTTGTCATGGCCTTCGTCCCGACCAACGAGTGGCCGGCACCGTTGAGCTTGACCGGCCAGATACATCAGGCGGCCGCTGTTCTCGGGCTGTTCGTGGCGCCCATCGGCGCGATGCTGATGGTCGGGGTCGGTGCGCGACATCACGGACCCACCGACGGTAAGACGGGCAGACGTGCCGGAGCCGTCGCCGTGGGCAGCGCACTGCTGGGGTGGTTCTTCTTGGTGCTCCTGCTGCTGACCAATATCGACATAGACGTGACCGGGCTGGGCTACCAGCGGGCGTGGTCGCTGCACCAGACCATCGCGGTGGTCCTGGACATCATCATGGTCTTCGCTCTGATCATCAGTATGCGAGCCCGGGCGGCAACGGCGCGGATGCAGTCCCAACCGTCGCC
>Ga0136615_10000316_pt1 | contig 21664 bp, 21 predicted proteins | sample AntDrymUQ2882206_2_FD_106647 | JGI IMG/M metagenome (GOLD analysis project Ga0136615, IMG submission 106647) | Polar desert sand microbial communities from Dry Valleys, Antarctica - metaG UQ288 (22.06) | ecosystem: Environmental > Terrestrial > Soil > Desert | place: Antarctica: Dry Valley... | reverse complement strand
GGGGACCTGGCTCGGGGCAGTCGCCGGTACGGCCGTGGTGGTCGCGCTGCCCTCCCTCGCGCCCGCGCTCTCTTTCGCCCTGCCCGCCCTCTTCGTCGCCCTGCTCGTCTCGCTCATGAGGTCGGGAGACGTGACCTCCGGCGGTGCATCGCGCCCCGTCGTCGGAGCGGTCCTCACGGCGGCGACGGTTGCCACGGTCCTCTATCTGGTGGGCTTGGAGAGTTGGAGCGTGCCGGCGGCCGGCGTTGCCGGACCGGTCGCCGGTTTACTGCTCGGGAGGGGCAGGGCCGGTGCGGGCTGATCTCCTGTTGCTCTTCCTGGTCGTCGGGGTGGGGAACTACCTGATGCGCTTCCTGCCGCTCCTTTGGGCGCTTCGGTGGGGGGAGGCGGAGACGAGAGGTGCCGCGAGCGGAGGGCTGGGCGGGCTGCTGCCGTTCGTGGGGCCATCCGTCGTGGTGGCGCTGCTGGTAACCTCGTTGCTTCCCGAGGCTAGTGACGGGGTGGGGCTGGTTCGTACCGGGATCGCGCTCTTGCCGACGCTCGTCGTCGCCGTGCGTTCCGGCAATTTGGGACTCACGGTGCTCGTCGGAGTAACGGCGTATTGGCTGATCTCACTAATTGTGTAGAGAGGGTGGACCCGACGAGACTCGAACTCGTGACCTCTGCCATGCGAAGTCTGCCCACTGCATTCTAGCCCGTCCTCCTGCGTCCGGCAATTCGGGCTGTTTATGCGGTTTTCGGTCACCTCGCGGGATCGCTGTGTCCGGCACGTACTGTCCCGTATCGGCCCGGTTGCAGTACGGTTGCAGTAAGCTGCGTCGGCTACGATAGCCCGGTAAGCCTCTCTTCGACACCATGATCGCTGGCTCGAAGGTCGGCGCTACGCGGGCACGACCTGGTAGCGGTAGGGGAATCGCAGGACGTCGGACTAGGACCTACGCTCGCCAGACGCGAGAGCCCATGACGTCGAAGTGGTGGTCGTAGGTCCACACTGGGAGTCCGAGCCGGTCGGCGATCTCGGCGTTGACCGCGTCCACGAGCGAGATCGCCTGGTCCGGGTAGCGCAAGACGTTCTGGACGGCTCTCTCGTAGTCTCCTTCGGTCGGGGTGATAAGGACGGCGCCCTGGGTCAGGTCTTCCAGGAAAGAGTGGGCTTGCGCGATCCCGAGCTTACGCATGACGAGGATGTAGGCCTCTTGCACCGTGGCGTAGGAGACCGCAGTCTCAAGGTCCTCGGCTTCGAGCCGCTCCTGCTCTTCGAGGGACCGGGTGTAGAAGGAGTCGTTCGGGTCGGCTGCGGCGTACAGCGGCCCGGTATCCGCCAGGACGGCTCCTCTCAACCGTCCTCGGCCAGATACTTGTCGTGGTTGATGCTCACGTCCGAGAGGCCGCTGCCCTTGGCGGCAGGCCTGATCTTGAGGAACCTCCTGGAGCGGCCGAGACTCTCCCGCGAAAGGTTCTCTAAGTGAGTCGGCTCCTCCGTTTCGGCGTGGGCGCCTGTCTCGGAGTCCAGGCGGAGCAGGGTGCGTCCGGCGTACCAGCGCGCCGCCTCCTCGCGGCTCCCAAGACCGAGAACCTCACCCGCACGGTCCAGGGGCAGCCTGCCCTCGCCCACCAGGAGCAGCAGCATGCCTTCAAGGGCCTCGCGCTCGGGGTCTGGACCGAGGGCCTCTAGCACTTCGTCCGGCAGCGTAAATTTTATGTCCATAGCACTCCCATTCTACCTGTTCATGGTCGGTGTCTAGTTGTCCGCAAGCCCACTCCGTGAAATAACGTTCGGGCTCCTCCTGGTCGTTGGCCGTATATATACGGTCTCTACTAGTCGAGACATCTTATAAAAACTCCGAGTCTTAGTGCATCGGACCAGGCGCGACTCGGACGCTCTCCGTGGAAGTTGCGCGGGTGGGTGAAAGCACCATGGTGTGGCAGAGTCTCGCTCGGCTCCAGGTCGAAAAACCAAGCGTAATCGCCACTACGTAAGCCCGCGATCCCAAGTCCGGCCCGAAGGCCGGAGACGCGCACCTTACGGCCTGCTGCATCGCGTAGCATCACTTCGTAAAACCGCTCGTCTTCCGAGCTCACTTCAAGCACGGTTCCCCAAACGTCGAAAGGAGCAACCAGCGCAGTGGTGGACATGCTTCTCCACCACTCAGGAGCCACGCTGCGATAGCGAGGACATCTGTGACGGAGCCGACACCGACCGCAATGCGGACCCTCTCTGGCAACGGAGTCGGCCGACAAGGGAAGATCGTCGGGTAAACGAGACAATGTCTCGTTCAGTAACTCCTCAGTCTCGGCCCGGGCAGCGTCGTCCCACGGAACTTCGACGCGCTCCGATCCTTCAAGCCACAGTCGCACACGCGCATCCGAATCTATTCTTTCGACCATGAGCCCATACAGCCTGACCTGACGCGCGTAGTCGCGGAGCGGCTGCCCTTCTTTGTCCCGGATAGATCCGGTCTTGAGATCGGTGATGTGGAAAACGCCATCTGAATCCCGCTCGATACGGTCGGGGCGTCCCGACAGCCTAGAGTCGGGCAGCTTCATTGGTCTCTCGGAGCCAGTCGGGACCTGTATGGTCGCCGAATCCCCTTCCCTCCGATCTCGTTTTTCGCGACTCAAGGACCGTGTGCCCTCGCTACTGATACGGCTCGTGGACAGATCGGAGAGGGTAGAGCCCCATGCACGCAAACAGGTTTTCCTGTGGCGCCACGCTGTTCGCCCCACGGCCCGGCGAATCGGAACCAGACGTCTGGACGATGGCTCGGCAGCAAGGCGAGTTTCCACCGCGCCGAGCCGCTCTTCGAAGACCTCGGCAACGGCGTTCTCGATCTCCTCCTGCGACCCCAGTGCCCTGCTCCGCACAGCGTGCATTACATCGTGGATGATTCCTCCGAGCACGGCGAGAGGATGCGGCGGAAGCAGTTCCTCTTCCCGTAGCCCGTGAATTACGGACAAGGGGCATCGCAGAAGATCTGCGAACCTTGATGGGCTCAAGAGCGCGGGGGGACGAACCTCGTCGAGTACGGGAGGAAGGATTGGTGGTCTCTCTACGGGCACATCCAAAGCTAGCTCACGACAGAGAGTCTCTGATCCACTCGCGCACCCAAACCGGCCTACGTGATAGGTTGAATGTATCCCAGCAATCCACTGGTCCGTCTTCCGATGCTTCCTCCTCGGCCTGCGCTAGGATCGTACCGGGAACGAGTTCCTCCGCATAGTCCCAATCCCAAAGAGGATGGGCGATCAATACCCACCTCGAGGTTTTACCGCCACCGAGGTCCAGGCGGAACGCGGGTACCATGCCATCTGCGAAGGCGCCAGTATCGCCACCGAAGCGCTGCTTCATCTCTTCAGCCAGGCGGCTAGCTTCCTCTCGCCATCCTTCAAAACCTAGATAACCGAAATCACCGTCAAGGCCGCAGGAGAAGTGCGGGTCCAACATCGCTCTGAGGTACAAAAGTCCCAAGCGCCAGTCGAGGAGCCCATGGAACTGCTGGTTACCATATCGAAGTAGGCATCGATAGCAAGCCATTTCGCAGTCGTGGTGATCTTCCCGAAGTAGATATTCAAGCGGATCGCCCTGGGGGTCGGAGATCATGGAGTGCATCATCCGCAGGATCTTCGGCGTCCCGAGTTCGGGCTCGCTAAGGTTCCGACAGAATCCCGCGCCATTGACGAGTTGGTCCGTGATCTGCAGAAGGGGCAAGCGCAGGTCGTTCCCGTACGGACGCGGCTCCAACACTTCAAGTTCCGCTGGGTCGATGTCGAGTTCTCGCGAGGCCCGGTTCACGACGAGGAAAGTGGCCGAGAGAGCCGCCGCTCGTACACCTTGCCAGCGACGGGCTGCGCTCGGGACCGGATCCTCCGCTCGTGCTGGAAGCCGGTGCAAAGAGAGGCCATCGTAGACCTCCGCTGGGGACACGTAAAGGGAGTCCGTGGTCTTGGGAGCGGCAAGCCACACCACTTCTCCCTCGCCTTCGGCCTGGAATTCGTAGAGATCCGCTTCCTCAATAATGGCTTGGTTTTCGAGCCGGATATGTCCGGGCCACATCCGCACACGCTGACTGCCCGACGACAACCCAAAGCCTCTTGCCTCGTCTTCCCGCAACGGTCCTCGGTTCAAACGATAGGTCCGCGCTTGGGAACCGAACGCGACACGCGCCCTGGCATGGAACCCATCGCCTGTATCTCCGTCGAACTCCCAAGAACCGAAATCTAGAGCCTGGCCTTCGGCTTGGATGGATCGGTGGCGAGAGCTCGATAAGATCTCTTCTTTGTTCGGTTCTGGTCGGAAGTCGGTACGGAAAGCGTGAGGAACGGCGCAGAGTCGCGCGCTCTCGCCGGAGAGAATCGCCCCGCAGGCGCCGCACCACAGTTCTTGGGAATCGGTTCCCTCCAACCTGGCCCAGGCGCTGCACGTACCGCACTGCACCATATGGAATCTCTCGCCGTACCAGTCCGCCTGGAACGATACGGCGGAGGTATCTCCGTCCCTACGGACATGCTCTGGCAACCCGAGAGCAGGAGTGAAGCCAACGCACAGGTGTTCGTGCTTGTCTTTCACGACTTTGGCACCGGGGGCGAACTCGTAGATCGCTAGGTCGAGGTCTCGGTCTATGGTCGAGGTGGCTGGTCTATGGTCTTCTCTCTTCAAATCCAGGTAGAGATCCCGCACCCGCGTCGGCATACCGAACATCGGGAGGAGCCCCAGCTCCGCAAGGCTGTGAGCGAGCCCGTATGCGACTCCCGGTTCGAGGCGCTCTTCTAGCTCCTCGAGCAGTTCTTCGACGCTTACGCTCGGAGCTTCTTCGAGTTTGCCATCCATTGCCAGTAGGTCGAGAAAACCGCGGGCATCGTCGCGGGTAGCTTCGAGAGCGCCGCGCAGCCGTGCCGGCCAGTCGGAATCTTCGTGCCGATAAATGTCCACCGGCATGAACTCTCCGTGAATGTCAGGCGGCGACATGATGTCGCCGGGATAGATTCCCAACGGTCTCGCCCTCTCCTCGATCCTGAGCCGCGAGAACGCGTCTATGAGCCACCTCTTTCTCAGGAACCGCTTGGCGATGTCCGCCATCTTCTTGGTCAGGAACGGCGTCGGGGGTACGTCTCCCGTTATGGTCCTGGGCTCGCGGAAGTAGTGGATATCGTGGCTTCGTGTTCGGCAGATAGTGAGGGCCATCGAAAATGCTTGACCGCGGCGACCCGCACGTCCTACCCTCTGCTGATAGTTGAAGCGTTGGGGCGGCATGTTCGACTGCAGAATAGTTTGCAGAGGTCCGACGTCGATTCCCACTTCCATGGTCGTAGTGACCGCAAGCAGGTCGATAGTGTCCTTTGCCTCGAACGGCTGGTCTACGACCCTGAGGCCAGAGGCAGCTCCGCTGCCGTTTTCGTCGGAGGACTCTCCGCCTGTCGAAGCGTTCGCCGAGGCGTCGCTCTCTTCCTCCTCGCCGATCTCTTCGACTCGCGGCACGAAGATCCCCCGGAACTCGCGTTGCCGCCGCGCGGGATCTTCCGTCTGGCCGGTTAGTTCTTCGCAATGCAGGCGGAAGGTAGCGTCCACACTACCGTCAGAGGTTTGGTGTTCGAGGGCTCGCAAAACCCTCCTCGCCAGAAAGCTTTCTCGTTGCAACTCTCGAACGCTCCCCTGGGCCGTGTCGGGTAGAGGTGCAAAGCACCGCGTACACACGTCTGCACCGCGGTGCAGGTGGACGCGAGAGCACTTGGTGCAGCGCCAGTAGGGATCTTCTTCGCCAGCCAGCATAATGCGGACGTTCGGTAGCTCTATGATCCCGTCGGCATGACCAGCGCTGCCGAGTTCTCGCACGGCTCTCACGAGTTCCGATTCCGCAGATGTTCCCCAAACCGCCTCGGCAAACTCCTTGACCCTGGCCGTCTGCACATCTCCGTAGTCGATCCATGGGCCAGGAGGATCGTCCTCTTCACGGTATGGGGAGGGCTGGTAACGGTAGGAGTCCGCGATGACCCGGATCAAGGCAGACAATATCGACACCCGATCGGGGTTGCTGCTCCCCACCTCGGATGAGCCGTTCAAGGGGATGGTCACGTAACCCAGCCCCGACTCTTCCAGGGAAAAGTAGGTCTTGCTGAAGATAACGTCGCTCATAATCCGATGGAGTCGGTACACTAGGTTACGCCTTGCACTGAGAAGAGCCGAGCTACTGCGAGGCACACCGCTCGACGAGTCATCGTTCCAGTGAACGCTGCCGTCGGGCCAGACTTCAAACAAGCGATTCCAGTCGAACCGACGCCGCTTGTTGTCGGCCGTCATTCCCACAGGACGCTCCACGCCCGCATCATCGTAAGGATGTACTCCGCGACACACCATGTCGGAGATCAGCCGGGAAACGTCTAAATTCGTTTCGGTGGGAGCCCAATCTTTCCAACGCTCCAAGACCGAAGATAGGGCAATGGAGGGTTCGTGGCTCTCACGCAGTTCTTCCTCTAAGACTTCGACACGATGCGCTTCGCGCGTGACCGCTGCGATGTCTCCTGCGATACCCGCTGTCACGACTGCGGCTTTCGCCTCGTCCAGTTCTCGCTGCACGGCATCGGGGGTGCGTCGGTGGGAGGATGCGAAGTCGTGTAGGTTGGCGACGAGCAGTTCCCGCCGGAGATCCTGGTGATGGTGCCTCTCTATGTCGAGAGCCGCTCTCGCGGCATCTTGGCGGCTGTCAGCGAACGACACCAGCTTCGCGTTCTCCGTCGGGTTCGCTACGCGTTGCGCGTCGAAAAGTTCGGTCGCGAGGAGCTGGGTGGTCTTTGCGAAACCGGCTCGGAAGTTCCTTATCGGAGAGAGTCTTCCCATCCCGAGGCGCCGCCGGAAGTAGTCCGTGCCGCAAGCGGGACAGGCGTAAGGAACGTGCGTCTCCGAAGAGTTCCGCCAGCGTCCGTGACTATCCTGGCCGCTACGCCTTTCGAAGAGGTATCCTCGGAGACCGTTACTCGACCGTCCGCGTCCGAAACGCCCATCACGCTTGCGGACTACACCCGTCTCCTGTTCGAGAGAGGTGGGTCGCCAAGTGCCGAGGTTGCTGGGACTGCCTTGCCCACGGTGGGCTGTTTCGCTGTCTGTCGGCCAGAAGATAGCGTATTGCTCGGAGGTAAGTTCTTCAAAGCGTTGCGAAGCCGCAGCGTCGGGCAGGCCGTCGAGTTGCGGTTCGAACGGCAACAATTCCGTGAGGAAACCGGCTCCGCCGGAACCTCCCGAGCGCATGCCGCCGAAGAACAGCTCGCCACAACACTCGCAGTAGAGCAGTTCGAGTTGCCGCAACAAGCGTGAACCTATACCGGGAATGTCGAATTCCTTTCGGGTCTCTCGCTCGATGCTCAAACGTCCGACCTCGGCCTGGCGATCCGGGGCACCCTCTATCGGTTCTACTCCCGCGTTCTTCCATGCAGGAGCATAAAGCCCTTCTATGCTGCGAAAGAAGGTGTGTACGCGAAACGAGACAACGTCTCCGACTCGTCCTCCAAGAAAATCTCTCAGGCCATCACCGCAACCGCGCACGAATATCAGCGCCCGGACGGCTTGCAGTGCATCATCGTATGGGAGACTAGCCGGATCACCGTACTCGCGCAGGTCCTCGAAGAGGAACCATGCGAGTTGCCGGACCGTGGCCGCTCGCGTACGCTGCTCTTCTTCCTCCCAGCAAGCGGCTACCAGGTGAGAAGCGGCTTTTCGAACGGACTCTCGTACGATATCTTCCACGCTCGTCGAGCGATCGTCTACGCCGAGGTCCGACGCGACGGTCCGCCATAGCAACTCTGCTTCCGACTCCGCCGGGTTCACGGCGGAGGCCGCTTCGGGAAGCGAACCGTTCGCGGTGGCTTCCGCCGTGGTTCGGGAGTGCTCGAGAAGGTCACGGTAGGGCTGGGAGTGCAACCGAGCCGGCCCCGTTCTCGCATCCGCCGACGGTATCTCTTTCCCCGGCACTAGGGAGGCAACCCAGGCTGCTCGGCCTTCTTCCGCCGAGGAGATACCGGCGTGGAGGCCGAACCGGCCGAACATATCCCAGAGGTACTCCGCGCTGGCGTTGGCATTTTCCTCCGTCGCTGCGGGGAGGGAGGCGCTGGACGCCAAGATGCGAAGCTTGTGACGGTGTTCGTCCCTCGTCAGACCGAGGCGGTCGAGGAGGAGGCGTAGGAGGTACGCCACCTCCGTTCCAGCCGAACCCCGCTGGAGATGCAACTCGTCGAGGACGAGGTAGAAGTACGAGTCGGGCTTCTCCAACCACGCACGGGTCGCAGAGAAGATGGGCTCTTCCACTTCGCGGGTGAGCATCGCGCCGAGCATACTGACGTTGGTGACGAGTATGTCCGGCGGGGTCGTCTGCATGTCCCAACGCGACACTAGCTCCCCCCCATCGACGGAGGGGAACATGAATGGAGCCTCTTCGCCGAAAGCGGAAGGTGCTTCGGAGAGGTCGGTGCCCGCGTCACCGGCGGCGTAGTGCCGCGCGTCTTGCTGTCCCCTTTCGAGAGCGACCATCTCGTCGAAGAGATCCTTTTGTCTACGCTTGCGGCGTTCGAATTCGGATTCGCGGATGTCGCCGAACGATACCATCCCATCCGAGTCTGCACGTCGATGCGTGGGGAAGTAGATCGAGTCGTCGAGGTCCGTATCGTCCTTGTCGCGATCTAGCAACTTGCGAAGGCCCGGATGGTCTTCGTGTCCCGTGACCGGGGTCTTGCCGGTATACCTGCCGAAAAAGAGGCGGTTGCCCCGGAGCTCCTCGTCCATGACCTGTCGGGCTTCCCGTGAGTCCAGCGCCTTGCGAAGACGCACGAGCTGATCTTCGACCAGCGCGTTCATCGGATACAGAACAAGCGCCCGCACCGCCGCTTCTCGGGTCTCTCCCGAACGATGCGGCCGGAATGGAGTCCGCCGGGGGCTTCCCACCGTCGGACGGCGACTCAGCGGGATGTCGGTGTACTTCTGATACGGTTTGCCGGTGGCCGGGTCGTTCCACCATCGCGTTTCGAGATATCCGTCGTGCGGCGCCGACCACCCCTTGGCCTCTCTGGCAAGGGCGGCGAACAAGGGCAGGAGGAACGACTCGGTCTTTCCCGAACCGGTACCCGAGGTCACGATGCCGGGAGAGCCGGCGCGTATGCCTCGACGCAGCATCTCTATCTGATGCGTGTAGGGCGCGTAATCAGCCCGGCGGGAGGTAGGTATAGCCTCGCCTGGTTCTTTCGGCCTCGACGGGAAGAGCCCCGCAAGCACTAGTTCGGCGAATGCTTTCCTCTCGGCGGGATCGAAACCGTGCAACGGGTCCGATTCGGCATCGGCGGAGTCTATGAAATCGTGGAACTCTGATTCGTGGGTCTCGTATCGCGGAAGAGGTTCGACGAGCGGCTCCGTGCATAGCGAGCCGGGAGACCGCAGCAGGCGGCGCCTTTCGGCAGCCACGCTTTCGTCTCCTATACGAAAAGCAGTGTCCAGGTAGCTCATGTACAACTCTCGAATGCGAAGAAAGCTGCCGATGGGATCTTGCATGAGTCCTCCTCTAGTAACCTTCTCCACCATCGAAACCGACGCAGCCGGTTCCCGCTATCCATTCTGCCAGAGCTTGACGATAGCCGAGTCCGAGCGGGTACTGGTAACCCTCGACCGTGGCGCCGTCGTTGCTCAAGACCGGACCGGATAAGCCGTCACCCAATACGGCACATAGGCGACCTATGGGTAGCGGCAGGTAAACGTCGGCTTCTCTCGGACGAACGATGGGACCATGATTACGAGCCGTGAAAATCGGATCATCCTCGCCTAGCAAATCCGCGTCGAGAAAGTACGCGAGCAGCAACGACCAGTTGCGAACGTACGACCAGTACCAGTCCTCCCCATCGACGACGACGACATAGGCCGATGCACGTTCCGGGTGAGCTCGTCTCTGTACTCGAATTCCCCGACTGGAGCGTGTTTCTTTTACGAATCTACCCTGGTACCAGTCCCACCGAGATTCGGTCACAAAGGAATCGGAGGCCGGCCCTTCACGTAGCTCTTGCTGGTCCGGCCGGATGTTCAAACTCGTTTCGGTAGCATTCGCAACGGGCCAACGAAGCCAGCGAGGAGAAGCGAGTTTCAGGTCGGTCGATAACTTTTCGAGTACCGATGAGGTATCGCACTCGACACGGATCACCTTCGGCAACCACTCACAGGGGGGTAGCAGAAACTCGCAACTAGCACCTTCGGCTTCGGCGGCTTGCTGCACGCGATCTTCGAGTACCGAGGGAACCAACCCTAGCAGAGAAGCCCGTGTGCGGCGATCCGACCAGAACGCAACGAAGCCAGGTCGCCGGGCCGATATATAAGACGCCTTGCCTCCCTGCAAGAGCGCAACGTCTATGGCCCCTGCTTCGACCCACCCACGCAACAAATCGTAGAAGAGCACCGGGTTTTCGTAGACTTCCATCCCAAGTACCGCAGAGAAGAGATCGAAGAATAGGTTCTGCCGTACCCCGCCGCTCCTAACGGACAAGGCAGCGAGGGCGTCGGCGAAGTGGCCGACTCGATAATCGGGCTCTACACCTGCCCAGTCGCTGCTCCCGTTCACACTCTCAACAGGTTCGAAGCTCGGCTGGTCGTCCGCGCCCGTGATCTCCGCAGCCGTGATGCCTAGCGATATCTCTTCGCTACCAAGAACCTCTGCTTCGCCTGGTTCACAGGCTTCGATGTAATACCGACCAGAACGACGGAGACGTTTGTAGCTGTGGGAAGTAGGCCTATCGACGAACACGAGCGTCTTCTCGCTCATCCTGGCATGGCCTACGCTATCGACCCAATGAACACGAACGGTCCATTTGCCTGGAGCTTGCTGCGCTAGCTCCTCGGGCAGATGCCACTCGTCGCGATTCGAAGAGGACCTACTCGCCTCTCCGACTACGATGTCTCCCGCGTCCACGATTTGGACTCGCTTGGCGTCGTCGAAGCGCACGATGGGTAGGAAACCGGGGAAGGCATAATAGCCCTCTTCGGTGCGGATGCCCTCGGCCAGACGCACCGATGGAGGGATCATAGTCTCCTGTAAGTGCTTGACACCTCGAAGGCCTGGAGGCGCGTCGGGACGCACCAGCACTTTACACCCGAGCACCTGTTGCCAACCAGGCAGCCGAGAAGGCCGGGCTCGACCGCCGTAGGCTTGCTTAAACGCCGCGACCTTGTCGTTTCTCACCAGCGCGACCTCGGCCTGGTTGGCGTCGGCTCCGCCGGCGAGCCTGTACTCATGGGTCATCACCTCTTGGAACACGAGAACGCCGCGACGAGCATGGACCCGAGCTCTGGGAACTCTCAGTCTTCCTTCCAAAGCAGCGAGGGCGGCCATGTCCATGCCATCACTCTCTGCATCGCCGGCCACGTCAGCGACTACGAAGTGGGAAAAGCCGTCGATCACATCGTCGAAGTCCGATGCAAGATACCCGGATGGTAGCTGCGCCTCGTCCGAACACGCCACATAAATATAGAGTTGGTCGTCTTCGAGAGCAGCCATGAGCGCAGTGTTCACAGGCGCTCGGCGAGACCCCGCAGTTCCTTCGCCAAGTGGCGTCAGGGCTTCTTGGCGCACAGCTCTCCAAAAGGGACTGTACCGTACGTCAGCGTCGGTATGGAGAAAGGTCTTTACGAAGACATCCAAATCTTCCCGGAAGAAACTACCGAATGCGTTCCTGTTCCGCTGCAGCACCGAAACTACCGGCGCGATAGGAGGTTCGTCACCGACGAGATCGTCGCGCTCCAAGAGCTCGCGCAACTTGCGCCGGTCATGGTGGTGCGGGAAAGCAAGAAACCAAGAGTGGCCTATGTTAGTGCGATAATGGTCATAAGGAGGCAATTTCAAGGGTCTGAAGCCGGCTACCTTGCTTGCTTGCGTTTGGGTCCATTCCTCCATGTCGCGCCAGATCTCGGGCAGACAACCCATCTGTTGAGAGCTGCCGAATACTTTTTTCATCCGAGCGTGGAAGCCAGAGATTCCCTCTGGGTAACCGTAGGCAACGAGGCACGTTAGCCACAGCATGGCGAAGAATCGTGGTGGATTCTCGGAGACGGGCGACCAAGCCATGCGATTGCTACAGAATCCTTCGAAGCTTACACCCGACGGTACTTTGCGCCTGACGCTTGTTACGAATGCCGCCACGACTTCTTCTGGCTCGGCAGAAGAATCTCCCACGACCTCTCTCAGTTCCTCGGGTGTCGCCGGTATACGCTCTATGGGCGCATCTTCAGACTCCCCGGCATTGAGAAAACAGTACTCGACCAGCCGCTCATTCCATTTCTGGTAGAGCCATCGTCGCCATCCGCTATCCACGAACCCATCACCCTGCCTCTATTAGGTGTCTTAGGTGTCGTTCCGGCGGGAAGTCCATCGTCTCGTCTTCCTCCCGCTCGGGCGCGTCTCCGAGCGCGTGCTCCGCTATACGCATCGTAAGCAGTGGCGGTACGGCATTTCCGATGAGTTGTGCCCAAGCACTGCGGGTGTCCACCGCTCCGAAAGAGAAGAAGTCGGGGAAGAATTGTAGGCGGGCAGCCTCATGCGGTGTGATCGGTCGGCGTCTAACAGGATGCACGTTGCGTCCCTGGCCGACCGAGTTGAAGCCCGTGGTTATAGTTTGCGCGGGCCGATCCCAGCGGAGGCGACCGTAGATCGAATTATAGGAGTGTGAGTCGTTTTGGTGGCAGGGAGGTCGCAAGTGGTTGGGTAGATCGTACTCGTCGTTGTCGAACAGCCACCGGATGCGTTCGGCATTGGTTTGATTGGGGTTGGACGCCATGTCGAAGCCGCTCTCCGCGGGGATGTCCACTAGGTCGGAGATAGCCCACTCCAGGTCGCGGACGCCGTTCCCAGAGTCCGCTTGCAAGATGCCGAGAATATCTTTTGGGACGACTTCCCCGTCCCGACTGGCGAGCATGACATGCCGTCTGCGAAGCTGCGGCAAGCCCATGTGCCACAGTTTCAAGATGTCATCATAGACGTTGTAGCCTTCTTGCTCCAGCGCTTCTCTCGTAGCGTCGACGACTCTCCCCTGGTCGTTCAGCACGGTGGGCACATTCTCTATTATGATGATGCGAGGCTCCAATACGCGAGCTGCTCGGGCCATCCTGGCGTAGAGAGCGTTGCGTGGGTCGTTTCTACGAGTATGGTTGTTGAGGTTCGAATTACCCTGGCAAGGGGGCCCACCCACCAAGAAATCGACATTCGCGCCCACACGGGTGCTGACTTTTCGCTCCATAGCCGTAAGTGGGTCCTCGAAGGCCGGAGCAAACCACTCGCTGACGTCGCCCGGCTCGCATCCAGCGCCGCGGAAGTTGTCGAGAAAAACTTTTACGGCACGTTCGTCGATGTCTATAGCCAGAGGGATACGAACAGCGCGTTCCTTCAGGTGAGCGGCGTGGGCTATGCCGAGGGCCATCCCCCCGCATCCCGAGAACAGATCGACCATAGTGACTTCGTTCTCGCCGTGTTCGTAGGAGGGCCGTACCGTGCTCCTCAAGAACTCGCCATCGTCGTACTTCGGTCGGTTCATGCGGATTGCCTTCCCGACCCGGAGGTCCTCCGATCTCTCGTCTGCCGGGTCGTGCGAGCGACTTTCGGACGCCCCTTGTCTTTTCCCGTCTTCCTAGGGCCGACCTCGTAACGGACTACGTCCCAGTCGCGGAGCAGGCGGAGCTCTCGTCTCTCCCAGTCCTCTCCCTCTTGTGGAACCGGGACGACTCGAACCGCACGCCAGTCGCGCTCTCTCGGGGAGGGTACTCCCTGGGTCGCTTGCCGCACGATCTCGACTACTTCGTCGAGTTGCGTGAAGATTTCGTGCTCCCAAATCCTTACCATGATCCATCCGCAGGATTCGAGTTGGAGGGTGAGTCTGCTGTCCCGCTCCGTGTTCGCGGCAAGCTTCTCTGACCAGAACTCATCCCGAGAACGAGGTCTCGAGTAGTGTGCGGGGCAACCGTGCCAGAAGCACCCATCCACGGACACCGCAACTTTCGATCCGGGGAAGACTATATCTGCACGTCCTGCGGGCACCTTATAGCTCAAGCGGTACCGCAGGCCGGCTTCCCACAGAGCCGAGCGCAGTATCCTTTCGGGGGACGTGTTCTTCCCCTTGACGCGCGCCATGTGCTCCGATCTTGAGAGGCTCACTAACGAGCACCTTCTCCGCCGTGAACGCGAGAAGCTATGCAGTACGAACCATGATCCTCCGGAGCCGCGCCCGGCCTGATCACCCGATCGCTTCGATCTCGTAACGCTCTACTCTGCCGAGCCCCGTAGCGTCCTCGACGGCGACGCGCCCGCTGAGCCCGAACGCCCGGAGCCCGCCAAGCAGGTGATTCAGCGCGGCCTCGGCCGAGTCGCGGTCGCTGCCGGTGATGGTGACGTTGTGCGGGACGCCCACCATCGTCACGGCCTCGAAGCCGCCCTCGTAGTCCTCGCTCTCCGGTACGTGGTGGACCACTACCGTCACCTTGTCACCCCATGTCTCGGTCAACAGCTCAGTCCTCCCGGGCGCGCCTGTATTGCCCTAACTCAACCGTCCGCGCTTACGCGCTAACTCCCCCTCGGGGTCGTTGGTCTTGCCCTAAGGGCTAACCACGCGTGGTCCCGAGCAACTCGGCGATCTCATGCTCGCTGACGAGATCCTTGGTGCCGACCAGGGAGGGGACGTCCTCTACTTCGACGTACCGCGCCTTGATCCAAGCGCCGTCCTCAGTCCCGGACAACACCTCCGCTACCGCGCCGTCGCGTGTTCGAATCGTATCTCCCGGCCGTAGCTCCCACAGGTTCATTCGTGCCTCCTCTGTAAAGGTTACATCCCAACTCATCATCTTCGACTTCCACGGTATTCAGGCCATCGCCCGCTTGCTTGCTAGCAAGCTTTCCGGATCGTCGGTCTTTCCCAGGTAGAGCTTCTTCTGCTTGCCGCCCTCGTGGTAGCGGAAGTACCAGTATGGTCCCTGCTCCTTCGCTGTGCCGTCCTTACGATAGTATCTGCGGACTTCCTTCTGGAGTGTGCCATCGGCGTGGGGCCGGTACTCGACCACGCCGGAGACCGGCTGACTCTCGCCAACTTCGCTGACCAGGGCGTCCGCTCCAAGTCCCTGCTGCCGACGCTTGAGCGCGGCCTCGACGCGGGCGAGTTCCTCCCGATCCAGTTCCTCCAGACCGAGGATGATTGTCTCTACGTCCACGGGCCTCCTTGCTCTGTGCGCGCACACACGCAGGTTATTGTGCGCTGCCGTCGCCGCCCGGTCAAGGGGCACCTACACCGGAGAGCCAACGAGGACCTCGACGGCATGGCGGCCGAGGGGCTTCCAGGTCGGCGGCCCGATCTCCTTACGCCATACGCCGCCGCACACGATCTCCCGGATCTCATGGTCGGCGAAGACGACCAGGTCGAACGTCTCTTCACGCCCGCCGGTGGCCTCGGGTGGGTAGTGCTCAACGAAGACGGGGACGCACCCGAGAGCGTGGGAGTCCATCACCTCCGCTGCAAGCTGCTCTATCGCGTTCGTGATCGAGGTGCCAGGGTTGTCGGCAAGCTCGGAGACGACCACGACCGGGGCGTTGCCAAGGGCCTCACCCTCCTCGTTCGGCAGGTAGAGCCTGACGCGACACGCCGAGCGGACCCCGGAGGGTCCGCGAAAGGCGTGGGTGTAGTCTTCGGCCAGGCGCATCTAGTACTCCTCCGGCAGTAGGATACAAGTCGAGGAGCGGTCGGCTTCGGTGATGACCCAGATGCGCGCCTCAGCGTCCCCGACGGGGTAGGAGCTCAAGACGCGCCAGCCGTGCCGGACGCTGCGCCGGTTCTCGGCCGCGTCCTCGCGCGGCACGTCACCCCAGTCGCCGGAGACGTGCTGCCCCAGGAGGGCGGCGATGTCCGTGTCGGCCTCTTCGAGAAGCCGCAAGGCCCCCGGCGTCGCCACGATCCGCCCCAGAAAGAAGAGGGTACGGGAGCGAGGGGCGCTCATCGGAGCACCCCCGCCCAGTCGCAACACACCCCGCAGAGGAGATCGCCGTGGAAGTGGGTGAGGTTGTCGTGGTTGTCCTCGTGGAGTTCGACCAACTCCGAGCGCCGATACGCACAACCGCAGCCCGCACACCCGACCGGTCGCTCGGCCTCGACGGCCTCGACCACAGCGGCGACGGCCTCGGAAGGGGCGGCCGAAGCCGCCCGCCACAGCGCCCACACCGCAAGCCCGTGCTTGCACGCCCGCGAGGAGCCGCGTCGCCGGTGCCGCCCATGGTGGTCCGGGCACGAGCACCGCCACGATCCCTTGGCCTCTACCCGGTAGACCGCCCGGCCGCTCCCCCGCACGAGGTAGCCGACCAGCTCGCCCCCGCGCAACTGTCCCCGGATCACGCCCGAACGCGGCGCCGCCGCGTGCTCCGCGAGAATGCCCGCCGCTCGCTCGCACCGCGAGCCCAAAGCCGGCCTCCCCGCCGGCACCCGCTTCCACGACCTGCGGCACACCTGCGCGACACTCCTGCTGTCGAGGAACGTCAACCCGAAGGTCGTCTCCGAGATGCTCGGGCACGCCAACATAGCCATCACGCTCGACACCTTCTCCTGCATGTCCTCCCGGACATGCAGGAGAAGGCCGCGAAGGCCCTGGAGGAAGCACTGCGGTAGTCTGCGGCGGCCCGGTTGCAGTACGGTTGCAGTAAAAGGCCCCCGGCTCGAAAACCGGGGGCTTCTATTTATCCGCTGTTTGCAGGACTTATGGGAGTGGACCCGACGAGACTCGAACTCGTGACCTCTGCCATGCGAAGGCAGCGCTCTCCCAACTGAGCTACGGGCCCGAAGAATACGCCCAGAGTTTAGCACCTCCGCTCTCGGCTTTCAGCCGTTCGGCTGCTCGCTCTCGGCCCTCGACAGGAAGACCGCCGGCTTGCGCCGCGAGCGAGAGAGCTGGTCGTCGAGAGCCGACTGCGAGAACGTCAGCGGTCCAGGACGGCGTAGGCGACACCGGTCGCGCCCGCGTATACGAGGTGATGAAAAGCGTCGATGGCTACCTCCTTCGCGCCCCACTGCCAGAAGGGCGGGGCGACGCCCAGGGACGGCAGCATGACCTGCTCCGTGCCCCACACGGCCAGGAAGTGCGTCGCCGTGGCCCTGGGTCCTTTGAGGCCGGCTGCGCCGATGAGCCCCCGGACGGGGCCCCACGACGTCCCGTAGCCCCAGTGGACCAGGTTCGAGAAGCGGGCCTCTTCCGCCTCCCCCGTGGGCTCGACGCCCAGGACCTTGGCCGCGGCCTCCGCTGGGGCACTGCTCCCCTGGCGGCTCCGGATCTTCATCTCCAGCGTGCTAGAGACTGTCATCGCGACGGTACCCGCGAGACCGGCGAAGAGCCCCTTGCCCACGCTGGCGGCTACGTCTCCAAGCTTCATACTACCTCCTACGGTTCGTTGGGTACCTCTGTCCCGCTGTTTATCGTCCCATCCCGACCGGAGATGAGACCGGCGGATGATTCCTCGTTTCTACCCGTTCGGGTCCGCGTCCAAATCGGTCAAGTTGTAGGCCGTGACGAGCACGGCTCCCAACGCCAGGAAGTAGTTGCGTGCTCTGGGGTCTTTGAGCGCGCCCGTGAGCCACGGTAGGACGGCGACCGATGGGCCTTCCGGAAACGGACGCTTCGACACCCTGCGTCCGGCCGACCGGCGTATCGCATCGCGCCCGGGACCTCTCGGGGAGGTACGCGCCAATATCCTTAGATCTCGAGACGCGCGTCTTCGAGGTCGAGGTCCCGTTCGACGCGGCGTCTGGCTTCGTCGCTCAGGCTGCCCTCGCTCCTGAGCTGCAGTAGTGCTGCCCGCTCCGCGCCGAGCAGTTCGCGTCTGAAACGTTGGTAGTCTTGGGAGCGCTCCTCGTAGTCTTCGTCCTCGCCGTCTTCGGGTTGGCCTTCGACGCGGGCGAGGAAACGGCGGCGGCGGTACTCGTAGAGGTCGCGCATCCGCTCGGCTGTGTCCTCGCGCACCCGGCCCTCGTCCTCCAGTTCGTCGATCTTTTCGAGTGCCGCCTCCGCCGCTCGCAGGCGTGCTTCTATCTCCTCGCGCTCTTCGTCGCCTTCCTCTCCCGAGAGGCCCAGGCGGCGGATGATGAACGGCAGGGTCAGGCCCTGCGGCACCAGGGTGAGCAGGATGACGCAGAAGGTGAGGAAGAGGATCAGATCCCGCCCGGGGAACGCGCTCCCGTCCTGGACGGTAAGGGGGATGGCCAGCGCGGCGGCCAGGGAGACGGCCCCCCTCATGCCCGTGTAGGCGACCACGGCGGCGTGTTGCCAGGGGGGATAGGTCTCTCGTTCGCGCAGGCGGCGGCTCAGGTAGCGGGGAAGGTAGGACGCCGGGAATGTCCACAGAAGGCGCGTCCCGATCACCGCCAGGATCACGAGCGCGGCGTAGAGGAGCACCGACGTAACAGAGTATTCGCCGGCGATACTTTCGAGTACGTTTGGTAGCTGCAACCCGACGAGGATGAACAGCACCGAGTTGAGCAAGAAGGGCAGCGCCTCCCACACGGAGAACGCTTGAAGCCGGGTGTGCGGCGCGGTCGTTTCGGGGTTGCGCCAGCCGAGGTAGACCCCGGCCGCGACCACGGCGAGTACACCGGAGACGCCGAGTTCTTCCGCCGGGATGTAGGCGGCGTAGGGCGTGATGAGCGTGATGGTTATCTCCACGAGCGGGTCTTCGATCCGCTGTCGCACCCGCGAGATCACCCACCCCGCCAACAAACCGATGGCGGCGCCACCGGCCCCGTAGAGCACGAACTCCAGCCCGGCATACAGCGGCGAGAAGGCCCCGGTTACGACGGCCGCGACGGCCACGCGGTACAAGACCAGCGCCGTGCCGTCGTTGATCAGGCTCTCGCCTTCGAGTATCGTCACGATCCGTCGTGGCGCCCCCAGACGGCCGGCTATCGCCGTAGCCGCCACCGGATCGGTCGGGGAGACGATCGCCCCGAGCACGAACGCCGCCGCCCACGGAAGACCGATGACCGCGTGCGCCACCACGGCGACGGTGACGGTCGTGAGTAGCACGAGGACGATGGACAGGGACGCTATCGGCCTCAGGTTCGCCCGGAGGTCGCGCGGCGAGGAGAAAAAGGCCGCCGAGTAGAGCAGCGGGGGAAGGAAGACCAGCAAGATCAGATCTGGCGGCAACTCGACGTTGGGCACGGCGGGGACGAGGCCCAGAGCGAGTCCCCCAATGACGAGGAGGACCGGATACGGCACCCTGAGATAGTTGGAGAGCATCACGAGCCCGGCCACCGCTACGAGCAGCCCCAAAACCCAGAGCTCTAGATGCCCCAGCATCGCACCGTACCCTCGAAACTATTCACCACTACATCTTACGGTCGTGCGAGGGCTCACGCCGTGCCTGGCATCCAATAACAACCAGGGCACGGTGGATCGTGGGTATTTTCAGGTTCCTCTCTACTTGGTCCTACGCTGTCACCGGGCGCGGGGTGCTTGTTCCTACCGATCAAGGCGCCTGGCGTAGACTCACGCGACGGCGGGCGGGACGCAAAGGCGCCCGCCCGCCGCTTCTCGGCTTTGCGCTCTTTCTACAGCTGTAGAATGACCCTGGTTTTATCTTCTTCCTCCCCGCTCCTCTTCGCCCGAGAACGCGTCCTTAACCCTGTCCATGAGTCCCTTGTCTTCTTCCTGTGTCTCTTGTTGCGGGGTTGCGCCGAGCTGCTGGAGGATGCTGAGCTCGTCGGAGCTTCCCCAGCGCTCGACCATCTTGCCGTCGCGGAAGCGTGCGATCTGGACGCCGCGCGCCGTTATCCGCCGTCCGGTGGGGGCCACCCCGAGGAACTCGCCCTCGTGCGTCCCGGTGACCGTGTAGGCTAGGGCCACGTCTTCGTCGGTGGCCGTCATGTGCTCCGGCGTGACCTCGAAGTCCGGGAAGGCGGCGCGCATCGTCCCAAAGAACTGCTTGTAGCCCTCCGGTCCCGGACCCTGGTCGGGCGCCGGGTCGTGGTCGACGACGTTGGGGTCGACGACCTCGTCGAAGACGTCGAAGTTCCCGCTGTTGACGCCTTCCGCGAACCGCTCCTGGGCGGCGATGTTCTCCTCGCGTGCCATGAGATCACTCTCCTTTTCTCGAAAGCCGGTCTCTTCGTCCGGCTACGGCTTGAGTACGATCTTTGTATACCCATCCACGCGCTTGTCGAACTTGTCGTAGGCGTCGGGGGCCTCGTCGAGCGGGGGCTCGTCGAGCGGGGACTCGTGCGAGACGATCTGGCCCGGCACGGCACGGCCGGGGTGTGACCCTCGTACATGTGCAGGTCGCTGCCGCAAATATTGGTCGTGGTGACACGGACGATGGCGTCCGTGGGCGCCTCTATCGTCGGGACCGGCATGCTCTCCACGGTGACCTTGCAGGGTTCCCGGTACACAACCGCTCTCATAACCAATCCTTTCGACGCGTCGCCGAACCGCCTCGCGCCCGCCAGGCGGTCGGCGCGACCTTCGACGACAGGGACTCATGTTTCCTGGACACGCCGGTTGATGGTACCCGGACCGGAGGCCGGAAACGGCCCACGTCCCCGTGCGGTGAGAAAATGGTCCAAAGTGTGCAGGCTGGTTGTGCTACAAGCACCAGACGACGCGCAACGCCTTCGTTCCTCCCCTCGCGGCCTTCTTGCGAGCAACGGGACAGACCTGTTCATGAGGTCAGCGACGCGTCGGCGGGGCCGGTTGCGCCGCCGACGCCCTCGCATGCGTCTATTGCGCCTGGGCGTCGATGTTCCGGGGCCTTGTGGCCTTCGGCTTCTCGCCGTGTCTCGTCGGTCTTTCGTCCTCCTCGTTATCCCCGGTGCGCTTCTGGGGCTTTATAGCTCTGGATCGTTGGTCCTACTTCGCTGGATGCCGGTGAGAGCACTCGACTTCCGTGGAATGGGGTTGAATCATTCTCGTTTATCTTGCCCGACCCCTTGATGCTCGTCGTGCTCGGCGAGGGCGCTTTGGCGACGGCGAAGGCGGCGTTGGCGGCCGGCACTCCGCGGTAGATGGCGCTGTGGAGCAGGACCTCCTTGATCCCGTCCGCAGTCAGGTCGTTGCGCAGCGCGGCGCGGACGTGCATCTTCAGCTCCTCGAGTTGGCCCAAGGCCACCAGCGCGGTCAGGGTGATGCAGCTGCCTGCGATCCAGGCCCGGGCGGGTACAGATCTCGTCCCACGCGTAACGGGTGATGAGGTTCTGGAAGTCGGCGGTGAGCCTGGTAGTGCGCTCGATAGGCACTTGGAAAGCCAGGTGGCGGAGGTGCAGCGTCTGGGCTCTCTACAGGATCGGCGACCTCGTTTTCGCCGGCGAGCACGGCGCATCAACCCCTCCAGTCGCTACTTTCGCCGGCTTCTCAAGCGCGCTGGGCTGCCGGCACCCGCTTCCACGATCTCCAGCACACGTGCTCCCCGATATGCAGGAGAAGGCCGCGAAGGTCCTGGAGGAGGCACTGCGTTAGTCGACGTACCCGGAGATTTCCGAAACCTGGTGAGGGGGTAGGTACGGGCCTGTCGAGAGGGTGTGGGCGCCGAACCATAGAGCCCGCTTCACGGCACGGGGCCGCTACGAAATCGCTCGCCGTGTCAAGGAGCTTAGCAGTACGAGAGTGGGTGCGCTGCTGGAGTCGGGCTTCGTCAGAGGAGCG
>Ga0136615_10000315_pt1 | contig 21688 bp, 17 predicted proteins | sample AntDrymUQ2882206_2_FD_106647 | JGI IMG/M metagenome (GOLD analysis project Ga0136615, IMG submission 106647) | Polar desert sand microbial communities from Dry Valleys, Antarctica - metaG UQ288 (22.06) | ecosystem: Environmental > Terrestrial > Soil > Desert | place: Antarctica: Dry Valley... | reverse complement strand
GATCGACCGGGAGTACGCGCAGCCGCTGGACGTCGAGGCGCTCGCCCGCGGCGCGCACATGTCGGCCGGGCACCTCAGCCGCGAGTTCCGGCTCGCCTACGGCGAGTCGCCGTACGGCTACCTGATGACGCGGCGGATCGAGCGGGCGATGGCGCTGCTGCGTCGCGGCGACCTCAGCGTCACCGAGGTCTGTTTCGCGGTCGGCTGCGCGTCGCTGGGCACCTTCAGCACTCGCTTCACCGACCTGGTCGGTGCGCCGCCCAGCACCTACCGGCGCCACGCGGCGCGCGCGACGGCGGGGATGCCGTCGTGCGTCGCGAAACAGGTGACCAGACCGATCAGGAATCGAGAAGCGCCGGTCACCGAGCCGCAACTAGCCTGACCGCCGTGGACATCACCATTCACGCGAGCTTCCTCCCGCACGACGACCCGGACGCATCCCTGGCCTTCTACCGCGACACCCTCGGCTTCGAGGTCCGCAACGACGTCGCATACGGCGGGATGCGCTGGATCACGGTCGGCCCCGCCGACCAGCCCGGCACGTCCATCGTCCTGGAGCCGCCGGCCGCCGACCCCGGCATCACCGACGACGAGCGCCGCACCATCGTCGAGATGATGGCCAAGGGCAGCTACGCCAGCATCATCCTGGCCACCGCCGACCTCGACGGCACCTTCGCGCGACTGCAGGCCAGCGGCGCCGAAGTCGTCCAGGAGCCGACCGAGCAGCCGTACGGGGTTCGCGACTGCGCCTTCCGCGATCCCGCAGGCAACCTGATCCGCATCAACGAGCTGCGCTGAGCCATCCGGCGATCGCAGCCATAACCTGCACAGACGGCGCCGTGAGGCGCTCAGACCAGATCTCTCATCCGTTTCGACTCGTTCCTCCGGTCAGCCATCAAACACGGTTTCCGTATCATTCGATGGCATCCCCTGGGCGCGGGCGTCACCTGGCACTAGCGCCAATCACGTATGACCTGACCTTCCGCCACGCGCTCGGCTTCGCGTCTGCGGCGCCGGGGTGAACTCGTCGGGGCGGGGGCCTTGGCGCAGGAGGTGGGTGATGGCGGCGATGGTGCGGCGGGCGGCGTGGCCGTCGCCGTAGGGGTTCACCGCGGTGGCCATACGGTGGTAGGTCTGGGGGTCGTCGAGGAGGGTGCGGACGCCCTCGACGATGGCCTTGCGGTCGGTGCCGACCAGGCGGGCGGTGCCGGCGGCCACGGCCTCGGGGCGCTCGGTGGTGGTGCGCATCACCAGGACGGGCTTGCCGAGGCTCGGCGCCTCCTCCTGGATCCCGCCCGAATCCGTCAGCACGGCCCAGCAGTGGGCGAGCAGGCGGGCGAAGTCGCCATAGGCCAGCGGCTCGATCAACCGCAGGTTGTCCAACCCCTCGGCCGGGCCCCGGAAGGCGGTGCGCACGGCCGGGTTCGGGTGCACCGGGACGACCACGAGCAGGTCCGGCGCCGCGCGGGCGATGTCGGCCACGGCGGCGCCGATCTCGGCCATCGGCGCGCCCCAGGACTCGCGGCGGTGCGCGGTGACGAGCAGCAGGGGGCGCGGGTCGGCCTCGGCCTTCGCGGCCTCGGGCGAGACAGGCGCGCGACCGCGGTCCAGCACGAGGCGCAGCGCATCGACCACCGTGTTGCCCGTGACCACGATGCGCTCGGGCGTCACGCCCTCGCGCTCCAGGGCCGCCCGGGCCGTGGCGGTGGGGGCCAGGTGCAAGGCGGTGATCTGGGTCACCAGGCGGCGGTTGCCCTCCTCGGGCCACGGCGCTGACAGGTCCCCGGTGCGCAGGCCCGCCTCCACGTGCGCCACCGGCACCCGCGCGTAGAACGCGGCGAGGGCGCCGGCGAACGTCGTCGCGGTGTCGCCCTGCACCACCACCAGATCGGGCTGCTCGCGCGCGATCACCGCGGACAGCCCGGCGAGCGCCGCGGCGGCCAGGTCGGCCAGCGGCTGGCCGTGGCGCAGCAGCGCGAGGTCGTGGTCGGCGACGATGCCGAACAGGTCGAGTGCGGAGTGGAGGATCTCGCGGTGCTGCCCGGTCACCGCCACCACCGGCTCGAGGCCCGGTGCGGCCCGCAGCGCGAGCACCACCGGGGCGAGCTTCACGGCCTCCGGACGGGTGCCGAAGACGACCAGGACCCTCGCGGGGCGCTGCGGGCTCAGGGCTCGGCGACCGGCGGGGGCGCGGCGGTGACGGGGACCCGTTCGCCGGGGGTGCGCACCAGCGCCGGGGCGCTGAGCACCGCGCCGAGCAGCCCGAGCAGGGCGACCACCTCGCCCGCGGTGAACGCGACCGATACCCGCAGGGTCGGCGTCCCCGGCGCCAGCACCACGGTGAGCGCCGCGACTACGAGCGCGGCGAGCCAGGGCAGCACGAGGCGGTGCTCGGAGCCCCGCGCGATGAGGATCTGGTTCAGCAGCAGCGAGCCGGTGGCGAGCATCACCCCGAAAACGGTGAGGACCACGAACACGCGGTCCGGCCGGGTGATGGCGAAGATCGCCGACACGATGGGGACACCGGCGAACCAGGCCGCGACCGCGGCGACCAGGGCCACCGCGATCGTCGCGGGCACGGTCAGCAGCGCGATCCGGCGCAGCATGGGGTCGTCGCCGGCCCGGGCCAGGCGGGTCAGCGGGGGCAGCAGCCGCGACAGCAGCCCGCCGATGGCGAATACCAGTGGCACGCGCGCGGCCGTGACCACCACGAAGAACCCCGACACCTCGCGCGGGGTGGCGCCGAGCGGCAGGAGCACCAGCGGACCGGCCGCGAGCAGGGTCTGGGACACCGCGTTCGCAGCGGTGGTGGCGGCCAGGAAGCTGCCAGCCCCCGCCGTCGCGGGCGCGATCTCATCGGCGGAAACCGGGTCGGGTGGCAGCGCGCGGCCACGGTCGTAGAGCCACCAGGCCACGACCAGCGCCGGACCCAGCGGCATCACCCAGCCCAGCGCGCCCGTGGTCGGCAGCAATGCCAGCACCGGGACCGCGATGAGGATGCGGCCCAGCGACTCCAGCGCGGTGGCGGCGCCGTAGGAGCGGAAGCGGTTCGTGCCCGCCATCCGGCCCTTGATGAGGAAGAAACCCGCGTAGCTGGCGATCAGCAGCGCCGCCGCAAAGGCGAGGTGGCCATCGCCATGGAACAGCGGCGCGCGCAGGAGGTACGTGACGAGGCCGGTCAGCGCCGCGAACGCCGCAACCCAGACGCCGATGACCCGCACCGAGCGGTCCAGCCCGGTCCCCTCGCCGTTCTGCAGCGCGCGGGCGACGAACGCCTCGGCGGAGAACAGCACGATGGTCCCGGCCAGGTACTGGATGGTCCACAGCACCGCGATCGGCTGGTAGGCGGCCTCGCCGAGAACCCGCGCACCGAGGGTGGTGAACGCGAAGGCGCCGATCCCCGACGCGAGCGAGCCGAACAGCACCCAGTGCGTGGCGCGCTGGGTGGGACGGCGGGGCGTCGCGGGGGAGCGGCGCTCGGCAACGGTCTGGGTCACGGTCAGCCCTGTAGCCGCCCGGCTCCGCACGCGGCGGACCCGTGGCACGATGGGGACGCATCGTGGCCCGGCAAGACGGGACTAGGCGCGGCGCTCGTGGACATGGGCGCCCAGGCTACCCGGGCGCGACAGGGGTGGTACGAGGCCGCGGCATGTCCGCCCTCGGCTGCCCGTGCAGGGGTGATCCCGAGCGGGACAGCCGACCGACGAGAACCGCAGGCAGGGCTCATGCCCGCGCCTACTCTCGCCGATGGCCGTCACGTGCGCGAGGGGTACCCGCCTGCGCGCGTTCACGACGAGTTCCGGACGACGACCCAGGGAGCCCTCACATATGGACCCCAGCGACGGCGGCGCCGCGCGCCACGTGGTGATCATGGGTGCAGGACCCGCCGGTCTGACGGCTGCCTGGGAGCTCACCCGCAACGACGTGGGCGTGGAGGTGCACGAGGCCGACCCGCAGTTCGTGGGGGGCATCGCCCGCACCGCCTCCTACAAGGGGTTCCGGTTCGACATCGGCGGCCACCGCTTCTTCACCAAGGCCGACGAGGTGCGCAAGGTCTGGCATGAGATCCTGGCCCCCGCGGACTGGCTGTCTGTGCCCAGGATGTCCAGAATCTATTACAACGGGAAGTACTTCGCCTATCCGCTCAAGGCGTTCGACGCGCTGCAGAAGCTCGGCGTGGTCACCGCGGTCCTGTGCGTGCTGTCCTACCTCCGGGCCCGGGTCCGCCCGCGCGCCGACGAGTGCAGCTTCGAGGACTGGATCGTCAACCGCTTCGGCGAGCGGCTCTACCGAATCTTCTTCAAGACCTACACGGAGAAGGTCTGGGGCATGCCCTGCTCGGAGATCTCCGCCGACTGGGCGGCTCAGCGCATCAAGGGCCTGTCGCTGCTGGAGGCCGTGCGCAACGCCTTTGCGTCGGGCAGCAAGAAGGGCGCCGATGGCGAGGTCATCAAGACCCTGATCGACGAGTTCGAGTACCCCCGCTACGGCCCCGGGATGATGTGGGAGCGCGCCACCGAGCAGGTCCGCGAGCGCGGCGGCAGCGTCACGCTCGGCTCGCGCGTCGCCACCATCCGCCACGCCGGCGGTCGGGTGCGCGAGGTGGTCGTGCGGCAGGGCGGCGGCCGCGAGGTCGTCGTGACCGGTACCGACTACGTCTCCACCATGCCGATCCGCGAGCTCGTGGCGATGATGGACCCGCCGGCGCCCGGCCACGTGCGGGCCGCGGCCGAGGCGCTGCGCTACCGCGACTACCTCACCGTGGTGCTGGTGGTCGACACCCCCGACGTCTTCCCGGACAACTGGATCTACATCCACGACCCGTCCGTCCGGCTCGGGCGCGTCCAGAACTACAAGAACTGGTCGCCCTTCATGGTCCCCGACCGCGCCCAGTCGGCACTGGGGCTGGAGTACTTCTGCACCGAGGGCGACGGCTTCTGGGAGCTGGACGACGACGAGCTGCTCGCGCTGGCCAAGCGCGAGACCGCCCAGATCGGCCTGGCCGCGCCCGGCGCCATCGTCGACGGCACGATCGTGCGCATGCGCAAGGCCTACCCGGTCTACGACGAGGATTACAAGGAGCATGTCGCGGTGGTGCGCGCCTGGTTGGACGAGGTTGCCTCCAACCTGCAGCTGGTCGGTCGCAACGGCATGCACAAGTACAACAACCAGGACCACTCGATGATGGCCGCCTTGCTGGCGGCGCGGAACCTCCTCGGCGAGCAGTGGGACCCCTGGAAGGTCAACACCGACGCCGAGTACCACGAGGAGCTCCGCGACGACCACGACACCGCCGCCCGCACCACCCCCCAGCGCATCTGACTTTGGTAGCGTGACGGTCACGACCGACGCCGACCTGGTCGAGGGGGGGTGGAGGCCGAGGGGGAGAAACCTCCCCGCGCGGGTGAACGATGCCCTGCGCGAGGATGCGGGACGTCGGCGACGCATGCGTGGACTCGACCCCTGCTCGACCGTCTCGCCGCTGAGGACGGGCCGCTCGACACCGAGGAGGACGAGGCCGAGATCCGTCGCTACATGCGGCTCCTCGGCGGGCCAGACGGCGCTGAGGGGTGACGCTCGTCCTGGACGCCGAGGCCGTCTCGGCCCTCATGGAGCAAGGGCATCCCTCGACGCCGCGTCCGCCAGCTCGATTTTGTGTCACAGACGATCGCTGAGCGAGACACCCGGCTCGCTCGCTCGTCAGCGATGCTTCGAAGCAGCAGATGCGATTTCTGTAGCGGTGACGACCAGGGGTCGGATGACGACGACCGGGGCGGATGACCTAGACCTACGTCGGTACGTCGTCACCGGCGGGTGCGTGTGGCTGTGGGCAGGGGCCGATCTGTGACAACCTCTTTCATGACGAGGGTGGAGGTCATCCGCTGCACGCCGGGCAGCGTTGCGAGGTGCTCGTCCTGGAGGGCCTGGTAGGCGGCCAGGTCGGTGGTGACGATGCGTAGGAGGTAGTCCGGGTCGCCGAATAGCCGCTGGGCTTGGAGGACGTCGGGGAGGGCGGCGATGCCTTCCTCGAAGCCGAGCAGGGTGTCGCGGTCCTCCTGGTTCATGGTCACGAACACCAGCGTTTCGAACGTCAGTCCAAGCGCCTTGGGATCGACGACGGCCCGGTAGCCGCGGATCGCCCCAGATTGCTCGAGGTCGCGTAGCCGGCGGTGGCACGGAGAGACGGTCAGGCCGACCCGGCCTGCCAGCTCCGTGATGGTCAACCGCCCGTCCTCCTGCAGCTGCGCAAGAATATCCCGGTCGATGGCGTCCACGACGATGATCCTTGCACTACGTGCAGCGTGAAGGGGAGAAGCAGGGAGCACTTTTGGGCGCTCCGTCACTAGCGTCGACGGCCATGGCCACCACGTCGATTATCGCCTTCTGGGCCGTGGCGCTCATGCTCATCGTCGTGCCGGGACCCGACTGGGCCTTCACCATCAGCGCGGCCCTGCGCGCCCGCACGGTCCTGCCCGCGGTGGGAGGCCTGGTCGCCGGCTACGCCGCGATGACCGCGGTCGTGGCCGCCGGGGTGGGGGCGCTCGTAGCTCAGAGCCCGGTGGCGCTGAGCGCGCTGACCTTCGTCGGGGGCGCCTATCTGGTGTGGCAGGGGGTGCGAACCATCGCCAAGCCAGCCAGCCCTCTGGACCCCACAGAGCACGAGGTGGCGCTGCCCGCGACGGCTGACTCGCACTGGGGCACCCTGGCCCGTGGTGTCGGCGTCAGCGGGCTCAACCCGAAGGCGCTGCTGCTGTTCCTAGCCCTGCTGCCCCAGTTCACTGAGCCGCAGGGGTCCTGGCCCCCCGCCGCGCAGATCGGCCTGCTCGGCCTGATCTTCACGGCTACGTGCGGCGTTTTCTACCTCGTACTGGGGACCTTCGCGAAGACCACGCTGCACGCGCGACCCGTCGCAGCACGCCTCGTCAGCCGCCTGTCCGGCATCGGGATGATCGTCATCGGCGTGCTCCTCGTCCTCGAGCACCTGCTCGCCTGAGCATGTGTCCCGCGTGCCAGGCGCCAGATCGCCGCAGAGGCGCAGCCGGACCCGACGTCGCCCGTAAGCCGAACGCCTTGCGGGACGATCTCGACGATCTCCATGGCGTCCCGCAGGGGATCCTCCTACGGGATGGCGTGCCGGCGGCAGAGCTCAACGCGACGCCACGATGAAGCGCTGCACAGGATCAAGCCGCCGCGGCGCGCAGTTGCCCCGAGACTTCGGCGCAGAGTGTGGCGAAGTGATCGAGGAGCAGCCCGTGCTCACCGCGGCGTCGGGCGAGCACGAGCTCCGCGGGCGGGAGGTCGATGACGGGGAGCCGCACCGGCGGGACGCATCGAGGGCCCCGAGGCGTTCCGCGCCTTCATGGAGCCATTCTCCCGCATCCTCACCGGCTCGAGCCTGATCGCCGCGTTCGGCGATGAAATGACCGCGCTGCTGATGTACGACGCCGTCACCGTCCCGGTCCCAGAGGCCCCCGGCGCCGAATGCCACACCGTGCAGGACGGCAAGATCGTCCACATCCGGATCGTGTTCGCCGAACGCCGTTCGAAGCCGGACGACGCGCCGTGGCGGCCGAACAAGCGCGCAAGTGAGCCACCGGCGCGCGTCTACCACGTCGTCGCGGGTCAGCACGCCGCTCCGGCACGACCAGGGCCCCGGGTCGACAACGGCATCTTCTCGGCGAGTAGTCCTCAAGGGGAACGTCTACCGGGACGGCCAGCGCCGCCATGGCGCCCGCGGTAGACAGCAGCAGAGGAAGTCCCAGTAGACACGTCCGAATTGCAATCCGCTCAGTCGCTACCGGATCATCAACGGCGTCACCGCCCCCGACCCCTATCCTCGGCGGCCATGAGCGGGGCGGCGGGGTGGGGTCGGAGCGGCACGGCGGTTTTGGTCGGCGTGTTCCTGCTCAGCCGCGTCGTGCTCGGCTGGATGGCGGTCACGCTGGCGGTTCACCCGCCACAGGTGGCGGGGGACCTGGGCTCCTACGAGCCGGACGCGCGGGCCCTGCTCGACGGACGGGTGGCCTACGGCGAGGTCGACCTCGAGTACCCGCCCGGCTCCCTGCCCGTCATCGTGCTGCCGGTGCTGGCCACCCCGGCGGTGGGCTACCGGACCGCCTTCGTGGCGTTGTCGCTGGTCCTGGACGCCGCCGGCTTCGTCGCACTGCTGCGCCTCGGCCGCCTCGAGGGGTCCAGGGCAGGCGCATGGCTGTGGCTCGCCGGGGTGCCACTGCTGGGACCCCTCGCCGTGACCCGGCTGGACCTGCTGCCGGCGGTCGCCACCATCTGGGCCTGCGAGCGGATCGCGGCCGGCCGCGGCTCGGTCCCGGGCGGGTGGCTGGGTCTGGGCGCGGTGGCCAAGCTGTACCCCGGCCTGCTCGTCCTGCCGATGCTGGCCGCCACCCGGCGCGCGAACCTGCTGTGGGGCGCCGCGGCGGTGGCGGTCCTCGGCCTGCTGCCGTTCCTGCCCGTGGCCTCGGCGCTGACCGTCGACGTGCTCGGCTACCACCTTGACCGCGGCGTGCAGGTGGAGAGCACGTGGGCGACCCCGCTGCTGGTGGCGGGCAGCGCGGGGGCGCCGGTGTTCCCCTCCTTCAGCTACGGCGCCCACCACATGGAGGCCGCGCTCGCGCCGCTGCTGAAGACGCTGGCCTCAGCCAGCGCGCTGGCCGCGCTGGGTCTGGGGACCTGGCTGTCGTGGAGGGCTGGGCGGGGGGGCGGGCGAGATTCCCAGGAGCGGGCGAGGGTGGCGATCGAGGGCGCCTTCGTGACCATGCTGGCGCTGCTGGCGACCGGCAGCGTGTTCAGCACGCAGTACGTGCTGTGGGTTCTCGCCCTGGGTGCGGCGGTCTGCTGCGCGCCCGCGTCCCCGCTGCGCGCACCCGCGCTGCTGCTCGTGCCGATCACCGTCCTGTCCCAGGCGGGCTACCCGTTCCTCTACGACCGGCTGGTGTCCATGGAGCCGCTGGCCGTCGGCGTGGTCGGGGTGCGCAACGTGCTGGTGGTGGGCGCCGCGGGCTGGGCCGCCTGGCGCTTCGCTCGCGCCGCACCCAGGCCGGCGAGGGCGACGAGCGCGGCGCCGGCGCCCGCCGCGGCCGCCCACCAGCCGTAGCCCGGCGCCGGGCTCCAGGCCGAGCGGCCGATGAACCACCAGGGGCCGTCGATGCCCACGGCTCCCCTGCGGGCCACCGCGTACCAGGCGGTGAACTGCACCGGCGCGGCAGCCATGGCGACGACGGGCGGCGCGAGCCGCCGGACCGCCCCGCGGGCGCGCTCGGCCACGACCTCGCCCGCCAGCAGCGGCACGAGCACGAGCACGGCGAGCACGTGGCGGCCCTGCACGGCGAAGCCGGTGTGGCGCAGCAGCCCGGCCTCCAGCACGAGCGGCGCGAGCACCGCACCCGTGGTGACCGCGAGCAGGACGAGGCGCCGGCGGGCGTGACCCACCGCCAGCGCGGTCGCGAGCAGCCCCAGCACGAGCGCCTGCCAGGCGTGCAGCGCGACCGGCGGGAGCCCGTACTCCAGGTAGCCGAAGACGGCGACCGCGTCGCGGGTGAGCGCAGTGCGGGCGGCCGGCCACGCCACGCGCAGGGCGTCCGGCAGGGGAGCGGGCGAGGCCTGGACGTCGGTTCCGAGGACCACCTGCCAGGCCACCGCCACAGCGACGGCCAGGCCCAGCACGGTGGCCGCGCCCGCCACCGCCCTCGGCCGCTCCCGCACCGCGCGCCACAGCCCCCGGGGCCCGACCCACCCCACCAGCACGCCGAGGTGGACCGCCAGCCAGGCCGGCCCCACGGAGCGGCTCAGGGCCAGCGCCGGCCCGGCCAAGGCGACCACCGCCCACGCCGCACCCCACCGGTCGGGCGCGGCTTGCGGGCGGGACGCGGCGGCTCGGCCGAGGGAGACGGTGGCCGCGCCGAGGGCGACGGCGGCGGCGATCTCCGGGCCGCTGGGGTTCAAGGAAGCGGCGGTGGACAGCACCATCGGGGGTGTGGCTACCAAGACTCCCACCAGACTCAGCGGCCCTGCCTCCGGACGCCACAGCAAGACCACGGCGAGGCCGAGCAGGGCCAGGCAGGTCAGGGCGCTCGCGGCCGAGGCCAGTGTCACCGCGGTGACCGCATCGCGACCCAGCCGCGCGGCTAGGCCAGGCAACGCGTACGCGGCGGGCGGGTAGGTCCCCACCGGGGTGTCGACCTGCGACGCTCCGGCGGGCACCGGCTCGGCAGTTGCCAGCAGGCAGGCGGCGGAGGCGTGCGGACGGTTCGCGTGGCAGGTCGCGTGGCCGGTGCGCAGGCCCGCGGGCACCGTCACCAGCCGCACCTCCTGGCCCACCACCGCGGCCTGCCGCGGGCTCAGCCGCAGCGGCTCGCGCAGCGCGACCGGCTCCCCGACCAGGCCGTCGGTGGTCAGCGACAGCGCGCGGTAGTAGTGCGCGCTCTCATCAGGCCCGGCGAAAGGCGGCTCGCCGGCCAGATGGGCGACCACCAGCACGGCGAAGCCCGCGACGAGCAGGACCGGCGAACTCAGTAGGCGGTGGCGCATAACAGGCATACTGCCCGGCCCAGGGAGTCCCGTAGCCACCCACCGGTACTACCGGGACCACCGCGCGCCGAGATCGTCGCGCGCAGCGACGTCTCCGCGCACGACCAGGGCGCGAAGCTGGGCGTCATCCGCGTCTTGAAGCGGCGCTCCTGAACCGGCGCCGCAGCCAGGGCGCCACCGCCGAGACCAGCGCGACGAGCGTCGCCAGCCAGCCGGCCACAGCCCAGGCGCGCGGCCAGGCGAGCACCTGGCCATAGGTGAGATCGGGGCGCAGCGGGTTGTGCATCTGGGCGAAGCGGACGCCGTCGGGGTCGACGCTGGGACAGTGCACGCGGGCCACCGGGTCGCCCTCGGCCCCGACCAGCGACAGGCCCGGGGCGCGGTCGAGGATCGAGACGGCGACGTCGCGCCCGCTCGTGGTTACCTCGAACGGCCCCGCGATGCCGGGTAGCGCGTACGCGCCCCAGCGCACGTCGGCGGCGAGCCCCTCGACGCCGACCTGTGGGACCTGGACCGTGACCGACTCCTGGCGCAGCGCGACCGAGGGCGGCGGCTCGCCGCGGAAGGCGATGACCACCGCGCTGGCGGGGCAGGGGGGCTCGGCACGCAGCGTCACGGCGGGCGCGAAGGTGTCGGCCTGGTCCTGCAGAAGCACCGGCGCGCTGCCCTCGACCGGCAGGCCGCGCAGGTAGTACGACTGCACGTAGGTGTGGTCCATCTCGATCTCGACGGAAAGCGAGGCGGCGGCCACCAGCGCCACCGCGACTGTCCCCGCGCGTCTGCCGAGCGCCAGCAGGAGCCCGCCCGCGATCACCACCGCGAAGCCAGGTAGCGCGGGCAGGAAGTAGCGGCCCGCGACGTGGGCGTGGTCGTCGAGCACGAGGTGCACGATGGCCACCATCACCGCGAAGCCCAGCGGGAAGGCGACCGCGAGCACCGCCAGGCCGTAGGCCTCGTCGGCGCGCCGTCGCAGCAGCGCGACGCCCGCACCCGCCACCGCCACCACGGCGACCACGGCGAGCAGGCCCAAGCTGTAGCGCTCCCAGGCCGGGCGCCAGTTGCCGTCGTTGAACAGGCTCTGCAGCGCGGCGCGGAGGTAGAGCGAGAGCGCCTCCCGGCCCAGGGGGTACTGCCCGACGATCGGGCCGATGATCGCGTTGAACGCGTCCGCGGTCGAGGAGGGCCCGTAGGCGCGTTCCTGCCACGCGAGCCACGGCAGCACAGGGATTGCGGCGCCGACGCCCGCCACCGCGGTCCAGGCCAGCGCACTGCCGATGCGCGGGCGGTGCCGCACCGCTGCGCCGAGGGTGAGCAGGACGAGCAGCGGCGCCACGACCAGCGTGCTCGCCTTTGTCATCACCGCCAACCCGGTGCACAACCCGGCGGTGGCGGCGAGGGGCAGGGTGGGGCCGCGGCGGTAGGCCCAGGCCATCGCCGTCAGCGCCGCGAGCGCGAGCGGGGTCGCCAGCGCGTCGTTGGAGACCCCGGAGCCGGCCACGTTGATGCCCTGCCAGGCGGTCACGAGGGCGGGCGCGAGGAGCCACGCACGCGGCTGGCTGGGGACGATCGCCCGCGCCAGCAGCCAGGTCAGCGGCACGGCGGTCACCAGCAGCAGCATCGAGGCGATCCGCACCACGAGCAGCCGGGCCGGCAGGCTCGCGCCGTCCGCCAGCCGGTACGGCAGCGCGAGCAGCGCGTAGTACGACGGGCCCTGCGTGCCCTGGTACTGGCTGGCCGGCGCGCCCCAGCGGGGGTCGTCGCCGTCCGCCGGGAAGTCGCCGGCGTGGTAGCCGTTGGTGGTGCTGAGCCGGTAGAGCAGGGCGGCGTCGTCGCTGATGTGGTCCACGCCGATGACGGGGATGCCCTCACCCTCGGCAATCTGCTGGACGTAGGAGTAGTGCTGGGCCTCGTCCCCGCGCCAGATCTCCAGGATCCCCACCCAGTACAGCCCCCGCGCCGCGGCCAGCACGACGAGTCCGATCAGGACGGCCCAGTGCCAGCGAGGGACGGTGGCGCCCCGACGCCGGGCCGCCGGCGCCCGTTCCTCGGTGGCCGGGACCTCGGCGAGGGTTCCGGTCACCGAGGGGTCTCCGCGGCGCGGAGCGTCGCGCCGCAGACCCCGACCTCGGCGCCCGAGGGGAAGCGCAGGTCCAGTGCCGCGGCTCCGGCGCCGGAGCCCATCGCCTCGGCCAGCTCCAACGCGCCGGCGCCGGAGCCGCCGAGGTCGGTGGCGAAGAAGGACCCGCCATCGCGGCCGACCAAGACGACGGTCCCCGGCGCGCCGCGCAGCGCGACCAGACCGGAGGAGGCGTCCAGGACGACGCCGCCGCCGGGGCCGGTGGTCAGCGTCACGCACCCGCCGGACGGTGGGCTGGCCTCCCCGTCCACCCGCAGGACCGCGAGGTCCGCGGTGGCATCGAGCTCGGGGACCGGCAGGAACGCGGCCTGCAGCCGCAGCCGGACCTCCTCGACCATCTCGCCGGTGACCTCGGCGGGCCCGCCGTAGGCCAGCCGGTAGCCGTCGGCGCGCAGGTCCACCAGCTTCTGCGCGCTGATGTCGGGGGAGGTGCCGGGCTCGGGCTGGGCGGTGGGGGCGTAGGACAACCCGTCCGCCAGCAGCGCATCCGCGGCCAGGACTCGAACGGCGACCTGCCCGCGCGCCGCGCGCACCACGGCGGACTCCCGGCGCAGGTCGGCGATGTTGGTGGCCAGGCACAGCCCGAGCGCGACCGAGACCGCCAGGGTGACCCCGCGAGTCCAGCGCCCCGCGAGGGCGGCCGCCGCCGATACGAGCAGCAGCAGGGCGCCGAGCCAGAGGTAGCGACTGGCGCCCGCCTGGGACGCGCCGCCCAGCGGCAGACGCGCCAGGCCCGCGGTCCCGTAGAACACCGCCAGCGCCCCCAGCGCCGCCCAGGCGGTCAGCGGCAGCCCCCGCGCCACCCATGCGTCCGGCCGCGTCGGCGCGGACGCGCGTGGGTCCGCGGCCGGCGCGGCGTGCCCCGCCCACGCGGCTGCGAGCAGGCCGAGGCCGAGCGCGACCACCAGCGCGGCCGCGGCGAGCAGCGGCAGTCCGGTATAGCCCGCGACCGCGGCGGCCAGTCCGTAGGCCACGTAGCCCGGCACGCGCAGGAGGACGTCGGGCTCGATAGGCGGCGAGACGCCCCACACGGCGCGCCAGCCGCCGTACAGCGCCAGCGCCGGACCTGCGACCAACGTTGCCCGGCGGAACTGCCGACGCAACACCAGCGCGCCACCGGTCCCCAGCGTGAACGCGATCGCCACCCCGCCGAACGGCATCGCCAGGCACAGGCACAGCGCCGCGGCGAGGTCCGCGTCCCGGGCAGGCGACCGGTCGAGCAGCTGCAGAGCGATGAGGAACAGCAGCGTCGGCGCCGTCCAGCTCAGCTGGAACGCGGTGAACAGCTGCTCGTAGGCCGAGCCCATCAGCAGCAGCGCCAGCCCCGCCAGCGCCGCGGGCGCCCGGGGGACGCCCAGCCGCCGCAGCGCCGCCCAGCCCGCTACCGTGGCCGCGGCGTGGAACGCGACCGCCACCGCCAGGAACGGGGTGTAGCTGCCGAGGCCCGCGACCCCGAGGACGGCGCGGAAGACCAGCAGCGGCAGGGCGAGCCAGTGCTCGTTGTGCGGCGCGAGCAGCGCGTCCACCGACAGGTCGCGGCGGTCCAGCAGGAACCTCCAATCGTCGGCGATGAACCACATGTCGCGTCCGGCCCAGGTCAGCACGGTCACGCCCACGGCCAGCACCAGCGCCTCGGCGACCGGGAGCGAGCGCTCGGGCGCGGCCTCCGCGCGGCCGGCCGGCGCCACCTGCGGCGCGGTGGCCTCCGCCAGCGGCCGGCTCACCGCGGCAGCGCCGAGCAGGGCACGTCGAACTGCCACGACTCGACCGGCGGCGCGGTCTGCAGCTTGACCTCGGTGGCGCCGGCGCGGCAGTCCAGCACGGCTTCGACGATCACCGGGCTCCAGGCCGGACCGCCGGTGCGGTCGTTGATCACGAAGTAGTCCATGCCGGTGACCACCAGCAGCGCGCCCACGGCGATCGCGCCGACCTGGCGCCAAGCCTGCGGCGGCACGGCCCGCAGAGGCCGACGGTCCAATGCGAAGGCCAGCACGGTGACGAGCAGCAGTGCCGGGACCACGGCGAAGCGCGTGGAGGCCGGCCGGTCGCCCTGCGCGTAGGCGGCCAGCACGCTGGGCGAGGAGTCACGGGCGTAGACGCCGATGACCATGGCGACCGGCGAGGTCACCGCCGTCACCAAGGCGGTCAGGCGGTGCTGCATGCCGGGCAGCAGCGCGGCGGCGACCACCGCGGCCCAGCCCACCAGCGCGAGAACACCCACAGCTCCGCCTGCCGTGCGCCGCAGGTTCTCGGCCAGCGCGAACCCGAACATTCCCGGCGTGGCCACGAGGATGCGGTAGACCGTGGCGAGTTCCGCCGGGGTGCCGCCGGGGGTCGGCGGACTGGGGCTGGGCTGGGTGAGCGCCGCCCAGACCTGCACCGCCAACCCGACGGCGAGCAGCAGGGCCGGCAACCGGTCGCGCCAGCTCGGGACCACCAGCACGCGCACTCCCAGGATGGGAAGCACGATGACGGCCAGCGGCGCGCTGAGCATGATCAGCAGCAGCGCCACGGCAGCCAGGACCGCGTTGACCGCGCGAGCCGGGCGCCATAGGGCAAGCCAGAAGGCGGTGTAGGTGAGCGGCCACTGGACCAGCGCCAAGGCGTTCAGGCTCTCCACCGCGACGAGCGGGTGGATGACCACCATCGCGGCGAGCAGGGAGCGCAGCGGCCGGGAGCGCAGGTGGCCCGCCGAGGCCGCGTAGACCAGTAGCGCGCTCAGGGCCACGATGCCGGCGGCGGTCAGCGTGGTCGCGGTGGCCGCGCGGGCGAGCGGGACCAGTGACACCACCTCGGACGCGATGCGGGGGACCACGTGGAGGTAGCCCGCGTAGCCCTCACCCAGCGCGTCGGGCAACGTGGTCTCCAGCGCGCGGTCGAGGAAGATCACGCCGTCCTCGGCCCAGATGGTGTCCAGGGCGCCGATCCCCGTCTGGCGCAGCACCGACGCGGCGATCAGCGCGGCGAACGCGACGATGAACGCGGCCACCTCGCCGGCGCCGACGAGGCGCTCGGGCGCCTGGGGGAACAGGTCGTCGAGGACCACCCGGCGCGCCCGCGCGACCGGCGACGCACGGCGGGATCGGCGAGCCTCTCCCGCCAAGAGCTCGCGTGGCGCGGACGTCCGCACACGCGAGGGTGCCGCCGCCGCACCCCGAGGCGTCCACAGCCTCGTGGCCCGCCGCCGCAGCTCCTGCTGCGGGCCTCCGCTCGCCGCCGGGGCATCGCTCAGATCGTGCCCTCCTCCACCGCTCGGCGGATCCAGGGGATGACCTCGTCGAGCATCTCGGAAAGGCTGGTGGTCGCCTCGAAGCCGAGGACCTCGCGGGCCTTGGTGACGTCCGGCACGCGCTTGGCCACGTCGTGGGTGTAGGGGTCGTCGGAGACCACGCGGAATTCCGCGTCCGGCCCCTTGACCTTGCGCCAGATGAGCTCGGCGAGCTCTAGCACGGTGGTCGACTGCGCGGTGGAGATGTTGAAGTCGTTGTTGCGCGCCGCCGGGTGCTCCATGGCGGTGACGATGCCCTTGGCGAGGTCGCCGCCGTAGGTGTAGTGGCGCACCTGCGCACCCGTGCCGAGGATGTGGAGCGGGTCCTGACCCTTCACGATCTTCTGCACCAGGTCCGGGACGACGTGGCTCATCGCGAGCTTCACGTTGCCCGACAGCACCTCCACCTCGCCGAGCGCACGGCCCTCGCCGATGCCCACGCAGTTGAACGGGCGCACCACGGTGTAGGGCAGCTCGTACTGGTCCCAGGCGGCCTGCGCGTAGTACTCCACGGCCAGCTTCTGGAAGCCGTAGCTCGACAGGGGCGGCGGGATCTTGCGCTCGTCGCCCTCCTTCGAGGGCCAGCGGTCGGTGGACTCGAACACCATGGAGGAGCTGAGGTAGGTGACCTTGCGCAGTTGTGCATCGCGGTGGGCCTTGATGGCCGCGTCGCAGGAGGAGGCCATGATCCGCTCGTTGGTGGCCAGCAGGTCGTAGGCGTAGGCGTGGAAGTAGCTGATCCCGCCGATGAGCGCGGCGCCGGCGATGAAGTGGTCGCAGTCGGCCAGCAGCGTGGTCATCAGGTCCACGTCGCGGGCGTCGCCCTCCACGAGGGTGTAGCGCTCGTGGTCGTCGTAGGACTTTGCGACCCGGCCGTACTTCGAGTAGTTGTCGAGGCCGACGACCTCGTGGCCGCGTGCGAGCAGCTCCTCGACGACATAGCCGCCGATGAAGCCCGACGAACCGGTGACCGTGACCTTCATGTAAAGACCTTCATCATGTGGACACCTTCCCCTGTTTCCGTAGTGCGGACAACTCCGCGACCGTGAGCTGGCGCCCAAAGGCGAAGCGGTACCAGTACAGGTAGCGCGGGATCCAGGCCGCTACCTTGAAGTTCGACACGCCGACCTGGCGATCGAGCCAGATCGTGGGCAGCTCGGCCACGGGCAGGCGCAGGCGCCGTGCCTTGGCCGACAGCTCCAGCCCGATCTCGAAGCCGGTGCGGCTGTCGATGCCCACCTCGCGCACGAACTCCGTGGCGTAGGCCTTGAAGGAGTTCGTCGCGTCGCGGGTGCCGACGCGGGCGAGCAGCGCCAGCGACCGTCCGGCCATGCGTGACAGGACGCGCTTGAGCAGCGGCCCGCCGACCTGCTGGCCGCCCGGCGCGTAGCGCGAGGCCGCGGCGACCACCACGCCACGCTCGACCAGGCGCGCGAGGTCGTCGATTTGGCGCGGGTCGTCGCTGCCGTCGGCCATGGTCACCACGGTGGTCGACGCCCGCGCGCGGTCGATGCCGTAGCGGATCGCGTTGGCCGGGCCGCGGCCGTAGGTGTTCACCGTGGGGACGAGGCGCGGCTCGTGCTCGGCGTACTTCTCGGCCACGGCGGCCGTGGAGTCGGCCGGGTCGTCGTAGACCACCAGGACCTCGCAGTCCAGGCGCACGGCCTCGAACAGCTGGTCCAGGATCTTCACGATCGCGTCCCCCTCCTCGTAGGCGGGGATGACGACGGAGATCCGGGGCGGTCTCATACCCGCACGCCGCGCTCGTAGAGGTTCCAGATGTCCACGATCGGGGTGTCGGTCCGCAGGTCGCGGTACGCGGCGTGCGGCGCGCCGACCACCAGCAGGTCGGACCTGGCCACGACCTCATCGAGCGGCAGCAGCGTGGGGTCGACGCTCACCAGCGGGTCGGTGCACAGCACCTGTCCGGCCTTGAACTGCAGGATGCGCCTGAGCTTGTAGGACAGGCTGGAGCGGATGTCGTCGCTCTCGGCTTTGAAGGCCATGCCGAGGATACCGACCGTCATGTTCTTGAGGTCGTAGCGCTCCTCCAGGCGCGCCACCACATACAGCGGCAGGCCCTCGTTCACCAGCATCGCCGCGTGGCCGAGCGTGAAGTTGTTGTCGTTGAAGGCGGCGAGTTGCATCGTGTCCTTGAACAGGCACGGCCCGGCCGCGAACCCGGCGCGCGGAAGGTCGGCGGCGCGGGGGTAGTCCAGCGACAGCGCCGCGCGGATGCGCTCGTAGTCCAGCCCGGAGTCGTTGGCCATCATGTACAGCTGGTTCGCGGTGGCGAACTTGATGTAGCGCCAGGTGTTGGTGAACAGCTTGGCGAGCTCGGCCTCCTCGGGGCTGAGGTCGACCAGCGTCTCGGTGAGGTGGCCGAACAGCGCCCGCGCCCGCTCGCGCGCGCGGTCCGTGCGCGCGCCCACGATCTGGGGCAGCGTGAACAGTTCGACCATCGCCCGGCCCTCGGCGATGCGCTCGGGGCAGAAGGCCACGTCCACGTCCACGCCGAGCTTGTCGATCATGCGCTCGACCAGCTCGGTCACGCCGGGGTAGACGGTGGAGCGCAGGATCAGCGCCTGGCCGTCGCGGAAATAGGTGCTGCACAGGTCCAGCGCGCGCGGGATGGCCTGCGGGTCGGGGTTGAGGTGCTCGTCGACCGGCGTGCCGATGACGACCACCACGTGCTCGGCGTCGGCGACCGCGGACGGGTCGGTGGTGGCGCGCAGCGCGCCGCTGTCGATGATGCGGGACAGGACCTCGGCGGCGCCCGGCTCGTCGAAGGGCAGGGTCGCGTCGTTCACGAGCTTCACCGCGCCGTCGGAGACGTCGTAGACGACGGTGGACAGGCCGCGGTCGGCGAACGCGATGCCGAGCGGCAGTCCCACGTGCCCGCAGCCGCCGATGACGACGACGTCGGCGCGGAACGACGGTGCGGTGCTCATGCGACGGGTCCTTGGCGCCGGAGGCGGTGGCCTATCTGAGGGCGAGCGTCTGCGGGCGATCGGGAAGCCCGGCCCGGCGGGCTCAGCTCTTCGACTATAGGACAGACCGGCGTGGGGCCGACCTCACCGTCCGAACAGGTGCGCGAGGCCCGCGTGGGCGATCATTGCGACGATGGACGCCCGCCTGTTCGATGACGATCCACCTGCGCCGCCAGAGCCCGCCGCACCGGCGGCGCCCGCCACGGTGGACGCCCGCGCGCCGCTGGCCGCGCGCATGCGCCCGCGCACGCTGGACGAGGTGGTCGGCCAAGAATATCTCGTGGGGCCCGGCGGGCCGCTGCGGGTCGCGATCGCTGCCGATGCGCTGCGCAGCGTGGTGCTGTGGGGGCCGCCCGGGACCGGCAAGACCAGCCTGGCCGCGGTGGTGGCCGAGACGACCCGCGCGGCGTTCGTACCGCTGTCGGCGGTGACCGCCGGGGTCAAGGACGTGCGCGCGGTGCTCGATGGCGCCCGCACCCGCCGCCGCACCACCGGCCGCGGCACCGTGCTGTTCATCGACGAGCTGCACCGCTTCAACAAGGCACAGCAGGACGCGCTGCTGCCCGGCGTGGAGGAGGGGGTGGTGGTGCTGCTCGGCGCGACCACCGAGAACCCCTCCTTCGAGGTCATCGCGCCCCTGATGAGCCGCTCCCTGCTCTACCGGCTGGAGTCGCTGTCGCCCGAGGCGGTGCGGGGGTTGCTGGAGCGGGCGCTGGATGACCCGCGCGGGCTGCCCGGTGTGGCGGCCGAGCCGGAGGCCCTCGACGCCCTCGTCGCCGCGGCCGACGGCGACGCCCGCGCGGCGCTGACCGCGCTGGAGGCGGCGGCCACCCTGTCAGGGGCGACGGCCCCCGCGGTGCTCCGCAGTGCCTCGGTGGTTTCTGTCGAGTCCGTCAAGGCGGCGCTGACGCGGCCGCACCTGCGCTACGACAAGGCCGACGACAACCACTACGACCAGATCAGCGCCTTCATCAAGTCCGTGCGCGGCTCGGACCCCGACGCGGCGCTGTACTGGCTGGTCCGGATGCTGACCTCGGGGGAGGACCCGCGCTTCCTCGCCCGCCGCCTGGTCATCCTGGCCAGCGAGGACATCGGCCTCGCCGACCCGGCGGGGCTGGGGGTGGCGGTGGCGGCGTTCGCGGCGCTGGAGCGCGTCGGGCTGCCCGAGGCGCGCTTCGCGCTGGCGCAGGCCACCGTCTACCTGGCGCTCGCGCCGAAGTCGAACAGCCTGACCACCGCCCTGGGGCGCGCCGACGAGGCCGTCGCCCGCCTCGGCAACGCCGCCGTCCCCGCGGATCTGCGCGACGCCCACTCCTCGCGTGCCAGAGCGATCGCAGAGCGATCGCTCCCGCCCGCGACACCTGGACGAGCCGGCGCCGCCGGCGCCGGATCCGGGGGCGCGCAGCGTCTCGGGCATGGGGTGGGCTACCGCTACCCCCACGACGACCCGCGCGGCTGGGTCGCCCAGCGCCACCTGCCCGAGGGACTGGAGGAGGGCGACCTCTACCGGCCCTCCCCGCACGGCGCGGAGCCGGACCTCGCCACCTGGCGCGCCACCCGGCGGGAGGACACTGACGCGGAGGGTTAGGCTGCCAGCCATGGAAGCCATCGTTCTCGCCGGGGGCCGCGGCACGCGGCTGCGCCCGCTCACCGACACCCTGCCCAAGCCGCTCGTGCCGTTCATGGGCGAGCCGTACGCCGCCGGGCTGCTGCGCCGCCTGGTCGCCGTGGGCGCCACCCGCGCCACCTTCCTCGTTGGCCAGGACTCCGCACCCTGGGAGCCCCTGGGCCCGCTCGGCCGGGCCGTGGGCATCGAGGTTGACGTGCTGACCGAGGAGACGGCGCTCGACACGGCGGGGGCCGCGCGCCGGGTGCTGGCGCGCGGCGTTGCCGGCGACGTCCTGGTCTGCAACGGCGACATCCTGACCGACCTCGACCTCGCCGCCGTGCTCGCCGCGCATCGCCGCGCGAGCGCCGCGGCCACCCTCGCCCTGACCCGTGTCGAGGACACCAGCGCCTTTGGCGTGGTGGTCTGCGACGCGCAGGGCAGGGTCGAGCGCTTCGTGGAGAAGCCCGAGCCCGGCACGCTCGCTGCGGACACGGTGAACGCCGGGACCTACGTGCTCGCGCCGGACGTCTTCGCCGGCTTCCCCGGCGACGGGCCGCTGTCCTTCGAGCGGGCCGTGTTCCCGGGACTGGTCGAGACGGGAGCGGTCGTCCTCGGCATCCCCGGTGACGCGTACTGGGCCGACCTCGGGACGCCGGCGCGCTACCTGGCCGGGCACCGCGCGGTCCTCGACGGCCGCTGCGCGTGGCCGCCCGCGCCGGGGATGCGCGTGCACGGGTCGTCGGCTGCCGTCCACGAGTCCGCCGTGGTGGGCGAGGGCGTGCGGATCGGCCCCGGCAGCGTGGTCGGCGCCGGCTGCGTGCTGGGCGCCGGCGCCGAGCTGGAGGGCGCGGTCCTGCACGCCGACGTGCTCGTGGGCACAGGTGCGCGCATCAGCGCCTCGATCCTCGGCCCCAGCTGCAAGGTCGCCGACGGCGCCGAGGTCGGCCCGGACGCGGTCCTCGCCGAGGGGACGGTCGTCGCGGGGTAGCGTCGCGCCGTCGCCGGCGCCGGGCCGCGCGACCGTCGCGCCGGAGGCTGCCCATGCCCACCGTCCTGCTGCTCGCCGCCGCCGTGGTGGCCCTCAGCGAAGCCGCAGCCCACGAGTCCCAGGCGCCCCCGAGGTCGTGGCGAGAGGTGTT
>Ga0136615_10000313_pt1 | contig 21715 bp, 18 predicted proteins | sample AntDrymUQ2882206_2_FD_106647 | JGI IMG/M metagenome (GOLD analysis project Ga0136615, IMG submission 106647) | Polar desert sand microbial communities from Dry Valleys, Antarctica - metaG UQ288 (22.06) | ecosystem: Environmental > Terrestrial > Soil > Desert | place: Antarctica: Dry Valley... | reverse complement strand
GTCGACCGGAGTCCTCTGCCGGTCCGCGGTCCATGGATCGGCGTACGGCGACCCGAACATCCTCGTCGTCCTGCGCCGTACGACCGACGGACCCGATTCGCCCGAACGCGGCCACGAGCCCCTGCACCGGGTCCAGCGCCGGGGGCCGGACAAACTCGACCAGCATCCGCTTGGCGACGGCGCCGGTACGACCGTCCCCGGGCCGCCCCATGATCGAAACCAACGACCGGGTACGGCCGCCGTGCCGGATCGCGACTTCCTGTGCGATCAGCGAGCCCAGCGATACACCGACCACGTGGGCGCCGGCGGGCGCCACCTGACCGATCAGGCCGGCGGTGTCGTCGGCCATGTCACCGAGGCTGTACGTCGCGGTCGCGCGTCGGCGGAGAAATCCCCACGGAGACACGCCCGGTCCCGCGACTCGGGTCGAGCGCCCGACGTCACGGTTGTCGAAACGCACGACTCGCAGGCCACGTCGGACCAGGTCCGCGCAGAAGTCGTCACGCCACCAGACCATCTGCAGCCCAAGTCCCATGATGAGAACGACGGTGTGCTCAGCGTCCGGATCCCCGATCGCTTCGTAGCACAACGAAATGTCCCCGACCCGGCAGTACTGCTCACCGCTGGTGGGCAGGTCTGTCCGGCCGAGGATGGTCACGACAAGAGTTCGCACCGCACGCGTTGGAGGTTCAAGCAACGGTGCAGTAGCTGGCGACCGTCCCGGGGCCTACGGGCCGGGCGGCTGTCGGCGCCTGGTGGCCAGTCTGTTCGGGGTGGGGTGGTCGGTGGGTGTGGTTGATCCGGGGTGCTCCTTGCTCGTTCCTCGCTGCGATGCTCGCTGGCTGTCGGCTTCGGTGTGCCGCGCCGCCCTGCAGCCGGGCCAGGTGCAGCCGCCGTCCCGGATCTCGATGCCGGTGCGGGGTGGGCCGGTGTAGCGGCGGTGTTCCCGGCCGACGTCGACGGGTTGGCCGTGGGCGTTCAGGATGGCGGGGGATGATCCCGGCGTCGCAGGCCAGCATCCGGGCCAGGGTGGGTGAGATCTCGGTTCCGTCGTCCAGCACACCGTGCCCGATCCGGTCGGTCAGGGAGTGCAGGGGATGGTGACCCGGATCTGGGCCTTCCCACCATCCCCGCTCGTGGTGGGGTGGTGCAGCTGCCGGCGGCCGATCTCGACGACCGCGTCGTAGCGCCGCTGGGTGGGTGAGCGTTCGTCCTTCTCACCATCTGGTCCTTCGGGCTGTGGCGCGGACAGGGCGTCCAGGGCGGCGGTGAGCACCGCGTATCCGGCGGCGTCGTAGCGGCCGCGGATCAGCCCACCGGACCGGTAGGGGTCCGGGCTCGGGGTGAACTCCCGTTTCCCGAAGGCTCTGGGTTTCGTGGTCACCGATCTTGGCCTCATCCCGGGCCTGCACCCCGTCGGGATCCAGCAGTTCCTCCAGCCGGCGGCCCAGCTGCCCGAGCTTGGCCGGGTCCAGCGACCCGCCCGCCCCGATCAGGGCCTGCTCCCCCTCCGGCGCGTAAGGCGGGATCAATCCCGGGGACAGGTCTTTGACGGAGTCGACGATCACCTCGGCCTGCCCGAGGTTGACGTCGCCGTCGGTCAACGACCACAATTCCATCCTCGCCGCCGCGCCCAGCATGTCCCGGGCGTGAGCCAGCCCAACCGGCCAACCAGATCCTGGTTGCTGCGCTCTTTGGCCCGTGAACCCGGAACATGCACCGGTCAGCGGACTCAGCTTGCGGCGACGACCGCGGCGATGCGCTGGGCGACCGCGTCGGCCTGGTCCTGGGTCGGGGCCTCGACCATGACCCGGACGAGTTGCTCGGTGCCCGATGGACGTAACAACACGCGGCCGGAGTCTCCGAGTTCGTCCTCGGCGACCCGCACCGCATCCATGACGTCGGCCGACTCGGCGACCGCGCTTCGATCCGTGACGGCGACGTTGAGCAGGACTTGAGGCAGTCGGGTCACGACCGAGGCCAGTTCGGCGACACTCTGGCCGGTCGCTGCCATCCGGGAGGCGAGCATCAGGCCGGTCAGCATGCCATCGCCAGTTGTCGCGTACTCGGAGAAGATCACGTGCCCGCTTTGTTCGCCACCCAGCGACAGCCCCTCGGTGCGCAGCGCGTCCAGGACATGACGGTCCCCGACGGCCGTGGTGTGGACTGTGATACCCGCAGCGGCCATCGCCTTGAGGAAACCGAGATTGCTCATCACGGTGGCCACGACGGTGTCCTGTGCGAGCCGGCCGGACTCATGCAGGCCGATCGCGCAGATCGCAAGGATCGCGTCCCCGTCCACGATCTGGCCCTCGGCATCCACGGCGAGGCAACGGTCGGCGTCGCCGTCATGGGCGATACCCAGGTCGGCGCCCAGGTCGAGAACCGCCTGTTGCAGCGGTCCCAGCTCGGTGGAGCCGCAGCCGTTGTTGATGTTCAGTCCATCCGGAGCGTCCCCGATCATGTGCACCGTCGCACCGGAATCGGAGTACACCCGAGCCGCATGAGATGAGGCGGCACCGTTGGCGCAATCGACCACCAAGGTCAACCCTTCGAGCGGAGTCGGCAGGGACGAGAGCAGATGCTCCCGGTAGCGTGCCGCGCCCAGTGCATCGTCGAGCGCCCTGCCGACATCGGGGCCGACCGGGCGAACCCGATCATCGGCCGGCCGCCGAACCCGAGCCTCGATTATCTCTTCGATGTCGTCGGGCAGCTTGTGGCCGCCGCGGGCGAATATCTTGATCCCGTTGTCAGGCATCGGGTTATGACTGGCCGACAGCATGATGCTCAGATCGGCGCCGGAATCCGCGGTGAGGAAGGCGAGACCCGGGGTCGGAATGACACCGCAGCGGAGCACGTCGACCCCGGCACTGGTCAGTCCGGCGACCACAGCGGCCTCGAGCATCTCTCCGCTGGCCCGGGAGTCGCGGCCCACGAGGGCGAGCGACCTGCCGGTTTGCTGCACGGCGGCCAGCACCTCGGCTGCCGCCACAGCAACGGAGAACGCGAGCTCGGGAGTCAGGTCGGCATTCGCCAGACCGCGGATGCCGTCGGTCCCGAAAAGCCGATCCATCGGCGGCACCAGGCTCAGCGCTTGGAGTACTGAGGCGCCTTGCGCGCCTTCTTCAGTCCGTACTTCTTCCGTTCCTTGGCCCGGGGGTCACGGGTCATGAATCCAGCCTTGCGCAACACAGCGCGGTCATCCGGGTCAAGGACGACCAGGGCGCGGGCGATGGCCAGCCGCAGCGCGCCGGCCTGCCCGGTCACACCGCCACCGTGCAACAGCGCCACGATGTCGTAGCTTCCGACTCGATCCAAAGTGACCAGCGGTTCGCGGATGAGTTGCTGGTGCAGCTTGTTCGGGAAGTACTCGCTGAGGGTACGACCGTTCAGCTTGAACTGTCCGGTGCCTGGAACCAAGCGGACTCGGACGATGGCCTGCTTGCGGCGACCGACCGTCTGGACCGGGGCGTCGGGAAGTACGGCGGTCACTGGGCAACCTGCTTGATCTCGAAGGGTTCGGGGCTCTGCGCGGTGTGCGGGTGGTTGGGTCCGCCGTACACCTTGAGCTTGGTCAACATCTTCCGACCGAGGGTGTTGTGCGGCAGCATTCCCTTGACGGCGGTCTCGATGACCCGCTCGGGGCGGGAAGCCAGCAGCTCGCCGACCGGCCGTTGCCGCAAACCACCGGGATAACCGGAGTGCCGGTAGACGATCTTGTCGGTCCGCTTGTTGCCGGTCAGGGCGATCTTGCCGGCGTTGATCACCACGACGAAGTCACCGGTATCGACGTGCGGTGCGAACTCAGGCTTGTGTTTGCCGCGCAGCAGCACAGCGACTTGGCTGGCCAGCCGGCCGAGCACCACGTCGGTGGCATCGATGACGTGCCAGTTGCGATCGACCTCACCGGGTCGGGGGCTGTACGTGCGCACGGTCCTGCCTTCTTCTCTCGGTTTCTGCCTGGTCCGCGCTACACACGCCCGTAGGCGTCGGCGGATTCCACTTGGTGTCTTGGCGGCTGCACCGCACTCCGGGGGAGGACTCGGTGGCTCGTGCGCCAACCGGCAACGATACCGGCTGCGCGTCATCGCGGCAAAGCCGGGGCCGGAGGCGACGTCGCCGGCGCGCGATCAGGGGGCGCTCATCAATCCGATCTGCTCCTGGACAAACCCCCGGACCGCCGTGATGTCCGCAGGGTCGGTCACCGCTGACACGTCGGTCAGCCCGAGAAAGCGCCCGACCCTGGTGTAGCAGCGTTGGTAGACCTTGCCGCCTGCCTCCGTGGCCGGGATGTAGAAGCACGGGATGGTCGGATCCTCGGGAACATTGAACATCACCCGGTCGGTGAACTCCTCCTGCTCGATCCGGGTGAACTCCGCGAACACCGCGTCTGCTTCGGCCAGTGAGCCGAGCTCGTAGGTCTGGAACTGATAGCTGGCCCCAGTGGCAGCGTCGGATCCACTCCGGTTGTAGAGGCCCACGAATCCGTTGCGGGGCAGCAGGTCCGCCTCCAGCTGTGGATCGATGGCCAGGTGTAGGTAGCCGAGTAGATCGAAGCTGCCGGTGAAGCCGTCCGGCTCGCCGGGAGGTGTGGCGGTTCGCCGAGCCAGATCGTAGGGGTCCGGATCCAGGTCCGCGATGTCGTCCTGTGGAGTCGGTTCGAAGTCGCCGAGGAGCTGACGTTGCTCCTCCAGCAGCTCACCGAGATCATCCTGAGCGCGTTCGAGGTCACTGTCGGTGTAGTAGAAGTAGGCCAGCATCCGGCCGACCGGCTGCAGGACCTCGAGGGTGACCCGGTCCTCGCCGCCTTCCACGGCGGCGGTCGACACGGCGGGCAAGTTCTCGAATCCGGGGATTTCTATGCGCTCCGAGCCGTTGGCCGCTTCGAAGTCGCTCGCCAGCGTCTCCGCGGCTACGGCGGCAGAATCGGGGTCTGACATCTCCGCGACGAACACGATGGCACTGCGCGGGCCCTCGGTCTGGTTCCGGCAACTCACCCAGCCCGCGACGAAGCCGTACGTCGTGTAGGTCGCGGCGGCGGTGCCTTCGACAAAGATCGTGAATTCGACGCTCTCCGGCCGGGTGACCGGGAAGGTCGGGAGGCAGGCGTTGTCCAGTTCGGGAAAGACGAACTGTGGCTGCACCGTGGCCCCAGCGATCCGATGTGCCTCGGCAACCGTGCCGGGCCCGACCTCCGGTGCCGGCATGGGGTCGGCGGTCGTCGGTACGGACGTGTCCTCCTCGGGCGGGACCGGACTGGCCTGTCCGGCCAGCACAGAAGTGCACCCGCCGAGCATGCTCAGGCCCACAGCCGCGGCCAGCGCACGGCTGCGCAGCCCGACCGTTCGCGGTCCTGCGGCGAACCTCATGGCGCCCGCATGAGTTGGATCTGCTGCTGTACGTACCCGCGAATCGCAGTGATGTCTGCCGGGTCGGTGACGCCGAAGACGTCGGTGCCGCCGAGGAAGCGGCCCTCCCGCGTGTAACAGCGTTGGAAGATCGGAGCGCCCGGAGTCGCGCCGGGGGTGTAGAAGCAAGGAATCGTCGAATCCTCCGGGACCTGGAACATCACCCGATCGGTGAACTCCTCCTGCTCGATCCGAGCAAACTCCGCGAAGACCGTGTCTGCCTCGGCGAGAGAACCGAACTCGTAGGCCTGGAACTGATAGCTGAATCCGGACGCCTCGTCCTCGGCGCTCTTCAGATACATTCCCTGGAATCCATTCTCAGGCAGCAACTCTGACTCGATCCGCGGATCGATTGCGAGGTGCAGATAGCCCTGAAGATCGTAGCTGCCGCTGTAGAGGTCCACCTCTACCGGAGGGTCCGCCGTACGACCGGCGAGGTCATAGACGTCCAGGTCGAGATCGACGACTTCGTCCTGCGGCGTCGGTTCGAAATCGTCGAGTAGTTCGCGTTGCTCCTCGAGAAGTTCACCGACGTCGTCCTGAGCTGCGTCGAGGTCTGTGTCGCGGTAGGAGAAGTAGGCAAGCATCCGCCCGACGGCCTGCAAGACCTCATAGACGATCGTTTCCTCGCCGTCCTCGACCGACACCGTCTGGACCGCGGGCAGGTTTTCGATGCCACGGATCTCGGTCGGCTCGGCTCCGTTGACCTCGACGAAGGTGTCGGCGAGTTCCTGGGCGGCAACGGTGGCCGAGTCGCGATCGGACATCTCGGCAACGAAGACGGTGGCATTCCGATCGCCTTCGAGGGTGGTCCGGCAGGTCACCCATCCGGCGACGAAGCCGTACGTCGTGTAGGTCATGGTTGCGGTGCCCTCGGCGAATATTGCCCCCTCCATTCGCTCCGGATAGATCAGCGGCACGGTCGGGAAACAATTGCTCGTGAGTTCGGGATAGATGAACTCGGGAAGGACAGTCGCCCCGGCGATCCGCTGGGCCTCCACCAACGTGCCGTCGCTGACGTCCGGGGCCGGGGTCGGGTCAGCCGTGATGGCGGGTTGCGCGTCGGTGGTTCGCGGCGCGGGCTGCGCAGACCCGGTCACCGTCGTCGTGCACCCGGCCAGGGTCAGCAGGGTTCCAGCCACCCCGACGATCTGCCTGCCCACGTTCACTCCGGTCACCCTAACCACTCCCACCCGCCTGTGCCGCGGCCATTTGGGAACGAATTGGACCCGGCAACTAGCGTCAATCATGTGACTGATCGCCCGTACCTCCGGTTCCCGCATCTGCACGCCGACGTCCTCACCTTCGTTGCCGCCGACGCCGTCTGGCTGGCTTCTCTGCAGGGTGGCCGGGCATGGTGCTTGGCCGCGGAAGGCGCACCTCCGGGGAACCCGAGGTTGTCCCCCGACGGTGCCCACGTCGCCTGGACCTCTCGTCGTCACGGTCATCCCGAAGTCGTGACGGCTCAGGTCGACGGTGGGCCGGTCCGCCGGTTGACGCACTGGGGTAACCCGCACACCAAGGTCGTCGGCTGGACCCCGGACGGCCGGGTGTGGGCTGCCTCGCCGGCCAGCGAGAACACCCTGCGCGACCACTGGTTGCGGGCGATCTCCCTCGACCACACAATCGAGCGACTGCCCTACGGTCCCGCGTCGACGCTGGCCTGGGGGCCAGACGGGGCACTTGTGCTGTGCAGCGCCTGGGCGCGCGAACCGGCCCAATGGAAGCGCTACCGAGGAGGAACGGCGCCCCAGTTGTGGCTGGACAGCGACGGCAGTGGCGCGTGGTCTCGGCTGTTGCCGGAACTGACTGCCGGCCTTGCCTGGCCGATGTGGATCGACGGGCGGATCGCCTTCGTCTCCGACCATGAAGGCGTCGGCAACCTCTACTCCGTAGCCCGCGACGGCTCGGATCTGCGCCCGCACACCGATCACGACGACACGACCGGGTACGTCCGCAACCCGAGCACCGACGGGCAACGAATCGTCTATCACGCCAGTGGCGACGTGTACGTCCTCGATTTCCTGAGCTCCGGTCAGGACGGTCCAGCACTGCCGCGCAGGCTGGACATCGATCTGGGTACGGCTTCCGCGCTGGACGAGCCGTATCCGATCCCGGCGGCCAAGGCGGTGGGGGATGTCGTTCCCGAGTACGACGCCGCGGCCAGCGTCATCGAGGTTCGCGGTTGCGCCTACCGGCTCACCCATCGAGAGGGACCGGCGCGGGCCCTTTCGGCCGGCTCTGGCGGTCGGATCCGTGAGCCGGCGCTGCTCGGCCGAACCGGCGCGGCCATCTGGGTCACCGACGCCGAAGGAGAGGACGCGCTGGAAATAGCTGCCCTCGACGCGATCGAGGCGCCGCGCACTCTCGCGGGCGGGACGCTGGGCCTGGTCCTGCACCTTGCCGCGCACCCGTCTGGCACGACGGTCGCCGTGATCAGTCACGACGGTCGGATCCGGATGGTCGAGGTCGCCGACGGGGCCATCCACGAGATAACCCATGCAGTCGACGGTGAGCCGGAGGGACTGACGTTCTCCCCCGACGGTCAGTGGTTGGCCTGGAGCCAGCCGCGCGGTGAGCGGTCCGCCGCGCTCGTCCTGGCCCGCCTGTCAGACGGGCTGCCGACCGGCGAACTCGTATCCGCCACCAGCGGTCGGTTTCGCGACTTCTGCCCGGCCTTCACCGCTGACGGGCGCTATCTGGCGTTTCTCTCGACCCGCACCTTCGACCCGATCTATGACGTGCATGCCTTCGAGATGACGTTCCCCTCTGGCACCAGGCCCTACCTGATGCCGTTGGCCGCCGATGACCCGCTGCCGTTCGGTCCGAGCGTGGCCGGCTGGGGCTTTGCCGCTGCGGATTCCCCCGAGGGCGCGACCGAGGCGCCGGCCCCATCGAGCACGCGGGTCGATTCGGACGGTCTGGAGGAACGAATCGCCGCCTTTCCGGTCGCGTCCGGACAGTATGAACGGCTGCGAGCGGCCGGGAAGGCAGTGCTCTGGCTGCGGCGGACCCCCTCGGGTGTGTTGGGCACCGAGCGAGCCAGACTCAGTGACCCGACGCCCCGACCCGCGCTGGAACGCTTCGACTTCGCGAAACGGAACCTGGTCGTCCTCTGTCCGGCGGTGGACTCCTTCGAGCCCAGTGGCGACGGGACCCGTGTGGTGGTCCGCGACGAGGACAAGCTGCTCGTCCTGCCGGCCGACCGCGAGGTCAAGGACGACGACGATCCCGACCGGGTGACGGTGGATCTGGATCGGATCCGGCACCAGATCGACCGACCCGCCGAGTGGCATCAGATGTATGACGAGGCGGCCCGGCTGATGCGCGAGCATTTCTGGCGCCCGGACATGGGCGGGCTGGATTGGGACCGCGTCGTGGCGCGATACCGACCGCTGGTATCCCGGTTGGCCGGCTACGACGACTTCGTGGATTTGCTGTGGGAGGTGAACGGCGAACTCGGGACCTCGCACGCCTACGTCATCCCGCCGGAGGACCCCGGCGACACGGACAAGCAGATCGGTCTGCTTGGCGCGGACCTGCAGCGGGACTCCGACGGCACCTGGCGGATCGAGCGAATCCTGCCCGGGGAGTCCTCAGATCCCCGCGCTCGCTCACCGTTGCGCGCCGCCGGGATTGCCGTATCACCTGGTGATGCCATCCTCGCGGTGGCCGGTCGCGACGTCCCGACCGACCTCGGCCCAGCCGCCCTGCTCGCCGGCGCAGCGGAGCGGATCGTGGAGTTGACCGTGCGCCCGGCCGATGGCGGCCCGGCGCGTCGGGTCGCGGTCGTGCCCTTAGCCGACGAGGAGCCGCTGCGCTACCAGAACTGGGTCGCCGGCAGACGCTCCTACGTGGACGAACACGGGGAGGGGCGGCTCGGCTATCTGCACATCCCGGACATGATGGCCGCCGGATGGGCTCAGCTGCACCGAGATCTGGAACGCGCGACTCAGCGCGAAGGCCTCGTCGTCGACGTCCGCTACAACCGCGGCGGGCACACCAGCCAGCTGGTGATCGAGCGGCTGAGCCGGCGCGTGCAGGCCTATCAACTCGTTCGCCACCGGTCACCGGAGACCTATCCCGAACAGGCGCCGCGCGGACCGGTCGTCTTCCTGGCCAATCAGTGGTCGGGCTCGGACGGGGACATCGTGTCGGCGATGGCCAAGGTGCTCGGTGTCGGACCGGTGATCGGTGTCCGTACCTGGGGTGGGGTGGTCGGCATCGACGGCCGCTTCACCCTGGTGGACGGCACGTCGGTGACCCAGCCGCGGTACGCGACCTGGATCAGGGGGCTTGGATTCTCGCTGGAGAATCACGGGGTCGATCCCGACATCGAGGTCGTCATGACACCGGCCGATCATGGCGCTGGACGTGACCCGCAAGTGGATGCCGGTATCGCGGAACTGTTCCGTCGTCTGGCCGAGAACCCGGCGTCCTGCCCGCCGGAGATCCCCCCGCTGGTCAGCTAGCGCGAGCCTGTCTGCGGTGGGTGAAAGGATCGGGATGTGCGCACCGTCGGAGATCACCGAGCCGCCGTGGCGGATCTATTTGCGCTGATGCCGGTGGAAATCGTTCCGCTCGGACAGGCCCGCGGACTGGTACTTGCCGAGGATGTCTCGGCAGTGACGGCCCTGCCGCCTTTCGACAACTCGGCCATGGACGGGTACGCGGTGCACGCAGCCGATGTCACCTCGCTGCCTACGACCCTGACCGTGGCTGACGACATCCCCGCTGGGCGGACGTCGGTGTCCCCGCTGGAACCTGGTACTGCGCAACGGATCATGACCGGCGCCCTGTTGCCTCCAGGCGCCGACGCCATCGTGCCGGTCGAACACACCGATGCCCGGACCGACCGGGTCACGATCGACACCGCGCCCAGGCCGGGGGCGCACATCCGCTCTATCGGTGAGGACATCGCCGCAGGTCAGGTCGCGCTCACCGCTGGGGCGGTGTTGTACCCGGCCCAACTCGGCCTCGCCGCCGCGATCGGCCATGCCGGGCTGCCGGTCTTCCGCCGGCCCAGGGTGGTCGTGTTGTCCACCGGCAGCGAACTGGTGGAGCCGGGCAGGACTCTGCAGCCGGGCCAGATCTATGAGTCCAACACCGCGCTGCTCTGCGCGGCGGTCGAGGACGCCGGAGCCAGTGCTCGGGCAGTGCACTTCGTTCCGGACGACGTCGCCCAGTTTCTTGGCACCGTCGAGAAGGAGACCGCTGATGCGGATCTGTTGATCACCTCCGGTGGCGTCAGCGCGGGAGCCTACGAGGTGGTCAAGGACGCCTTCGCCGATCTCGGCACCGTGTCCTTCGCCAAAGTGGCGATGCAACCCGGCGGGCCACAGGGCTGGGGGCGGGTCGCAGATGTGCCGGTGGTGACGTTGCCGGGCAACCCGGTGAGTGCGTTCGTGTCCTTCGAGGTGTTCGTACGCCCTGCCCTGCGAGCGGCGATGGGCCTCGTAGCGGTCGACCGCCCGTGTGTCGAGGCCAAGCTCGTCGCCGAGGTCGTCTCACCGGCCGGAAAACGACAGTTCTTGCGCGGGTTCTTCGCCGACGGCCAGGTCAGCCAGGTAGGTGGGCCGGGTTCGCACCTGCTCGCCCACCTGGCCCGCGCCAACTGCCTCGTGGTCATCCCCGAGGACACCGAACAGCTGGCCGCCGGCAACACCGTCGAGGTCTGGCTGCTGGAAGGGAGTGGTCGTCGTGAGCGAGCATCGCAGCGAGGAACGAGCGAGGAGCGGAGCGAACACCGCGAGCGGAGCGAGCCATGATGCAGTGACCGACTCGACGCAACGGCTGACGCATCTGGATGAGCGCGGTGCCGCTCGGATGGTCGATGTCACGGGCAAGGCAGTGACCGTGCGGTCGGCAACGGCGCACGGACGGGTCCTGGTCAGCGCCGAGGTCGTCGCACTGTTGCGCGGGAAGGGCGTACCCAAGGGTGATGCGCTGGCCACCGCCCGGATCGCCGGAATCCAGGGCGCCAAGCGGACCCCAGAGCTGATCCCGCTCTGCCATCCGCTTGCGCTACATGGGGTTTCGGTCGACCTGAATGTCGCCGAGGACTGCGTCGAGATCACCGCAACGGTACGTACGGCCGACCGCACCGGTGTCGAGATGGAAGCGCTGACAGCCGTGTCGGTTGCCGCACTGACGATGATCGACATGGTCAAGGCCGTCGACAAGTCCGCCGAGATCGCCAGCGTGCGGTTACTGACCAAGACCGGCGGCAAGTCCGGCGACTGGACCCGAGAGGGAGGGCTCGATGGGTGAACTACCACCGCGTACCCGAGCGCACGTGATCACCGCGTCGAACCGGGCCAGCGCCGGGGTGTACGAGGACCGCAGCGGCCAAGCACTGGCCGCCGGCCTGACCGAACTCGGTCTGACCGTCAGCGGGCCCGAGGTGCTCCCGGACGATGCCGCTGCCCTGACGGCCGCGCTCCGAGCTGCGGTCGACTCGGGTGCTGAGCTGATCGTGACGACCGGCGGAACCGGATTGTCGCCCACCGACGTCACTCCGGAAGCCACCGCGCCGGTACTCGACCGCGAAGTGCCGGGCTTGGCGGAGGCACTTCGCCGCTACGGCCAGGACCAGACGCCGTACGCGGTGATCTCCCGCGGCATGGTCGGACTCGCCGGCCGGTCGTTGGTGGTGAACCTGCCCGGCTCGACCGGAGGCGTCCGCGATGGCTTGGCCGTTCTCGGTCCGCTGCTCGGACACATCGTCAGCCAGCTCCGCGGTGGCGACCACTGATCAGCTGTGCCATGGGCCACACGGCCGAGCGGGAATGGGCACTGCCTTGCTTGGTTGTCCGAACAGGGGCCGATCGGCTCCCGTTGTCGATTTCAACGCGAGGTACAGGCAGTGTCCGGAGCGATCATTATCGGCGCAGGCCCTGGGATCGGGCTGTCCGTCGCCCGCCGATTCGCCCGTGAGGGCCTTCCCGTCGGAGTGATCGCCCGCTCGGCATCCACCGTCGATGCCGCGTTGTCAGCATTGGCCGACGCGAACGTCGAGACGCACAAGGCGCTCGCCGACGCAGCCGACGAGTGGGGGCTCCGGACCGCGCTCGACGAGCTGGTGGCCCAGCTCGGCGTCCCAGATGCGCTGATCTACAACGCTGCGATCATCCAGGCCGACCGCGTCGGAGAGCTCGATGTCGCCCAGCACATGCACGCGTGGGCGGTCAATGTCGTCGGCGCCATCACGGCCGCCTCCCATCTGCTGCCACGCATGGTTGAGGCAGGTCACGGTACGTACGTGATTACTGGCGGGATGCCCACCGCAATTCCAGACGTCACAAGTCTGTCGCTGGGTAAAGCCGGGGTGCGAGGTCTCACCGAGCTCCTGGCCACCCAATTCACCCCGGCCGGCGTCCACGTGGCAACCGTGACCGTGCACGGAGCGGTGGCACCGGGCACCGCGTTCGACCCGGATGACATCGCCGATCACTACTGGCGGCTACATAACCAGCCGATCGGCTCTTGGGAACACGAGGTCGCCTACCGAGGTCGTCACTGAACGCCTCAGTTCAGTTGATCCGGGACTGTCCGGTGTAGACGTTGCAGCCGGTGCCCCGGACGAACCCGATCAGGGTCATGCCTGCCTCGTCGGCCAGGTCGGCGGCCAGCGACGAAGGTGCCGAGACCGCGGCGAGGGTCGGGATCCCAGCCAGCAACGCCTTCTGGGTCAACTCGAACGACGCACGTCCGGAGACCATCAGGATGGCACCGGTCAGCGGCAGCCGGTCCTCGCGGACCATTGCCCCGATCGCCTTGTCCACGGCGTTGTGCCGGCCGACATCCTCACGAACGACCAACAGCTCCCCCGCTGCGGTGAAGATTCCGGCGGCGTGCAGGCCCCCGGTCTTGTCGAACACGTTCTGCGCCGCGCGCAGCTTGTCCGGCAGACCGAGGACGACACATAGGCTCACCGGGGTCTGATCGGCATGCAGGTCGTAGGGCGAGTCGACGGTCACCGCATCGATGCTGGCCTTGCCGCAGATCCCGCACGAACTGGTTGTGTAGAAGTTCCGGGTCACCGAGGCGTCGGGTGGTGCAACGCCTTCGGCGAGTTCGACGTCGCTGACGTTGTAGGTGTTGCGACCGGTCTCGTCGACGCTGTCGCAGTAGCGCAAGGTCCGGATGTCGCTGGATCCGCGGATGACCCCCTCGGTGGCCAAGAACCCGTGCACGAGGTCCCAGTCCGCGCCTGGCGTACGCATCGTGACGGCAAGCGGCGTACCCGAGATCCGGATCTCGAGCGGTTCCTCGCTCGCAAGTACGTCGGGCCGGGTCACCCGCACGCCGTCGCGCACCCGCAGCACGGGCCGACGGCTGGTCAGCCGAGCCATGCCGACGAGATTAGTGCGTTCACACCGACCGCCGCCCGTCGATCGCTGTGCGGACACCGACTCCCTGGCGGTTTACGTCATAACCGCCAGGGGAAGAGGCCGCGCGGGGCGCGGTTAGCCTGGCCGGATGGCCGGTTACGACGCGATCGTGCTCGCCGGAGGACGCGGCAGCCGGATGTCGGGCCAGGCCAAGCCGCAGTTACCCGTCGGCGACGCGACGATGCTCGAGCGCGTCCTGCTGGCCGTACGCGGTGCCGATACGCGGGTCGTCGTCGGACCACCGCAGTCCGTCCCTGACGGAGTGTTGCTCGTCCAGGAGCACCCGGTCGGTTCCGGCCCGGTTGCCGGGTTGGCCGCGGGCCTGGACCTCATCTCGGCGGCCACCGTCGTCGTCATCGCCGCGGACCTGCCCTTCCTGACTTCCGAGCTGATCGAGTCTCTGGTGGCGCAACTCGTGGAGAACGCCGACGCCGCAGTGCTGGTCGACGAGAACGGCCGCGACCAGTTCCTGCTAGGCGCCTGGCGAGTCAGTCGACTGCGTACGGCATTGGCCGATCTGGCGCCGCTTCCGGGCCGGGCGATGCGCGCACTCGTCGCGTCGGTGCGAGTGGCTCGGGTCGAGGTACCGGCCCCGCAAAGCGCTCCGGTGCCCTGGACCGACGTCGACACCCCAGCCGACCTCGACCGTGCCCGCGAGGGTCTCCCCCGCCCACCCGGCTAGCGGCCGCCGCGATCCCGGCGTACCTGCACGCTCTTGCCCTTGATGCTGCTGGCCCGAAGCGCGGCGATGACCTCGTCGGCCGAGTCCTCGGGCACCTCTACGAGCGAGAACCGGTCGGCGATCTCGATCGCGCCGATGTCCCGCCCGCTGAGCCGGGACTCGTTGGCGATCGCACCGACCAGGTCCTTCGGCCGGATCTTCGCGATCCGCCCGGCACCCACGAACAGCCGTGCCATTCCGGGGTCGGAGGCACCTCCCCGGCGCCCGCCGCGGACCGCGGAATCCGGTCGAGTGCCGCCGTCGGAGCCGCCGCCACGGCCCGACCCGACCGCAGGCTTCGACCCGCGCGAATCCTTGGCCGGACGGGCCGCGATCTCCGGGATGTGTTCTTCGTCGGCGGCCGCTCCGCTGGCCTCGTGCGCCAGCTTGACCGCCGCCAGGGCGACCTGCACGACGTCGAACTCGTCGGTGAGGGTCTCGACGACCACCCGGTAGGAGTCCAGATCGTCCTCCAGCAGGCTCTCGTGCAGCGCGGAGCGGGTGAGTTCCAACTGCCGGGCACGGAGGTCGGCGACGGTCGGGACCTTCTCGATGACGATCGGCTGTCTGGTCATCCGCTCGATCACCTTGAGCATCCGGTGCTCACGCGGCTCGGCCAGGGTGACCGCGACGCCCTCACGACCGGCGCGCCCGACTCGCCCGATCCGGTGGATATAGGACTCCGGATCCGAGGGGACGTCGTAGTTGATCACGTGGGTGAGCTGGTCGATGTCCAGGCCGCGTGCCGCGACATCGGTCGCGACGATCAGGTCGGCGGTACCGGAGCGAAGCCGTCCCATCACCCGATCGCGCTGGGCCTGATCCATGCCGCCGTGCATCGCCTCGGCCCGGTAGCCGCGGCCATTGAGTTGTTCGGCCAGTTGGTCGACCTCGGCCCGGGTACGACAGAACACCAGCGCAGCAGTGGGCGCTTCGATGTCGAGGACCCGGCCCAACGCCGCTGGCTTGTGCGCGCGGGCAACGATGTAGGCGCTCTGCCGTACGAGTGGCGTCTCCCCCTCGCCGGTCGATTCGCGGCCCATCTGGATCCGGCTGGGATCGCGCAGGTGCTTGCGGGCGATCTTGTCTATCCGAGGCGGAAGCGTGGCCGAGAACAGCACGGTCTGCCGAGCCTTGGGCGTCTCGGTCAGGATCGACTCGATGTCCTCGGCGAAGCCCATGTCGAGCATCTCGTCGGCTTCGTCGAGGACGACGGTCTCGAGCTGATCCAGACGCAGGGTCTTGCGGGCGATGTGGTCCAGCGCGCGCCCGGGGGTGGCGACGACGACGTCGACTCCGCGCTCGAGACTGCGCAGTTGCCGCACGATCGGCTGACCGCCGTAGATCGGTAGTACCCGAGCGCCGAGTTCGCGGCCGTACCGGTGGATCGCCTCGGACACCTGTACGGCGAGTTCGCGGGTGGGCACCAGAATGAGGGCCATCGGGTCGTGTTCGCGGCGGTTGCGCGTCATCCGCTGCAGCACCGGCAGGGCGAAAGCAGCGGTCTTCCCAGTTCCGGTCGCTGCCTGACCGAGCAGATCGCGTCCGGCCAGGATGGCCGGAATGGCTTCGCGCTGAATGGGCGTGGGCTCTTCGTATCCGAGACCGGACAGCGCGCGCAGTAGCTCGGGGCGCAGGTCCATCTCGGCGAAGCTGTTCGGGTCCGCGGTGGGTTGCTCAGTCATTGGCCCACGAGGGTAGGGCACCGGTTTGGTTTGACATCCTGGCGCTCGCGCCGGGTCGCGACATCGTGGGACCCGATATAGCCTCGCCCACGTGTCCGACGTCACCGCATGCTTCGCGGCCGACGACTCGGATCCGACCGGATTCTCGTCTGTACCGGACGCGCTGGCACCGCGGTTCTCAGTGCAACAGTCCGTCGCTCAAAGAGTCCGGCGTGTCTGGCTCGACACCGACGACTGGTTGCTGCACAAGGCGGGCGTGGTCTTGGAACAGAATGATTCCGCTGACAACGGTCTGCGTTTGGTCCTTCAGCATGCTGATGGTCGCGAGCACATGCAGCCCCTGAATATGATCACCTGGCCGGCGAGAATCGACGCGCTCGCAGCCGGCCACGTTCGATCCCAGATCGAGAACATCGTCGGTATCCGTGCCCTGCTGCCGGTTACCGCGATCGAGAGCCAACATCGCGATCTGCAAGTCCTGAATGCGGATCTGAAGACGGTGGTGCGCATCGCCATCGAGTTGGCGCCGGGTGTTCAGGGACGTCGGCTGCCCGACCAACTGTCGGTCTCGGCCGTACGCGGCTATCAGGACCAGGCCGATCGGGTGATCGCGCGGCTGGGCACCGTGAAGGGCATATCCCCGGTCGAGGTCTCGCTGTATGAACAAGCGTTGTCTGCTGCCGGTCGGGCCTTCTGCGACGACGACCCCGAGCCTGTCCGACTGACCGGCTCGATGCCGGCCAACAAAGCGGTGATCGCCGTCCTGAACGGGTTCCTGTCCACAGTGCAGCGAACCCTCGAAGGGGTTCTCGGTGACATCGATCCCGAGTTTCTGCACGACTTCCGGGTCGCCGTACGGCGGTCGCGATCCACGCTGAAACTGGCCGGTGACGTCCTCGAGTCCGGACCGGCCGAGCAACTGGGTCGGGATCTCAAGTGGCTCGGTGACCTGACCTCCCCGACCCGCGACCTCGACGTGTACATCCTGGGCCTGCCCGACATGGCCGCCGGTCTGCAATCGGCGAAGCCGGCTGACCTCGACCCCTTCCGCCGCTATCTGCTGGCCAAGCGGCGTACCGAGTTCCGCCGCTTGGTGCGGGCCCTGCGATCGGCCCGATTCCGCCACGCGCTCGGGCACTGGCGAGCACTGGACGTGCTGGCCGAGCCGTCGGATCCCGGCCACGTCGTCGGCGCTGGGAAGCTTGCTGCTCAACGCTTGACGCAGGCACATCGCCGGGTCACCAGGCGCGGCAGATCCATCGGACCTGACTCCGCCCCCGAGGCACTGCACGATCTCCGGAAGCGGTGCAAGGAGTTGCGCTACCTCCTCGAGATATTCCGACCGCTGCACGATCCAGCCACACACCGCGCTGCCCTGAGGGACCTGAAGGGTCTGCAGGAGGTGCTGGGCGAATTCCAGGACGCCGAGGTGCAGAGCCAGGCTGTACGAGAATTCGCCGCGACCATGATCTCCACCCGGTCTGCGCCGGCCGCGACCGTGCTGGCGATGGGCGAGTTGGCCGCCCAGCTCAGCGCGCACCAACGCCATGCGCGGACCGAGTTCGCAGCAAGTTTCGCGGCCTTCGACAGCGCGGACAGCAGAACTCGGTTCCGAGAACTGGCAAGCGGAAGTCAGGCATGAGAGTCCTTGCGACGTACAACATCAAGGGCGGCGTCGGAAAGACCTCCACTGCGGTGAACCTGGCCTATCTGTCTTCTCGGGACGGTGCCAGGACGCTGCTCTGGGACCTCGACCCGCAGGGCGCTGCAAGCTTCATCTTCCGGATCAAGCCGCGCGTGAAGGGCGGCGGTAAGGGACTGGTCCGTCGAAAGTTCTCCCTGGGGGATGCGATCAAGGGCACCGACTTCGACGACCTCGACCTGTTGCCCGCCGATTTCTCCTACCGCAACCTCGATCTCCTGCTCGACGCGCGCAGCAAGCCGGTCGCTGTCCTGCGAAAGCTACTCCGCCCGCTGTCCGAGGACTACGACACCGTCATCCTGGACTGTCCCCCCGGCATCTCCCTGGTGTCCGAAAGCGTGATGTACGCCACGGACACCCTGCTGATCCCGCTGATTCCGGCCACCCTGTCACTGCGGACATTCGACCAGTTGACCGACTTCGTCACCCGCATCGAAGATCGTCCCCCGTCGCTGGCCGCCTTCTTCTCGATGGTCGACCGTCGCAAGAAGCTGCACCGTGACGTCGTCGCAGCATTCACCGCGAGGCGCGGTGATGTGTTGCAGACAACGATCCCCGCAGCCTCGGTGATCGAGCAGATGGCTGAGCGCCGCGCTCCGGTGCCGGTATTCGCGCCGCGCAGCACAGCGGCGGCCGCCTACGTTTCCCTCTGGGCCGAGCTCCGGTAGGCGGCCGAGCGTTCCGGCCGCTGCGTTCAGATTGGGTTCAGGCGGCGCCTGGTATCCCGTATTCGACCATCGCCGTCCGGCGGTGCCGTACGCAAGGAGCCCATGATGAGGCACCGATTCACCGTTCTCGCCCTGGTCCCGCTGCTCGGGGTCCTGGCGTTCCTCCCCAGCGCGGCCGCCGAGGGGACCGGCGTCACCCGGCCCTTCAAGGCCGCCGACCTCAAGGTGGAGATCAATGCCACCGACGGAGACGCTGGGCTGCAGATCTTCCTCGATGACGACGCGTGGAAGCACATCACGATCATCCATCCGAGCGGCCAGGTGATGGTGGACCTCTCGGCCACCGGCCCGCTCAAGGACTATGGGCTGACCGAACTGTTCTCCGAGAGCAGTGAGCCACCGTTCGACCAATTTCCGCTTGCCGAGTTCAGGCAGCTGTTCCCCGAGGGGAACTACCTCTTCTTGGGCCAGTTGCTCGACGGGACGCTGCTGCGTAGCGTGGTTCCGCTCACCCACGACTTTCCCAGTGGACCGATCATCGTCGCGCCTCGGGGTGGAACGGTGGAGTTGAGCCAGCCCCTCGTCGTTCGCTGGCTGCCCGTGCTGACCCCGCGCGCCGTGAACATCGTCGGCTACCAGGTCTTGGTGGTCGACGAAGGCACGACGACCAGGACGCTCAGCGTCGATCTGCCGGCCTCGACCCGGCAACTGACCGTCCCACCGGAGTTCCTTCAACCAGGCACTGAATACAAGGTCGAGGTGCTAGCCATCGAATCCAGTGGCAACCAGACGTTGACGGAGAAGTCCTTCGTGGGCCGGTAGCCAGTGCCGGACGAGTCAGGACTGTGGAGGCGACGCCGGAAGGATCAGCCGATCGTCGGAAGGTAGGTCGGAGGCCGGCGTACCTGCGTCGCTTGCTCCCAGGCGTAGGCAAGACCTAGCACCGTTGCGTCGTCCCCCGCGCCCGCGAAGACAGACATACCGATCGGCAGCACACCGACATAGCCCATCGGCACGGACACGTTCGGGTAGCCGGCCACCGCAGCCGGGCCGGACGACCCGAACTCGAATGCGTCGCCCTCGCCCAGCGTGGTCAGCCAGGCCGGGCTGTTCGTCGGTGCGACGATCGCGTCGAGGTTGTACCTGGCCAGGGTGCTGTTGATGCTGAACTGCGCGGAATTGGTGGCGGTCTGCCGAGCGCGTTGGTAGGCCGGATCGCTGAGATCGCCGCCGGTGGCCAACGCGAGTTCGAAGATCTCCTGGCCGAAGTACCGCAGCTCGGTCTCGGCTCGCACCCGGTTGAACGCGATCAGCTGTGCCAGAGTGTTGGGGTGCGGCCCCGGAGTCGCTGCGAGGTAGGCGTCGATGTCGTGCGCGAATTCGGTCAGCAGTGCCGGGAACTCGTTCGCATTCACTCTGTTGAGCAGCGGCGGCTCGACCACCACCGTGGTTGCGCCCAGTTGCTGTAGGCGGGTGATCGTCTCCTGGAAGAGCGCGTCGACCTCCGGGCTGGTGCCCCCGGTGGCCGACGTCCAGACCCCGATCCGGGCACCCTGGAGGGCGCCGGGATCGAGTGCGTCGGTGTAGTCCTGGTTGGCACCGTCGATGATGTCGAGCACGATGGCCGCGTCGGTGACGTTGCGGGCCATCGGCCCTGCGGTGTCCTGTTCGGAGGAAATCGGGACGACGCCGTCACCGCTGACCAGGCCGAGGGTCGGCTTGTGCCCTACGACACCGTTCTGACCGGCCGGGCAGACGATCGACCCGTCGGTCTCGGTACCGATCGCGACGACGGCGAGGCTCGCGGCGACGCCGGCGCCGGAACCGCTGCTCGACCCGCACGGATTGCGGTCGAGCACGTACGGGTTGTTGGTCTGTCCGCCGACCGCGCTCCAGCCGCTGGTGGAGTTGAAGTCCCGGAAGTTTGCCCACTCGGACAGGTTGGCCTTGCCGAGAATCACCGCGCCGGCGTCGCGCAGCCGCTGGACCAATTCGGCATCGTCGGGCCGGGCCAGCAACAATGCCTCAGAACCCGCGGTAGCGCCCTGATCCACCGTGTCGATGTTGTCCTTCAGTAGCACCGGGATGCCCTCGAGCAGGCTGCGCGGCCCGGATGAGCGCCGTACCCGATCGCTGTCAGCGGCCTGGCTGCGAGCGTTGCCGTTCACCGCGAGCACGGCGTTGACCAGCGGGTCGATCCGGTCGATCCGGTCGAGATAGAAGTTGGTCAGCATCGTGGAACTCAGCCGTCCGCTGTCCATCGCCGCCTGCAGCTGCGGGATGGTGACTCGCTCCATGACAAGGCCCGCTAGTCTGCCCGCTCCCTCGCTTTGCGACGGCGCGGCGGCGGTCGTTCCGGTGCCTGCCACGAGGAACCCGGCCAGCAGAGCAAGTGCAACGAGTCCGCGACGGACGGTGGAAAACATGGCGACCTCCACATTGGGCGACGTTGCGATCGAACCGCTTCGACAAATTCCGCGCAACCCGAGTAGTCGCGGCAAGCTGGCTCGGCGGAATAAAGTCGAACGGTGAGTTTCAACGTCCCTGCGGATGCCTACGGCCGGTTCATGGGTAAGTACGCCGAGCCGCTGGCTGGCCAGTTCGTGGACCTGGCCGACGTGCGGCCCGGCCAACGAGCTCTCGATGTCGGTTGCGGACCGGGCGCTCTGACCGCGCAACTCGTGGAACGCCTCGGCGCCGACGGGGTCGCCGCGATCGATCCGTCCGCCCCTTTCGTCGCAGCGATCCGGGCCCGAATCCCGGACGTCGACGTGCGGGTGGGTGTTGCTGAACAACTTCCTTTCTCGGACGACAGTTTCGACCTGACTCTGGCCCAGCTGGTCGTGCACTTCATGACCGATCCCGTGTCCGGGCTACAGGAGATGGCCCGGGTCACCCGCCCTGGCGGCCTCGTCGCCGCGTGCGTCTGGGACCACGCCGGAGACACTGGACCGCTGGCCACGTTCTGGCAGGCCGTACGCGACATCGATCCCGGCGCGCACGATGAGTCCGACCTTGCCGGCGCTCGAGAGGGCCATCTCGCGGAACTCTGCGCAGCGGCCGGCTTGGAGCAGATCGAGCCCAGCAGGCTGACCGTACGAGTCGGATTCGCCACGTTCGACGACTGGTGGGAGCCGT
>Ga0136615_10000312_pt1 | contig 21718 bp, 23 predicted proteins | sample AntDrymUQ2882206_2_FD_106647 | JGI IMG/M metagenome (GOLD analysis project Ga0136615, IMG submission 106647) | Polar desert sand microbial communities from Dry Valleys, Antarctica - metaG UQ288 (22.06) | ecosystem: Environmental > Terrestrial > Soil > Desert | place: Antarctica: Dry Valley... | reverse complement strand
GCGCCATCAGGCCCGCTCTCCGGCCGTCTCGGGCGCGACGGCGACCTCGGCATGCTCCGGCCAGCGGTACGCCGCCGCGCGGCGGTTGGCGAGGCTCGGCAGCCGCTCGCGCACCTCCGCCTGGCGCCCGAGGTCGAGGTCCGCGGCCACGAAGCACTCCTCGTCCGGCGCGCGGGCGAGCACCTCCCCCCAGGGGTCCACGATCATCGAGCCGCCGAAGCTCTCCTTGTCGGGCGGGTGCGTGCCCACCTGGTCCGCCGCCACCACGAACGCCTGGTTCTCGATCGCGCGAGCCCGAACCAGCACCTCCCAGTGCGCCGCGCCCGTGAACTTGGTGAACGCCGACGGCAGCGCGATCACGCGCGCCCCGCGGACCGCCAGGATGCGATACAGCTCGGGGAAGCGCAGGTCGTAGCAGACGGTCAGGCCGATCGGCAGGCCGCCCGCGAGCTCCGACAGGACGATCTCGCCGCCCGGCTCCTCGGTGGCCGACTCGCGGTACTCGACGCCGCCGACCTCGACGTCGAACATGTGGATCTTGCGGTAGACGGCCTTGACGTCGCCGTCGGGCCCGACGTGGACCGAGGTGTTCGACAGCTTGTCGCGCTCGGGTCGCCGCTCGGCGATCGAGCCCGCTACGAGATCGATCCGAAGCTCGCGCGCGAGGTCGCGCGCCCAGCCGATCGCGCGGCCGTCGAGCGGCTCGGCGCCGGCCACCGTCTGCTCTTCGCGCCCGAGCAGAGTGAACTTCTCGGGCAGCACCACGAGGTCGGCGCCGGCGGCAGCGGCTGCGCGGGTTAGCCGGTCCGCCGTGCCGAGGTTTCGCTCGCTGTCCTCGGTCGAGTTGAGCTGGACCGCCGCCGCCCTGATCTCCTCTCCTCCCCTTCGCTCGCGGCGCGACGACGCCCCCCGACGGTCCGTCCGCGACATTGATTGACAAGTCAATCCAATAGTAACGAGGGATCGGATTTGCGCCCGTCGGCCCCAGCCAGCACACTATGCGGCCGTGCCCGACGAACCTCAGCGACTGCGCCGGCGCCCCGCGCAATCGCCCGCCGAGCGCGCCCGCGCCGTCAGGGGCCGACGCCTCGGGGCGCTGCTCGCGCTGGTGGCGGCGGTGCTCGTGGCCGCGCTCGCCGTCCGCGCGATCGTCGACGACGCCAACGAGCCGCCGGCCTTCACCGAGGCGGCGCGCGAGTCCACCCCCGAGGCCGCGCCGGAGCCGGAGCCGGTTCGCTTCACCGTCGCGGCCAGCGGCGACCTGCTGATCCACTCCCCCGTCTTCGCGGTCGCGCTCGAGAACGGCGGCGGCGAGCGCTACGACTTCGCGCCGATGTTCGAGGAGGTGGCGCCCTACATCGAGGACGCCGACCTCGGTATCTGCCACGTCGAGACGCCGATGACCGACGCTGAGCCGCTCGGCTACCCGGTCTTCAACACGCCGCCGGATCTCGCTAAGGCGATCGCGTCAACCGGGTGGGACGCGTGCAGCACCGCATCCAATCACTCGCTCGACCAGGGGCAGGAGGGGGTCGCCTCGACACTCCAGGCGCTCGACCGCGCGGGCGTGGCCCACGCCGGCACCGCCGCGTCGCGCTCCGAGTCCGAGCGGCCGACGATCATCGAGGTTGAGGGGGTGAAGGTCGCGCTGCTCGCCTACACCGAGATGACCAACGGGGTCCCGCTGCCGAAGCCGTACTCGGTCGAGCTGGCGAAGGCGCCGACGATACTCGACGACGCGCGTGCAGCGCGCGAGGCCGGCGCGGAGGTCGTGATCGTGAACCTCCACGCCGGCGACGAGTACCAGGCGACCCCCAGCGCGTCGCAGAAGAAGCTCGCCCAGGCGCTGACGCGGTCGGACGACGTGACCGCCGTGATCGGCCAGCACGTTCACATCGTCCAGCCGATCGACCGGGTCAACGGGAAGCCGGTTGTCTACGGCGAGGGCAACCTGCTGTCGAACCAGGATGTGGCCTGCTGCCCGGAGGCGTCCCAGGACGGGCTGATCGCGCTGCTCAACTTCGTGGTGGACGAGGACGGCGCACGCGTCGAGCGCACCCGCTACGTGCCGACCTACGTGAGCAGGCCGGACTACACGGTGCTCCCGGTCGGAGACGCGCTCGAGGACGGCAAGTTCGACGCCGCCGCGCTGCGAGCGTCGTACGAGCGGACGGTCGACGTGGTGGGCACCGGGCCCGACGCTCGGCCGGAGCCGCGGCGCCTCCCATGACCGTGCGGCGCGAGTCCTGAGTCGCCAGCGCCTGCCGCTGCGCGGCGCGGGCGTCCGTGAGCTCGGGCTGCCGCTTCCTGGCCGCAGCGACTCGGCGGTCGGGCCGGGCGCGCCCCGGATGCCGCTGATGAGAGCCGGCCGCCCACTCAAGCGCTGGCGCTGGGTGGGCGCGTTCGGGCCGGACCTGATGCTCTGCGCGGGCCACGCCCGCATCGGGCCGCTGCCGCAGCGATGGTGGGCGGTCGTGGAGCGCGACGGCGACCTGATCGAGCGGACCTCGGTCGGCTCGGCGGGACTGTCGCTCGGGCGCGAAGCATTCAACGAGCTCGTGCTCCCGCCGCAGCCGGACTCCCACACCACGGTCCTCCGAATCAGGAACAGGACGGTGGAAATCGACCTCTACCTCGATGAGGACTCGAGCGTCGCGCCGGTCGAGGTCGTGTCGCCGAGCGGGCGCGGCGGCTGGACCTGGACGCGCAAGGTGGCGGGCGTGCCGGCGCGCGGAACGGTCGAGTTGGGCGGCCGGCGGCGATCGGTGGAGCTCGAGGCTGTGATCGACGACTCGGCCGGCTACCACGAGCGCCATACCGCCTGGCGCTGGACGGTCGGCGTCGGCTGCGCGGAGACCGGCGAGCGGGTCGCCTGGAACCTCGTCGCGGGGGTCCACGACGGCGCGTCCGCGAGCGAGCGGACGGTGTGGGTGGACGGGCTGGCGACCGAGGTCGGTCGCGCCCGCTTCGCGGCCGACCTCTCGAGCGTGGAGGTCGAAGGCGGCGGCGCGCTCGACTTCACCGAGTGGGCGGCGCGCGAGCACCGAACCAACCTCGTGGTGATGAGGAGCGCCTACCGTCAGCCGTTCGGCACCTTCGCCGGCGAGCTGCCCGGCGGCCTACGACTCGCCGAGGGCTACGGCGTCATGGAGGAGCACGACGTGCGCTGGTGAGCCGGCCGCGGGCCGGCGCTCAGGGAATCGAGACGCGCCCGAAGAACCGGTAGCGGTAGTTGTTCTTGTCGACGCAGCCGGCGATGCCCTTGACGGCGCCGCAGCTCGTGTACTGCCAGAAGGTCCAGCCCTCGCCGGCCCAGTTGTCGGCCGGGACGCTCGGTCGGTCGGTCTCCCAGTGGGCGATCCAGAGCGCCTTGTAGCCCTCGCGCGCGAACCACTTGGTGTCGTCCATCGCGGTCTCCCAGAAGTAGGGCGACGTGTAGATCATCGGCTTGCCCCTCACGAGGTCGTCGAGGCGGCGCATGAATGCCATCGCCCACGCCTTGAGGCGTCCCGGCGGAAGTCCACCCGTGACCTCGAGGTCGAGCACCGGCAGCAGCTCGCCGCTGCGCGGGCGCGCGATGCTGTGAAAGAAGGTCGCCTCCCGGCGTCCGTCGCGGCGCGCCGCCTTCTGGAAGTTGCCGTCCGGATCGCCGAAGTGGTAAGCGCCGACCTTGATCGCGTTGCGCTTGGCGAGCTTGCGGTTGCGGTCGTACCAGGCGTCCACGAAGTCGGTCGACTCGCTCGCCTTCAGGAACGCGAAGCGGATCTTGTCCCCGACCTGGCTCCACTTGATCTCGGCCTGGTGGTTCGAGACGTCGACGCCCTTCAGGAAGTCGGCGCTGGCGGTCGGCGCCGCCGCGAGCGACGTCAACAGCGCTGCGAGGAGTGGCACGAGCAGACGGGTACGTGCCTCCATGGAATCCTTCCCTTGCGGTCGACGGCGACTGAAGCGACAGCGGCGTCAACTGATGGCGCCGGATTCTGTAACAGCGAAGTAAGACGAAAGTAGCGCTAAGCCTCGAGCCGCCCGCCGCCGGCCGTCCAGCGCGACTTTCGTCGCGTCAGCGTGTTGGCGGTCACGTGAAGCGAGCCTTCCCGCTGCTGGCCGCCGCGGCGACGCTCTGCGCGCTGCTGGTGGTCGTGTCACCCGCGCTGTCGATGCGCCCCTACCAGCCCGAGCCGGTCGAGTTCACCCTGCGCGCGCCGGCGAACGGGCTCGGCGCGGCGAGCGCCCGCGGTTTCGTCTCCGAGGAGATCGCTGCGCCGAAGCGGTTCAACCTCGTCGGCTTCGAGTGGGACCGGAGCTCCGAGCCGGCGATCGCCGTGCGCGTGCGGGGCGAGGGCGAGCAATGGGGGCGCTGGACGCCCGTCCCGGCGCACGCCGACGGCGCCCCTGATCCCGGCTCGGGCGAGAGCCGGGCGCCGCGCGGGGTCTCCGAGCCGGTGTGGGCCGGCGAGGCCGACTACGTCCAGTACCGCATGTCGAGGCGTCCGCCGGGCCTGCGCCTGCACTTCATCAACACGACCGGTTCAGCGACGGCGGCGGACCGGATCGAGACCGAGTTGCGCGGCGCGCTCGACGACGGGCTCACGGCCGTGGCGAGCCTGGTTCCCGGGGCCGCGGCGGAGTCGACCGGACCGGAGATGGTCTCGCGCGCCGCTTGGGGCGCGGAGGCCTGCCAGCCGCGGCGCGAGCCGCGGATCGAGCGGGTGAAGGTCGCGTTCGTCCACCACACCGTCAACGCCAACAGCTACAGCCGGCGAGAGGCGAAGTCGATGGTGCTCGGCATCTGCCGCTACCACCGCAACGTCAACGGCTGGGACGACATCGGCTACAACTTCCTCGTCGATCGCTTCGGCCGGATCTTCGTCGGGCGCTACGGCGGCCGCGGCAAGGCAGTGGTCGGGGCTCACTCCGAGGGCTTCAACGACCAATCAACCGGTGTCGCGAACCTCGGCACGTTCAGCTCCAAGCGACAGACGGGCGAGGGCATCCGCGCCACGGCGCGGCTGATCCGATGGAAGCTGCGCCACCATGGAAAGCCGGTCGAGGGCAGCGCGAGGACGGTTTCCGGGGGCGGATCGACCAATCGCTACCCAAAGGGAACGGTCGTACGGCTGAAACGGATCTCGGGACACCGCGACGTCTCCCCGACGGAGTGTCCGGGGGAGCGCCTGTACAGGCAGCTGCGCCGCGTCCGAGAGCTGGCCGCGGGGTAGGCGAAGCCGCACGGCCCCGCGGGCGCGCTACCCGCGCGCCTCGCGCTGGCTCTTGAGCTCGGCCACGAGCAGCTTCGAATGCAGGGCGGCGATCAGGTCCCGCAACGGCTCGGCGCCGTCATCGATTAGGCGCACCGCCTCGTCGGGGGCCATCTCGCCGGCCAGCCGCTCCATCAGGACGCTGACCTCCTCCTTGACGAGCTCCTCCAGCGCGCGCTTGTAGCGCAGGGTGTCGTAGACCGTGAAGCCGATGCGCTCGTCGTAGCCGCCCGCCCGAAAGCGCCCGATCGCCTCCACGATCTCGACGTCGGAGGGCGGGTAGCCGCGCGTCGTCGGGGTCAGGACTCCGAGCTCGGCGAGCCGGTCGAGCACCTCCTGCGGCACTCCGTAGCGGCGCCTGACCTCGGCGCTCGAGACGCGCGGGCGCTCCTCCTCCAACGCGCGCTCGAGGATGCGGTCCTCGAGCTCGACCAGGGCGCGCGCCCGCTCGGGATCCTCGCGCAACATCCGCCCGATGACCTTGAGCGGCATGAAGCGGTCCTCCTGGAGCTGCTTGATCAGGCGGATCCGCTCGACGAACTCGGGTGGGTAGTAGGCCATGTTGCGCGAGGTCTTGACCGGCTCGGGCAGCAGCCCCTCGCGCAGGTAGTGCTTGATCGTGCCCGCGCTGACGCCGCTGGCCGCGGCGAGCTCGCGCATCCGCAGGAGCCCGTTGGCGTCCGGCTCGGCTGAAGCGGTCGTCCGGGCCTGTTGCGCGGCCATCAGAGGAACCTCGCCGCCGCGGGCAGCGAGTCGCCGGCGCCGGCGACCGCGCCGGAGCGCTCGAGCGCCTCGATCTCCTCGTCCGAGTACCCGCCGGCGCGCAGCGCCTCGCCGGTGTGCTCGCCCAGCGAGGGGCCGGGGCCGCGCGCGGCGCCCGGCGTCCGCGACAGCTTGACCGGCACTCCCAGCTGGCGGACCGCTCCGGCGCCCGGCTGCTCCACCTCCACGACCATCTCGCGCGCTCGCACGAGCTCCGAGGCAAGCGCCTCGTCGAGACCGAGCACCGGCTCGAGGCAGCAGTCGTGCTCGCCGGCGAACGCGGTCCACTCCTCGCGCGTGCGCTCGAGGAAGAGCCGCTCGACCTCGGCATGGGACTCGGACCCCGGCGGGTCGAACTGGCGCTCGATCAGGTCCTCGCGACCGACGCCGGCGCAGAAGGCGCGCCAGAACTTCGGCTCGAGCGCGCCGAGCGTGACGTGGCCGTCGCTGCACGCGTACGGCCGGTAGCAGACGATGCCGCCGGCCAGCTCGAGCCCGCCTCTTCGCGGCGGCTCGCCGTCGTGGAGGTAGCGCCCCGCGACCATCGCCAGCCAGGCAAGCGCGCCATCGGTCATCGAGACGTCCACGAGCTGGCCCTCGCCCGAGCGCTCGCGCTCGCGCAGCGCGGCCATGATGCCGAAGCAGGCCATCAGCGCCCCGCCGCCCAGGTCGGCGATCTGGCCCGCCGACTGCACCGGCGGGCCGTCGGGGTCGCCGGTGAGCCCGAGCAGCCCGGTGAGCCCGAGGTAGTTCATGTCGTGGCCAGGCCGGTCGCGGTAGGGGCCGTCCTGGCCGTAGCCCGTGATCGCGCAGTAGACGAGCCCCGAGTTCTCCTCGCGCAGGCGCTCGTAGCCCACGCCGAGGCGGTCGAGGACGCCGGGGCGAAAGGACTCCACCAGCACGTCGTGGTCGCGGGCGAGTCGCAGCAGCACCTCGCGCCCGCGCTCCTCCTTGAGGTTGACGCGCATCGAGCGCTTGCCGCGGTTGAGCGCGAGGTAGAGCGCGGACCGCGCCGACTCCTCCGCGCCCTCGTAGTAGGGCGGCGCCCAGCGGACGTAGTCACCCATGCCGGTGTCCTCGACCTTCAGCACGTCGGCGCCGAAGTCGGCGAGCATCAGCGTGCAGAAGCCGCCGGGGAGAAGGCGCGTGAGGTCGAGCACACGCAGGCCCTCGAGCGGGCGGCTCGCGCTCACTCGTTCCCCTCGGCCTCGGCGGCCTCGACCGGGTGGGCGAGCAGGTCGCGGCGGCTGACCTCGCCGCCGCGTGGCTGGAGACCGAGCGCCTCGCGCGCCTCCGCCACGGTGGCCGGCCGTCGTCCCACGTCCTCGGTCATCTGGCGCGCCTTGGCCACGAGGTCGCCGTTCGAGCGCGCCATCTCGCCGTCGGGGAGGTAGAAGTTGTCCTCGAGTCCGACGCGGACGTTGCCGCCGAGCGTGAGCGCCGCGGCGACGAGCATCCACTGGTCGCGCGAGATCCCGATCACGCCCCAGTTGTTGGGACCGTCGGGCCCGCCCGGCACCTGGTCGGCCATCACCGCGAGGTTGCGCGCGCTCGGACGGATGCCGCCGTTGACGCCCATCACGCACTGGACCTGGAGCGGCTCCGACAGCAGCCCCATGTCGATCAGCGGGTCGAGGTTCGCCACGTGGCCGGCGTCGAAGCACTCGTGCTCGGGACGGATCCCGAGCTCGTTCATCGCCTCACAGAACTCGATGATCGTGTCGAACGAGTTCTCGAACACGGTCTTGAACACGAACTCCTTGCGCCGCCGCGAGTACTTCGCGTAGTTCATCGAGCTCATGTTCAGAGCGGCCACATCGGGCCGCAGGGCGCGCAGGTACTCGAGTCGCTTCTCGATTGGGACGCCGATCGCGCCGGTCGAGTAGTTGACGATCACGTCGTCGACCTCGGCCAGGATCGCATCGGTGATGGCGCGGAAGTCCTCGACCTCGTAGCTCGGCACGCCGGCGCGCGTGCGCGCGTGGATATGGATCATCGAGCCGCCCGCGTCCACGATCCGCCGCGCCTCAGCCGCGTATTCCTCCGGGGTGTACGGGATTGCCGGGCACTGGTCACGGTTGGCGATCGCGCCCGAGATCGAGCATGTGATGATCGCCGGGTCGGCGAGGCTCATCGGGGGCTCGAGTCCCAAAGCGCTTCGCTGCCGGGCCGCAGCACCCTCGTGGTCAGGGCTTGCGTGTGACCGCGAGCGCTTGGACGGCCTGGGAGTCGAGCGGGTCGATGCGGGCGAGACCGGCTACCTCGTCGAAGGCACGATCGGGGGACAGCATCGCGTCGACGCCACGGTTCAACGCCAGCGCGGCGAAGACAGCGTCGCGTGCGCCCACGCGACGCCCGGCGGTCAGGACCTCCAGACCGCGGACCACATCCTGGCGCTGCACGTCGTGGAGCCGGCAGAGCGACGCGACGTCGCGAGCCTCGGCCGCCGCCCGCGCGCGATCGCCCGTCCGTCGGAGACGGTGGTGCGCAAGCTCTTGAAGGAGGTCGACGCTGGCCTCGCCGCGAAGCTCGCGCCGGCCGGCACGCGCGACGATCTCCCGGCAAGATGCTCGGTAGCGGTGATCGCCGCCCAGGGCGTAGAGGAAGACCGCCGTGTCGTAGAAGAAGCGTCTCACCGCAGGCCGTGTCAGGCGCGGTGCAGCTCGTCGAGCATGTCGTCCTTGACTGCTTCCCAGTCGGGCTCGGGTCCCGGCGGAGGGCTCGCTCCGAGCAGTCGCTCGGCAGCGGCGGCGCGACGCTCGATATCGGATGGATACTCCCGGTCGATGGCCCGCCGGACGAGCTCGCCGACAGGCGCGCCCGAGCGCTCGGACTCTCGCTGAAGCCGGAGGTAGCGCTCATCGTCCAGGAGAACCTGGAGGCGGCGTCCGAGATCAGCCATGAGCAGACCTTAGCATGCATAGGCCTACGCAGTGGCATCCCCGGTAGGCATCTCGAGCACCAGCTTCCCGACCGCGCGTCGCTCGTCGAGGTCGCGCAGCGCGTCCGCCGCCCGCTCGAACGGGTAGCGGCGGCCGACGATCGGGCGCACGTGGCCCGCGGCCACCATCCGCTCGAGGTCCTCGCCCACCTCGCGCAGATAGCCCGGCCGCTCGAAGGCGAAGTGCCCCCAGGCGGCTCCCACCACGCTGACGTTGCGAAAGAGCAGGCGGTTGACGGCAACCTCGGGGATCGCCCCCTCGGTGAAGCCGATGACCACGAGCCGCCCCTCGGGAGCGAGGCAGCGCAGGCTGCCTGAGAAGCGCTCACCGCCCACCGGGTCGTAGACCACGTCGGCGCCGCGGCCGCCGGTCGCGTCGAGCACCGCGCCGCGCCAGTCGCCGTCGGAGCGGACGACCTCGGCGGCGCCCGCCTCGCGCGCGACGCGCTCCTTCTCCTCGCTCGAAACCGTTGCGATCGTCCGCGCCCCCAGCGCGCCCGCCACCTGGAGGGCCGCCGTGCCCACGCCGCCGGCGGCGCCGTGGACCAGCACGGTCTCACCGCTCCTGAGGCCCGCCCGGCGCTTCAGCGCGAAGTGCGCGGTGTGGTAGTTCATGACGAGCCCCGCGCCCTGCTCGAAGCTCAGCTCGTCGGGGAGGCGGAACGTGAACGCCGCGCCGGCGTGGGCGAGCTGGCAGAACGTTCCGAACGCGAACGCGGCCACGCGGTCGCCGGTCGCAAAGCCCGACCCGCTCGCCGCGTCGCGGACGACGCCCGCCGCCTCCGAGCCGAGCGTGAACGGCACGTCGGGCCTCATCTGGTACTGGCCGCGGCTGAGGAGGAGGTCCGGGAACGAGACTCCGGCCGCGTGGACGTCGATCAGGACGCCGTCGCCAGCCTGCGGCTCGGGCACGTCGGCGACCGTCAGGCCATCCGGCCCGCTCAGCTCTGCGACCTGGACGGCGCGGACGCTCAGACCGGCATCACCCCGTGCCGCTTCCAGGGCCGCTCGACGCGCTTGGACTGCGCCATCTCGAGCGCGCGGATCACCGTCGGACGGGTTTCGCGCGGGTCGATTACGTCGTCGACCATGGCGTTGCCGGCGGCTATGTAGGGGTCGATGATCTTCTGGAACTCGGCCACGAGCTCGGCGCGCTTGGCCTCGGGGTCCTCGGCGGCCTCGACCTGCTTGCGGAAGATGATGTTGACCGCGCCCTCCGCGCCCATTACGGAGATCTCGGCGGTCGGCCACGCGACGATCAGGTCCGGCTCGTACGCCTTGCCGCACATCACGTAGTAGCCGGCGCCGTAGGCCTTGCGGACCACGACCGTGATCTTCGGGACGGTGGCGCGCGAGACGGCGTAGAGCATCTTCGCGCCGTGGCGGATGATCCCGCCCTGCTCCACCTTGGTCCCGACCATGAAGCCGGGCACGTCCTGGAGGAAGATCAGCGGCACGCCGAAGGCGTCGCAGAGGTTGACGAAGCGGGCGGCCTTGTCGGCCGAGTCGTTCTCGAGGATGCCCCCGAGCTGCTTGGGCTGGCTCGCCACGATCCCCACCGCCCGCCCCCCCATGCGGGCGAAGCAGGTGATCACGGTCTTCGCGAACTGCGGCTTCATGTCGAAGTAGAAGCCGTCGTCCACGATCCTGCGGATCAGCTCGTACATGTCGTAGGGCTTGCGGTTGGAGTCCGGCAGCACGTCCATTAGCTCCTCGTCCATGCGCCCCGGCGGGTCGGCCGTCGCGCGCAGCGGCGATCGCTCCTCGCAGTTCTGCGGCATGAACGACAGGTAGTCCTTGATCGCCTGGATGCACTCCTCGTCGGAGGCCACCTCGAGGTCCGCCACCCCCGATTTGCGGCAGTGGACGCGCGAGCCGCCGAGCTCCTCCTGGGTCACGTCCTCCCCGGTCACGGCCTTCACCAGATGCGGCCCGGCGAGCGCCATCGAGCCGCGCCCGCGGACCATCGGGACGAAGTCCGCCAGTCCCGGGATGTAGGCGGTGCCGGCCGCGCACGGCCCCATGAGAGCGGCAATCTGAGGGATCACGCCGCTCATCACCACCTCCTCCCGAAACAGGAACCCGGAGCCCGCGAACAGCGAGCCGACGGCCTCCTGGATGCGCGCGCCGGCCGAGTCGAGCAGCCAGATGAACGGGATCCGCTTGGACAGCGCGAGCTCGCGCAGGCGCGTCACCTTGAGCTCGCCGGTCATCCCCATCGAGCCGGCCATGACGGTGAAGTCGTAGGCGCAGACCGCCACGGTCCTCCCCTCGACGCTGCCGTAGCCGGTCACCACGCCGTCGGCGGGCGCCTCCTTGCCCTCCATCGCGCGCTGGGAGAAGTGCGGCCGGCCATGGATGCCGAGCTCGGTGAGCGTGCCCTCGTCGATCAGCAGGTCGAGGCGCTCGCGCGCGGTCAGCTTGTCCTGCTCGTGCTGGCGGGCGATCCGCTCCTCGCCGCCTCCGCGCCGGGACCGGTCGCGGCGGGCGTGCAGGTCGTCTACGAGCGGGCGCAGCGCCGACGCCGGCGCGCCGCGCTCCTCAGTCGCGGACATGCGCGCCCCTCTCGACGGCCTCGAGCAGCGGCTCCATCGCCGCGGACGCGGTGCGCGCCGCCGCCCGGCGCTTCACCCGGTCGTCCGGCGCGCAGAAGGCGGTGACCTCGAGCCCCACGACCTCGCACTCGCCGGCGATCGCCTCGAAGAGGTCGTAGAGCTTGTCGGGTGCGAGCCCACCGGGCGCCGGGAACTCGGCCGGGAACGACGCCGGATCGAGCACGTCCAGGTCGAGGTGCACGTAGACCGGCTCGCGGTCGAGCGCGTTCTGGGTCGCGACCAGCGTCTCGAGGCTCGTCCCGATCACCGTCACCGGGCTGCGCTCGACCAGATCGCGCTCCGCCGGCTCGAGCTCGCGCACGCCGGCGAGCACGACGCGCTCGGGCGCGACGGCACCGTCGAAGCCCGTCTCCCACAAACCGCAGGCTCCGGCCAGCGCCATCCCGGACAGGTAGCCGCTGATCGTCGTGGCGGGAGTGTTGAAGTCGCCGTGGGCGTCGAGCCAGAGGATGCGGGCGTCGGGACGGTGGCGCGCGACCGTCGGCAGCGTCGTCATCGCGACCGAGCAATCGCCCGCCAGCAGCACCGGGAGGCGGCCCGCGTCGAGCGCGTCGTCGACCTGGCCACCGGCCTCGAGGACGCAGCCGCGTGAGGCGCGGAGGTCGTCCTTCCAGGCGCCGGCGCGCGGCTCCGAGAGCGAGCCGATCGCTCGTGGCTCGACCCCGAGCCGCTTGCCGACCAGAGGCGCGAGCTCGTCCACGCCCTCGACCAGCGCGGCGGTCCGGTCGGAGGTGCGGCAGCGGAGGGCGACGAGCGACACGAGCGGCTCGGCGGCGGTGGCCTCCATCAACGCCCCCTCCACTCCGGCTCTCGTTTCTCGAAGAAGGCCGTCACGCCCTCCACGACGTCCTCGGTCGACAGGGCGAGCGAGAGCTGCGCGTGGAGGAACTCGAGCGCGTCATGAAACGCCATGTCCTGCTGGCGGAACATCGCGTCCTTTCCGAGCCGCATCAGCGCCGGCGACTTGGAGGCGAGCTTCGCCGACCACTCGTCGACCGCCGTGGCGAACTCGTCCTCGGGCACGACGCGGTTCACGAGCCCGGCCGCGAGCGCCTCGCGAGCGGTCATCCGCTCGCCGAGCAGGATCATCTCGTTGGTCTTCTTGCGCGGCACGTTGCGATAGATCAGGGTCATGATCATGAACGGGAACAGGCCGACGTTGATCTCGGGCGTGCCGAAGCCGGCGGTCTCCTTGGCGATCACGAGGTCGCAGGCCAGCGCGAGGCCCACCGAGCCGGCCAGCACGTGGCCGTTGGCCGCGCAGAGCGTCGGCTTGCCCAGCTCCCCGAGCAGCCGGAACAGGTGCACGAAGCGCTCCGAGCCGAAGTGCTTGTGCACGAGCGGCACGTCGCCGGAGAACCCCGACAGGTTCCCGCCCGAGGAGAAGATCCGCTCGTGCGACGAGGTCAGGACCACGCACCGCGCCGCCCCGTCGTCGCGCGCGCGCTCAAACCCGTGAATCAGCTCGCCGAGGAGCTCGTTCGAGAGCGCGTTGCGGGTCTCCGGCTGGTCGAGCGTGATCGTGGCCACGCCGGTATCGGCCAAGTCGTAGCGGATCGTGTCGTAGGCCAAGCTGTCGTTCGCTGCGCAGAAAGTGAGAAGTGCTACTGACCGCCTCGCGATCCTACCCGGAACCGTCCCCGGCCGGAGTCCACGCCGCGCGCATGTCGACGCGTCCACCCCGGAAGGGAACGCCCTCCGACTCGAGCAGGCGCCGCTGGCGCTCCCCCTTCGCAAGCGAGCCGTCGGCGCGCACGACTCGCTGCCAGGGCACCGACGGGTCCCCGCACGCCGCGAGCACCAACCCCGCGAAGCGAGGGGCCCCCGGCGACAGGTCGCCGTAGGTCGTCACGAGCCCGCGCGGGACGGACCGCGCCCGAGCGAGGAGTGCCTCCGCGCGGCGGGAGCCGACCGTCCCAGAGCCCATTCGCTCACTGTAGGCGTCGGCGCTCGGGCGCGGCGGCGTGCCTGCGACGGCGTAGCCTTCTCGGTGTGGACGCGCGCACGCTCACTGGACTCGACCGTCCGACGGCGTCGCTGCCGGGCGCGGATCTCGTCGAGCGCGGCCTTAAGGATCTTGCCGGGGGTGTCGAGTCGGAAGCGTCGCTGCTGGTTTCGATCGGTGCGCCGCGTCTGCGGCGGCTCGGCATCGAAGTGCCAAGCCCGATCGCAGATCCCGAGCTCCGCCTCTACCGCTCGCTCGCCCGCTCGGACGCCGACTCGGCCCACAGTCGCTTCAACGCGCTCGTGCGCCGCCTCGTGAGCTTCGAGCGTGCGGCGTCGTGCGCGAGCTAGCCGACACCGATCGGATCGCGCGCTTCATGAAAGCGCTCGGAGAAGCTGCCCGAGAGGAGACTCACGCTCACCTCGTCGGTGGCGCGACGGCCGTCCTGTACGGCTGGCGGGCGACGACGATCGACGTCGACCTCAAGCTCGTTCCTGAGAGCGACAGCCTCCTCCGGGCGATTCCGCAGATCAAGGAGTCGCTGCAGCTCAACGTCGAGCTCGCCTCGCCGCCTGACTTCATCCCGGTGCCTGACGGCTGGGAGGACCGGGGCGCCTATGTGCGTCGCGAGGGCCGCGTCTCGTTCTTTCACTTCGACATCTACGCCCAGGCGCTCGCGAAGGTCGAGCGCGGTCATGCCCGTGACGTGGAGGACCTCGACGCGATGGTGGAGTACGGGCTCGTCGAGCCGGCTCGCGTGCGCGACTACTTCGCCCGGGTCGAGCCGCAGCTCTACCGCTTTCCAGCCCTCGACCCCGCCTCATTTCGGAGGGCGGTCGAGGAACGCTTCGGTGGCTAGCCGCGCCAACGGCAAGTAGGAAGCGCCACTGTTTACTTTATTCCACCGGTCCGGTAGCGTCGCCGGGCTACTCGACCGCCGATCAAGCAACGGAGGCCCCAACCGACATGAGCTCCGCCGTATCGCCCGCCACCGACCAGAGCGTCCTCAAGCCGGACTACGGGTCCAAGCGGCGCCACTTCATCTTCACCGAAGAGCACGAGCGGCTGCGCGAGTCGATCGGCACGTTCGTCGAGCGCGAGCTTCAGCCGCACGCGGAGAAGTGGGAGGAGACGACCTTCGAGAGCTGGGTCTTCCCGCGCATGGGCGAGCTCGGCTTCCTCGGCCTGTCCTACCCCGAGGAGTACGGCGGCCAGGGCGGCGACTACTACTGCAACCTGATCCTCGCCGAGGAGATGACGAAGTCGAACTCGGGCGGGCTCGCGATGGGGATCGCGGTGCACACCGACATGGCCACGCCCCCGATCCATCTCTTCGGTACCGAGCAGCAGAAACAGCGCTACCTGGTCCCGGCGATCAAGGGCGAGAAGATCTCCTGCCTCGGGATCACCGAGCCGGGGGCGGGCTCGGACGTCTCCGCGATCCGCACGCGCGCCGTCCGCGACGGCGACGAGTACGTGATCAACGGGTCCAAGACCTACATCACCAACGGCCACCGCGCGGACTTCATCGTGCTGGTGACCAAGACCGATGACGAGGCCGGCTACGACGGCTTCACGCTGTTCGTCGTCGACATGGACCTGCCCGGCGTCATCCGCGAGAAGAAGCTCGAGAAGCTCGGCATGCACGCCTCGGACACTGCGCTGCTCGCGTTCGACGACGTCCGCGTGACGGCCGACGCCGTCCTAGGCGAGATCGGCAAGGGCTTCTACCACATCATGTGGGAGCTCCAAGGCGAGCGCATGATCGGCGCCGCGGGCGCCGTCGCCGGCGCCCAGCGCGTGTTCGACAAGACGCTCCAGTACGCGAAGGAGCGCGAGGCGTTCGGCCGCCAGATCGGGCACTTCCAGGTGATCCGCCACAAGTTCGCCGAAATGGCGACGAAGATCGAGAGCGCCCGCCAGCTCGTCTACACGACCGCCTGGCGGGTTCACAACGGCGACTACCCGGTGCGTGAGATCACGATCGCGAAGCTCTACGCCTCGCGGATCGCGGTCGAGGTCGCGGACGAGTGCATCCAGATCCACGGCGGCGCCGGGTACATGAAGGAGTACGGCGTCGAGCGCGTATGGCGCGACCTGCGCCTCAACCGGATCGGCGCCGGGACCGACGAGATCATGCTCGACGTGATCGGTCGCTCCTACGGGCTCTAGTAGGCCGGGCGCGGGCGCGGCCTTCACCTTCGCGTCGGGCGCTTCGATGGCGGGCCCCGTCCCCCCCTTCACGGCCGAGCACGAGCGCTTCCGCGCGGAGGCGCGCGAGTACGTCTCGAAAGAGCTGCGGCCGCGCGCCGCCGAGTGGGAGCGCAAGCGCTGGTTCCCGACCGAGGTCTTCGAGGAGCTTGCGGGGCACGGCTACCTCGGACTCAAGTACCCGCGCGAGTACGGCGGCCGCGGGGCCGACCACGTGCTGGACGCGGTCTGGACCGAGGAGCTGCCGCGCTGCGGGTCCGGCGGACTGGCGGCGGCGATCGGGGCCCACACCGGGATCGCGACGCCGCCGGTGTGGAAGTTCGGTACCGAGGAGCAGAAGCGTCGCTTCCTGGCGCCGGCGATCCGCGGCGAGAAGATCGCGGCGCTCGGGATCACCGAGCCCGGCGCCGGCTCCGACGTGGCGGGCATCAGAACGCGCGCCCGGCGGGTTGACGGCGGCTACCTCGTCAGCGGGTCGAAGACCTACATCACGAACGGCGTCCGCGCGGACTTCGTGGTCACCGCCGTCAAGACGACCGACGAGGGCGGCCACCAGGGGCTCTCGTTCCTGCTGCTCGAGCGCGGCATGGAGGGCTTCACGGTGGCGGGCAAGCTCGAGAAGCTCGGCTGGCACGCGTCCGACACCGCCGAGCTGGCCTTCGACGAGGTCTTCGTCCCCGAGGAGAACCTGCTCGGCGAGGAGAACCGTGGCTTCTACCTGATCATGGCGAACTTCCAGTGGGAGCGGCTGCTGATGTCGCTTGGCGCGGTGGGCAGCATGCAGGCGTGCGTCGAGCGGACGCTGGCGGGGGGCGGCGGCTCCGGGGCGACCGCCGGGCCGGCGGTGGCCAACGGACAGGCGGCGCGCCATGCCGTCGCCGAGATGGTCGTGCGGCTCGAGGCGGGACGCGCGCTCACCTACGAGGCGCTGCGCCGCTTCGCGCGCGGCGACGACGCGGTGCGCGAGGTCACGCTCGCCAAGCTCGCGACGCAGCGCGCCGCCTACGAGGTCGCGGAGTCGGCGCTCCGGCTACGGGCGGCGGCCGGCGCGGCAACGGAGGAGATCGCGGAGCTCGACCGTGCCGCGCGCGACAGCAGGCTCGGCCCGATCGGCGGCGGAACCGACGTGATCATGCGCGAGATCGTGGGCCGGCAGCTGGGGCTGTAGCCGGAAGCGACGCGCCCGGGCAGGGCTTTCGGCTTGATTACGGCGCGTCGTGCGAACGCCCGACGCCGCGCTTGCGCCACTACGGTCGGCGGCGATGGCCGGCAAGGAGTTGCTTCAGGCCCCCGAGCCGAACGCCCGCGACAGGGTGCGCGAGGTGCTGGAGGGCGAGTTCTACGCGCGCCTCGTGCCTCGCCTGCTTCGAGCAAGCGGCGGCGGCGCAGTGCTCGACCTCGGCTGCGGCGACGGCCTGGCGGCGAGCTTTGCGGGAGAAGCGCTCGAACGCTACGTGGGCGTCGACGCTAGGCCTGTGCCGATTGCGGGCGAGCTCGTGCTGCACGACCTGCGCGGCGGCCTCGGCCCGGTCGGGCGCAAGTCCTTCGATCTGTACCTGGGAACCTTTGGCGTGGCCTCCCACCTCGCTCCCGCGGAGCTCCGGCGGCTGGTGATCGACGTCGCGCGGCACGCCACACCCGGCTCCATCGTGGCGCTCGAGGCGCTCGGCCTGAGCTCGCTCGAGTGGCCGCGGCTGTGGACGACCGCCTCGGGCTCCGCCAGGACGATCCCCTACCGGCTCGACGGGCGCGAGCTGCGGGTCCACCCGTGGGCGCCGTTTGAGCTGGCGACGATCTACGAGCAGGCCGGGATCGATCCGGTGCACGCGCTCGACCGCAGCGTCCAGTTCGGACCGAAGATCGGCGACGGCCGCTACTGGCCCGGTCTGCCGCGGACGCGTCGCGCGCTCGACGCGCTCTTGGCGGATTCGGCATCGGGAGCTGCGCGCGACGAGCTCGGCGCACCGCTGGGACCCCTGCCCGCGAGCGCCGCCTCGCGCATTCATCACGCGCTCGCGAGGCGGCGCAGGGCTCTCACGCGGTCCACTCGCTCTTCGACCGCCCTCGCTCGCGCGGCCTGGGCGCTCGAGCCCAGCTCAGGCGGCGGCTACGGACACGGCCTGATGCTCGTGGGAAGGGTGCGGTAGCCGATCTGACCGCTCACCCCAGGCCGGCCCGCCCGCGCCGGACCGCGTAGGCGACGCCGGAGGCCAGGAAGAACAGGCCGCTGAGGAGAAGCCAGCGCCCGAGGTAGACGTCCGTGCTCAGACCCGTAATCGGTGCGTAGTCGTCCTCGGCGACGCGGAGCACGAGCGGGAAGAACAGCAGCAGGAGCAGACCGGAGAGCGCGGCGGGCACGCGAAGGTGATTGAGGGCGCTCGGCGCCGCCGCGGCCTCGGACGCACCGGCCCGCCGCGCGCGCGCCGGAGCCAGGCGGTGGGCGATGCGCTCGACGAGCGAGTAGAGGGGCAGGAGGAGGAGGTCGTGGGCGACGATCGCTGCGGCGAACCAGAGCAGGAAGTTGAAGGGAGCGCCCAGCTGAAAGACGTGCACGAACGCCCAGCCGGCGACGGCAAAGCTCGCGAGCGCAGAGAGCAGGTGCAGCGGTCCCGCCCCGTACCCGTGCCCGAACCCTCGCAGCGCCGACATCTCAGGCGCTCTGGAAGGTGAGCCGCTCGACCCACTTGGTGTTGTGGACGCCCGGCAGCGCCGGGACGATCAGGCGAGCGGGAAAGCCGTGGTCGAGCGAGAGGTCGGCGCCGTTCACCGTGAGCGCCAGCAGCGAGCTCGGATCGGCCGCTTGAGCGGCGTTCAGGGTGGTCTGGCCGAACGCTCCCCCCTCCTGGAGCGACTCGACGAACACCGACGCGAGGTCGCCGACGCCGGCCATCCCGGCGAGCTCGACGATCGGCACCCCCGACCACTCCTGCGTCGTGGACCAACCCTCGACGCAGGCGATCGGCAGCCGCTGGGAGGACTGCGGCAGGCGCAGGAGCTCGTCCCTGGTCAGCGATAGCTCGAAGCGCCCGACGACGTTCAGCCTCCACGCCGCCGTCGTCTGCTCCGGCGTGACGCCCACGGAGGCGGCGGTCTTGTTGACCGGGAAGTCGTTCGGGCCGGGGCCGTCGACCCGACCCCGCGGGGCGAGGAACGCGAGCCCGCGCAGCGGTCCCCCAACCACCTGCCCGGCCATCATCGCGCCGAGGCCCACCGAGGCCGCTCCCACGGCTCCGAGCAGCCCGCGCCGGGAGATCGTGGCCGCACGCGGAGCGGTGGCGACGCTCTCGCTGCTCTCGACGGGCTCGACCGTCGTCTCCGCCGCGCTCTCTCTCAGCGGCCGGACCACGCCCCGCTCACGGAACGCGCGCACCATCGTCGGGAGCTTCACGACGACGTGGAAGGCAAGCGCCGCGAGGAATATGAAGGACCCGTACAGGTGCGACGGAACGAACGAGAACTGCCACGGGTAGTAGACCTGGATGTTGAGCACCCCGGTGAAGAAGACGAACAGGCCCGATCCGACGAGCAGCGCGAGGCTCAGTCGCTCGACGGCGTGGGCCGCGGTCCTCACCGCGGGGCGCTCCCACAGCTTGGGGATGACCGACCACAGCTTCGCCAGGAGGATCGGGATGGCCGCCACGCCCGCCACGACGTGCACGCCCTGATTCAGGGCGTAGAGCCAGGGCCACCCCGCGGGCCAGTCGAGCCCTCCATAGATCGGCGACAGGAGCCCGTCGGACCCGGTGACCGAGTTGCCCGCCAACTCGGTGTCGTAGGCGACGTGCGAGAGCAGGCCGGTGACCGCGGTGACGACGATCAGCGGCAGCAGGGCGGCGCTGAGGACCGAGCTGAGCCACGCCCCCCGCAGCGGGCTCTTCCAGAAGCTGCGCTGAAACGGCCCTCGCTCGGGCGGGACGGGCGCGGGCAGCCGCCGTCCCCCCTCGCGCATTCCAAACGCCTTCTCGAGCGCGCGAATCACAGGACGGCCGCCGCTCCGTTCATCGAGGGCGTCGAGTGGCCAAGCCTCGCCAGAGCCCGTGCGAAGCACGAGCCCGGGCTCTCCGCGGCCACCGCCTCGGCGTCGGCCATCGTGTCGACGTCGCGCAGCGTGGGGAGCTCGGCCCACCGCAGGTCGAGCTGATCGAGCCGCCGCCGCTGGGCCTCCAGGGTTCGCGAGCTGGACATCGGAACGCCCTCGAAGAGCGCGGGATCGGGGCGCCGCGCCCCGATCGCCCAGTAGCCGCCGTCCTGGGTCGGCCCGAGCACCGCGTCGACGCCCGGGTCCGAGAGCCGGTGGAGCGCGCCGGCCAGGAGCGCAGGAGTCACCTGGGGCGTGTCCATGGCGATGACGAGTGCCGGGCCGCCGGCCGCGAGCAGGGCCGCCGCCAGCCGCTCGCCTAGCCCGTCGCCGCGCTGCGTCACGACCCTCATCCCGGCGGGGACGCCGGCCAGGTCGCCCTCCAGGGCCAGCAGCTTGCGCTCGACGGGGGTGCGGGCGACCGCGCTGAGCGTGTCCTCCAGCGCGGCGGCGGCCAGCGCGGCGGCCTCCACCGGCGAGCACGGCGGGGTGAGCCGGGTCTTCGACCGTCCCGGCACGGGAGCCTTGGCGATCACGACGAGGGCGGCCTCGGTCATCGCAGGGCCACGGCCATGTCGTATGCGGCGAGCGCCGTCCCGCGGACCGTGCCGGTGACCTTCGACCGACCGCGCCGGGGGCGGTAGCTGACGTCGACCTCCTCGACCCGCCACCCGGCCCGCGCCGCGCGCAGCGCCATCTCGAGCGGCCAGCCGGATCGTCGGTCTCTGATACCGAGGCCGAGCAGTCGCTCGCGCGAAGCGGCGCGCATCGGGCCGAGGTCTCGCAGCCGTACCCCGCCGCGCCGGCGCAGCTCGCGCACGAGCAGGCGGTTGGCCAACCGGCCGTGGGGGTGCCAGGACCCCGGCTCTGCCCGCCGCCTGCCCAGCACGAGGTCGGCGGTCCCGTCGTCGACCGGCCCGGCGACGCGTGGAAGCTCGCTCGGATCGAGCGACGCGTCGCAGTCCATGAAGCAGACGACCTCGGCGCTCGCCGCCGCGAGCCCGGCGAAGCAGGCGGCCCCGAACCCTCGTCGCGACTCTCGCACCACGCGTGCCCCGAGGCCCTCCGCGAGCTCCGCCGACCCATCGGACGAGCCGTTGTCGACCACCAGCGGCACGTAGCCTGCCGGCATCTGGTCGAGGACCCACGGGATCGCCTCGACCTCGTCGAGCACCGGAAGGATCACCTCCGCCATCGCTCGACCTTAGGGGCGCATGCTTACGAGGTTGAAACGTGATTACGGCGCGTCGCGAGAGTGCGGTCCGCTGCCCTATGGTCGCCGCTGTGCTTCGGGTCATGGGCGAGACGATTCCGTGAGCGGTCTGACGCTCGTGACAGGCGGCGCCGGGTTCATCGGGTCGCACCTCGTCCATGCTCTCCTGCAGCGAGGTGAGCGCGTCCGGATGCTCGACAACTTCGACGCGCTCGCGCACTCCGGCTCGCGGCCGGCGATCCCCGGCGACGTCGAGCTTCTGGAGGGAGACCTGCGCGATCCGGAGGCGGTCCGCGGCGCGGTCGAGGGAGTGGATGCGGTGTTCCACCTGGGCGGCGTCGTCGGAAACGGCGAATCGATGGTCAACGTTCGCCGGGCGGTCGACGTGAACGCGGGCGGGACGGCCACGCTGATGGAGGCCATCCTCAGGCGCCGCGAGCGCATCCGACGGCTCGTCGTGGCCTCGTCGATGGTCGTCTACGGCGAGGGCGCCTACCGGTGCCCGGTCCACGGGGATGCGCCGGCGCCGCGTCGCAGCGTCGAGCAGCTCCGTCGCCGGGATTGGGAGCCTCGCTGCCCCCGCTGCTCTCGCTCCTTGACGCCGGTTGCCGCCCGCGAGGACCAGCCGCTTCGTCCGAGCAGCGTGTACGCGATCACGAAGCGCGACCAGGAGGAGCTCGCGCTCGTGCTCGGCG
>Ga0136615_10000311_pt1 | contig 21724 bp, 20 predicted proteins | sample AntDrymUQ2882206_2_FD_106647 | JGI IMG/M metagenome (GOLD analysis project Ga0136615, IMG submission 106647) | Polar desert sand microbial communities from Dry Valleys, Antarctica - metaG UQ288 (22.06) | ecosystem: Environmental > Terrestrial > Soil > Desert | place: Antarctica: Dry Valley... | reverse complement strand
CGGAGCGGACGAGGCGATAGGGACCGCGCAGCCGCCGCAGCGCCGCGCGCTGCGCCGCGAGCGTCTCGTAGGGAAACAGCGCCGCCGGGTCGGGATCGCCGGTCTGCGCCACGACGTACTGCACGCGTGGCAGGCGCGGCCCGAACAGCACGACGGTCTCGCGCTGGCTGAGGTGCGGGACGAGGTGGTTCGTCGCCGCGACGCTCGCCGCCGGCGGGACCAGCGCGAGCGCGGCGGCGGCTCCGCTGCGCGCCTCGGGCACCGCGTAGGAGCCCGGCCGCGCGAGGTCGCCCAGCGCGAACGCGGCGCAGCTGACGACGGCGATCGCCGCGATCGCCGCGCAGGCCAGCGGCTTCAGCCGCCATCCGCGGCTCGCCTGCCAGCGCGCGCCGAGCACACCCACGACGAAGGGCAGCGCGCGCGCCGCCCCGATCGCCATCACCGGCGCGATCGTCAGCGAGTAGTGATCCTGCAGCGTCCAGTACTTCGGGTTGCTCGAGAGCATCCGCTCCGCCAGCAGCGGCGCGGCGAGGACGATGTCGATGCTCAGCAGCGGCAGGAAGGCCAGCGATCCGAACAGGACGGCGAGCGTGCGCGCCTTCTCGGCCGGCGTCACGAAGACCCGCGCGGTCTGCAGCGGATGCAGGACGGCGTTGCGTAGTGCCTCGCCGGGCGTGCGCCCGAACTGGTCGTAGCTCCAGTAGCTGAACGGCTTGCCGTCGGCGAAGTGCGGGATCACCTGGCGCGTGACGCTCGCGTACCAGAGCGCTCCCGCGAAGAGGCAGACGAGCGCTTCGCGCGGGCGCCGCTGCAGGCCGAACCAGGCCGCGAACGCGAGCACGAGGAACGCGAGGCTCTCCTTGACGAGCAGCAGCGCCAGCACGCACAGCAGCGCGCGCCGCCACTGCTGGCGGTCGGCGAAGAGGGCGGCAGAGGCGATCAGCAGCGGCGCGAACGCCACCTCGTGGATGTCGAAGACGACCGCCGACTGGATCCCGCAGAACAGCCCGTAGGCGACGCCGAGCAGCAGCGCGCCGCCGCTGCCCAGCCGCGGCCGGGCGAAGAGCACGACCGGCACCACCGACGCGGCGACCAGCAGCGCCTGCGCGACGATCAGCGGAGCGGGCCCGCACTCGCACGCGCCCAGCGGCGCGAGCGCGACGAGGACCGGCGAGAAGTGGTCGCCAAACAGCGACGGCAACCCCTTGAGGCTGCTCGCCGGCGCCTCGAGGCGGCCGAGCTGCCAGACGGCCTGGTCGAAGATCCCCAGATCAAAGCCGGTGGAGCGGTACGTCAGGTGGCGCAGCAGGCCGGCCGCCGCGTAGAGCAGCGCCAGCACCGCGACCTGCGTCGCCAGCAGCCCGCGGAAACGGCGCTCGGCGAAGGAGGCCGGCTGCTCGTCCACGCGGCCGTCGGACGCTCGCGCTGCGAAATCACGCGCGCACGGTAGCGCCCCGATCAGCGACGCACGCTCTCGCAGTCGCGGCCGACGCTGTCGCGCGGGTCGGCGAAGACGACGTCCCTCCCGGGTCCACAGGCGATGCGGTCGGTCGTCTTGTCGACCATGTTGATGCGATCGTCGCCCGGCCCGGCGTCGACGCGGTCGGTGCCGATGTTGCCGAAGATCGTGTCGTTGCCGGCTCCGCCGGAGATGCGGTCGTTGCCGCGGTCGCCGGTGATCCGGTCGGCGCCCGCCTCGCCGTAGATCGTGTCGTTGCCCTGCCGGCCGGGGATCTGGTCGTCGCCGGGGCCGCCGTAGAGCTGGTCGTCGCCCTGGTCGCCGTCGACGTAGTCGCTGCCACCCAGCGCGTAGATCTTGTCCGCGCCGCCGCGACCGAAGATGGCGTCGTCGCCGGGCGTGCCGTTCAGCCGCTCGGCGTGACGCGTCCCGCGGATCGTCTGGCGCGGGGGCGTCGTGTCGTTGGAGGCCTCGGCGGGAACGGGAACGACGTTCTCGCAGCCGCTCAGGATGTCGCGCGTCGGGGCGTCGGCCTCGACGTAGACGGTGTCGACGCCGTCGCCGCAGTTGACGGTGTCGGCGCTGTCGTCGGCGGCACGGATCGTGTCGTCGCCGACGTTGCCGTCGATCGTGTCGGCGCCGGAGCCGCCGATCAGCGTGTCGTTGCCGGCCTCGCCCAGGACCTCGTCGTCGCCCGATCCGCCGTCGACGCTGTCGTCACCGTTGCCGCCGCCGATGTGGTCGTTGCCGACGTCGCCCTTGACGGTGTCGTTGCCCTCCTCGCCCTCGAGCCGGTCGCCGGCGGCGCCGCCGTCGAGCAGGTCGGCGCCGTTGCCGCCCCGGATGCGCTCCGAGCCGCTCTCACCGTACAGCTGGTCGTCGCCGTCCTCGCCCAGGATCTGCTGGTCCGAGCCGCGGCCGCCCTTGATGACGTCGTTACCGGCGCCACCGTTGAGCTCCTTGTCGTCGCCGAAGCCCTCTTCGACGATGCTGTCGTCGCCGGGCCCGCCGAAGATCGTGTCGTCGCCGTCGCCGCCGTCGAGGGCGTCGTTGCCGTCGTCGCCCTGGATCGTGTCGTTGCCCGTCCCACCGTCTGCGCCGTCGTTGCCCAGCCCGCCGCGCAGCTCGTCGTCGCCGGTGCCGCCAAGCATGAAGTCCTCGCCCTCGTCGCCGTCGATGCCGTCGCTCGACGCGCCGCCGGAGAGCTGGTCGTTGCCCGCGCCGCCCTCGAGCTCGTCGCGATCGCGCCCTCCGCCGAGCTTGTCGTCGCCGGCGAGGCCTTCCACGCGGTCGGCGCCGCGCGTGCCGGCGAGCACGTCCGGGCCATCGGTCCCGCGGATCAGCGCGATGCCGGGCTGCACGACGAGATCGCTCGGCGTCGTCCCGCGCAGCGTCACAAGCCCGATCCGCCCGCGCGAGAAGGGGCTGATCAGCGAGACGGTGGCCGAGCCGCCGTCGGCGAACAGGATCCGGCTGGCGTCGGGATACCACGCGGCGCGTCCGGGGCCGGTCCCGGAGACCAGCCGCCGCACGACCCCCGTGCGCAGCTCGAGGAGCGCCGCGGCGCCGCCCCGCGGCGCCGCGGCCACGATCAGCCGCGATCGCGCGGGCGACAGCGTCAGCCCGCCGCCGGCGCCCGTCGGCAGCCGGATCGCCCGCTTGCGGGCCCGCCGCTGGCCGCGCGGGATGACGCGCAGGCGGCCGCGTGCGGAGACGTACGTGACGCCACCGCCGGCGATCGCGACGCCGAGCGCGTCCTTGACCTTCACGAGGCGCAGGAGCCTGTTCGTGCCAAGCTCGACGAACGCCACGCGGCCGCTGGCCAGCGCCACCGCGGCGAAGCCGCCGTCGTCGGCCACCGCCACGGCGCCGCCGGCGCCGCGCAGCTCGATCACGCCGCGGGAGCCGAGCGTGTCGGCGTCGAGCACGAGCAGCTGCGTCCCGCGCACGAGGTAGAGGGTGTCGCCGCCCGGGGACAGCTCGATGTCGGAGATCTCCGGCGGCCCGGGGCCGAGCGTGCTGCGGGCCAGCTCGGTCCGCGTGTTGACGTCCACGGCGACGACCTCGCCGCCGGCCGTGACGTAGCCGCGCCTCCCGTCGCGCGTGACCGCGACGGCGCGCGACGGACCCGGCAGCTCCAGCCGCGCGACGACCTCGTTGCGCGGAATGCCGAGGAACACGAGCTCCGGCGTGCCCGTCGCGACGAGCGTCACCCGGGCCGATGCCGCTGGCGGCGCACCGAGGACGAGCGCAAGCAGCAGCGTGGCTCCGGGCAGGAACCTGCACACCCTCCTCCGCCTGCCGTCACGTCCCATCGACCACACAGGATTACCGAATTGCATGCGCGGGGCGCCGTTGGGTGTCTGACATCCTCATGCGATGGCCGCGGCCACGGTAAACGCGCTTCAGACGACCCCCGTCAAGGGGTTGCGCGTGGTCGCCCGCGAGCGGGTGCAGCTGACCGCGACCGGGGTCGCCGAGGACCGTCGCTTCTATCTCGTCGACGAGCGGGCGCGCGTGGTCAACGGCAAGCAGCTGGGCATGCTCAACGAGATCGCCGCCGCCTACGATCATGCCGCGCGGACGCTGGCTCTGACGTTCCCCGGCGGCACGCAGGCCGCCGGCGAGATCGAGCTCGGCGCGCCGCTCGCCACGCGCTTTCACTCCCGGCCTGCGCAGGCACACGAGCTGCTGGGCCCGTTCTCCAGCGCGCTGTCGGAGCACATCGGTCGCCCTGTGCGAATCGTCGAGGGGATCGACCGCAGCGGCATCGACCGCGGCCGCCGCGGCGCGGTGAGCCTCGTCTCGCTGGCGTCGCTCGGCGCGCTCGCGCGGATCGCGGGCGCCGCGACGATCGATTCGCGCCGCTTTCGCATGCTCGTCGTCGTCGACGGCCTAGAGGAACCGCACGAGGAGGACACGTGGGTCGGCGAGCGCCTGCGCCTCGGCGGCGCCGTCGTCCGCGTGCGCGGCCACGTCGGACGCTGCAACGTCACCCACCGCCACCCTGAGAGCGGCGCGGTCGATCTGCAGACGCTCGACCTGCTGCGCGGCTACCGCGCCGACCTCGACACGACCGAGCCGCTGGCGTTCGGCGTCTACGGCGAGGTGCTACAGGCGGGCAGCGTCGCCGTGGGCGATCCCGTGGGGCTCAGGTGACGGCGGAGCGTGGCTGTGGCACTGACGCTTGGTCGCCGTGCTCCTTCTGCAGGAAGGCGCGCACGTCGTCGTTGAAGCGCGCCGGGCGCTCCATCATCGAGACGTGCCCGGTGTCCTCGTAGATGATCTTGCGCGAGTCCGGGATGAGCTTCTCGAAGATCGCCGCGTCCTTGAGCGGCACGAGGCGATCCTTGTCGCCCCAGAGGATCAGCGTCGGGCAGGAGATCTTCTCGAGGCGGTCGCGCAGCGGATAACGGCACATCGCATCCAGCGCGTCGGAGAAGCCGGGCTTGCCGGAGCCCAGTACCTGCTGGGCGGCAAGCGGCCCCGGCAGCTTGGTTGGGTGCGCGGCCACGACCAGCAGCAGCGCCCCGCGCAGCCGCGCGCGCAGCGCGACCTGGTGCGAGCGCGAAGCGAGGTGGCCGAGCGAGAAGAACACGACGTTCTCGGCGCGGTGGCGAAGCCCCGTCTTGCGCTCGGTGCGGATCGACTCGATGCTCAGGCCGGCCGCGGCGACGAGCACGAGGCGCTCGACGCGCGCCAGGTGCTGGATCGCGAGCTCCGCTCCGATGAAGCCACCCATCGAATTGCCCACGATCCGGGCGGCGTCGATGTCGAGCTTCGCCATCAACGCGTCGATCGTGTCCGCATAGCCGCTGATCGAGATGTCCTCCGCGGGCATCTCGGATTGGCCGAAGCCGGGCAGGTCGACGGCGATCACGCGGTGGTCGCGGGCGAAGTGCGGAATCTGCTCGAGCCAGTTCTGCCAGCAGCCCGAGAGGCCGTGGATAAAGATCAACGGCGGGCCATCGCCGAGGTCCACCATGTTCATCCAGCGATCCTCGATGCGCACCCAGCGCAGGTGCTCCTGCCACTCGATGTCCATCCACTCGGAGCGGCCGACCGCGCCGTAGGGCTCTTGGCTACGTGGCACGTTGGGAGCATACCCGGCCATCCGCCTAGCTACTAGCTACTAGCTATGAGCGGACCCGTTGAACAGGAGATCCGCCGGCCGGACGGCCGGCGCTTAACGCAGAACGGCCCGCCGAGGCGGACCGTTCGCAGTACGACTGACAGACGCCGCTAGATCGTCTGGACGTTCGCGGCGGCGGGGCCCTTGGGACCCTGCTCGGGGTCGTAGGAGACCTTCGCGCCCTCGGCCAGGGACTTGAAGCCCGAGCCCGCGATCGCGGAGTGATGGACGAAGAGGTCCTTCGTCTGGTCGTCCGGCGTGATGAAGCCAAAGCCCTTGTCGTCGTTGAACCACTTGACGATTCCAGTTGCCATGTGCGTGCCCTCCCGGGGTATATGTGTGCTGCGAAACGCGGGAGATGCTGAAGGCAACAACTACGAACGCTGGCACTACGTCGCCGGGCCGAATGCCCGACGTAGAGCATGCAGTGTAGTCGACGCCCGCAGTGAGCTGCGCCGAGGCTCCGTCCCCCGCGCGCACGAGCGCACCGTGCCGAAAGATTCGCGCTGGCGCTCGCGTTCTCGTGCCGAGCGGCCGATACCGCGTCTGATGGCCCTCCCACGCGACCGCCAGCCCTTCCGCCTGGCCGTCAAGCTGCTTGCGCTCGCCGTGCTCGTGCTCGCGATCGCGATCGCGGTGCTGACGCTGGGCTGGATGCTCGACATCGCGGCGGTGCGCTCGATCTTTCCCGGCGCCGTCGGCATGAAGGCGCCCACCGCGGTCGGTCTCGCCACCGCGGCCCTGGCGTTGCTGCTACTCGCTGCCCCCGCCGGCGGGTTGCGGCGCAGGCTCGGGCTCGTCCTCGCGACGGTGCCCGCCCTGCTCGGGCTCGCGGTGCTGAGCGAGTACCTCTTCGGCGTGCGGCTGGGCATCGACGAGCTGCCCTTCACCGACCACGACGGCCGCGCGGCCGGCATCGCCTATCCCGGCCGCTTCGCGCCCAGACCGGCGTCTGCTTCGCCCTGCTGACGGGCGCGATGCTCAGCCTCGACCGCGGCGCGCGCTGGCGCTGGCGCCCCGCGGAGCTGCTGGCGATCCCGATGGGCACGGTGGCCTGCATGAGCCTGATCGGCTACGCGTACTCGATTCCGGCCTTCTACGGGCCCGAGTCGGCGGCGAAGATGGCGGTCAACACCGCGCTGTGCTTCGTCGCGCTGGCGATCGCGATTCCGATCGCCCGGCCGCGCGGGTGCTTCCTCGAGCTGGCGACGACGACCGACCCCGGCGGCGTCATGGTGCGCCAGATGGTGCCGCTCTGCGTCATCGTCCCGCTCGCGCTCGGCTGGCTGCACCTGCGGACGGTCGGCTGGAACGTGTTCAACGACGAGGTCGGGACCTGGTGGCTGGCGGCGGCGATGGTCGCCGTGCTCGCCGCGATGATGTGGTGGTGCGCCGGCTCGCTGAGCGGCGCCGACGGCAAGCGCCGCGCGCTCGAGGCGCAGCTTGTCGAGCTCGCCAACCACGACGGGCTGACGGGGCTCTTCAACCGCCACCGCTTCGAGGAGGAGCTCGGCGCGTTCCTCGCGCGGTCGCGGCGCTACGGCCACACCGCCACGTTGCTGCTGCTCGACCTCGACCGGTTCAAGCCGATCAACGACAGCCTCGGTCACGCGATCGGCGACGAGGTCCTGCGCACGGTCGCCGCCACGCTGACGGCGCAGGTCCGTGAGAGCGACGTCGTCGGGCGCCTCGGCGGCGACGAGTTCGCGATCCTCCTGCTGAACGCGGCGCCCGCGCAGTCGGTCGGACGCGCCATGAGCCTGTGCGCGGCGATCGCGAACATCCGTGTGCCGGCGCCGGAGGGAGACGGCTGGACGACGGCCAGCATCGGCGTCGCCGCGGTCGACGCCGCCCACGGCCTGGCCACGGCGGGCGTGCTCAGCCGCGCCGATGCCGCGATGTACCGCGCCAAGCGCGCGGGCGGCAACCAGCTGGCGCTGGCGCAGGACGCCGCGCTCAACGCTGCCTGAGCACGGCCCGCGGCATGCACCGCGGGCCGGGCGGCGCTCGGCATGCGGCTCAGCCGCCGCGAGCGCGCCGGCCCTGGTACTGGTCGAAGGCGACCGCGATGAGGATCAGGGCGCCGATGATGATCTGCAGGTAGAACGCGTTGATGTTCAGCAGGTTGCCGCCGTTGTTCAGCGTGCCGACGATCAGCGCCCCCGCCGCCGCCCCGTAGGCGCCGCCCTTGGCGCCGAACAGGCTCGCGCCACCGATCACACAGGCGGCGATCGCGTTGAGCTCATAGCCCGTGCCGCCGGTCGGGATGCCGGCGTTCAGCCGCGACGCGAACAGGATCCCCGCAAACGCGGCGAGCAGGCCGGCGATGGCGTAGACCGACACGAGCACGCGCGTGACCGGCACACCGGCCAGGCGCGCTGACTCCGGGTTGGAGCCGACCGCGTAGATGTAGCGCCCGAAGACCGTGCGCCGCAGCACGAAGGCGGTCAGGACGACGACCGCGGCGAACAGCCAGAGCAGGTTCGGCAGCCCGAGGAAGTCCCCGTTGGCGATGGTGCTGAACGACTCCGGCAGCGGTTGGACGGTGCTCGCATCGGTCAGCACGAGCACCACCCCTCGCGCGATCCCGAGCATGCCGAGCGTGACGATGAACGGCGGCAGCTTGCCGTAGGCGACGAGCACGCCGTTGAAGACGCCGATCGCCGCGCCCGCCGCGAGACCGCCGAGGATCGCGACGGGCACGCCCGTGCCGTGCACGAGCAGCTCGGCGGTGATGCAGCCCGTGAGGCCGAGCACGGAGCCGACCGACAGGTCGATGCCGGCGGTCAGGATCACGAGCAACTGGCCGACGGCGATGATCCCGAAGACCGCCACCTGGCGCGCGAGGTTTGCCATGTTCGCGCCGGTCAGGAACTCGTCGGAGCCGATCGTGAGCGCGCCGAACAGGACGAGCAGGACGATCAGCCCGCCCGCGTCGCGGCCGAACACGTCGCCAAACGTCAGGACGCGCTCCTGGGTTGCGGCGTCGGCGGGCGCACCCGCGGTGGCCGGCTCGAGCTTGTTGGGATTCGTGCTCATGCTTGCGTCTCCTCGCTGATCGCAGTGCTGCCCCCGCCGACGCTGGCGAGTCGCAGGACGTCTTCCTCCGTGGCGCCCTCGGCCGGCAGCTCACCGGCGACCGAGCCCTCGCGCATGACGAGCACGCGGTCGGCCAGGCCGAGCACCTCGGGCAGGTACGACGACACGACGACCACGCCGAGCCCCTCAGCCGCCAGGTCGCCGATGACCTTGTAGATCTCCGCCTTGGCCCCGACGTCGACGCCCTTGGTGGGCTCGTCGAACAGCAGGACCTTCGCCTTCGTCGCAAGCCAGCGGGCGAGCAGCACCTTCTGCTGGTTGCCGCCCGAAAGCGACGACACTGGCTGCTCCCAGGACGCCGCGCGCAGCCGCAGGCCGCCGAGGTACTTGTCGACGATCCCGCGCTCCTGCTTGCGGTCGACGAGCGTGAAGTGCGAGATCTCGTCCAGATCGGCGATCGAGGCGTTCTCGCGGATCGTCAGCTCGAGCAGCAGGCCGAGGCGCTTGCGGTCCTCGGTCAGCAGCCCGAGGCCGGCCTGGACGGCCTTGCGCGGGTCGCCGCACTTGACCTTGCGGCCGTCGATCTCGATCGTGCCGGCGTCGCAGCCGTCGGCGCCGAAGATCGCTCGCAGCAGCTCGCTGCGTCCGGAGCCGAGCAGGCCGGCGATCCCGAGGATCTCACCGGAGCGGACCTCGAAGTCGATCGGCACCTGGACGCCGGCGGGCTTCAGTCCGCTGACCTTCAGCCGCACCCGGTCGCTGACCGTGCGCTGCGACGACGGATACAGCGACTCGATCTTGCGTCCGACCATGGCGGCGATCAGCGAGTCGTGAACGAACTCGCGCATCGGCTTGGCCGTCACGAAACAGCCGTCGCGCAGGATCGTCACGCGGTCGCCGATCGCGAACATCTCCTCGAGGTGATGGCTCACGTACATGATCGCGTGGCCCTCGTCGCGCAGCTGGAGGATCTTGTCCAGCAACCGGCGCGTCTCGGTCTCCGACAGCGCAGTCGTCGGCTCGTCGAAGATGATCACGCGCGGCGACTCGCCGAGCACCTTCGCGATCTCGACGAGCTGCTGCTGCGCGAGCGGCAGCTCGGCGACGAGCGTGTCCGGGGCGAGGTCGTCGAGCTCGACGCGCGCGAGCATCTCGCGTGCCTGCCGGCGCAGCTCGGCGGGACGGGTCACCCCGCGCACCGCCGGCAGCCGGCTCATCATGAGGTTCTCGGCGACCGAGAGGTCGGGCAGCAGGCTGAGCTCCTGGTAGACGACGCCCACGCCGTGCTCGCGCGCCTCCGACGGGCTCGGGCTGCCGATCTCCGTGCCGTCGATCGTGTACTCGCCGCTGTCGCGCTCGATCGCGCCGGTGAGGATCTTGATCAGCGTGCTCTTGCCGGCGCCGTTCTCGCCGGCGAGGCACATCACCTCGCCGGCGTGCAGGTCGAAGTCGACGTCGGTGAGCGCCTTGTTGGGTCCGTAGGTCTTCGTCGCGCCGCGCAGCGAGACGACCGGCTTGGCGGCCGGATCGACCGCGCGGGGGGCGGTGACGGTAGCTCCCCGCATCAGGAGGCCTTCGCCGTCGGCGGGTTGAGCAGCGGCTTGACCGTCGGGTCGTCCGAGTTGGCCTTCGTCGCGACGACCGCGCCCGGATCGAGCTTGGGCGGCGGCAGCGAGCCGACCGCGGCCATCCCGGCCTCCACGACCCCCTGGTAGCCGAAGAAGTACGGGTTCTGCACGACGAGCGCGTCGATCGAACCGTCGGCGAGGGCCGCGTTCTCCTGCGGGTCGGTGTCGAAGGCGACAACCGGGATCCGTTCGGCCGCGTCGTTGTCCTTGATCGCCCGTGCGGCGCCGACGCCCGACGTGTTGTTGGAGGCGAAGATGCCCACCAGCCCGGGGTTGGCGGTCAGGCCGTCGTTGACCTGGCTGGCCGCCGTGTTGATGTCGTTGTTGTTGTAGCGCGGGCTCGTGGCCGTCAGCCCCGGGCAGGCGGCGGCGAGGCCGCGTTTGAAGCCTGTCTCGCGCTCCTTGATCGTCTGCACGCCGGCGACGGAGGACGCGATCAGCACGCTGCCCGACGTCTTGCCGGCCTTCTTGGCGAGCGCGCAGAGCGTCGCGCCGGCCTGCTCGCCGGCCTTGATGTTGTCGGTCCCGATGAAGCCATCGGCGTCGGTCGTCACCGCGGTGTCGACGACGATGACCTTCACACCGCCGTCGCGGGCGCGCTTGATCGCGTTGTTGAGCGCGTCCGAGGAGTTCGGCGCGAGCACGACGGCATCGACGCCGCGCGAGATCGAGTTCTCGATCAGCTGCACCTGCTGGTTGACGTCGGTCTCCGAGGTCGGCCCGAAGAGCCCGACCTTGACGCCGTAGTCGCCACCGGCGCGGCGCGCGCCGGCGAGCATCGTCTGCCAGAACGACGAGTCCGACGCCTTGATGATCACGTCAACCTTCTTGCCGGCGGCAGCGCCACCCTTGCCGCCTGCGCCGCCGCCGTCCGAGCCGCCCCCGGATGCGCGCCCCGCCACGACGCCGATCACGAGCGCGATGAGCGCGATGACGGCGACCAGCGACAGCGAGAACTTCACCTTCGCGGTGCTCATGAGTGCTCTCGACCTTCCCCTCTGCATGTTGGTTCGCTTCCCGGCCGCCGACGGTCGAGAAAACGTTTTCAGGAGTGGTTGCGAACCTACTATCGCCCCTGTCCAATGTCAAGGGAACGTTCTCTTGACAATTCCGCTACGCTGCTCGATGCCCAACGACCACGGTGGAAGGCGCGTGCATTCGACTCAAGAAACGATTTCTCAGACGGGCCGCCGAGCAACGATGAAGCAGGTTGCCGCGCTGGCGGGCGTGAGCCTGTCGACGGTGTCGCGGGTGGTCAACGAGGACCCCAAGGTGCGCGCCGATCTCGCGGCGCGCGTGCGGGACGCCGTGGGCGCGCTCGGCTACCGCCACAACGTCAGCGCGAGCGCGCTGCGCCGCGCCGACGGCCTGTCGGCGAGCGTCGGCATCATCGTCGAGGACGTCTCCAACCCGTTCTTCTCGGCCGTCCAGCGCGGGATCGAGGAGATCGCCCGCGAGCGCGGCGTGCTGACCCTCGCCGGCAGCTCGGACGAGCAGCCCGAGCGCGAGCGCCAGCTCGCCGAGGCCTTCGGCGCGCGCGGCGTGGACGGCCTGATCATCGTCCCCGCATCCAACGACCACGGCTTCCTGCTGCGCGACCGGGCGGCCGGCGTCGCGGTGGTCTTCGTCGACCGTCCGGGTCGCTTCATCGACGCCGACTGCGTGCTGACCGACAACGCCGGCGGCGCGCGGCAGGCCGTCGAGCACCTCATCGCGGGGGGCCACCGCCGGATCGCCTTCCTCGGCGACCGTCCGACGATCCACACGGCGGCCGGGCGGCTGCGCGGCTACGAGGAGGCCCACGCGCGGCACGGCATCGCCGTCCACCCCGCGCTGGTGCGCCACACGCTGACCCACAGCATGGACGCCTACGACGCGACCCGCGAGCTCCTGCTCGGCGAGGCCCCGCCGACGGCGATCTTCACGAGCCAGAACCTCATCACGATCGACGCCGTGCGCGCGCTGCACGAGCTCGGCCTGCAGCATGCGATCGGGCTCGTCGGCTTCGACGACGTCGTGCTCGGCGACGTCGTCGAGCCCGGTCTGACCGTGGTCGCGCAGGATCCCGTCGAGCTCGGCCGGCGGGCCGCCGTGCTGCTGTTCGCCCGCATTGACGGCGACGACGGGCCGTCGCAGGAGGTCGTCATCCCCGCGCGGCTCGTGCGGCGCGGCTCCGGTGAGCTGGCGCCGGCGTCATGACCGCGCCGATCCTCGTCGGCGGCGAAGCCCTCTACGACCTCGTCATCGACGGCGCGGGCACGCTCACCGGGCACCCCGGTGGCGGGCCGTTCAACACCGCCCGCACCATCGGCCGCCTGCGCCAGCCGGTCGCCTACCTCGGGCGCCTGTCAACCGATCAGCTCGGAGCGACGCACGAGCAGATGCTCGCCGACGACGGCGTCGACCTCGGCGCGGTCGTCCGCACCAGCGAGCCGACGACGCTCGCGCTCGCGAGCCTCGACGCGACCGGCGCCGCGAGCTGGAGCTTCTACGCGAACGGCACAGCCGCGGCCGGGCTGACGCGCGACGCGGCGCTCGGCGCGCTGCCCGAGCAGGTCGCGGCGCTGCACGTCGGCACGCTCGGGCTCGTGCTGGAGCCGCTGGCGACGGCGCTCGAGGCGGTCGTCGAGCACCTGGCGGGGGCGACGACGATCGTCGTGGACCCCAACGTGCGCCCGCAGGTCATCGACGACGAGCTGGCGTTCCGGGCGCGGCTGGAGCGCGTGCTCGCCCACAGCGACCTCGTCAAGGTCAGCGAGGAGGACCTCGCCTGGCTGGATCCGGGCCGTCCGCGGCCGGCCGCCGCTCGGGCGCTGCTGCAGCGCGGGCCGTCCGCCGTGCTGCTGACGCGCGGGCCCGACGGCGCGACCGTCATCACGCGCGGTGGCGACACGCCGATCGCGCCGGTGCCCGTCGAGGTCGTCGACACGATCGGCGCGGGCGACGCGTTCGGCGGCGCCTTCCTCGCCTGGTGGACCTCCCACGACCTCGGCCGTGAGGACCTCGCGCGCGACGAGCTCGTCGTCGCGGCCGCCGGCTTCGCCGCCGTCGTGGCGGCGCGGACGGTCGCGCGCGCCGGCGCGTCACCGCCGCAGCTGCCGGCGGACGGCGCGGGCCGTCCGCTGGACAGCGCGAGCGTCTAGTACACGTGGCCGGAAGTTCTGCGGACGCGTGTACCAGCCCCCGGGCGTGCAACATCCGGCGCGCTCAGTACCCGCCGCGCCAGATCCCCTCAGCCGGCTTGGGCGGCAGCACGTCCCAGCCGTCCATGACGTGCTCGACGCGCCCGTTGCGCGCGAACGCCGTCTGCGCGCTGCCGTTGAAGGTGAAGGTGATCTCCTCCATCCCGGACTCCTGCAGGTCCACGCCGTACACGTGGTCCACCTCGATTTCGTGCTCCTTGAGGAGCTTGTGCGCCCGGTCCTGGTCGGAGCCTTCCTCGTAACGACCGGTCAGCTTGATCGGCATGGCACCCGAGGGTACTGCGGCAGGCCGCGGTCCGGCAACCCCGGAGGGGGGCTCAGACGAGGTCGCTCCCACGCAGCCGCGCGGCCGCCGCGCCGAAGAACACCCCGATCCAGCCGAGCATGACGAGCACCGCGATGGCCGGGGCGAGGTAGTCCGGATCCTCCCCGTCGAACCCCGGCGACTGGGCGATGCCGCCCGGCGCACCGCCGGTCGGGCCGAACTTCCCGACCTCCGGCACGAGCCCGAACAGCGTCGGCTCGAGCACGAACGCGACGAACAGCACGCCGATGATCGCCACGACCTGGTTGCGCAGAACCCCGCCGATGCCCACCCCCAGCGCGCCGAGCAACGCGGCGACGACGAGGTTGCGCCACAGCACGTCGACGAGGTCCGCCACGTCCGCCGTCTGCTCGCCGCGGATGGACAGGATGATCGTGCCGACGAGCATGATCGTCAGCGTCACGATCAGCGACAGCACCGCCCCGGCGCCGGCGTAGGCGATGACCTTGGCCGTCAGGAGCCTGATCCGGTCGGGCGCCGCGAGCACCGTGCTGGTGATCGTTCGGTGGCGCCACTCACCCGCCATGCCGATCACACCGAGCAGGGTGATGAACATCCCGGTGAAGTCGGCCGTGAAGAGATCACGCACCTCCTTCTTGGTGAAGCCGTCGTCGAGGATCGCGACCAGCACGACGACGAGCAGCGACAGCGTCAGCGCGGCGCCGACGAGCGCGACGAACGTGCGCGTCGTGCGCAGCTTCAGCAGCTCGGCTCGTAGCAACGCGCTCATGCGTCCAGCTCCTCGCCGGTCAACGCGAAGAACGCCTGCTCGAGCGAGCGCGTCTGCTGCCCGAGCCCGACGAGGTAGACGCCGGCGCCCTGCGCGACCACACCGACCTCCTGCGGCCCGACACCGGGAACGATGAGCCCGCCCGCCGGCAGCCGCGTGACGCTGTGGCCGGCGGCCCCCAGCGCCTCTGCCAGCCGCGTGTCGTCCTGCGAACGCACCTCGGTGGCCGGGCCCTCGTCGCCGCCCAGCACCTGCTCGAGCGTCCCCTGCCCGCGCATGCGGCCCCCGGCGATCACGACCACGTCGTCGACGGATTGCGCGACCTCGGCGAGCAGGTGGCTGGAGATGAGCACGGCGCGGCCACGCCCGGCCTGCTCGCGCAGCATGCCGCGCATCCAGGCGATGCCGGGCGGGTCCAGGCCGTTGGTCGGCTCGTCGAGGATGAGCACCTCGGGGTCGCCGAGCATCGCCGCCGCGATCGCCAGGCGCTGGCGCATGCCCATCGAGTAGCCCTTGACGGGGCGGTCGGCGGCGGCGGTCAGGCCGACGGCCGCCAGGACGACGTCGACGCGCTCGGGCGGATGCTCACCCGTGACCGCGAGCACGCGCAGATGATTGCGCCCGGTGCGGCCGGGATGAAACGACGCGTCCTCGAGCACCGCCCCGACCGTCGCGCTCGGGCGATCGAGATCCTCGTAGCGCAGGCCCCCGAACGTCGCGGTGCCGCGCGTGGGATGCACGAGGCCGAGCAGCGCCCGCAGCGTGGTGCTCTTGCCGGCACCGTTGGGGCCCAGGAAGCCGGTCACGCGCCCGGCCTCGATGTCAAAGCTCAGGTCGTCGACGGCGAGCACGTTGCGAAACCTCTTGGAGAGGCCGCGGATCTCGACGGGCGCCATTGGCCGCGCATGATGGCGCATCGGCCCGCCGGAACGCGCCACGCGGCGCTCTATTTCATGGTGTGATGCGCCCGTTCAGAGGATCAGGCATGGGTTGAACGGCAGGTACCGGTCCAGGCGGGCCCACGGCCCGTCGGCGAGAAACAGGCAGTAGAAGGGATCCAACCGGAACCCGCGCTCGCCGACGAGCCAGTCCACCGCGCTGCGGGCGCTGAGCGGCAGCGTGAGGTCGAGGCGCTGCAGCCCGGCGGCGTGGGCGGCGCCCTCGACGTGCGCCAGCGCAGCCGGCAGATGCGCGGGATCCAGCGCCCCCACCGGCCCGGCGAAGCCGTGCTCGTTGGCCTCGAACGCGTAGGCGACCGGCCGGCCGGCGTGGCGCAGCAGCGCCGCGGGGCGGTCGCCGAGCATGAACCGCACGTCGGCCTCGCGCGGGTGGCCGAGCAGCTCGCCTTCGAGCGCGAGGACGTCGTCGAGCGTCGCGGTGCTCACGTCGTAGCCGGCGGGCGGCGCAACGGGCCGCGGCCGGCCGGTGACGTCGACGCCGGTGGACTGATGGACGACGCCGAAGCGCAGGTACAGCGCGACCGCGGGCGCATCGAGCGTCGCGATGATCGCGCGGTGCTCGCCGAGCCCGAGCGGGAACGCCCGCCCGAGCAGCGCGCGACCGATCCCCGTGACGCGCGCGCCGGGATCGACGAAGAACTCCGTCAGCTCGAGCGTGCCGCCGCGCTGGGTCGAGCGCGCATAGCCGAGCGGCGTGCCGTCGTCGGCGCGCTCGGCGATCCACCACTGCGCGCAGGTCGCCGCGAGGTGGGCAAAGAGCGTCTCGTAGGCGGGCCAGAGCGCCAGGGGCTCATCCGCTGGCGCGTCCGCCGCGTGGTAGCCCAGCCGCGTGAGCAGGTCGCCGAGCGAGCGGCGGAAGATCGCAAAGCAGGCGCGGCTGTCGGCGGGGGTCGCGGGCCGCAGGCTGACGGCGGACCCGGTCATCGCGCGCGGCGCTCGTCGTCGCTGATCGTCCTCACCGCGCCAGCGTACGCGGCGCCCTCGGCGTCCGCGGACGTTCTCAGTCGCTCTGCGGTCCGCGCGTGGGCGGCAGCGGCGGCGGGGCGACGGCGACGCCGTCGCGACCGCGCGCCTTGACCAGGTAGAGGGCCTGGTCTGCCCGCAGCAGCACGCCGTCGGGCACGTCGCCGGGTTCGATCGTCGCGACGCCGAAGCTCGCGGTCGTGCGCAGCTCGTGGCCGGCGGTGATGTGGATGCGCTCTCGGATCGCCCGGGCCATGCCCTCGGCGACCAGCCGTGCCTGCTCGCGGCTGGCCTGCGGCAGGAGGATCGCGAACTCGTCGCCGCCCAGGCGCGCGACGAGGTCGCTGCGCCGCACGCGGCTGCGCAGCACGTCGGCGATGTTCTTCAGCAACTCGTCGCCGACGCCGTGGCCGAGCGAGTCGTTCGTCGACTTGAAGTTGTCGAGATCGAGCAGCAGCACGCATGCGCGCTGCCCGTAGCGCTCGGCGAGCGCGATCTGGTGGGCCAGCTCGCACTGCAGCCGGCGGCGGTTGAGCAGGCCGGTCAGCGGATCGTGGTCGGCGAGGTGCTGGAGCTGGTCGAGCGTGCGCTTGCGCTCCGTGATGTCCTCGATCTGCGCGATGAAGTAGTCCGGCGAGCCCGCCGTGCCGGCCACGAAGGACAGGCTGACGCTGACCCACACGAGGTGGCCCTCGGCGTGCAGGAAGCGTTTCTGGCGCTGCGCGGTGCGGCGGTTGCCCTCGATCACCTGGCGCACGATGTGCACGTCGCGGTCGCGATCCTCCTCGAAGGTGAGCTCGCGCAAGCCGAGCCCGAGCACGGTCTCGCGGCGGTGGCCGACGATCTCGCACAGCGCGCTGTTGACGTCGATGAACTCGCCCTTCAGCGAGACGATCGCCATCCCGATCGGCGCGCTGTCGAAGCTCGACCGGAAGCGCTGCGTTGCGTCGCGCGCCTCGTCGCGAAGGCTGCCGTTCAGCCAGCCGGCGACGATTCCGGCGGCGCCGACGAGGACGACGAAGACGAGGTGGCCGGCGCCCGGCTCGCCGGCGTGATCGCTGAGGATGTGCATGGCGACGACTGCGGCCACGGCGAACACCAGCAGCGCCGCGTCCTCGTACAGCGTCAGCAGCATGAGCACGAGGAACGGGTGCGACCACGTTGCCGTCGCGCCGTCCCACAGCGCGACGATCCCGACGGAGGCGCACAGCAGGCCGATCGTGACGAGGGCGCTCTGCAGCGGCCGGTTCAGCGTCGGCAGGTGCGCCGCTGCGGCGAGCGCAGCGACCGCCAGGACGTACGGGGCGATCGTCCCGAGCGGCTTGTCAAGCAGGGCGCCGATCAACGCGAGGGCGAGCGCGTGAACCCAGAGAATCGCGCGCAGCCAGTGCTGGCGTTCGTCCCAGACGTCGTCGGTCAGACCCGCTTGACGCGCGAACCCGAGGTTGAGGTGCCCCATGGACAACAAATCGGCAGAACGAGGTCCCGCCTATAGAGCAATGGGGCGTTTGCTGCGCCCGCGGTGCGGGGCACCCTCGTCACCATGACCAACCCGCTCCCCCACGCGCTCAGCGAGCGGATCGGCGCACTCGCGGCGCTCGACGCTCCCGCGAAGGCGATCGCCAAGCAGATCCGCGACCTGCTGCCTGCAGGCGGCGGCGTGAAGGACGTCCTCAGCGGCACCTGGATGGGTCACGCCCTGCATCCGCTGATGACCGACCTCCCGATCGGTACCTGGACGAGCGCGACGCTGCTGGACCTCTTCGGCGGTCGCGCGAGCCGTCCCGCCGCGCAGCGGCTGATCGGCGTCGGCCTCGTGGCCGCCGCCCCGACGGCGTGGACAGGATGGACTGACTGGGCCGACACCGAGCCGGCCGACGACCAGATCCGCCGGATCGGGTTGGTGCACGCGCTGGCCAACGGCACCGCGGCGGCCCTGTACGGCGCGTCGCTGGCCGCCCGCCGCCGTGGGGCCCACACGACCGGCGTGCTGTTCGGCCTCGCGGGCGCCGGCGCGATGAGCGCCGGCGGCTGGCTCGGCGGCGACCTGTCGTTCGCGCGCGGCGTCGGCGTCAACCAGACGCTGTTCGACGACGAGCCGCAGGACTGGACGCCCGTGCTCGACGCGAGCATGCTGGTCGACGACCGTCCGGTGCACGCGCTCGCCGGCGAGCGCGAGGTGCTGATCGTCAGGCGCAACGGCACCCTTCATGCGCTCGCCGACCGCTGCGCGCACCGCGGCGGCAAGCTGCACGAGGGCGAGCTCGAGGGCGACTGCATCGCCTGCCCGCTGCACGGGACGCTGTTCGCACTCGAGGACGGCTCCGTCAGGCGCGGCCCGTCGGCGTATCCGCAACCGGTCTACGAGGCGCGCGTCAACGACGGCCGCGTCGAGATCCGGACGCCCTCATAGCGGCAGCGGCGTCACGCGCCCTGACCATGAGACCCACCACCTGACCATGGGGCTGGGTTCCACCACCGAGCCGCTGCGGGCCGAGCTCGCCGCCGCGCTGCCGCAGCGTCCGTTCGCGCTGCGCTTCTGGGACGGCAGCGCGCTGGCGTCGACGTCGGGCAACGGACCCGTCTTCAGCGCCCGCTCGCCGCGCGCCGTCGCCCATGCGCTGCTCGCCCCGGGCCAGCTCGGCCTGGCGCGCGCGTACGTCTCTGGCGAGCTCGAGATCGACGATCTCGACGCCGTGCTGGCGCTGCTGCGCGACTGGACTGCGCCGCCGCCGCTGTCCACCACGGGGCGCGGGTCGTCGGCATCACTCTGTCAGCGCCGCAGGCCGCGCTGGCGCGCGAGTGGGCGGCGGCGGCGGGGGTCGCCGACCGCGTCGAGATCCGGGTGGCCGACTACCGCGACCTGCGCGGCGAGCGCTTCGACGCGATCGCCAGCATTGGCATGGTGGAGCACGTCGGCGCCGTGCAGCTCGATCAGTACGCCGCGGGGCTCGCGAGCCTGCTCGAACCGGGGGGGCGCCTACTCAACCACGGCATAGCGCGCTGCGTCACGGCGATCCGGAGGCCGGCGACTTCTCGCAGCGCTACGTGTTCTCCGACGCGGCGCCGATGCACCTGTCGCGGATCCTGCTCGCGCTGGAGCGCGCGGGCCTGGTCTGCGAGCACGTCGAGGGCTTCGCGCCGCATTACGCGCGCACGCTCGCGCACTGGGCCCAGCGCCTAGACGACCACGCGTCCGAGGGCCAACGGCTCGCCGGCAAGGAGCGGATGCGCGTGTGGCGGCTGTACCTGCCCGTCGCCCGCAGCGGCTTTGAGACCGGCTTCACGTCGGTCTACCAGGTGCGCTGCCGGCGCGCCTGAGGCTGACGCCTCAGCCCAGACGCGAGGTCGGCGCGAGCACGATCGCGACGTGGCGCTGGCCGCCGGCGAGCGGCCGCCGCCAGGGCCCGTTGCCGGCAAGCTCGTCGCCGCGGTCGAGCAGCAGGGCGGCGAGGCAGCGCGCGTCGTCGAGCGGCTGCGCGGGGGAGCGGTAGGTGCGGTCGCGCCGCCCGGTCAGCGGCCCGTTGACGCGGTCGTCGACGAGGACGACGTACAGCGGTCCGAGCGTGAGCTCGAGCTGCTCGCCGCCGTCGACGTCCGCGGGATCCATCCCGCGGACGCTACGTGAACGCTCAGGCGGCCGCGGCGGACTCGGGGACGGGCCGCGCCGCGCCGGCGAGCTTCTCCTGCTGGCGCTCGGGCGAGATCCGCACGACGTTGTGCGCCAGGCCCATCTTCTCCAGCGACCAGATGACGATCGCCGAGATGTCGACCTCGTAGCGGCCGAGACCCTGGCGCGCGGACCGCGGGAAGGCATGGTGGTTGTGGTGCCAGGACTCGCCGAACGTCGGAATCGCGAGCCAGGCGACGTTCGTGGACTTGTCCTCGAGGTCGAAGCGACGGCGTCCGAACACGTGACAGATGGAGTTGATCGACCACGTCACGTGGTGGATGAAGAAGATCCGCACGAAGCCGGCCCACAGCAGCGTCCACAGCGCGGCGGTGAGCGAGAAGCCGTGCAGGACGAAGCCCGCGACGAACGGGATCAGCAGGCTGAGGCCGATGAACCAGAGGTGGTTGCGGCTGATCCAGCGCATCCCCTTGTCCTCGCAGAGATCGGGGGCGTACTTGCGAAACTCGGCCGAGCCCTGCGTCTTCGTGAGCCAGCCACTATGGGCGTGCCACAGGCCCTTGAGCCCCGTGCCCTCGCCGACGTGCGGGCTGTGCGGATCGCCCTCGACGTCGGTGTGCGCGTGGTGCATGCGGTGGTCGGCGACCCAGGCGATCGGCGGTCCCTCGACCGCCATCGAACCGGCGATCGCGAAGGCGTACTCGACCGGCTTGCTGGTCTGGAAGGCGCGGTGCGTGAGCAGTCGGTGATATCCGACCGTGATGCCCAGGCCGGTGACGAAGTACATGACGAAGAAGATCGCCAGGTCGATTGCACCGACGGCCTTGTTCCACAGCAGCACGATGGCCAGCAGGAACGCGATGAAGGGAACGATGACGGCGCCGAGGTTGGCGTAGCGAAGGATCTTTGGCATGGCTTTGAGGCTACGCACTGACCAATCGCGTTTCTTGTCGAATTCCTGTGGCGCCGCCCGCCGAAATCTGTAGGTTGTGCACAAGTGGAACAGATCCCGTCCGAGGTAGCGGCGGTCCTGCGCCCGGTTCTGCCCGATCTCGCCGCGGAGACGATCCGCGCGATCGGCCGCGAGGTGCCCGACTACTCGCGGCCGCTGGAGGGACGCCTGGGCGTGACCCTGCGCTATGGCACCGAGCGCGCGCTGCGCCGCTTTGTCGACTCGATCGAGGCGCCGGCGGCAGTCAGCGAGCGTGACCGGCGCATCTACTTCGAGCTCGGCCGGCTCGAGATGCGCGAGGGCCGCACGCTGAACGCGCTGCTGGCCGCCTATCGCGTCGGCGCGCAGATCGCGTGGCGGCGCTTCGTGGAGGCCGGCGTGCGCGCCGGCCTCGAGCCGGCGACGCTCTACCGCCTCGGCGAGGCGATCTTCGCCTACATCGACGAGATCTCCAGCGAGTCGATCGCCGGCTACGCGTCCGAGCAGTCGGCGGCGGCGGGCGAGCGCCAGCGCCGCCGGTCGCGGCTCGTGTTCCTGCTCTCCGCCGACCCGCCCGCGGCGCCCGAGGACGTGCGCGCGGCCGCGGTGCGCGCAGCATGGCGGCCACCGGCGTCGCTGGCCGCACTGATCGTCGAGGGGATCGACTCCGAGCGCCTGGCGAGCCGGCTCGGCCCGGGCGCCGTGGCGGCGCCGGTCGAGCGCG
>Ga0136615_10000309_pt1 | contig 21735 bp, 22 predicted proteins | sample AntDrymUQ2882206_2_FD_106647 | JGI IMG/M metagenome (GOLD analysis project Ga0136615, IMG submission 106647) | Polar desert sand microbial communities from Dry Valleys, Antarctica - metaG UQ288 (22.06) | ecosystem: Environmental > Terrestrial > Soil > Desert | place: Antarctica: Dry Valley... | reverse complement strand
CGCCGGCGCCGGCGCCGGCGCCGGCGCCGCGCGGGCCTGCTGGCTGAGCGAGCGCGCGCAGCCGCGCGCGGACTTCGGCGTCGCTCCCACGCAGCGCGTCGCCGAGCCGCGCCGGGCGGCCGTCGACGACGTCGACGGCCCGCAGCCGCGCGAGCGCCGCGCTGTCGCGCTGCGCCGCCGCGGCCAGCGCCCGCAGCTCGCCCGCCGTCGCCTCGGCGCCGTGCGCGACCGCCGGCCAGCCTGCGCACGCGACGACGCACGCCAGCGCGGCGCGACCGGTTCTCACCCGTGTGGCACCCCGGGCAGCCGTGGCGGCTCGTCCGGGGGCGGCTCCTTCGGACCCGGTATGCCCGGCAGCCGCGGCGCGTCGTCGCGCGGAGCCGCCTCCGGACCGGGGATTCCCGGCAGGCGCGGCACGTCCGGGTCCGGGTCCGGGTCCGGAGGCGCTCCCTCCGGAGGAGGCAGTCCCGGCAGCCGCGACGGCTGCTCCGCCGGTGGCTGGTCCTGCGCCGGCCCCCGCGAACGCGGCCCCTGCTGGGGAGGCGGCTGCGAAGGCGGCCGCTGCGATGGTGGCTGGTCCCGCGCCAGCCCCTGCGAGGGAGGCGGCGGCGGCGAAGGCAACGGCGCGCCCGCGGGCGGCGGTGGCGGTGGCGTGCCGTCGCCCGCCGCAGCCGCGGCGGGCGGCTTCCAGCCGGGCGGCGGCGGCCAGAACGGGGCGCCGGTGCGGTCGATCTCCTCCGCCGGCGGCAGCACCGTGGTCGATGCGGGCGCGGCCGCGGCCGCGCCCGGCTGCACGGTCCCGCCGATCTCCCGCGCCAGCAGCTCGAGGTCGAAGCCCTCCTTGCGCACGCGCAGGTCGAAGTACAGAACGGCCAGCAGCGCCGCCTGAAACGGCGTGGTCACGGCCAGGCCGACGCTGCCGGCGATCGCGCTGAGCACGAGCACGAGCGCGTCGTTGTCCTCCCCGACGACGATCCCGATGAGGAACACGGACTGCACGATCGTCGAGACGATCGCGGCCAGGATGAAGCCGACGACGAGCACGCCGAACGTGCGCCACCAGCGTCCCTTGACGAGCCGAAACGAGCGGCCCAGCGCCGCCCGCCCGCGCAGGCCCTCGACGAGCAGCACCGGCGTGGCGAACGCCCATGCGACGTAGATCCAGATGCCGGGCAGGATGAACAGCAGGAACCCGAGCAGCACGCCGAGCGCGTTCAGCAGCGTCACCAGCAGCAGCGACGGCGTCAGGCGCAGCGCGTAGCGCAGCGAGCTGCGCCAGTCGGCCTGCTCGCCGAGATAGGCCTGGGCGATCGCCCGAAAGCACGCCGCGGTCGCCAGCAGGACCGCGAGGCCCTGCAGCACCGTCGCGAGCGCGAGTCCGCCGAGGTACTGGTTGAGCTCGTCGATCGTCTCCGCGGGCGTCTGCGTCGAGTCCGTGCTGAAGTCGAACTGCTCGACGGTGTATTCGGCGTTGACGAGCGTGCCGAGGATCTGCACCGGCACCACGACGACCAGAACCGCCTTGAGCAGCGTGCGCCAGTGGGCCAGGCAGATCTTGATCGCGACGTCGAGGATCTCGCCCAGCGACAGCGGCCGCAGCCGCGGGCGGGTCGCCTCGGTCGTCGTCGTCACGCCTTCAGCCGACCGGGTAGTCGCTCACCGGCACGACGACGGAGCCGGCGAACTTGTCGTGCCACGTCTGCTTCTCCTTGTCCCAGAGCATCCACAGGTAGCCGAGCAGGAGCACGAAGAACGACACGAAGCGGCCGATGTAGCGGACGAACGCGCGCACGTAGCCGATCGGACCGCCGTGGGCGAGGTCGAACACGCGGATCCCGACGGCCATCTTGCCGACGGTCTGGCCCCTCGCGCCACCCTCGAGCAGGACGTAGTAGGCGATGCCGAGCAGCGTCGCGATCACGGTGTACAGGGCGCTCGGGAGCGCGATCCGGAGCGGGATGGCGACGATCGTGAGCAGGATCCCGTCGATCAGCGCGGCGCCGAAGCGAATCCAGAAGCCGGCGCGCGGGCCGGAAGGCCCCGACGGGCGCGGCGACTCCCCGCCAAAGGGGTCAGGCTGCTGCGTGGCTGTCATACGGACCTCCGGAAGTTTCGTCAGTCTGTCCCCCCGCGCGCTGCAACGTACCTGTTCTGCGTGACCATGACGAGTCATGCGCTCTCACACCGTCTATCGCACGTTCACGACATCGCAGCGGCGGCAGTTCGTACGCATCACCGAGGACGTCGAGCAGGCCGTCACCGACGCCGGCGTCCAGGAGGGGATGGTGCTCGTCTCGGCGATGCACATCACCGCCGGCGTCTGGGTCAACGACGACGAGCCGGGAATCCTCGAGGACACGCTGGAGTGGCTCGACAAGCTCGCCCCGCCATCCTGGCGCCCGCCGGCCAACGACGTCGCCGCGCAACTCTCGCCCGATCCCGGGGACTTTCGCCACCACCGCGGCGGCGAGGACAACGGCGACGCGCACTTCAAGAACCTGCTCGTCCACCATCAGGTCGTGCTGCCGATCACCGACGGCCGCCTGGACCTCGGCCCGTGGCAGGCCGTCTTCTACGCCGAGTTCGACGGCGGGCGCCCGAAGCGGCTCGTGATCAAGGTGCTCGGCGAGTAGCACCGGGGCGCGAGTCGGTCGCGCGTCACGCCCGCCGGCGGACCTTCCATACCTCCTCGCAGGGCCAGCGCTGCGCCCACTCGAGCGAGTCGTTGGGGTGGTACGTGTTCGTCGACCCGTCGGGCGGGCGGATCTCGACGAGCTCCTCGATCTCGAAGCCGCTGGAGTGCAGCAGCGCGATCCGCTCGCCGTGCGGCAGGTTGAACTCGACCGAGTCGTCGTCGGGCCATTCCATGCGGTGCAGGCCGAAGTACGGGCGCAGCAGCCGGTCACTCAGCGGCTGGTCGGCGTCGTCGGGCGCGCAGAGCATCGCCAGCGTCGAGTTGACGAGGAACACGAGCCTGCCGCCCGGCCGCAGCAGCCTCGCCGCCTCGGGGATCCACGCGTACGGGTCACACCAGATGCTCGCGCCGTACTCGGAGATCGCGAGGTCGAAGCTCGCATCGGGATAGGGCACCGCCTCGGCGTCGCCGTGCAGCAGCGGGAAGTCGAGGCCGAACTCCTGCTGCAGCTGCCGCGCCGTGGTGAGCTGGGCCTGGGAGATGTCGATCCCGACAGGCCGCGCGCCGCGCCGCGCCAGCCAGGCCGACACGTAGCCCGTGCCGCAGCCCAGCTCGATCGCGTCCAGGCCGTCGAGCGCGCCGGCGAGCATCCCGACCTGCTCCTCCGGGACGCGCCACACGCCCCAGACGGGCTCCTCGGCGCTCCACAGAAACCGCCCTGGCGCCACCCAGTCGGGCGCCGCGCGATCCCAGTCGTCGCGGTTACGGCGGACGTGATCGGGCAGCTCGTCGCTCATCCGGGCGCGCGCGGATCGGGCAGCAGCAGCTCGACGTTGCGATCCTGCGGGCGCCCCTCGGCGCCTTCCTCGACGCCGGACTGCGGATCGTTGTAGGCCAGCTCACGCGCGATCGCCGCCAGCGTCTCAGGCTGCAACGCGCCCGCCGGGGTACCGCCCGGCGGTGTCGCCAGCGACGCGCCGTGGTCGATCAGCGTCCCGAAGATCGACAGCGTGCCATCGCGGTTGTCCATCAGCTCCAGCAGCCGCGACTGGATCGGCCAGTCGATCTCCGAGGCGGTCTCGATGCCCCAGAAGCCCCCGCCGCCCGCCCGCTCGAACGGCGTGATGCGGTTCTCGTGCGTGTGGCCCGCGACGTAGGCGATGACCCGCGGGTGGGCGAGCAGCAGCCGCGCGAGATCGGGCCCGAGGCGCAGCGGCCTGGAGCGGCGCGGGTCGAGGACGCAGCCGGGCCCGAAGACCGCGCGCAGCGCACAGTCGCCGGCGTCCTCGTCGGGAGCGGGGTTCGTGAGGCTGCCGATCGGGTGGTGGCCGAAGAGGATCACAAGCTCGTCGCGGCCGGCGGCGGCCGTCAGCTCGCGCTCGATCCAGCGAAACTGCGGATCGTCGATGTTGCCCTCCGAGCGCAGCCCGTCACCCTCGGCGACCGTGTTGATCGAGATCAGGCGCAGGCCCGGTCTCGGGCTCAGCGCGTAGTAGGACGCCGCGCCGCGCGAGGCCGACAGCTCGTCGCGGTCGATGTGGCCGAAGCCGTGCGCGTCGCTCTGGCGCCCCGTCGCGTGCAGCGCCCTGTAGGTGGGGTGGTCGGCGAAGCGGCGCTCGGGATCGGGCGGCACGATGACGGTGCGGGCGGGGCTGGTCAGCAGCGTCCCGAGCCCGGCGATGCCCGTCAGCGCCAGCGGCTTGATGCAGCCGCGCGCGACGTCGTCGAGCGCCTGCAGCGCGTGGAGGCTGCCCTGCACGGTCGCGTCGTGGTTGCCGAACGCGACGTAGCTGGGCTTCGTCAGGCCGGCCGCCTCGAACGGGACCTGCGCGCGGTTCATCAGGCCCGGGTAGCGCGGAAACGCGCGGAAGGCGCCCGACGGGCGGTCGGGATCGTAGAAGCGGCCCGATTCGAGGACGTCGTGGTCGTCCTGCACGCCCGTGTAGCGCGCGGCCTCACCCGCCGGCGCCGCGGTGAGCGCGCCGCAGACGCCGCCTTCGACGCCGGAGTTCGGGTTCAGCCGGCCGCCCTCGAGCAGCCGGACGACCCACTTCGTCTCGTTGATCTGCTGGTTGTCGGCCGAGTCGCCGGTCGTGATCGTCAGCGCCAGACGGGCGCGGCGGCGGCGCTGGTTGCGGATCGGGCTCGTGTCGAAGCGATTGACCTGGCGCACGACCTGGTCGACCGTGAACGGCCCGAGCGCCTCCTGGGGCCGCCACGCCGAGGTGAACGGCGTGTCCGCGATGTCGAGCGCCTCGGCGCGCGCCGGCGACTCCTCGTCGGCGAGCTGGAAGTCCGACAGCTGCGCGAGGTACAGCAGCGAGCGACGGCGTGCGAGGCGGCCGCTGTGGGGCGCGGCGAGCTCGTCGCGTACGACGCGCCGCCAGCCCGCCTGCGGCTTCAGGCGCGAGTACGGGGCGGCGGGGTCGCCACCGATCGTCGTGTGAGACGTCGTCGCCTGCTCGGGCGACGCCGCGTGCGCCGACGCCGCGGCGACGGCCACGGTGAGCGTCAGCAGCACGGCCATCAGCCAGCGAAAGCGCCGCATGAGCGCCACCGTACCGTGCCGGGCGGCGGGCTGGAACACGTTGCGCCGCGCAGTACGCTCGCTCACCCGGTGCCCGCCGCCTCGACACTGCCGATCACGCGCAACACCGCGCTGCTGTCGGGTTCGCTTGCGATGAACTCGGCGACGCTGCAGCTCGCCGCGGCGGTCGCATCGCTGACGCTCGTGCGCGTGCTCGACGTCGAGGGGCTGCTCGGTCTGGGGCCCGCGATCACCCTCGCCTCGGGCGCGCTCGCGGCACTGCCGGCGGGGCTGCTGATGGACCGCCTCGGGCGCGTGCCGGTGCTGGCGGGCGGCTTCGCCGCGGGCGTCTGCGGCTGCCTGCTGGCCGCGCTGGGCAGCGCGCACGGCTCGGCGCCGGCGGTGCTCGGCGGCCTCGTGCTCGTCGGGACGGCGAACGCGACCGCGCTGCTGGCGCGGACCGCGGCGGGCGACATGTACCCTGCCGAGCGGCGCGCCCGCGGCATCGCGCTCGTCCTCTTCGGCACGGTCTTCGGGGCGATCCTCGGGCCGGCGGTGTTCAGCCCGCTGCTCGCGGGCCGCGAGCTCGACGGCGACGCGCTGAGCACGCTGTGGCTCGCCGCGGGCGGGTTCATGCTCGCGGGCATGGCGATCGTGCTGACCGTGCGCCCCGACCCGAAGCGGATCGCCGAGCTGCTGGCGACGCACGCCGGCGACGACGCATCCGCCGCCGCGCCCGCAGCGGCGCTGCGCGACCTCGTGCGGCGCCCCGGCGTGGTTCCCGCGCTGGTCGCGGCGCAGGCGAGCTTCGCCGTCATGGTCGCGGTCATGACGCTGACCGGCGCCGTCGTCGTCGACCATCACCACCACGGCGCGAGCAACGTCTTTCCGATCATCGGCGCGCACGTGATCGGGATGTTCGGGCTGATCATCGTCGTCGGCGACCTCGTGGACCGCGTCGGCCGTACGCCCGCGCTCGCCGGCGGGCTGCTGCTGATGGGTCTCTCGACGATCAGCCTGCTGTGGGTCACGAGCGTCCCGGCGACCGCGGTCGCCCTCTTCGGGCTCGGTCTGGGCTGGAACGTCTCGTTCGTCGCGGCGACCGCGGTGCTGGCCGACAGCACCGCCGCGCACGAGCGCGGCAAGCTGCTGGGCTTCAACGACCTGCTGGCCGGGTTGACCGGCGCCGGCCTCGCGCTGCTCGGCGGCCTCGCGCTGACGGCGCTCGGCGTCGCCGCGCTGGCGATCGGCGGCGCGGCGCTCGTGGCGGCGCCCGCCCTGTGGATCTTGCGCAGCGATCCCGCGCGCTCGGCGGCCGCGGCCGCGGCCGGGTCCTGAGCCGACCGCGCGCGGCAGGCCGCTTGCCGCTTGCCCGCCGCCGGGCTCCCTGCGACGATCCGCGCCGGCATGGGAACGGACAGACCCGCATCGCGTCGCGCGCTCGTGGCGGTCGCCGCCGTCGCGCTCGGGCTCACAGGTTGCGGCTCCTCGTCGGATGACAGGCCCGAGGCGAAGGGTGCGGCGGCCGCGCTCGAGCGCAAGATCGACGCCGCGCAGGCCAAGTCGAAGGCCGCGCCGACCGATCCCGCGCCGCTCGCCGCGCTCGCGAAGCTGCACTTCCAGGCGGCGACGCTGAAGATGGGTTCGAGCGGCAAGTACGGCGACGACGGCAAGGCCCAGCTGCGCCAGGCGACGCGGGCGTGGGAGCGCTACCTCGCGCTGGATCCCCAGCCGGTCGACACGGGCGTCGCGCAGTTGATGTCCGCCGCCTACGGCCCCGGCTCGCTCGACGACCCCAAGCGGGCCGTCGCCGTCCAGCAGGTGCTGGCCACGAACACCCGCCCGCCGGACGCCGCGCAGTTCGCGCAGCTCGCCCAGAAGGCGTACTTCGCGGGGTTCACGAGGACCGGCGACGCGGCGGCGGCCCGCGCCGTCGAGCTGACGCCGAAGTCCCAGCGCTCGGCGATGCGCGCGACGATGAAGTCCGCCAGGTCGCAGCTCCCGCCGCAGCCGCAGCCGTAGCGCGCGCGGTCAGTCGCCCAGCTCGAGGACCGCGAGGAACGCCTCCTGCGGAACCTCGATGCGCCCGACCTTCTTCATGCGCTTCTTGCCCTCCTTCTGCTTCTCGAGCAGCTTGCGCTTGCGCGAGATGTCGCCGCCGTAGCACCCGGCGATGACGTCCTTGCGGTAGGCCTTGACGGTCTCGCGGGCGACGATGCTCGCGCCGATCGCGGCCTGGATCGGCACGTCGTACTGCTGGCGCGGGATCTTCGCCTTGAGCTTCTCGGTCAGCGAGCGGCCGACCTCGTAGGCCTTGTCGCGGTGCACGACCATCGACAGCGCGTCGACCTGCTCACCGCCGAGCAGGAGATCGAGCTTGACCATGTTCGAAGCCTGCATCCCCCTCAGTTCGTAGTCCAGGGACGCGTAGCCGCGGGTGCGCGACTTCAGCGCGTCGAAGAAGTCGATGACGATCTCGGCCAGCGGCAGGTCGTACTGCAGCTGGACGCGCTCGGCCGACAGGTAGTGCATCCCCTTGTGCGTCCCGCGGCGCTCCTGGCAGAGCTCCATGATCGGACCGATGTACTCCTTCGGCGTGAGGATCGAGGCCTCGATCATCGGCTCGCGGATCTCCTGGATGCGACCCGGGTCGGGGAAGTCCGACGGGATGTGGACCTCGGTTTCCGTGCCGTCGGTGAGCGTGACCTCGAAGCGCACCGACGGCATCGTCGCCATCAGCTCGATGTCGTACTCGCGCTCCAAGCGCTCGCGCACGATGTCCATGTGCAGCAGGCCGAGGAAGCCGCACCGAAAGCCGAAGCCGAGCGCCTCGGACACCTCGGGCTCCCACGACAGGGCGGCGTCGTTGAGCGTCAGCTTCTCCAGTGCGTCGCGCAGGTCGGGGTACTCGTCGGAGTCGATCGGAAACAGGCCGCAGAAGACGACCGGCTGGACGTCGCGGTAGCCGGGCAGCGCCTCCAGGTCGGGGTTGCGCGCCCAGCCGTCCTTGGTCGTCAGCGTGTCGCCGACGGCGAGCGCCGACACCTCCTTGATCCCGGTGATGACGAAGCCCACCTCGCCCGCGCTGAGCTGGTTGGTGACGACCATCGCCGGCGTGAAGAAGCCGATGTCGTCGATGTCGGCGACCGTGTCGCCCGCCATCGCACGGATGACGTCGCCCTTCTTGAACGTGCCGTCGACGACGCGGATGTAGGCGATCACGCCGCGGTACTGATCGAACTCGGAGTCGAAGATCAGCGCACGCGGCGGCGCGTCCGGATCGCCCGAGGGCGGCGGCACCCGCGCGACGAGCTGCTCGAGGACCTCCGTCACCCCGGCCCCCGTCTTGCCGGAGATGCGCAGGATCTCCTCCTCCGGCTCGCCGAGCAGGTCGGCGACCTCCTCGGCGACGCGCTCGGGCTCGGCGCCGGGCAGGTCGATCTTGTTGAGCACCGGGATCAGCTCGAGGCCGTTGTCCACCGCGAGGTACGTGTTGGCGACCGTCTGCGCCTCGACGCCCTGCGAGGCGTCGACGACGAGCAACGCGCCCTCGCAGGCGGCGAGCGAGCGGCTGACCTCGTAGGTGAAGTCGACGTGACCGGGCGTGTCGATGAGATGCAGCTGGTAGGTCTCGCCGTCGTGGGCCTCGTAGAGGACGCGCACCGCCTGGGCCTTGATCGTGATCCCGCGCTCGCGCTCGAGGTCCATCGAGTCGAGCACCTGCGCGCGCATCGAACGCGGGTCGACGGTCTTCGTCATCTCGAGGATGCGGTCGGCGAGCGTCGACTTCCCGTGGTCGATGTGGGCGATGATCGAGAAGTTGCGGATGTGGGCCTGATCTGCCACGACCTACAGGGTAGGGCGAGCCCTGTGGTGGCCTTCGGGCGCGGTTCACGTGCGGCATCGACAATCCGCCCGCTCTGGTGCCAGCGACCGCGTGCCGCGCCCGGGTCGAATCGTTCACGCCCGACATCAACAACTCGACCCAGCCCGCGGGGTCAACCGGGACGCCGCGGCCCGGGTCGAATCGTTCACGCCCGAGGTCGACAAGTCGACCAGCCCAACGACGCCGCCGCTCACCACCCGGTCATCCGCCCCTCACGGAGCTCGCCTACCGCCGACCCCGCCCCTCACGACCGCCGCAGCCGCGCCCGCACGAGCTCCCGGATCTGCTCGGCCTCGGGCACGCGCAGCACGACGACGACCGCGCTGTACGCCGCGATCCCTGCGAGGAGCCCGCCGCCGACCGACACGAGCTGTGCCGGCAGGGACCGTCCCAGCGCCTCGTCGAGGCCGAGCCAGAGCAGGTAGGAGACCGCCGCCAGAGCCGCCGCCGCGAGGAGCATCCGCGCGAGCGCCCGCATCGTCTCGGCCCCTTCCAGCCGCCCGCCGAGCTCGCGGCGCAGGTAGTAGGCCTGGCCGACGGTCATCGCCGCGCTGGCGACCGCGGTGGCGAACACGATCCCGCCGGTCCCGTACGGGCCGACGAGCGCCAGCGCCACGACGAGGTTGACCAGCAGCGTCGCGGCCCCCAGGGCGGTCGGCAGCCACGGCCGCTGCAGCGAGAAGAAGGTCCGCGTGAGCAGCAGGTTGACGCCCGCGAAGGGCAGGCTGAAGGAGAACCAGAAGAGCGCCTCCGCGACGATCTCGGTCGAGCCGGGGCCGAACGCGCCGCGCTCGTAGACCAGGCGCGTGATCGGCTCGGCGAGCACCAGCGTGCAGGCGGCCGCGGGGATCAGCAGCAGGAAGATCTGGCGCGTGCCGGTGCCGGTCAGCTTGCGCAGCCCGTCCACGTCCCGCCGGCTGGCAAGCCGCGCCAGCGCCGGGAACAGCACCGTTGCCACGGCGACGCTGAACATGCCCTGCGGCAGCATGTAGAGCCGAAACGCGGCGTCGATCGCGCGCGGCACCGCCTCGGAGACCGTCGAGCCCAGAGCCGAGTTGATGAACAGGTTGAAGTTGATCAGCCCGAGGCTCAGGGTGATCGGCAGCATCAGCGCAAGCACCTGCTTGACGCGCGGGTCGCCGAACGAGATCCCCTTCCACTCGAAGGCGAAGTCCAGCCTGCGCAGCACCGGCACGCACATCACGAGCTGCACGAACGTCCCCGCGAGCACGCCGATCGCGTAGGCGTAGAGCTGGTCGGGTCCGTCGAAGTGCGGCCGCAGGACGACGAGCACGGCGATGATCACGACGTTCCAGACCAGCGGCGCGAGCGCCGGGATCGTGAAGTGGTCGTAGGCGTTGAGGATCCCGACGAGCAGGCCGTTGAGGCCAAGCAGCAGGACGATCGGAAACAGCACCTGCGACAGGCCGATCATGAGCTCGTCGAGCTCGGCGCTGAAGTCGTCGCCGGTCAGCGGCGGCATGAGCCACGGCGCGACGAGCACGAAGAAGACGCAGACGGCCGTCAGCGCGGCCACGATCAGCACGACGAACGTCGACGCCAGGCGGTAGGCGTCGCGCTTGTTGCCCTTCTCCAGCAGCTCGGTGAAGACCGGCACGAACGCCGCGCTCAGCGCCGCGTCGGCGAACAGGCTGCGCACGAGGTTGGGCACCTGGAAGGCGACCGTGAAGGCCGAGAACGCGCCGCTCGTGCCGAAGTAGCTGGACGCGACGACCTCGCGCACGAGACCCGCGATCCGCGACAGTCCGGTGAGCAGCGAAAAGATCGCGGTGTTGCGGGCGATCCGCCCGAAACCGCCCGCCCGCCCACGCGCTTCGGTCGCCATCCATGCGCTACTCTAGGGACCGCCGCGGTCCTCTCCGCGGCGCTTTCGCACCATGGCCAACATTCACTCACAGAAGAAGCGGATCCTGCGCTCCGAGCGCGAGCGCCTCGAGAACCGTCACTACACGTCCGCCGTGCGCACGTACTTCCGCCGCCTCGAGGCCGCGGTCGTCGCCGGCGACGACGCGCTCGCCGACACCGAGCACCGCGAGCTCGTCAGCCTCATCGACAAGTCCGTCAAGCGCGGCGCGATGCATCGCAACACCGGCGCCCGCAAGAAGTCCCGCGCGTCCCGCGTTCGCCGCGGCGCGCCCGACGCGTAGCCCCGCTCGGCGCGCGGCCGGCGCCACCGGCGACGAACTGGGCGGCGAGCCTACGCGGGTGGCCGACCAGGGCAGAAGATCATGCTCTGGAGGCAGGATGCCGATGCTGCACGTGTGTCCATGCGACGCGTCACCTTCCGACGGACCCGCGCGAGACGCTGACGATCGTGTCAGTTGCGCTCATCTTCCGGTGCAAATTCTGCGACGCGCGGCCTGATCCACTGACGCACCTGAACCTGACCTGCGCGATGCGCCAGAACACCTGGGGCGCCTACCAGGACGCGCTGCCGGGCCGCTGGCTCGTCTTTCACGCCCGCGGGCTCTACGGCTCGCCGCGCTACGCATGCGAGGCACACCGCGGTGACCTCGTCGCCTACCTGCGCGAGCACTACGGCACGGTCGGCTTCCACGTCTGGGCGCGTCCGCCCTATCCGTCGAGCCTGGCCCACGCGGACACCGACCACGCATGGAACGTGGCCACGCGCCGCCAGGGCGGATGGGGCTCCTGAGCCTCCTGCAGCGCGGGTGAAGTGGGTAGTGCCCTCCCGTGGCGATCGACGCGCGCAAGCTCGTGATGGGCGATTGGTCGCCGATCGTGCGCGACCCGCTCGACGTTCTGCGGCTGGCGTTCGCGGCAGGAGCGGTTGCGTTCGCGGCGGCCGGTGACGCGGCCGGCACGTTCAACCTACTGCTGGCGTTCGCCGTGCTCGTGGCGGCGCGCCTGGCGGACCTGCCGCGGGTCTACGACCTCGCGGTGATCGTCGCGCTCGTGTTCACGCAGGGCGGCGAGGCGCTGAACCTGTATGACGCGATCGCGTGGTACGACCGCGTCGTGCACTTCGTCGTGCCGATGCTGGCTTCGCAGGTGGTCTACCTGTGCCTGGCGCGGATCGAGGTCATGCCGGATCCGAGTCAGGAGACGCTGCCGCGCCACGAGGCGGGCATGTTCGTCGCGGTGTTCGCGCTCGGGCTGGCGGTGGGGGCGCTGTGGGAGATCTTCGAGTGGAGCTCCGACGGCCTCTTCGGTTCGGCGCTCTCAGAGGGCAACACCGACACGGTCGGCGACCTCATCGCCGACGCGTGCGGCTCGCTCGCGGGAGGAGCGCTGATGGTGCTGTGGGCCAAGCGCGGCTGGGGCTCCGTCCGCCGGATCACCGGCGAGAACCGCCGCGAGCAGGCGCGGGCCTGACGGCGACCCGCGGCCGGTGGGCTACGCCCCCGCGCCCGCCGGGCTCGGCGCGGCCCGCGCCGCTACGTCGAGCAGCTCCTCGCGCGACGCGAGCTTCACGCGCGGGCGCCGCTCGCTGCGGCCGCGCTCGAGCTCCTGGCGGGCGATCGCGCGCCAGCCGTCCACCGTCACCACACCCGGCTTGCGCTCGGCGAGCAGCGCGTCGATCTGCTCGCGCCCGCCGCTCACCGGCTCCGGGAGCGCCTCCGCGGCCAGATCCTCGACGAGGCAGGTCACCGTCTCCTCGGCGTCGCGCTTGTTCGTCCCCAGGATCCCGGTCGGGCCGCGCTTGATCCAGCCGACGGCGTAGACGCCCGACAGCGGACCGCCGCCGCTCGCGAGCACCCGGCCGCGCGCGTTGGGGAGCACGAAGCTGCGCTCGTCGAAAGGAACGTCGGGCAGCGGCACGGCGCGGTAGCCCACCGAGCGCAGGACGAGCCCGCAGTCGATCGTCTCCACGTCCTCGTCGGCGGCGCGCGCCCGCAGCATGCCGTCGTCGGCGCGCACGAGCTCGTTGCGGCGCACGTCGATCGCCTCGACGCGGCCGCCGCCGCGGATCTGCGCCGGCGAGCGCAAGAAGCGCAGGAGGATCCGCCGGCCGGCGTCGGAGCGCTGCGGCCGGGCGGCGAACTCGCGCAGCAACTGCACGTTCGTGCGCGCGGTGAAGCTACCCTTGTCCGCCAGCCACCGCTGCGACACGTCGTCGAGCTCGATCTCAGCGGCGTCCACGCGCAGGTCGACGCCGTCGAGGTGCCCGAGCTCGCGCAGCTCGGCGCTCGTGAAGGCCGCCTGGGCGGGGCCGCGGCGGCCCAGCACGACGACCTCCTCGAGGTTGCTCTCGCGCAGCGCCTCGAGCGCGTGGTCGGCGATGTCCGTGCGCTGCAGCTCGTCGGCGCTCAGCGTCAGTATCCGCGTCACGTCGGCGGCGACGTTGCCGTTGCCGATCACGACGGCACGCCTCGCCGACAGGTCGAACTCGAGGTCGCGGTAGTCCGGGTGGCCGTTGTACCAGGCTACGAACTCCGTGGCGGCCCAGCTGCCGGGCAGATCCTCGCCCGGGATGCCGAGCGACTTGTCGGTCTGGGCGCCCGTCGCGTAGATCACGGCGGTGTAGTGGCTCATGAGCTCGGCGTGCGTGATGTCCACACCGACCTCGACGTTGCCGAGGAAGCGGCAGCCGCGCTTGAGCGTCTGGCGATCGAACGTGTCCTCCAGGCGCTTGATCTCCTGGTGGTCGGGGGCGACGCCGCCGCGCAGCAGGCCCCACGGCGTCGGCAGCCGCTCGAACAGGTCGACCTCGGCGTCGCCGCGGGCGCGCAGCAGGCATGAGGCGGCGAACGCGCCGGCGGGGCCGGCGCCGACGATCGCCACGCGCGGGCTGTGCGCGCGGGCCGTCATCGGGCGGTGCGCTCCGCGGTGCTCTTCTCGCCGAAGAACAGGCCGTTGAGATCCAGTGCGTAGTCGTACTTGTCGGGAATCTCGGGCTCGGCGTAGATCGCGTCGACCGGGCATGCTTCGACGCACGCATCGCAGTCGATGCAGACCGCGGGGTCGATGTAGAGCTGCTCCGCCGTCTCGAAATCCGGCGCCCCTGGCTTGGGGTGGATGCAGTCCACCGGGCAGACCTCGATGCACGAGTCGTCCTTGATGCAGCTGCCGACAATGACGTAGGTCATGGCCTAAGGCTACATACCCGGCAATCCCGAGTGTGTTTCAGGAATTGAAGCCCGATGAGACGTTCGCGTCGATCGCGGGTACAACGGCGCCCATGGATGATTCCCCCGATCCCACACCGTCCCCCGCGGTCGCGCCCCCGAGCCTGCCCGGCATACACAGCCCGTCGCCCGAAGCAGTGCTCGACAGCGTGCCCTCGACGGCGGAGGTCGTCGCCAACGCCAAGTCTGCCGACGAGATCGTCGCCGGTCAGCCCAGCGTCGACGACCTCCTCGGCCGGAACCGGCGCTAGCCGCCGGGGCGGCTACCCGGCCCGCTCGGCGCTGCGCAGCCCGCCGCGCGCCCACAGCGCCGCGAGCGCGAACATCGCCAGCAGGCAGGCCGACGTGATGCCGACCTTCGTCGGCTCGCCCGAGACGAAGCCGCGCGCGGCCTCGAGGAACGCCGTTGCCGGGTTGAAGCGCGCGACGTCGTGCACCCAGCCCGCGACGAGGTCCAGCGGCACGTAGACCGGCGCGAGGAACAGCAGGATGAAGACCGGCATCTGCATCACCGGGCCGGCCTGCATCGTGCGCAGCCGCATCGCGATCCCCGCCGCCCACAGCGTCGAGACCGCGCTGACGCAGAGCGCGAGCACGAGCAGCGCGGCGAGGTCGCCCAGCGAGCCGTCGATCCGCATCCCTGCCACGAGGCCGGCGAGGAACACGACGGCCAGCACGAAGGTGGCCCGCACCATCGCCGAGATGACGTAGCCGATGATGATCCCGCCGCGGTTCGGCGCCGCCAGCATCAGCCGCCGGGCGAAGCCGAACTCGAAGTCGGCGGCGATCGCAAAGCCCGTGAAGACGCCGCCGAACGCGGCCGCCTGGATGCACACGAAGGCAAACTGAAACGACGTGTAGCCCGACCTGAAGTCGAAGTTCGGCGCGTTCTGGACACCCGAGAGGCCGCCCGCGAACGCGATGAAGAAGAACAGCGGAAACAGCACGCTGGGCAGCAGGAACGCCGGGTTCGTAAACGCGTTGTGCAGTCCGCGCCAGGCGACGGCGCCGGCCACCGAGGCAGTGCGCCCAAGCGCGCTCATGTCCGCACCAGCCGCGTGCGCAGCGCCCGCGCGCTGAGCGCCAGGAACACGACAATCGCGATGGCGGAGATGCCGAACGCCTGCGCGAGCGCTTGGCCGTCCCAGCCGGTGATCACGAGGCTGCGGATGCCTTCGACCATGTAGGAGACGGGGTTGTAGGTCGCGATCGTGCGAAACCAGTCCTGCTCGATCAGATCGCGGGGAAAGAACGCTGAGCTGAGAAACAGCAGCACGAAGAACAGCGGAAAGAAGCCCTGCACGGCCTCGCCGGTCCCGGCGCGCAGCGCCACGAACGTGCCAAAGCAGGCAAACGCGAAGGAGATCGAGATCGCGAGCACCAGCAGGACCAGTGCGCCCGCGATGCCGCTGGCGATCCCGGCACCGAACGCCACGCCGACGACGAGGTACAGCACGGCGCTGATGACGCCCATGAACAGCGCCCCGCCGAGCTGGCCGGCGAGCAGGGCGGCGCCGGACATCGGCGTCATCGCGAGCCGGTCGAGGAAGCCGCCCTGGATGTCGCGCGCGAGGTCCTGACCGCCGTTGAGCGCCGCGAACAGCGCGCCCTGCATGAACGGGATCGCCAGCGCGAAGTCGAGGTAGCTCGCGGTCGGGAAGCCGGGCAGCTGCGTCGCCGCATCGAGGCCCGACGTGTTGACGCCCAGCAGGACCAGCGGGAACGCCACCGGGAAGACGAGCTGCGCGGGGTTGCGCAGGATCCGGCGCACCGCCCGCCCGGCCAGCAGGCCGACCTGCGACGGCAGCGCGCTGTGCGCCAGCGCACTCACGCCAGCGCCCGCTCGCGGCCGCCGGCCGGCTCCTCCTCCGCCTGCGCGGCACCCTCGAGGCTGCGACCGGTCTTGGCGAGGAAGACGTCGTCGAGCGTGGGCTCGTGCAGCGCGAGGTTCGCGACCGCGATGTCGGCGTGGTCGAGCGCGCGCACGATGTCGGCGAGCTGCTCGGCGCCGGAGTCCAGGCGCACCGCGATCGAGCCGGCGGTGCGGGGCGGGACAGGCTCGCCGAAGGGCTCCAGCGCCGCGCTGGCCGCCGCGCACTCGCCGCCGTCGCGCGGCACGACCTCGACGGTCGGCTTGGCGACCTGCGCCTTCAGCGCTGCCGGGGTCCCCTCGGCGACGATCCTGCCGCGGTCGATGATGCCCACGCGGTTGGCCAGCACGTCGGCCTCCTCGAGGTATTGCGTCGTCAGGAAGACGGTCGTTCCCTCCTCGCGGGCGAGGCGCTCCACCTCCTCCCACAGCGACGTGCGCGACTGGACGTCCAGGCCGGTCGTCGGCTCGTCGAGAAAGAGGATCCGCGGGTTGTGCAGCAGCGCGAGCGCGAGGTCGAGGCGGCGCTTCATCCCGCCGGAGTACGTCGCCGACTTGCGGTCGGCCGCGTCCGACAGCCCGACGCGCTCGAGCAGCTCGTCGCCGCGGCGGCCGCGCTCGGCGCGCGGAATGCCCTGCAGCCCGCCCTGCAGGCGCATGTGCTCGCGGCCGGTGAGCATCGGGTCCAGCGCGACGTCCTGCAGCGCGACGCCGATCGCGGCGCGCACCTTGGCGCCCTCCTTCGCGACGTCGTAGCCGGCGACGGTCGCGCTGCCGGCGGTCGGCGGCAGCAGCGTCGTGAGGACCTTGACGGTCGTCGACTTGCCCGCGCCGTTGGGCCCGAGGAAGCCATAGATCTCGCCCGCCGCGACGTGCAGGTCGATGCCGTCGACGGCGCGCACGCCGCCCTTGAACTCGCGGACAAGGCCCTGCACGTCGATTGCACGCTCTTCGGTCATGGGCGCCAGCATACGGAAATAGTTGAGGTTGTCAACTGTTGCCTGGATCTATTATCCTGTGCCTCATGGATTCGGTCATCAAGCCGCGCAGCGCCATAGAGGATGCCTGGGCGCTGATGGGCCAGCTCTTCTGGGAGATGCGCCCGCGGATGATCCGGGTCGCCGGGGAGTTCGGCTTGACTCCTCCGCAGCTCTTCGCGCTCAAGACGCTGGATCCCGAGAAGCCCATCCCGATGAGCGCTCTGGCGGCCGCGCTGCACTGCGACAACTCCAACGTCACGGGCCTCGTCGACGGCCTGGAGGCACAGGGTCTCGTCGAGCGCCGCCCCGACGATCACGATCGCCGCGTGCGGATGCTGGTGGTCACCGAGCACGGCGCGCAGGTGCGTGACCGCCTCACCGAGGTCATGCGTGAGGTCCCGCGCGAGCTGGCGGGCCTGAGCGACGCCGATCAGCGCGCGCTGCGCGACATCCTGCACCGCGCGCTGGGCTGAGCGGGGCCGGACCGCCCGTCTGCGCGAACCTCAGGGCGCGTGTTGAAAGCGGGACAGCGGCTGCGCCTCGACGGCGGCATCGAGTCGGGCCTACGCGGCGATCTTCGCGATCGCGCTGATCATCTCGGTCGGATCGCTCAGCTCACTGGCGCCGTGGGTGGCGAGCTCGAGGTCGGAGAGCGCCTCCAGCGCGCGGCTGAGGCGGTCGGCGTCCGAGCGACGCGCCTCGGCGATCCGGCGGTCCAGCGCCCACGGGCTGCCCTTCATCGAGGCCTTGATCTGCTGGGCGTTCTCGCCCGTCTCCAGGCGCTGGGCGATCACCAGCACCTCGCGCACGCGGCGCGCCAGCAGGCCGACGAGTCGTGTCACCGACTCGCCTTGGGCGGCGAGCTCGAGGTAGGCACGCGTCGCCGCGGCGCCGTCGCCGGCAACGAGCGTGTCGACGAGCCCCCAGACCTGGTGTTCGGCCGAGTGCGACGCCGCCTGCTCGACCGCCTCGGCGCCGATCCTGGTGCCCTCGCCAAGCTCGAGGGCGAGCTTCTCGAGCTCGCGCAGCAGCCGCTGCTGGCGCTCGCCGACGTGCGTGACGAGCGCTTGGGCGGCCTCGCGGTCGAGCGTCACGCCAAGCTTGGCGGCCTCCCCCTGCAGCCATCGCGGCAGCTCCCTGGCCTTCATCGTGCGCTCGGCGGCGACGCTGCCGCCGGCCTGCTCGACGGCCTTGGCGAGCTGCGGGCTGACCTTGAAGCGACCCTCCTCGCGGGCGAAGAAGGCGATCGTCGTCTCCTCGCCGATGCTCGCGAGCGCGGGTAGCAGGTGCGTCTGGATGTCGGCGTCCTTCCAGCGCTCGGCCCCGTCGACGATCAGAAAGCGCCGGCCGATCGCAAAGGTCATCGCCGCCAGCGCCCCGGCGACCACGTCGGGCGCGGACGTGTCGCCCTCGAAGCACTCCACCCCGTTGGATCCCGACTGGCGCTCGGCGACCGCGCGCAGCGCGGCGCGCCGCTCGCCGATCCGGCCGTGGTCGTCGCCATGGATGAGGTAGGCAGGCTTGAACTCGGGCACCGAACGGCGATTCTAGGGGCCACCCCTGTCGCTCACCTGCATCCGGCCGTCGCGCACGGTGATGCGCACCGTGCCGTCGCGATCGGTACGGCGCACGAGCGGCACGTCGCGCAGCGCCGACAGCGTCGATGGCGTCGGGTGGCCGTAGCTGTTGCGCGCGCCGACCTCGATCACCGCGGCCTGCGGGCGCAGCCGTCGCAGCACACCCGGCAGTCTGGGATCGTCGCTGCCGTGATGGGCGACCTTCAGCGCCTCGGCGACAGGCAGGGTCAGCCCGGCGAGCACGTTGGACTCGGCGTCCGCCGTCAGCAGCAGGTCGAACGCGCCGTCGCGGACGTGCAGCACGGTGGCGCGGTCGTTGGGCTCGGCGTCCGCCGGTGCCGCCGGCTCACGGTGCGGCCAGAGGACGCGCAGCTCGAGCGGGCCGGCGCGGATGACCTGCCCGGCGTCGGACGCGACCCGTCTGATGCGGCGCGCCGCCGCCAGGCGGCGCACCTCGCCGCCCGCCGTCGCCTCCTCGCCGTCGAGCACGAGCCCGACCGGGAGCGCGGCGAGCAGCGCCGCGGTCGCGCCGTCGTGGTCGGTCGCGTCGTGCGTGACCACCAGCACGTCGAGGCGGCGCACGCCGGCGTCACGCAGGCGCGCGAGCAGCGGCCCGCCGGGCGGTCCCGTGTCCACGAGCACGCTGGCCTCGCCGTGCTGCAGGAGCGTCGCGTCGCCCTGCCCGACGTCGAGGAAGGAGACCGTGAGGTCGCGTGGCGCGGCGGGTGGTCCGCCAGCCAATGCGAGCACGAGCGCGACCACCGCGACCGCAGCGGCACCCAGCAGCGCCACGACCCGGCGCCTGCCGCCGCGCGCCAGCCGGCGCCAGCCGAGCGCGGCGGCGGCGGCGCTCGCGTAGATCACGAGCACCCCGCCCGGGCCCGGCGAGGGCACGGCGACCTCGGCGAACGGCAGCGCCGCGATGCTGTCGGCAAGCCAGGTCAGGTAGCCGAGCGCCAGCGCCGCCAGCGCCGCGACCGGCTCCGCCAGCACGGGCGCGATCTGACCGAGCGCGCCGGCGATCGTCCCCAGCCACATGACCGGCGCGACGGCGGGCGCGGCGAGCAGGTTCGCCGGCAGCGAGACGAGCGACAGGCGCTCGAAGTGCAGCGCGACCAGCGGCGCGGTGCCGAGCGTCGCCGCCGCAGTGACCGCGAGTGCCTCGGCCAGCGCCAGCGGCAGCCCGGCGGCGGCGAGCCAGGTGCGCATCCGCGGCACGAGCGCCAGCATCGCCAGCACGGCCGCGAAGCTCAGCTGCCAGCCCGCGTCGGCGGCGGCGCGCGGGTTCCACGCCAGCGTCAGCGCGGCCGCCAGCAGCAGCGCATACCAGCGCGACGACGGCCGCCCGGCGAGCGCCGCGACGAGCCCGGCGATGCCCATGACACCAGCCCGCTGGATCGACGGGCCACCGCCCGCAAGCGGCACGTACGCCGCGACGAGCGCGATCGCCAGCCACAGCCGCGCGCTCAGCCCGAGGCCCAGGAACGCGCCGAGCGCGAGCATGAGCGCGGCGAGCAGCATGACGTTCGCGCCGCTCGCGGCGACGAGATGGGCGAGGCCGGTGGCGCGGAAGTCCTCGCGCACCGCGTCGGTGAGCGCCGCGTCCTGGCCGAGCACCATGCCGCGCGCGAGCGCGCCCTGCGGCGCGGGGACGCCGCTCGTGAGCGCGCGCTCGCTGCGGGCGCGCACCCCGTCGAGCGCGCCGAGCACGCCGCCGCGGCGCAACCCCGTCGCGTGGATCGCGGCCGCGACGAGCAGCGCATGCGCGCCGCGACGGCGCTCGTGGGCGTCGCGCGAGCCGAGCGCGACCAGCCGTCCCTCGACCGCGAGGATCGCGCCGGGCGCGAGCGCGCGCGGCCAGCGCACGCGTGCCGGGGCCTTGACGAGCACGCGTTCCCCGTGCAGGGCGACGGCCGCGACGCGCGTGTCGAACGAGCGCGTGCGCGGGTGCTCGAGCAGCGTCACGCGGGCCGCGACCTCGCCGAGCACGAGCGCGCTGCGATCGCGTGCCGCCAGGCGGGCGTCGGCGACGACCGCGCCGGCCAGCAGCGCGACGAGCACGCCGAGCAGCAGCCACGCCTCGCGGACCGCGACGAGCGCCAGCGTGACGGCCACGGCGAGTGCCGCCGCCGACGACGGTCCCGCGAGCAGGCCGGCGACGAGCGCCGCCAGCAGGAGGTGGCGCGGCTGGCGGGCCAGCGCCGCCTGCGCGCTCGCGGCGCGCTCGGCCATGTCAGACCGTCACGAGCGGCGTCAGCGTGGCGAGCCGCTTGGCGCCGATGCCGGGCACCTCCCCCAGCTCCTCCACGCGGCTGAAGCCGCCGTGCTGCTGGCGGTAGTCGAGGATGCGCTGCGCGATCCCGGGCCCGACGCCGTCGAGCGTGTCGAGCTGCTCGAGCGTCGCGGTGTTGAGGTTGATCGGCGGCGCGGGCGGGCCGCCGCCGGCGCCGCCGGCCGCAGCTCCGCCACCGCCGCTCGCCGGCGCGTCCGCGGTCGCGGCGGCCGCACCCGGCGCCGCGCGCTCGGGCACGAGCACCTGGCGTCCGTCCTCGAGCGTCGCCGCCAGGTTCACCGCCGCGAGGTCCGCGCGCCCGCGCGGTCCGCCCGCGCGGCGCAGCGCGTCGTTCACCCGCGCCCCGGCCGGCAGGCGGTAGACGCCCGGCCGGCGTACGGCCCCCGCGACGTGAACCGTCAGGCGCCCGCCGCCGGCGCGCTGCACCCGCACCGGCGCGCCGCCAGCGCGACCGTCGAAGCGCGCAGCCGGCGCCGGCGGGGACGGCTCAGACGCCTGCGCCAGCACGTAGCGCGCGCCCAGCAGGCACACCGCCAGGCCGAGCGCGACGTAGAGCGCCAGTCGCGGACGGTCGATGTCAGACACGGTTCGAGGCTACGTCGCAGCCCGTGCCGCCACAGACGCGGATCGTGACGATTCAGCGCAGTGCCTGCGCGGCACGCGAGAGCAGTTCCGGGCGTGCGTGTCGTCAGCTCAGGCGGTCTGGTGAGCTTGGACGTAGGCGCAGGCGTCTTGGAGTGTGGCGTGGTCGCCGTCGTGCATGCACCAGCCCGATCCGCTGGAGCGGCGTTCAGCAACGAGCCAGCGGTGTCGTAGCTCGGGCGTGAGCTTGTGGGGGTTCGCGATGCGCCATTGG